>Ga0070741_10015098_pt1 | contig 13183 bp, 10 predicted proteins | sample Coa_R1_4_FD_66440 | JGI IMG/M metagenome (GOLD analysis project Ga0070741, IMG submission 66440) | Surface soil microbial communities from Centralia Pennsylvania, which are recovering from an underground coalmine fire - Coalmine... | ecosystem: Environmental > Terrestrial > Soil > Unclassified ... | reverse complement strand
AGGATGATGACCGGCGAGTCGGCGGGATTGATCTTGCGATAGGTGGGATTGCTGGGCAGGTTGGCGGGCAGGTATCCGCGGGCCGCATTGATGGCGGCTTGCACGTCGCGCGCCGCAGCATCGATGTTGCGGTCCAGATCGAACTGCATGGTGATGCCGGTCGAGCCGAGCTGGCTCGACGAGGTCATCTGGTTGATGCCGGCGATGCGCCCGAACTGCCGCTCCAGCGGCGTGGCCACGGCCGAGGCCATGGTCTCCGGACTGGCTCCCGGCAGCGACGCGCCCACCGAAATCACCGGAAAGTCAATCTGCGGCAACGGCGCCACCGGAAGCTGCATGTAGGCCAGCGCCCCCGCCAGAAGCAGAGCGATGGTCAGCAGGGTGGTAGCTACCGGTCGCGCAATCGCTGGAGCCGAAAAGTTCATAACAAAATCGCTATTCGTCCTTCGCTATTCGCCAACCTGCTGTTTCGTTCTGCTTCGCCAAATTGCGCTTGGTTCCTTCTGGCGAACAGCGAATGGCGAATGGCGAACGGCGACTTCAATCCCCAATCACTTCCGCCGGACGATGATGGCGCAGCCCTCCCAGCGCCTCGCCCAGCCGGTCGAACCACAAATACACCACCGGCGTCGTGTACAGAGTCAGCACCTGGCTGAACAGCAGGCCGCCGATAATCGTCACGCCCAGCGGACGCCGCAACTCCGAGCCCGTCCCCGAGCCCACGGCCAGCGGCACCGCGCCAAACAGCGCGGCAAACGTCGTCATCATGATGGGCCGGAAGCGCAGCAAACACGCTTCGTAGATCGCATCCACGGGCGGCTTGCCCTCCTTGCGCTCCGCTTCGAGCGCGAAGTCGATCATCATGATGGCGTTCTTTTTCACGATGCCGATCAGCAGGATGATGCCGATCAAGGCCATCACGCTCAGGTCCATGCGGAAGAGCGTCAGCGCCAGGATCGCGCCCACACCGGCCGAGGGCAGCGTCGACAAAATCGTGATCGGGTGAATGTAGCTTTCGTACAGCACTCCCAGCACGATGTACACGGTGACGATGGCCGCCAGGATCAGCCAGCCCTCATTGGCCAGCGAGGCCTGGAAGGCCCGCGCCGTGCCCTGAAACGCAAGCTGAATGCTCGGTGGCAGGCCAATGTCGCGGGCGGCGTCCTGAATTGCTTTCACCGCATCGCCCAGCGAGGCGTCGCCGCCCAGGTTGAACGAGATGGTCACGGCAGGGAACTGCCCCTGGTGATTGATGGTCAGCGGCCCGCTGGTGGTTTCAAAGTGCGCGATAGCGCTGAGCGGCACCTGGCTGGCAGTCGCCGCCATCACGTTGGTCTGCTGCGTGACAGCCGGTGCGTTGCCCGCGGTCGAGGCCGGGCTCTGCCCTCCGCCTGCCGGCACATAAATATTGTTCAGCGAGTCAGGATCGAGCCGGAAGCTGGGATCGACCTCCAGCACCACGTGATACTGGTTCAGCTGGGTGAACATGATCGACACCAGCCGCTGGCCAAAGGCGTCGTAGAGTGTATTGTCGATAGCGCTGGTGGTCACGCCCAGCCGCGAAGCGGTGTCGCGATCGATCACCAGGCTGGCCTGCGCTGCCTGGTTCTGCTGGTCGGTGGCCAGGTCGCGCAGCTCGGGGATCGTCTTCAGCTTGTCCATCAGCTTCGCCGTCCACTGCCGCAGCTCGTTCTGGTCCGCGTCCTCCAGCGTGAACTGATATTGCGTGCGGCTGACGCGGTCTTCCACGGTCAGGTCCTGCACCGGCTGCATGTAGAGCGTGATGCCCTCGACGCCCGCGACCTCCTGCTGCAGCCGCTTCATGATGGTGGTGACGTCGTCGTCGCGCTCGTCGCGCGATTTCAGGTTGATCTGGATGCGCCCGCTGTTCGGGGTGGTGTTGGTGCCGTCGACGCCGATGAACGATGACAGGCTGACTACGTCCTTGTCTTTCAGGATCGCCGCCGCCAGCCCCTGCTGCCGCTCCGACATGGCGGCGAACGAGATACTCTCCGGCGCGTCCGTGATGCCGGTGATCACGCCCGTGTCCTGCACCGGAAAGAAGCCCTTGGGGACGACGATGAACATGTACAGCGTGGCGATGACCGTCGCGATCACCACCAGCAGCGTCGCAGTCTGGTGCTTGAGAACGAATTTCACCGTGCGCCCGTAGAAGGCGATGGTGTCGTTGAAGGCGCGCTCCGACCAGTCATACAGGCGGCTGCGCTTCGAGGGATCGCGATGGCGCAGCAGCAGCGAGCACATCATCGGCGTCAGCGTCAGCGAGATCAGCGCCGAGATCAGGATGGTGGTGCTCAGCGTCACCGCGAACTCGCGGAACAACCGGCCAACGATGTCGCCCATGAACAGCAGCGGAATGAGCACGGCGATCAACGAGACGGTCAGCGAAACGATGGTGAAGCCGATTTGGCCGGCGCCGCGCAGCGCGGCCTCCAGGGGCGAGTGCCCCTCCTCGATGAAGCGATCGATGTTCTCGATCATTACGATCGCGTCATCCACCACGAAGCCGGTCGAGATGGTCAGCGCCATCAGCGACAGGTTGTCGAGCGAGTAGCCCAGCAGGTACATCACGCCGAAGGTGCCGATCAGCGACAGCGGCACCGCGACCGATGGGATGATTGTCGCCGCCAGCGTGCGCAGGAACAGGAAGATGACCATCACTACCAGCGCGATGGTCAGCATCATCTCGAATTGCACGTCCTTGACGCTGGCGCGAATGGTGTTGGTGCGGTCGGTCAGCACCGTCACCTTCACCGACGCCGGCAGGTTCGCCTGCAGCTGCTTCAGGCGCAGCTTGATGCTGTCGGCGACCTTGATGATGTTGGCGCCCGGTTGACGCTGGATGTTCAGGATCACTGCCGGCGTGGTATTCATCCACGCCGCCTGGTTTACGTCCTCCGCCCCCATGACCACGCTGGCCACATCCGAGAGCCGCACCGGATTGCCGTTCTTGTAGGCGACGATGGTGTCGGCGTAGCCCTGCGGGCTGAGCAGCTGGTCGTTGGCGCCGATGGTGAACGACTGCCGGTTGTTCTGCAGCTGGCCTTTGGCCTGGTCGACGTTCACCTGCGAGATCACCGAGCGCAGCTGCTCCAGGCTCATGCCGTAGGAGGCCAGCGCGGTGGGATTCGCCATGATGCGCACCGCCGGCTTCTGTCCGCCGCTGATGCTCACCAGGCCGACGCCGGGCAGCTGCGAAATCTTCTGCGCAAAGGTCGTGTCCGCCAGGTCTTCCACCTGCGGCAGCGGCATGCTGTCGGAGCTCATGGCCAGCGTCAGGATGGGCGCGTCGGCGGGATTGACCTTGCTGTAGATCGGCGGCGTCGGCAGATCGTTCGGCAGATAGGTCTGCGCCGCGTTGATCGCCGCCTGTACCTCCTGCTCGGCGATGTCGATGTTCTCTTCCAGGTTGAACTGCAGGGTGATGACCGAGGCTCCGAACGAACTGCTGGAGGTCATCTGGCTCAGGCCGGGCAGTTCGCCAAACTGCCGCTCCAGAGGCGCGGTGATGGAAGACGCGGTGACGTCGGGACTGGCCCCGGGATAGAAGGTCACCACCTGAATGGTCGGATAATCCACCTGCGGCAGCGCCGAAATCGGCAGCTGCCGGTAGGCCACCAGGCCCACCAGCAGCAGTCCCACCATCAGCAGCGAGGTTGCGATGGGCCGGAGAATGAATGGGCGGGAAATACTCATGTCTGCGATCCGATGTTGCCGCTGGTGGTGGAGTTCTTCTTGGCCGGGGCCTGCGGAGCGACGTGCATGCCGGCCTGCAACTTCTCCTGCCCGTCGGTGACCACGCGGTCGCCGGCCTGCAGACCCTTGGCAATCACCACCGTGCTGCCCTGCGTCAATTGCACGTCGATAGGCCGCATCTGCACCGTGTTGTTGCTGTCAACCAGATAGGTGAAGGTGCCATCGGGGCCGCGCTGCAGTGCGCTGGCCGGCGCGGTGATCGCGCCCTTCATGGTTTGCAGCAGCAAGTGCGCATTCACAAACTGGTTCGGCCAGAGCGCGTTATCGGGATTATCGAAGGTCGCCTTCAGTTGCACCGTGCCGGTGGTCGCATCGATCTGGTTGTTGATGGTGAGGAGCGTGCCGGTGGCCAGCTTGGTCGAGTCGTCGCGGCTGTAGGCGTCCACCTCAATCGAGCCGCTCTGCCGCATGCGCTGCGCCACCTGCTGCAGCTGGTCTTCCGGCAGCGTGAACACCAGCGAGATGGGATGCAACTGGGTGATCACCAGCATGGGCGTGTTGCCGGCCGCGGTCACGTAGTTGCCGGGATCGACCTGCCGCAGTCCCACGCGTCCGTTGATGGGCGAGACGATGCGGCAGTAGGTCAGGTTCAGCTTCGCGTTCTCAATGGCCGCCTTGTCGCTGGCGATGGTGCCTTCGTAGGTGCCGAACGACGCCTGCAGCGTGTCCAGGTCCTGCTTGGCGATCACGCCCTGCTGATACAAAACGTTATTGCGCTCGTACTGCGCCTTGGCATTGGTGAGCTGCGCCTGGTCCTTCTGCAGGTTGGCTTCGGCCTGCGCCAGCGCCACCTGGTAGGGGCGAGGATCGATCAGGATGAGCAGGTCGCCGGCCCGGACGTCCTGGCCTTCGCGAAAGTTCACCTGCATGATCTGGCCGTCGATGCGCGTCTTCAGCGAAACCGTATTGAACGCCTGCACCGTGCCCAGGCCGGTGAGATAGACGTTGAAATCGCCCTGCTTGACGTTGGCTACTCCGACCGGGATCGGCGGCGGCGGCGCGCTGGCCTTGGCGTTCTTGGTGGCACGCGAGCCGCATCCGGCCAGCACCGCACATAGCGCCAGTACCACTCCTAGTCCCAACGAAACGCCCCAGAAGCTCTTGCGTCTTCCGGGCCGATGGGATGCCCCTGTTTGCACAATTCCTCCTCGCTCAATTGCTCGGGTAGAGCCGACCTTCAGGTCGGCGTCAAGGCGCCATTTAATCTGTGCTTCGGGTGCCGAGGTCGAAAAGACCTCGGCACCCGAAGCGATCATTCTGTTCCGGCGGTGACGCGGGCCTGAAGGCCCGCTCTACACGCGCTCTCTACCCGACGTGCGCCGCATGAAAGCGTTATCGCCATACGTCCCTAACTGCAACTTGGCGCGCCGGTTGCAGTACTATTACATCAATACTATTAGACCTGAGTGGAACTCGCATCGCCGTTAAGAAAAGGTGAAGGACGGTTAAGAAGTGTGAAGGGCGGCAGCACAACTCGAAACAATTCTTCACCGCAGACCCGCGCGGGAAAGAGCAATATAAATCCCGTGAACCGTCTGCTCATCGTCGACGACGACCAGAGCCTGGTCGGCCTGCTGAAGCGCTTCCTCGAAGGCGAGGGCTTCCATGTCGATGCCGCCTACGATCACGATTCCGGCTTGCGCTCCGCGCTGGCTGCCGAGCACGAACTTATTATCCTCGATGTGATGCTGCCCGGGGGGACGGGGTTCGAGTTGTTGAAGACGCTGCGCCAGCAGTCGTCGGTGCCGGTGCTGTTGCTGACCGCGCGCGGCGAGGCCGTCGATCGCATTCTGGGCCTCGAGATCGGCGCTGACGATTATCTCGCCAAGCCCTTCGATCCGCGCGAGCTGGTTGCCCGCGTCCGCGCTATCTTCCGCCGCACCCGCGAGACCGCGCCGGGCGCGCGCAGCGATCATGACGAAGTGCTCACCGTCGGCGACATCAGCATGTCGCTGGCTACCCGCACCGTCACCTGCGCGAACGTTGCCGTCGACCTCACGTCGGTGGAGTTCAATGTTCTGGAGCTGCTGCTGCGCAACGCCGGCAGCGTGGTGACGCGCGAGCAGATCGCCGAAGTCGCCCTCGGCCGTCCGCTCAATGCCTTCGACCGCAGCGTCGACGTGCATGTCAGCCGCCTGCGCAAGAAGCTGAGCGGCTGTCCCACCTCCGCCGAGGAGCTGATTCGTCCCATCCGCGGCGTCGGCTACTTCCTCTCTGCCGCGGTCGAGGCGCCGGAAAAGAGCCGCGCATGAGCCGCCGTCTCTTCTGGAAAATCTTTTTGCCCTTCTGGGTGGCGCAGGCGCTGGTGCTCGGCGCACTGTATCTGCGCGTGCACTACCGCATCTCGTCGGAACATCCCTGGTGGATCCAGCCCGAGCGGCGGGAGATGCCGGTGCTCGCTCAACTGGCGGCGCAGCAGTATGAACTCAACGGCCCGGCCGCGCTGCGGCAGCTGCTCGACAGCCTCTCGCTGCAGCGGCGCTCGCATTTCTGGCTGGTCGACGGCACGGGACAGGAGCTTTCCGGCCAGGTCCTCACCGGACGCATTCTGCAAGGCGGCCTGGCCGCGGAAAAGCGCGACGGCCTGTTTCACTCCTACGAAGCTAACGTGCTGGCGGCGCGCGCCGTCACACCGGCGGGCCAATATCTGCTGATCGGCGAATTCACGCCGCCGCCCATCTCCGAGCGCGTGCCCGGAGACCTGCTCTGGACGCTGAAGCTGGGCACGCTGTTTTCCGCCATCATCTGCCTGCTGATTGCCCACTACCTCAGTAAGCCGATCGAGCGGCTACGCGATGCCACGCATGAGCTGGCGCGCGGCAATCTCGACATTCGTGCCGGCGAAAACCTGGGCAATCGCAAGGATGAAATCGCCGACCTGGTGCGCGACTTCGACAGCATGGCCGGCGAACTTCGCACCCAGATCCAGAGCGAGCGCAACCTGCTGAGCGGCGTCTCGCATGAGCTGCGTTCGCCCATCGCACGCATCCGCCTGGCGCTCGCGTTGGCGCGCGATGCCGACGACCCGGAGCGCGCCGAGATGCTGGACCGTATCGAGCAGGATACGGTGCAGCTCGATTCCATGCTGGAGCGCATTCTCGTCGTGGCCCGGCTGGAAAGCGGCCAGGTGAAGCCGAAGTTCGAGCCGGTTTCGCTCAACGAGATCGTCGACGATGTGGTCGACGACGCGAAGTTCGAGGCCGCCTCGACCGGCGCCGAGATCGGCTACCAGGCCGGCCGCGAGCTCCGGCTGACCGGCGATGCCGGCTTGCTGCACAGCGCTATCGAAAACATCGTGCGTAACGCCATGTTCTACTCCGGCCCGAACGGCAAGATCGAAGTCTCGCTGCTCGGCAGCGACCACACGGCCGTGGTGCGCGTGCGCGATAACGGCCCCGGCGTGCCGGAGCAGGCGCTGCCCCTGCTGTTCAAGGCCTTCTATCGCGTCGACGACTCGCGGGGGACAAAGACGGGCGGCATGGGCCTGGGACTGGCGATCGTGCGCAACGCCGTCGCCGTACATGGCGGCACCGTGACCGCGCGCAATGTCACGCCGCATGGGCTGGAAGTTGAAATCCGCCTGCCCATCGCACCCACCCCCGCAGGCAAGCGCAGCAGCGCCGAGGTCAAGCTGGCGCAGGTGTGAGGAAGGGCGGCGTTTCGCCATTCGCCATTCGCTCTTCGCTAGGCAATTGGCATTTGGCACTTGGTAAAGCGCAGTCCTGGAACTTTCGCTCTCTTCGCGGTGCCTAATTACCTGTGTCTTTGCCGACCAGCAAATTCCGCATGCGACCAGGCTTTGTGGTCCGCCTGTTGCTGGTCCCTGTTCTCTTCCTTGTTGCGCTCTACGGGGTACTGCTCGCCCTGCAGACATACTCCGCCTGGCAAGCCGCACGGGCGTTGGACAAGTTAGAGCGCCTGCAGCTTGGCGATTGTGCCACGGCCTTCACTGCTGTAGTCAGCGGGTGGAATTCGGACAAAGATGAGTACTTTTGGCTGGAGCCGATAATTTGGCGGGCGGATTGGGATGGTTGGTTATATAACCACATCTCGCCGCGAACGGCTGAGCGAGTTGGTCATCTGTCCGTTCTTCTCGGGTTGCGGTACTGGCGATTGTCAGCAACACCACGATTTGAGAGCGGTCGCGTCGCTGTTCTATCCGCGGAGCTCTTCGTGTCCAATCGTGAGGAAAGCATCGGCGGCGCCTGGGAGTTCATGCCATACGTGCCGGAACGGTACCTTCGCGCAACTCCCGGCTTAAATATGCCCACCTTCGTTGCGCCGTTCGCCATAGATAGCAATCCGGGTGGCTACGGCTATCGGGTAATTCTCACTCCTCGGAGTTCACCCGGTGACGTCAGCGCTCGACAAATGAAATGCACTTGCCTGCTGCCGTTTTACCGTTGCCGTACGCCACTGGAGTTGCTGCCGCATGTGGCGCCCCTGCTCGACCGACAGAACCTCGCGCTCGGCCGGTAGCGTGAACCCTATTAATGCATTTCGAAGGAGGGCCGAGCCGCGAAGCGGCGGCTGAGCTTTGAGCCCGGGGTGCAAACCCCGGGTTGCCGTCCAATGAAAATATAGAGCCGCGTGAGCGGCGACACTCTTCGTCACGAACCCCGGATCGCCGCTCCGCGGCCACGATTCTTGGTCATGCATGGAAGATCGCCGCTACGCGGCCACCTACGTCTTATGTGGAACGCACACCCGGGGCTTGCGCCCCCGAGCTCACACCGCAGCCGCCGCTACGCGGCTCGCCCAATTGTGAGGATGACCATGGACTTCCCATGAAGGCGATAGATATAGAGCCGCTCCGCACAGAGACTGAACAACGACGAGGGCGCGCCGTTTTCGCAGCGCGCCCATGTTCCGCACGGTGACTAATTGCTCGTCGCTAGTAGCTAGTCGCTAATTGCTATTTGTACACCGCATCCGTCCGCGTCAAAAAATCGCGGTGCGGCTTGAAGTCGACCACCGAGTCAAACGCCGGACCAACCAGCGGATTCGACTTCAGCAAGTCGCGCAACGCTGCGCTGCTCTTGTCCAGGGCATCGGAGTTGGAGGCGATCCAGAAGATCGAGAAGCTGCCCGGCGCGGAGGTGTGTACCGCCTCGGTATCGATCTCGTACTCCAGGATCACGCCATCGGACAGCAGCTTCTCCAGGTGCGGCACGATTGCCGTCTTGGCCAGCATGTCGATGGCATCGTCGGGCGCGTCTTCCTTCAGCTTGTAGGTCGAGCCGTAGCTGTAGCCGTCCTTCACCGAGGCGCCCGGTTTCCAGTTGTAATACCGGCTGACGTAGATGTTGTCCCAGTGCTTGGTGGAGCTCTGCAGCACTGGGTTCATGGCGCCACCCTGCTTATAAACCTGGTCCAGCATGTTCATCAGGCCGGCCATCGACATCGACTGGAACCAGTCGTCATGCGTGGGCTGGTCAGGCTGATGCACCAGGTTTTCGTCATCGCCAAAGCTGATGATGGTTCCCTTCGCGATAGCGTCCTGCATGCCCTTGGCGTCGGCGGCTTCCATCTTCTGCCAGTCGCCCCATTGCGCGCGGGGCAACGACCAGAGCGCGACGTAGGTGTACATGCGGGGTTTTTCTTTCACTTCCTGAGATTGGGCAAAGGCCGGGGCAACCATACCGGCGATCAGCCCGACGCCGAACACTGCGGCGATCATCCTGTACTGCTTTGGGTTCATGACCAGCTCCTCATAGGGTATTTGTGAATCCCAACTACACATGAATGCGCAGGAATGTGGGCGCTGAAGGGCTCCGCCGCAGGCTAAGCCGTGCCGTTCCCGAAAGACACGCCGCCATCGGACCACATTGTTAAGAAGTGTTAAAAGGGAACCAGCCAACGGTAGGGGATCGAAAGTGCAGTGTCCAGAGCACGAACAGGACAGGAGAAGCGAGCACCTATGTAACCCTCGAGTGCCAAGCCCAATGACACGCTATTGTTTCTGGAGGAGATGGAAGAGCCTGAGTAGCTTCGCGCGCTGCCGAATTGGAGCGTTCATTTGCTCAGCGCCGATCGCAAAAATATGTGGAGCCTCAGCGTCACTCGAAATCGCCGCCTCACATTCACTGTCGACAGCATCAATGGCGACATCTGCGACTTGAATTTGGAAGACTATCACTAGAGGAGGAGACCGAAGACTATGCCGATGAAGAATCCGCCGCATCCCGGCGATTTCATTCGTACCGAGATCATTGTTCCCGCCGGCCTTTCGGTTACGGCTGCCGCGGCGGCCTTGGGTGTTTCCAGGCTCGCTCTCTCGAGCCTTTTGAACAGCAAGGCCGCGCTCTCAGGCGATACGGCTTTGCGAATCGAGAAAGCCTTTGGCGTAAGAATGGATACGCTGATGCGCATGCAGGCTTGGTACGACATTGCTCAGACCAGAAAGCGCGAGAAGAAGATTCACGTTCGTCCCATCCATCCCGCAGCCTAGCTCGCCAGGCGCACTGACACGCGCCTCCTCCGCGTGCTAGCGTATCCCTTCCGACAACCTCATGTTCACCAACGATCTGCTGAAGCACAAGCGCATCCTGATCACCGGCGGCGGCACGGGCATCGGCCGCGCCATGGCCAAGCGGTTTCTCGAGCTCGGCGCCACTGTTTTCATCTGCGGACGCCGGCTGCCGGTGGTCCAACGGACCGCGCAGGAGCTCGCCGCCTCGACCGGCGGCCGCATCGAGGCCTACGCCTGCGACGTGCGCTACAGCGACGATGTCGAGCCGCTCATCGACAAACTCTGGGCCGAGGCGCCGCTCGACATCCTGGTCAACAACGCCGCGGGAAATTTTCTCGCCAAGACCGAAGAGCTGTCGGAGCACGCCTTCGACGCCGTCATCGGCATCGTGCTGAAGGGCACCATCAACATGACCATGGCGTGCGGCCGGCGCTGGCTGAAGGCGCAGCACAAGGGCGTGGTACTCAGCATCTCCACCACTTATGCCGACACCGGCTCGGCTTATGTTGTGCCCAGCGCCGTCGCCAAAGCGGCCGTCATGGCGCTGATGCGCAGCCTGGCGGTCGAGTGGGGCGATCGCGGCATTCGCACCGTGGCCATCGCGCCCGGCGCCATCCGCACCGAGGGCGCCTTCTCCCGCCTGCTGCCTGTGCCCGAGCTGGAGCAGGCCGTGCTCGACCATAACCCCATGCACCGCTTCGGCACGCTGGAGGAGATCGCCAACCTCGGCGCTTTTCTGGTCAGCGATCAGGCCGGCTACATCAACGGCGAAATGGTCTACATGGATGGTGGCGAGATGCTGGCCGGCGCCAGCAGCTTCAGCATGATCGGCCGCAAAATTCCCGACTCGGCGTGGCAGTTGATGAAACCGAAGCAGAAGTAGCATATCGGCATCTGGCATTTAGTGCTTAACCTCGAACGCCAAACGCCAAACGCCAGACGCCGAACGCCGACTGCCGATTACCGACTGCCGACTGCCAACTGCCGCTCTTTCCAAATACGGCTGTCTTTGCACTTCTTAACCGTCGCTGCATTGACTTAGGCGCGGTTTCGCACCAGAATGTGAGCCGAAACGTTCCCGTCGTCGCAATCCTGCTGCCGGCTTCAATTTGCGGGCTCCCACGCGAATTCAGGCGCAAACGCTCCCGAGAGGAGAAGGAGTACATGAATCGTTGCAGGTTCGCCATCATGTTTATTGTGCTGGCCGCGTCTGTCGCGGTACAGCCGATTTTTGCTGCGCCGGCCGCGGCGGAAGCCCAGGAGCAGGCCGCCAGCGAGTCGGTGCTGCGTGGCGCATTTCCTACTACGCTGGTCAAGGCGCTTGACTCGAAGAAGCTGAAGGACGGCGACCAGGTCGTCCTGCAGACCTCGGCGCCGATCCGCTCGAACGGAATGCTGGTGCCCAGCGGCGCCAAGGTCTACGGCCACATTACCCGGGCGCAGGCGCGCTCCAAGGGAGATTCGGAGTCATCGCTCGCGATGGCCTTCGACAAGATTGAAGTGGCGAAGGGCAAAGAGCTGCCGATGAAAGGCGTGCTGCAGGCGGTGGCGCCGGCGCTGCCGGGAAGCTCCCCGGACACGGCGGGCATGATGGGCGGCGGCCAGATGATGTCGGGTCACGGCATGGACGGCTCGAGCGGCGCAGCCACCAACCCTCCTCCAGGCGGGGTTGCCGGCCCCAACTCAGGTATTCATTCCATCGACGCCGGCAGCGGGCCGCATCCCATCCTGAACAACCAATCGCAGGGTGTGCTCGGCTTCAAGAACCTGGAGATGGACAATGAGCACGTGCTGACCTCCTCCGGCAAAGAAGTGAAGCTGGATGGCGGCACGCAGATGATGGTCCGAGTCGAAATTCAGATCCCGACGCAGTAAGAGAAACTTGGGCGGCCGGGGAAGGGTGCGGCTGCGATCCTGCGGCCTCGATAAGGAAGTCGATCGCGTGACTCAGACAGTTCAGAAATTGGGCCGCGCCACGTTCCGTCAAGGAAGAAAAGAATTGAGAGATGGTTTGCTTTCACGTGAACCTCAGACGGCAAAATACGGTAGAAGGAGAAGGGAGTCAATGAAGGGTTATAGGTTCGTCATCATTCTGGTTGTGCTGGCTGTGGCGGCTTTCGCCGTGCAGCCGGTGTTTGGCGCCGCAGCGGCAATGCAAGACCAGGCCGCCGGCGACTCCATGCTGCGTGGCGCCTTTCCTACCACGCTGTTCAAGCCGCTCGACTCGAAGAAGCTGAAGGACGGCGACCAGGTCGTCCTGCAAACCTCGGCGCCCATCCGCTCCAGCAAAATGCTGTTGCCCAGCGGCAGCAAGGTCTATGGCCACATCACCCAGTCGCAGGCGCGCTCCAAGGGCGATTCGCAGTCATCGCTCGCCATGGTCTTCGACAAGATTGAAGTGGCGAAGGGCAGAGACCTGCCAATGAAAGGCGTGCTGCAGGCGGTTGCGCCGGCGCTGCCGGGAAGTGCCCCGGACACCTCCGGAATGATGGGTAGCGGACAGATGATGCCCGGCCACGGCGATTCGTCGACCATGCCCAATGCCGGCGGTGTCGCCGGTCCGAATTCCGGTATTCATTCCATCGACGCCGCCAGCGGTCCGCATCCCATCCTGAACAACGAGTCGCAGGGCGTGCTCGGCTTCAAGAACCTGGAGATGGACAAGGACCACGTGCTCACCTCCTCCGGCAAAGAGATCAAGCTCGACAGCGGCACGCAGATGATGATCCGCGTCGAAATCCAAATGCCGACGGAGTAACGCTCGATTGCCGACGGGAGAGCGCCGCCGGGCTACACGTATTCGATAACGACTTCGATGGCCGCGCTCTTCTGCAGCATCGCCGAGACGGAGCAGTATTTTTCTTTCGAGAGGCGCACCGCATCTTCCATCGCTTTGTGAGTGACCTTTCCGCCGACACGGAAGGTCAGCCGGAT
>Ga0070741_10015097_pt1 | contig 13183 bp, 13 predicted proteins | sample Coa_R1_4_FD_66440 | JGI IMG/M metagenome (GOLD analysis project Ga0070741, IMG submission 66440) | Surface soil microbial communities from Centralia Pennsylvania, which are recovering from an underground coalmine fire - Coalmine... | ecosystem: Environmental > Terrestrial > Soil > Unclassified ... | reverse complement strand
GAGATGCTGGCATGTTCAAACGCTTCCAGAACTGGACCAGGCGCGTTTGCCAACTCCTGTTCGACCAGATCAAGCAGCTCAGGATGGTCCGCAATGTGTTGCATCATCTCTCGAAGAACTGGAAGACGAGCGGGATCATGCGTGTGATAGTGTTCGGGAAAGTGTTTCCAGTGATCCTGAGAAATAGGGGGAAGGAAACTACAAGCAGCAGCATCGATCCTTCAGCAGGTATTGGATAGGCGCTTTGCGTCGCTGCTCCCAATCCTCCATGGTTGGACCAATGCGTCGTGCTGCACCAACCCAGTAACTCAGGCCACTTTTCCTATATTTGGAGACATAATACGGGGTGATATCCACAGGCGTCTGATCATCAAGCGGCCAGCTCCAGACACCTTCCTCGGCAAGAGGAGGATGAGACACTTGTAACTCCTTCGGTTGTTTTTGTTTTTTTACTCCGTGATTATCTCTCACTGAGGGGCTACTGTCAAAGGTGTGGAGGTGCTTGCTTTTATTACTATGGTTTTGTCCCAAATACGGAGATAAGTAGGTTCCATGCACAGAAGTCATCAGCAAACATCTCTAATGTTGCCTGCTCATGCAGTAGATTCAACTCTTCTGCTGTTGCAACTCCCATTTTAATAATGAACGGTTGAATTAATTGGTAAAGGAGCCTCAAATTTTCACTGAAAGCTTCATGGACTTTTGTGCCTGTAGAGAAATCAATAAGATGAGCTTGTGGGGTAATGTCCTGATAGCATGCTTCATGCAAGAAATGGGCCAACATGGGTGTAAGACCGAGATGCACTCTGTTAGGGGAAAAACCATATCCAGCCAGCTTTATCGCTTGGGTGTATACTTCAAACAATTGTCCAGACGCAGATCCGTTTGTAAGGTTTAACTCCATCTCAGTGATGTAAATACTTCCACCTGGCCGAGTAATCCTATGGCACTCTTGTAAGAGTGCTAGCCAACATGAGGCAGGAAGCAAGCTAGAAAGAAAACGAGCATTTATTACGTCAAATGAATCATCTGGAATGTCGAAAGGTTGCAGTAAATCCATGATATGAAAGTATGCATTGTCTAATCTTTGGACTTTTGCTCGGCTCTGCCCATATCTAATTACTGCTTCGCTAATATCAATTCCCACGACTTCAATAGACGGATAGGCAAATGCTACATCGAGTACCCATCCTCCAGGACCGCAAGCGAGATCAAGAACACGGCTGATATGAGAAACGTCGTGGTGTTGTGGAAAGGGCCCGCCCATCTGTCTGGTGATAAGCTGATTCATATCCATTTGGCGAACCCATTCTGGGCCACTCCCAGCATCGATAATATAGAGGTTTCCTTGTTGAGATGGATTGTGTGGGGCTGACATTATTTCATCTCCTCTAAATTGACGTAGAAGTTTCTTCTACATTAGAAACTTGTAATAACTCATCTTCTAAGTCATGCAGTACTCTCTGCTCAGCTTCTACTAGAGTCATCGGATGCTTACTCATCGTAGCTTGCTTCATTACATTTACGATACGTTGCCTAAAATCAGAGAAATGTTTCATCTGTATCTGATAGGAAGGCATTGTACCTAACTCGATATCCTCCAGTGAGTAAAAATCACTATCTGCAAATGCCAAACTCATCAAGTCGGTGTACTTTTCAATCAACGCTAATTTAGACGGCACGAAATATCCTGATTGCGTACTCGAAGCCATAACACAACCTGCAACACACCCAGCCCGCAAAATAGGGCAAGCTACCACGCTAGCTGTAGATTCTGTATGCTGAACAGGAACGTATATTTCGTTGTGAGTGAGATTTCTCATGATCAGAGAGTGTCTGGTGTAGACTGCATATCCAGCAAAAGATTCAATACCATAAAAAATACCTTTAGCCTCTAAGCTGTCCAACCAGGGTGATGTGCCTAACCCAATAGTTTCTCGTAAACTGCGAACTTTCTGCCCTGGACGAGGAGACGTACATTTAGCGACGATGATATCCATCCCTAGCCTTGATGGATCAAGGTGCTCAAGGGCTTGGTATAGAATAAATTTGGCTATTGACCAAAACCGGAGAGAAGAAGGAGTTGCCCTGAACGCTTCCAAAACGCTTGTATAGAAGTTGGCTGGAATGTTTTCTATTTCGGATGGTGAAGTCTCCTCAGAACCGAAATCAAGAAAACCAGAAAACTCTTTTCTCATGGATTGAGATAGCGCTTCACGATGTTCAGGAAAAAGGCGAAGAAGATGACGTACATTTTGGACACGAGGGATCGATACGCCGGCTATCCAGCGCGACAAGGTTATAGAAGTTATGCCCAATTCGTTAGTCACTCGTTCTTTTTCTTGGGGTGTGCTAACAAGTTCTCCTAAGATTTCTCGCCAATTTTGAGGTTCAACCTTCATTTTGTTACCTTTACTGATCTAACTTGATTTACCTTTTTCAAGTTTAACATTCCAATGTCTATGAGTCAAGTACATATCCAACAATAAATGTTATATACATCTTGACATTAAAAACTTCATATGTTATTCTCAATGTTAATTTGAGAGTACTTAAAACCAAAAGATGAGTATTTTCAAATGCTCCTTTTTACAAAATGGCAGTGATGACGAAAGCTAAGTTTTTAGAAGGCTTGTTCCATGAAAGTACTAACTCGTCGGGGAAACGCTCAACATAATCGTATGAAAGGGATGCTCATACTAGTAGCCATTTTTCTCGTTGTTGGAGCAGGAGTATGGATACTGAATATTTATGGTATATTGCAAGGGCCCTGGTCGAATATCTTTGGGGTTATCTCTACTATTCTAGGTCTTATCCTTGGCCTTCTTCGGTGGTATGCTCAATCGGTTTCTGTAATGACACCCGCTCCTATTTCGCCAATTCAAAAAAAACATGTTCAGCTAATCGATGGTAGCACCTTAAACCCTCCAAAGAATCGGGCAACACTTATTGTCTATGCAGGAAAGCATTTAAGGGGAACAACGATTAATTTGAGTTATGGCTTCGATACACTCCATTTAAAAACTTATGCAGCGACAAATATAGTGGAACGTAGAATATGTGGTCAAACTGCCTTTGTAGGTATCTTCCCATCTCTGGAACCTGGCAATTATATCGCTCATGATGACTCTCGGAAGCTCATGTCAAAGGTGACTGTAATTTCAGGACATATTGCTGAAATAGACTGGAGACATAGTAAACTATCGACCTAGAGCAATAAGTGATCTTCCAATAGTGGATTCCTCAAAGTCGGCTTTTTTACTACTATGCCATTCAGAAAGGTGGATGCTAACCATTGGTTGAGTAGACGTTTCAGGCTGAGAAAGAGTAGTAACGCAGTTGTTGCGTTCTGCTCCTCTCTTCAATAAATGTTCTGGCGATCTTTATAAGCTGTTGAAGTATCAGATACTTTTAGCTATACTGAGGTAAATAAAATACTTAGAAACGTATACAACTTTATCAGGATAATGACTTCGCTGTTTCAGCAGGGGAAATTTGAGCTTGAGATACCTTAATGAGAAGCCTCAGAAGCGTTCGTTTCTTGCTACAGAGAGCTGTCAGAGGTATTTCTTCAAGGAGAGATGATACGGTGCAAGGGGACAACACTGTTCAAATATTTTGTAGCTATGCAGATTCTGATGAAGGCTGGCTGTGTGAGATGATCAAGCACCTGAGTTTGTCTACACGGCAAGGCTTACTTACCCTGTGGCACCATCAGCACATTGCTCCGGGTTCCAACTGGCAACAGATCCTTGATACGCATCTAGAAACCGCAGATGTGATTCTCTTACTGGTGAGTAGCGACTTTCTCGCTTCCGACTATTGCTATGGGGTGGAGATGAAACGTGCCTTAGAGCGTCATCAAAAGGGGGAAGCACAGGTGATTCCGATCTTAATCCGTCCTGTCGATTGGAAACACGCCCCTTTTGCTCACTTGTCTACCTTACCCATCAATACCAAACCCCTTTCTCTTTGGGAGGACAAAGATGCCGCCCTGGCTGAGGTTTGCGAAACGCTCCGCCATCTTCTTGAGGAGAAACCATCCATACAGTTTGGTGAGCACAAAACGAGTGAAGTAGAAAAGGATCACGCCGGAAGAAGCCCTGCTGTCTGGCAGGCCCATCATGATATGGCTGCCCACGGGCCAGCAGCAGCATCCCGATCATCTCAACCAGAGCAGACAAGCTTGACGATCCTCGAACCACTGACACAAGAGCCTGAATGTGCATGGGTCATTGTGTGGCCGGGGGGCGAGCAGATAGCAGACATCGAACTCACGTATGACGATCAACCGGACGCAAGTCGGTATGCCTCTACACTCCAGGATGATCTCCTGCAAGCCATTGATGACTGGGGCAAGGAGAAGCCAGAGAGGTATCACGAACTCCAAGAGCAGGCCGAGTGTGTTGCCGTCCGCATGATACGAGCGAAGCGGCAACAGTATCCTGGCAAAAGTACCATGCCTCAATTGAAATTCTGCATCTGGCTTGAGCCTAGTAGATACTTGTACTATGTGGGTGTCCATACGCAGCTAGGGAAGCCAGCGTTTCACGCACTCAGACAAAGATATTTTCACAATGCGCTGATTGACCTTGAGGGCGGTCAGCCACTACAGCTTCCTTCCAACTTTGCTTTGCATGTGGTGGTTGTCAGTAAAGATCGGCATCTTCTGCTGCGGCAACGCAATCGCTGGGTATCAAACTATCCATTGGCCTGGGAAGCAGGAGTTGGGGAATTCATGCATGGTCCTGGACCCCTGAATGGTCCTGTTCCAGAGGTCAGAACCGATCCAGGTCGTGCTGTCTTTCCGCATTTTAGCGCAGAAAGAAGCCCTGACTTATCCTTGTTTCTCAAAAACGCTATCGCAGAAGAATTGGGGTATCATGAAGCACAGCCAGCAGATTTTTGTCTCTATGGATTCGCGGTTGAATATCAAACGCTGGCTCCTAAACTTTTAGCGGTCTATCATTCGGATCTCACTCTCGATGAGCTTTTGCAGAGTGCCAGCGGCATAGGTGTCAAAGATCCCGCCCGTCGCCTCTCTAGTATAGCACTCACCCCTTCTGCTATCGCAGCGGCCTTCTCGAACGGGAAGTATCCCTGTTGGGAGCCCAAAGCGAAATTGCTCGTATTGCTCGCACTCAAACAAGACCTGGAGGCGACAGGCAACTATGAACAAAGCCTGGAAATTGCCAGACTGACCGACCGTTTTAGAATTGATGATACACCTGATGATCCCTGGAGATATGCACAGTAATCATGGCACACGCCAAGACAGATCTTGCCAAGCCGAACGCACAATTTTCTGGCTTGGAGTATGTGAAATTACGTCAACGGCATTGCTCCTCGTTTTACCGATGGATAATGTGCATAAGTTTTACGACTTTCTCACATCATGAGGTGGAAGTCCACTTCACTCCTCCAGACCGTCCACGGCCTTTCTCGCCTCCTTCAGGCTCACCCCGGTGCTGGCACGATATAGCTTGACCGCTTCCATCTTGAGCCCCTGGTTCAGCAGATTGCGCACCTGGCTCAGGTAGTTTTCGTTTTCCTGCCCCATCTTCTCCGTGGAGAGAGCCTGGCGCTGGCGTTCCTCCCTCATCCACACCGGCAGCGGCTTGTCCTGGCTCCTATACTGCTCTTCCATCCAGGCAGGCACAAACGTGGCATCAGCCAGCTCGTCCTTTGGCAAGGACACCTGCTTCTCCTCATCCCAGAGTCCACGTTTCTCCTGGCGCAGCGATTGCAGATCCGCACGCCCATAGATGCGGCGGGATAAACCGCTCAGATTATCGAGCACGAACGGCCAGCGTTCCGCGAGCAAGCAGGCAAAATCAAGCGCGAGCTGCTCACTTTCTGGCGTACTGGTGATATGAAGCAACAGGTGCGTACGAGGAGGACCGCCCAGTTTCTGCTCAATCAGAGCATCGACTGGCGGATCAGGGTAGCGTGGTTCTTGGCTCTCCGGCTCGATCCAGACCTGCGCTTCTCCTGCGCGCAGCAGATACTCGGCCAGGCGATGGGAGCTTTCTCCACGCTTGACGCCTGCCTGAGAAAACACTTGCAGCAGCTCGGAGCGCGGGATCTCGATATTTGAAAGCAGGCTGACTTGTCTCATGAGTATATGACCTCCATCATAGGTTGAACCCCAGCAGCCGGAGTTCTTCAAAGAGCTCCTGCATGTTGCGCGCTATCGGTATATCATGCTCCGCAAATTGTAGATCGGCCAAATGGGAGTAATCGGGTCCATAGAGGATCACATTCTTGCCCTCCGGGTTTATCAAGGGATTGTTCTGCTCCCTCAGCAGTTGTTCGAGCTTCCCCGAAGGCGTCGTTGTGACCTCTATAATCGCCGTAGAGGTTTCTACGTCGATCTCTCCGACCACCTCTCCCGTTACCGGGTCATGGATGATTCTTTGGAACGAAACCAGGTCTGCAATCACCGCCCGTGCTACCTGTCCCTCCAGTTGCGTCTGCGCCGAAGGAGCATTGAGAGCTGCCACCACGCGCATGACCAGATCGCGGATTTGAGCGACGGTGAGGCCCTGCCGGTCTGTACCATGTGGGTCCTGCTGCGCTATCCTGACCCGATTAATGATAGCCTGGATCTGGCTATGTGTAAAGCCTGCTCTCAAAATGGCGCGGATCTCATCGGGAGTAAAGCCTGCCAGCAGGAGACCCTTGATATCCTCGGGAGCGACATCTGGAAACTCCCGCGTCAATTGTTGCAGGTCCAGTTCTTGTTGCGCATTGAGCGCCACAGGAAAGGGGATGATAAACTTGGGATCGGTCGGCGGTGGGGGTAGTACAGGCAGTGGCTCTCTGCCGAGATTATCCATCTGATTGCCCCACAGCTCTTCATCCCACTGCATATTGTTGACCCTCAGGGGAGTTGAGGGAGGCAGCGCGCAAGAGGCATCAATAACCTCATCGGAGGGGAAAGAGGGCTCAAAAATGCGCCGAACAACACGTAAAGGGGGCGCGACATTACGTGCCAGGTCCACCTGATAGGCGAACTGATCTGCCTCGCGGTAGAGCGTTTGTAACTCATCATTGATGGCTCGGGCGGTATTCTGACAGAACGTGGTGGCTTGCGCGAGCTGAGGCGAGGTATCCCCCTGATGGCCCGTGAAGGCAACTTCCTGCTTCTGATAGTCCGAGAGCAACTGAAGCAGGGTATCAGCGCCTTTCCCCTGAAAAGGGGTATTACTGTTATAGAGCGTCATCAGGACATTGGACAGCGTCACCACCTGATCCTGGTGGTTGCTATCGAGCCCAATCACGTTGCTATGAAACTCATTAAGGGAGGTCACGAGCTGCTCCATCTTACTGATAGCAGCTTGCAGATCGGTATAAGCATTCGTCCCCTGGGGAATGCCCCGCTGAGCATCGACATAGGAAAAGGGATCGTATGTCATGATAGTAAGGTTCCCTCCTGGCAAATGACAACACGCAACAACCGATACATCTCTGCCCTGGTAGAGATAAGAGCAGGCTATATGGCCTGAGCGAAGCTCTCTCCTGAGGAGGTATGTCCATTCGGCCCATTCGCTCTTCACTCTACAGCGTAATCGCTTGACCCATAGCAGGCAGAGATGTTACGGCTGAAAGCCATGATAGCTGTGCGTGAAGCCTTGAGCCATCGCGTTATCAGTGCCTTCGACCGTATCTATGGCCTGAAATAGGGCTGAGGCCAGTTGCATCTGCCAGTTGTAAGAGGCGCGCATGCGTTGCTCATGGGGATTGAGGACGGCGGCCATGTGCCCACCGTCATCGTGATCGTGCAAAAAGGTCTGGATTTTGGCCCAGATGGCGTTATGCCGTTGGAGGGCCGCATCCGCATCGACGAGGATCTGAGCTGCAACCTGGCGAAGCTGATCAGTAGGAAAAATGATAGCATCTGTACTGCTGTTACTGCCACTATTTTGAGGTACTTGAGTATAAGGCATAGTGTTCCTCTTAGCATTTTTCAAAAAGACGTTCCAGATATCAATAGAAGCAAAACAACGCTGAAAAGCAAAGTATACCAGAGATAATTATACTTCATGTAGATAGAAACATCAAAGCCTTTTATCAGCGAAGACATGCTTGAGATAACGCCGAATGTGTGGAATTTCTTTACACAGTCTGGTGATTATCAGTTGTTCAGCTTATAGCGTTGTGGACAACATCCGTTCGCTGTGGTCTTTCCCTATCTACGTGTAAAATTCTATCTGGATCTATCTCCATATGTGCTCCCGCTATTTTTATTTTTACCTCTTCGATCAGTGGAGCATTTCGGAAAGAGAAAAACTTCTTCTGTCCTACTTCCCTGCTGCGCACTGTCTGCACCCCATGCCCAGAAAAGATGAGAGGTACTCCTATGAGCATTCAGAGATGATACCTAATGTCTGAGATGACAACTATAGTCTGAATATAATTGCAAATGCTGAGAAGGCATGATATGCTATACTACACACGTCAGTCATGCAAAACAAGAATAGGGAGCTATATAATTACAGTGATGCCCAACGAAATTTTAGAAGCAAAGGAAGTAGCAGCTATGCTCAAGGTAAGCGTTCGGAGTATTACTCGCCTTGCGGAAAAAGGCGAACTGGTTGGTTTTAAAGTTGGCGATCTTTGGAGATTTCAGCACAGCGATGTAGAGGCATATATCGAGGCTCAGAAACGCAAGCAACAGCACAAAATGCGATAGTAGAGCCTTATATTTTCTTCTGTTTGTGGATGAGGAGAGGTGCTATGATAAAGGATCGACAGTACGAAACTAATCTTAGAGAACTGATCGCAGAAAACGGCTATACGTTTAAAGAGGTTTCCGAGGAAACAGGTATCTCGTTGAGTGCATTGTTTATTTATGCGCGCGGTGAGCGATCCATTCCTCACGAAAGCCGCTGCAAAATTGCGAGAGTCATTGGCTGCTCTGTAACGGATATCATTTCAAAGAAACGACCTCAACGAGAGGTGAATCAGAGGATCGTCAGTAACGACTTTCTTTCCGCGCTTAAAAATGACTTGATGGATCGATGGAATCTTTATCATACAGCAGGTGCTAAATACGCTTATCTCGGACTGAGCGCAAAACTACAGGAATTAGAGCGGCTGACTCAGATTGTAGAGAGTACTCGGTGGTCTACCCAAGTACTTACACTTCTTGCAATGGGATATCAGTTGCAAAGTTGTGTCTTGCGTGACATGATGGATTACAAGCAATCGCACATCGCTTACCAGAAAGCGTTTGATATTGCAAGAGCATTAGAGGATCAGGAATTGATGGTTTCGGCATTAGCGCGTGAGGGTGTGACGCTTATTCAGCAAGAGAAGCCGCGAGAGGCTGTTATCTACCTCACAGGTGCGCTTAATATCCTTGATGGTTACAACTCCTCAGTGCTACGAGGGTATATCTTTCAAGGACTTTCAGAAGCTTACGCAAAAGTGGATAAGACAGATGAGAGTTGGAAGAGCATTGAGCAGGCGGAAGGGCATCGGACAAATCAGGTACATGTCCAAGAGCATACCCTTATTCGTGGTGTTACCACTGCTTCTATTGCTGCACAAAAAGGCGTTAATGCTGTTCTCTTATGTGAGCACCAGCGAGCAGTTTCACTTATTGATGAAAGCCTGAAAACTTATGATACATCGCTCACTCGTGGTTATGCACGATTGCTTGTGCAGAAGGCCGAGGCATTCTTGGGGTTAGGGACTATAGATGCATGTGTCCATTATGCGCAAGAAGCTCTTCTGTTAGCCAAAGGAGCGGGATCTAGCAAAACAATTTCTAGAGTGCAATCTCTGTATAACCAGCTTCAACAATCACATTGGAGAAAGGAACCAAGTGTTATTCGGTTCGGAATAGCACTCAAGGAAAACAAATGAAAATGCTCTGGCTCGTATTCTTCTTTGGCGCTAGTATTGTTGCTCTAGCGTCATTTTTCTTCTGGCTGGCTCTCTATCTCAAAGGTAGACGATTTGCCCTGCGGGATCGTTTGCATCAAGCGGATGCTATTGTGGTTCTTGCCGGCACCCGTGGCAATATTAAATTTTTGCAGGGTAAGATCGCTACTGCTGCTCACCTTTACCGAAGGGGATGGGCACCACGCATTATTTGCAGTGGTAAGTTCAGCGTCAAGGTAACAGACACTCCAACGCTTATTCCGTTATCAGAGCTACAAAAAGCAGTGGCCCAGGGGCGTATTCAAGAGAAAGACGTCGCGTCGGCTGCCAAATCTTGGGATATAGCACTAGGAGCCTGTTACATGAGTGAACAAGCTGTACAGATGGGTGTTCCCTCAGAGGCCATTTTCGTTGAAAATGAATCATTGCATACCAAAGAAAATGCGGAGATGGTTCTTGCTTTAGCGAAAGAATACCATATACGTAGCATTATCCTCGTAACGTCCCCTTTCCATCAAAGGCGTACTTATCTCACCTTTGCAAAAGTATTTCAACCTCACAACCTCGAAATCTTGAACTATTATGCTGACACTGGCGAATGGCATCCGGCAACATGGTTTCTTTCATCCGAGCATCGTAAACTCGTGCAAAGCGAAGAGAAGCGGATAGAAGCCTATCGGGCCAAAGGTGATTTACTCTAAGAGTTATTAGGGGTGATAGCTCACTCGTTGCTCAATTAGCAGGTTTCCATTCCCGCAAAGAGCAGGCTTTCCACGAATTTACACTCGTACACGAGATGTACATGAAACGTATACACTGCATCTACGTTATTGCCCTCTGATTGCCTACTTTTCGAGTATTCTTTTCATATGTTGATTGCCTAAGATTGAGTGCAACTTCACTAGTGGCGGGAAACAGTGCCTGAATGAAGATAACTTACCCTGCAAAAATGAAGCAGCATGGCTGCCTGATCGATATTGGCACAGTCGCGCTTCCTATGTCGTAAGAAAAGATACTCACAAACAAGAAACAACATAAAGGAGCACCAGAGATGCTAACCAAACAAAATCAGATACAAGCCGAAGGGAAGGAGGTACACCGGGACCCGCGCATCGGTCAACGCGTCATCTGTCGCTCGCTGCTGCCCACCATCACTCTGCTGGGCACCATCCAGCGCGTCCTGCACTACGCCAATGGGGAAGAATACTGGCATGTGCGCACCGATGGCCCGATGACCGAGGAGGCCCCCGCTAGCAGCTTTCTCGTCTATGAGGGACCCGAGTTCCAGGCGGGCGAGCGCGTCAGGTACCGCGTAGGCGAGTGGGGCTCCTGGCGCGCCACTGTGCTAGGGCCGCAGTGGACCTTTGATCACCTGCGCTTCCTCATCCGCGTGGAGAGCTGCGCGCACGCGGCGGTCCAGGTGAAGCGAGGCCATACCTTTGCCGCTCATCCTGATAACCCCCTGCGCCATCTAGGCACAGCAAGGGCATAGTCTTCTAGCAACTTTCGCTGCTATTCAGTTCTTCCCCTATACTTTAGGAGATGAATGAGTTATGAACAAAATTGGGATGAAGCTGTTTAAGCTTTCGCTCTAATGTTACTATATTCTCTGACTGTCCGTAACTGCTTTCTTTGAGTTGTTGACATACCTGTGCAACTCTGGCAATGTTGTACCTTGATTTCACCGCTTGAGATTGTGTGAGCGCATCTTTTGCAAAAGCGGCTGCTTCTTCGTATTCGCCTAAGCCGCTATAGGCTTTTGCCCGAAGCGCATCAATGTAGGCAAAACGTCTTGGCAGTGTAAGCGGTGTGATTTCCTCTGCTAGTTCAAGTTCACCCAATCCGTCTATATACATTCTCAACGCGATCAGAACTTCGGCGCGTGTAAGGTGATACCATCCAGAGCTAAATTTCACAAAATTCACGTCATCTTCAGCACGGTACTGAGTTATGTACTTGTACCCGGCATCCAACTGATGTATTACCTGGGTTTTTTCCTTCTCCGTCTGTGCTACGTGAGCATGAACAAGCCCCCATTCTAATGATATCAATCCACTCATAAGAGGCGTCGCATGTTGAGCATAAGAAAGAGCTGTGTCCAGATAAAAAACTGCCTGGTTCAGGTGATCCTGCTTTAGGGATATAGTTGTCTGCTCAAAACTGGTAATACCGCGCCTAAAAAAAGCGATTGCCATAAGATCGCTGTTTGGTTTAGTAGCATGGACGTTTTGGGCGTATTCGATGGCTTTGTCGGCATGGAAAATGGCGAGATCATAATTTTGTTGTTCTCGCGCAATATTCGTACCAAATTGATGGTATCTTGAGATAAGAGCCATGCCTTGCTGCTGATTGCGCGTTGTAGTGTCTGCAACCAACGTACCAAGTTGTTGTGTTGCCTCAGTTACAGCATCAAGTGCCGCCTGACCATGCCGGTGATAATACCCTTCAAAGTATTGGGCTAAGGACTGCTGATACTCATCAAATACCTGCTTATGCAGATCCTCCTGCTTCGAACTCCTTACGAGTGCCTTAGGAGCATACGACATAGCAAATGATGTTTTCGTTAAAGTCTCACTAAGACCTAAAAGCATAGGAGGGATACCTAAAAGGTTCACAATCACACGACGGCGCGTAATGTCGGTCGGGACATAACTTGTTCGTTCCATATGTAGCACCCATTCCCTGGTCTTTGGCTGTTCACCTAAGGCTTTTCCGTACAACTCTCCAAATTTCTTCGCACTAATCTTGTGGATACTAGACCGATAATAGCGGATAACTTCACCCGATTTAGGGAAACCATCGTCACCCACGCTAAACGGACCATATTCTCCATTCTCTCCCCAGTAATATAACACAATTATTTCCAACCTTTCCAAGCATTTTCTTTCATTAAGTTAAGTATAGAAGATAAAAGCTCTTAATATCTATATTCCATACATAGCCTGTAATATAGCAACATTACAGTAACGGGCTTCATACAATTTTTATATTATGGCAGAGTGATATACTTGCGACTAGAGTAAATCTTTCGATTTCAAGCACAATGTTGTTACAGACGTTATGTCAAACGGACGACAGTATGTGATATCAACTCTGAAAGATGGAAGCCGACGTAGACAACAAAAAAGACGGTGTTGGAAACGAACAGAGGAGCAGGCAAAAGATGCAAAAGGAGCCGATCAAGTTGAAGACGCCAACGAGCCTGCGGGCGCAAGCGAAAGCAACCATGCAGCAGCATGGCTGCCTGGTCGAGGAGGGCTCGGTCACGCTGCCGCCGGGCAGCACGCGCACG
>Ga0070741_10015096_pt1 | contig 13183 bp, 9 predicted proteins | sample Coa_R1_4_FD_66440 | JGI IMG/M metagenome (GOLD analysis project Ga0070741, IMG submission 66440) | Surface soil microbial communities from Centralia Pennsylvania, which are recovering from an underground coalmine fire - Coalmine... | ecosystem: Environmental > Terrestrial > Soil > Unclassified ... | reverse complement strand
AAGCCGATGCGTCAGGAGGAGTTGGTCAAAGCCCTGTCCAACCTGCTTGCCACGCCGCCATCATCAGGCAAATGAGACCGGAGACGACGAGCCGCTTTATCGAACTGAAAGCGCGGTGTGAGGCGCAGATGCAGATCGCCGTCTGTGACGGCTGCGACTCCTGTGGGCTGCGCTGTGCGGCGGGCGTCCCGGCGACGCGAGCGGAGTGGGAGACGCTGCGACGCTATCTTGCCGGTCTCTCCGATGCGGAGCGCGCCGATCTGGAGCGCGTACTGGCGCAGGATAAGGCGGTCTCTCTGGGCGACGGCGTGACCGTGCCGATGTGCCGTTATCGCGACATGGAGCGGGGGCGCTGCGCGGTCTATCCGGCCCGGCCCCTGGTCTGCCGCCTGCTCGGCCATGTCGAGTGGATGCCCTGTCCCATCGAGAAGGTCCCCCGCCGCATCGCCACCGAGGACGCCGTCGCGCTGATGCGCGCCTATGCCGAGCAGGAGCGTCACACTTTCGAGGAGTGGGAGGAGCGCGACGCTTCCTCTTGAACCGGAGCGGGTCTCAGAGCGGCGCGCTCAAAAAGGCGATGCCTTCGTCCGCGTCGGCGAGGCCGAGTTCGAGGATGGCCGGGAGCGGCGCGAAGAACGGATGGGCGATGAGGCGGCGCAGTCCCGCGCCGATGGTTCCCCGGCCCGGCACGGCGTGGCGGTCGCGATGGCTGCCGCAGGGTTCGCGGGCGTCGTTGAGGTGCAGGGCCATCAGATAGGGCGTCAGGCCCGCCGCCTCGATCTCATCGGCCAGCCGTTCCGGCGCTTCCGGCGCGGACAGGTCGAACCCGGCGACGTGCAGATGGCAGGTATCCAGCACGACGCCCAGTTGCGCCGGGTCGCCCGCAACGGCCCGCACCACCTGCCCCACCTCCGCCACCGTCTGCCCCAGTTCCGAGCCTTCGCAGCCGTTTTCCAGCAGCACCCGCGCGCCCGGTTTCAGGCGCGACAGCACATCGTTGAGCGTGTAGGCGACCGCGTCCAGCGCGGCCTCCTGGCTCGCGTGTCCTTTCGCATAGCCGACATGAAAGCAGACGCCCGCCAGTCCGAGCGAAGCGGCCAGGTTCGCATCCGATGCCAGCGCGCTGGCCGAGCCGTTGCGGATGCGCGGGTCAGGGGAACCGAGGCTGGTGAGCATAGAGGCGTGCGCGAGGCCCCACCATCCACCGAGGGCTGCCGCACCCGCCTGAAACGCCGCCTGATCGTCGGCTGCGGGAACGCCGTCCTTGGAGAGACGGCGCGCGTCGCGCAGAGTCGTCTGGAAGAGGGTCAGGCCGCGCTCGGCCAGTAGCGGCGGGATCCGGGCCAGGGGCGGGTCAATATGGGGGCCGAATGGCGGCATGGCGTCTCCTTCCTCATTCTGTTTGCCATCCGAGCGTTTGTACGCTTGGAATGGCAGCGGTTGCAGACGGGCCGCAGTTGGTACGAGAGCAAGAAAACAATTGTGCGGGAGGCGATACGCATCTATCGGACTAGTCCACTTTGCACACTCCCAACAACTGCGTATGTCCTAGACTCTCTTAACCCTGGATATGCAGCGTATACTCGGTATCCGGCAGGACATCGAATGTCGCCGCATAGAACTGGAAGCCCCACCGTGTGACCCTCTGCATAGGACGTTCCTCGCCATTGATCAGGAGCTGCCGGGCTGCCGGTGAGAGCCATAGCACAGTCACATCGCTGAGCGCTTCGTCCGTGCGCAGGCAGGCGATAGCTCCGTCTGCCCTCTGCCGATAGTCGCTCCAGTGTATGCGCCGCCGGGCGCGTTCCCAGGCGTTCAGTTCCCAGGCCGTCCACCACTCCAGCCCTTCCTGCTTCGCGCAGGCGACGATCTCCAGCAAGGCTTCACAGACACCGGCCGTACTCAGACGCGCCGGGTGAAACAGCAGGTGCAGGACGCCATAATGCCGTTTCACCGCATTCAACAGCCGCTTGCCGAAAATGGCGGGCAAGAATGCATTCAGGTCCTGCACGGGCGTCGGAAGTTCCAGCACGTCTATCATACGGCCATCCGGAGCAAAGGGAAAGAAGGGATGGCAGGTGCCGAAATTGAACCCAGCCTCTCCCATCTTGGAAGCGCCCTTGGACTGATCCATCTGAATATCGCGCCGGGTACACCAGTCGAAAAACTCCGTATCGCCTTCCCAGCGGAGATAATGGTTCTTGTTCGTGATGGGCTTTTCGCCGCTGAACAGCGCCGTCAGATGTCGCCATTGCGCATCGAACTCCGCCTCCGTCCAGGGATGGTCCAGGGCATCAAAATGCATCGCCAGTTCATGCCCGGCCTCGCGGATGGCCGCGATGATCTCCGGGGGATAGCCCGGCGGGATCGTACACCAGGTAGAACGGACCCGTGCAGAGCGAAGGAGTTGCAGGAGCTGCTCTGCATTCGGCACGAGATTGCCGTCGGTATCGTGCGAGAGGTGGGCGATCGCGGGCAGGTTGCGTGGATAGAACCACAGAACGGGCAGAGCTACCCCCTGTTCGGTCGCCACATGGAAGAGAGCGCATAAGAGCAGTTCGCGCCACTGATCGGCAATCGGCTCCAGAAACGCGCTCAACCCCGGCAGTTCTTCGACGGGCTGACGATCCAGCAGCCAATCCAGGGTCATGCCATCGTCCGATTTCAATACCTCATCACTGACTGGCGCGGTGCCATCCGGCGAAGGGATCCCATCACGCGTAACCGCTGTTCCCTGCTGGATATGCACGATAGACCCCGGTATGTCTGGCGCGATGAGCACGCATCGTCCTCTGCCGTTTTGTGCCTCCAGCAGCGCCGCGCGCGGAGTCGGGCGCTGGTGCGCGTCCAGAACTTGGGCCAAGCGGCGCGCGCCTGCCGGGCGCACGCCGATGCCATTGAAGAAATGCAACGGGATACGCAAATTCCTGGTAATCGGATGCGATTCCGGATCGGCATACAGATAACCTTCCCCCAGAGTTGCCTGATCAACGCCCCATCCCGTATAGGCGGGAGGGACAATCTCCGCGCCAAACAGGTCTTCCGCTCCGCATAATCCGGCAATGCTTATCCAGGCTCCTCCTGCATGAACCCACTCTCTCAGCCGGGCATGGAGGGTTTCAGGGAGGACCGCTTCCCCAATGGTCAGCAGAAGCCGAAGATCAGGCAGCGTATCCGCCAGTTCGTCCCAGGCTACCGGGGTATAGCAGAGACCTGCATGGCGGAGTATCTCATGTGCATAGGAGGCGTAACGTGTCGTTTGTGCCGCATTACGGGCGAGCGGCGGCAAAATGCAGACGCCAAATGGAGAGGAAGGTATGCCGTTCATATTAAGGTTCTCTCACTGTTCTGGATTTTCCTACAACCTTGCGACGGAAAGGGCTTTGTCAAGGCACGCAGACTTGCTACTCTTCCCTGGCGGTGCTGCATTCAGAGTGCGTGGTTTCCCGATACGAAATCACAGCGGCGACCAGCTTAGTATAACAAGATCAAGCCCTGTCCACATAGGACAAAATAGGCGGATATAGCATTAACTGCGCATTTGGGACTAATTTCAACCGTGTTCTAGCGTGACGGTGGAACATCAATCGGCGACCGTATCTGTGGTGGTCAGATATCGAAAAGGAGAAGGCTGACATAACACGTAAGTCTATTCAGTTTCGGTAGTCCTCCCCAACGGTAGGGACCCCTCTCGAACCGCCTGTCGCTGCGGTTTGCGAACTCCTGCGGCATCTGCGGCGGCGATCCTGTTGCGTCTGTTGCCGGTGGATGGAGCCTCTGGCGGTTCCCTGGTAGACTGGTTTGAGACGTTTGCGTGGGTACTTGCGATTGTCAAGACGCCTGCGGGCCAGCAAGGGTCTGCCGTGTTGCCCAGGCGTTGGATTGTCGAGACGGCATCTCACTCTCTTCCAGCGCGGCACGGCTTCGTATCTCCCGCACACGTGGAGGGTGAATCGTTGAACTGGCAATAGGTGTCGAAGACGGGATCGTATTCCCCGCACACGCGGGGTGAACCGTCCGCGAAAGAAGATGCCGATGCAGGCAGGCCGCGCATCACGGCCAGGGATTGAACGTGCGGATATTGTAAGAAGCTCCGATGACGGCCCAGAAGCAGCCGATGACACAGTCCCCCAGCACCATGCCGAGCGCGAACTGCACCAGTTGCCCGTAGCGGTTGCGCCCGCCGTACCGGAGGAAGAAGTACTTGACCAGCCAGCTAAACATCAGGCTCGACCAGGTGCGGAACATGAACCACGAGCCGGTCATCGCGATGCCGACCGGATGGAAGGGACACCAGACGCCGCGTGTGCGCAGGGTCAGCATCAGGATAGACAGCGCGCCCCCGATGCCGCGATAGGTCAGAGAGACCCAGTTCGGCCCGGTCGGAGACGAGACCCAGTTTGCCAGCCGCGCCCAGGTCTCTTCCGTCAGATTGGTGCTGACCGCGACTTTGCCGCTCGCCGCCCCCAACTGATACATCACCGTCAGCATCACCAGGAACGCCGAGAGCGCGCCCGCCACCGTTCCGAGCAGCATCAGCCCTGGCAGCGTGCGCAGCGACATCCCGCCCTTCTCCCCCAGTTTGAACCCTTCGATCTGCTGCGGCATCGGATGGCCGTCGTAAGCCCGATTGAACCAGTAGAAGAGCGACATCACGCTGAGGTCTATCCGGCTGAACGCCTGGCTGCCGAAAGCGTTGATCAGCACCACCTCCGGCCCACTCATATAGATGTCGTGGTTGGTGATCCCCGCCTCGGCGCGCATCCGCGTGATTCCCAGGCTGACCGCGAAATAGAGGACAAAGAAGACCAGCGCGATGCCCGCCGACATGCCGATGCGCGTCGAAAACCAGATCAGAAACGCCATGCCGAACAGGATGCCGAGAACCGCCGTGCGATAACGCATTGGCTCACGGCTGTCGTCAATGGACGGATCGTTCCAAAGGGCTTTCCGCAGCACCCTTCCTAGCTGCCTCCGTATCTGCCAGACGAGATAGAGGAAAATGCCCAGGAACGCCCCGGACGCCTGATCTATGTCGAACGGGAAGCCGGGAACGTTGTCCAGCCCGCGCGAGGACTGCCACACGGCCAGGAACCGGGTCAGCAGATAGAAGAACCAGCAGGAGAAGACCAGATCGAGCGGCATCAGCAGGCCCAGCCCGAAGACGAACGGGAAGATTCCGATGTCCACCTCCGCGCCGCGCCAGGCGGGAAACGCCGACCAGGGCCGCTGCTGCGGGATGAAGGGCGCGATGTTGACGTAGCGCGGGATCTCAGGCAGAGACGGAGAGAGCATGTGCAGCCCGTTGATGATGCCGATGACCGAGACGATGGCGACGCCCGCCCACATCAGGCGGCTGCGAAAAAAGCCCTCTTTCTCGTCCACCATCTGCATCGGCAGCGTGACGATGGGATAGGTGAGGCGCTGCGCGTCCGTCCAGGGTCGCCGGACGATGGTGTTGATGCACAGCATCACGCCCACCAGCACCAGCAGGAAGACGAGCCAGAGCAGCAGGGGCGGCATCCAGGCTGCGATATGTTCCCACCGCCAGAAGTTCGACGCGCCGAGATAGTAGCCGCGCAGCGCCTCCCGGTTCTGCACCGTCAGCCAGGCGGGCAGGTCGGGGCCGTAGAGTTCCTTCCAGTTGTTGGTCGGGGTCGCGAACCAGGTCACGTGACTGATGATGCCGACCAGCAGGAAACCGCTCTGATCGCTGCCGACGGCGCTGGCCGCGCACAGCACCATATAGAAGACCAGCAGTTCGGCAGCCGTCAACGCGGCGCGCGGCCAGCGGCGACGGATCAGCGCGTTGAGCAGCATCAGCACGGCCATAAAGCCGATGACGTTGCCGAAAAGGGCGAACGAGGTCGGGTACGCCTGGAACCGGACGACCTCCGTATGCAGCAGCATGAAGGCGTTGAGGGGCGTGAGCAGCAGCGCCAGCGCGACCGCGCGGAAACGGACGCGCGCGGCAGCCCTGGCCTCCTGCGGTCGTGTCGCCTCCTGTGCCTGCATCGCGGTGCTACCGGAGTTATCAGCTAAATCTTCCGACGTAATCTTGCGCTTTTGCTTACCCATGAGGCTGCCTCCTACCCCTATCGGCGCGCGCTTGCGGCGGCACATGGTACTGGATTCGCAGCAAAACCCAGCCTTCTCTTTCGCCTCCGGTCTGTTTCAGCACGCGCGCGGTCATCTCCGGCACAGCCGCCAACTCCTGCACCAGACCCTCTTTCCAGGCGCGCACCGGCAGAACCACATCGGCCTCATGCGGCTCCGCTTGCAGGAAAGGACGCAGGAAGGGCAGCAGAGGCCGCTCTTTGCGTTCCAGCGGCGCATAGCGGGCATAGTAGAGCATACTGGGTCGGCGCGGGATGATGTTGTAGAAGACGACCGGCAGGCCCTTCTCCGCGTCGGGCCGCGCGGCAATGGCAAGCTGCTGATAGGGGCCGAGCAGATCGCGTCTCGCCACCGCATAGCCGAGCGTGCAGCCGACGCCGACGAGCGCCATCGGCACGGCCAGCAGCGCGCCGAAACCGCCCCAACGCCAGCGCATTCCCCTGCCATATAGCAGGCACAGCCAGGCGATCAGGCAGCCTGCCAGCATCAGGAGCGTCACCGCGCGGATGAGCAGCACGGCAGAGGCCGGAATCGCCGCGCGGGGAGGCAGGTACGGTGGCACGAAGACCGCGACCGCCGCCAGAAACGCCGCCGCCGCCAGCGCGCCCAGCGCCCCGCGCTGCACAGAGCGCAGCGTTCGCGCCGACGCCGAGGACCGCAGCGCGCTGTCCAGCCAGCGTCCCACCAGCAGCGCCGCCGCCGGATACGCCGGAGCGATGTAGGTCGGCAGCTTCGCCGCCCCGACCGAGAAGAAGACGAAGATCGTCCAGAACCAGACGAGGAGGAAACGGCCCTCACCCCCCGTCCCCCTCTCCCACGCTGTAGGAGAGGGGGAGAGGCGAATATCTGGTTTGATCGTCCCTGCGTTCTTCATTCGAGGAGAAGCAGAGGCACGCGCCCGCGCCAAAGTCCCCCCCTCTCCCGCAGCGTGGGAGAGGGGGTCGGGGGGTGAGGGCTTCCGAAACGCGGCGGGCGCGAAGCAGGCCCAGGGGAAAAAGCCGAACAGAAAGTAGACGAAATAGGTCGGCGGGGGCGCGTTATGCACCGTGTCCAGCCCCCGGAATCGCCCGACGTGCTGCCGCAGGATATACTCCTGCACCCAGGTGCGGCCCTGCGCGTCGCGCCCGCCCGCCCGCCAGATGGCGATATGCCAGGGCGCGGCCAGAACCAACACCAGCAAGAGACCGGCCAGGGGGCGCACGCTTCGGACGCTCGCCCAGAGGTTGATGGCAGCCGCATCGGTCGGCTCCGCGTCGCGGAGCCGCTTCCAGCGCGGCGCGAACCGACTGACGAACAGCAAGACGCCGCTCACCAGCAGCGGCAGCAGCAGGCCGACCGCGCCTTTCGTCAAGACTGCCAGCGCGCACGCCGTCCAGAATAGCAGCGGCCACCCGAACGCGACCGAGCGGCGGTCTTGCGCGGCGCTATGGCAGTGCCAGAAGGCCAGCATCGCCCCCGTGAACCAGAGAACGAGCAGGCCATCCGTCGTCATCTGGCGCGCATCCAGCACCGTTATGGGAGCCAGCGCATAGACCAGCCCGGCCAGCAGCCCGGCGCGACGACCGAACCAGCGCGTTCCCGCCCAGGCCACCAGTCCGGTCGTCAGCAGGGCAGCCAGCGCGACCGGCAGGCGCGCAGTCCACTCCGACAGGCCGAAGAGCGCCATCGAAGCGGCGCAGGCCCAGTAGACCAGGATCGGCTTCTCGAAGAAGGGAACGGCGGTTTCGGCAGGATTGGTTAAGGGGCGGGAGTTCAGGCGCGGCGTCACGATGTCGCCGGTGAGGACCATCTGCCGCGCGCAGGTGACGTAGAGGGCTTCATCCAGGTCGAAGAGAGGCACGCTGCCGAGCCGCCAGAAGAAGGCAAAGCCGCAGACGAGCAGCAGGCCGAGAACGCCGAGCCGATAGCGCGCTGTCGGGGCGGCAGACGCAGAAGGCGCGGTCTGCGCATCGGAGGCGGACAGGCGCGCGGCTTCCGGAGCGCGCGGCGTCGGTTGGTCGGAGGCAGGCGGGTTGGATGGCGTCATGAATGTCGTCGGCGCAGAACCGCTCCGCGCCAACCCGCAGTTCGCCGCGCCGCCGCCGGTTTCCTGCAATGCGAACGGCCCGCGCCCAGAACCGACCGGGTTCCCTCTCCTGCGCGGGCCGACACAGAGGGGCCGTTACAGGCCATCGGATCAGGCCACTGTGGGAACGCGCTCCGCCGCGCCGCGCAACTCCGGCAGGGCGCGCGGCGCGCACGGATGCCGATAGATCACGGTTCCATCCGGCGCAAAAGCGCGCTCGGCGTGCGTATCCAGATAACGCAGCACAAAGCCGGGAACGGTGATAAGAACCGGCGCCGCCATCGCCCGGAACTCCAACAGGACCGGTATCTGCTGTTCAAACGGGGACATGACACTTTCTCCCTCTCCCTCAAATAAGGACGCAATCCCCCTCGCTGCGACAGTGGCGGGCCGTGAGCGGATCGAACCTGTCGGCGAAGGGCCGCGCGCATCGTTCGCGTGCCGCGCTCTCTCTTTAGCAGCCAGACTCAACACAAAATCCAGCGTTCACACCTTCTCAGACGAAGGAGAGGGAAAAAGGTTGCGATATTTCCCGGCAATTTGGCAGGTTCTCAGCCCGATGAGGAGACCGTGTCCCGGCTCCACTCCAGGTCGCCCAGACCGGCCTGCGACGAACTCTCCTTGCCGAGCGCCGCGCGAACGAACTCCGGCCACCAGTCCACCTGCGGCGCGGGGCCAGTCGGCGGCGGCGGCATGGCGATGGGCCGCTCCCAAATCTCCTGGTAGCGCGCCAGCAGCGCCTTGACATCCCCGACCTCCGGCTTCAGCCAGCGCCGCCCGATCTGCGCGTGCAGCACCTCGTCGGCCCAGTCGTAGTCCTGCACATAGGTCGCCAGCAGGTCGTTCGCCTGCTGCGTGATCTGCCACTCGTACCGCTTGCCGGTCTGGGCGTGCATCAGGTTCTGCTCGATGCCGTAGAGAGTGATATGCCGTTCCAGCGGCGTCAGGCAGAGATTCAGATACCGGCACCAGCCCACGTGATTGGGCGTCCAGGTCCAGTCTATCCCGCGCGCCACGAACCAGACCTCACCCATGAGCGCGTGCCGCGCCTCGTCCCACAACTGCCGCGCCATGTCCCGATAGTATTCCCAGGGCTTGCCCGGCGTCTGCAACAGGATGCTCGACATCATCTCCGGCACGTCCATCTCATGCAGCCGCTTGTACATCAGCGCCAGCGTGCGCTCATCGGGAGCCGCCTTCTCGTCCCGGTAGACTGCGTCCGGGCGATAGTAGAAGTTGTAGATCGCGCCGGAACGCGCATCGCGGCGGGGTTCCACGCTGGGGACGAACGCGCCGTTCGCGCGCGGCGCAGGCAGGGCCAGATCGTCGGGGATAACCTCATCGCCCGCGATGCCGCCCGCCGCCTGAAGATAGGCGCGCAGATGGCGCTCCCACGCCTCGGCCTGCTGCTCTGTCTCCGCATCCGTCATCAGCGCCGCCAGCGCCTCCTCCCCCCAGGCGATCATCTGCGCCTCTTCCGGCAGCGCGATCCGCAGCAGACGGCAGGTGGGGAAATCGAAGACCGGGTTCACGGCGTCGAGATGCTGCTGGAGGGCAGCCCGCAGCGCGGGCCGGAGGACGCGATAGACGCCGACCAGCAGTTCGAGCGTGTTCTGCGCGCGCAGCGCCTCCTCCATCAAGGCGGTCAGGCGCGCATCCGGCGACTCGTCCAGGCGCGGCGGCGGGTTCCGCAGTTCCGTAATGCGCTGCCGGATCGCCTGGCTGTGTTCGGCATCCAGATAGAGGTGCAGGCTGAGCGCGGTCTTGACCTCCCACTCCGGCGCCGGGTTCATAAAGGCCGCACTGATCTCCACCAGCCGCGTCTTGACGTAGTTATAGCGGCACAGGCGCGTGACGTTCTCCTCCACGCTGTATCCGACTCGCGCCGCCTGCTCGTATGTCGCCAGCCCGGCCAGCGGCGGCATCACCTTCTGCTGCTGTTTTCGGCTCACGTGCGTTCTCCTCGTATCCATCGTCGCCCTCTGTGCGCGCAGGAGGGCGTGGGACTGCCTGGCTTCTCGCCAACGGGCGGTCTGCCTTCTGGTTCGCCATCGGCAGACGGCTCTCCTGCGGGTCGTCGGCTCCCCTTTTCCAGGCCGGCAGCCGGGCATCCGCCGTCTTTTTCACGCAGAAAGTAACGGATTTCGCGAATTTCCAGGCGAAGGGTTGAATTCCCGCATTCTTTCTTGTATAATATTCCTCAAGCACTTTGCTGCAACTACTCCTCCGGCATCGCGCGGCGCACATGGCCTGCTGATCCTGATCCTTCCTGGCCTGCCGCCGACCACGCCGAAAAATCTCCGACGGATCGAGGGAACAGGGTGATTAGTGAATTGCAGCACCATCTCCGGCCTAGCCAGATAAAATTTGCGGATATGGCCGACCGGGAGATTGTTCATCGGGCGCAGCGGGGCGACGAGTCCGCATCGGAGTACCTGCTGTACAAATACCGGAACCTTGTCCGCACCAAGGTCAAGTCCTACTTCCTCGTGGGCGCGGAAAAGGAAGACCTGTTGCAGGTAGGCATGATCGGTCTCTGGCAGGCCATCGTGGACTTCCGCTGCGACAAGGCTATCTCCTTCCCCGCTTTTGCCAAAGTCTGTATCCAACGCCACATCATCACCGCGATCAAGACCGCTACGCGCCAGAAGCAGATGCCGCTCAACACCTCCCTCTCGCTGGAAAGCCCCGCCGAAGATTCCGGCCCCGACTGGAACCTCTCCGACATCATCCCGGCCACCGAGACCCAAGACCCCGAAGACCTGGTTATTCAGGGCGAGGACACGAAGGTGCTGCACGAGATGCTGCAACAGATGCTCTCCGAATTCGAGTGGCATGTCCTGGTCGGCTACCAGATCGGAAAGTCCTACCGGGAGATCGCGACGGAACTGCACTGTAAGACCAAGTCCGTAGACAATGCGCTGGCGCGCATCAAGCGGAAGGTCTCCACCGTGCCGCTCGGCCTGGCGAACTTAAGCGAACTACTCATCAATACTCCGCTGCGGTGAACGCTGAAATAGTCGTCCTTACCGCAAACGAGGAGGCGCGCGCCTCCTCGTTTGCTATGTCTCGCCGCCTGCCGTGCGCGAGGCCATTGCGCGACATCAAGGCGCAGCGCGACGGCTTGATGCGTCCGGCAGAAAAGGACGGCTACGCAGCCGCTATCTCATCCGGCTTTGCATCCTCGACCCGCAGCGCGCCCTCGCCGAAGACGACGGGGAAGCGGCGTTCCGGATTCTTCACCGAGCGCGTGGCGGCGTCCAGATAGCAGACGCTGAAGGCGCGGCGCGGGCAGTCTATCGTGTTGACGCCGGAGCGGTGCAGCAGCAGATTGTCCAGCAGGATCGCCTCGCCGCGCTTCGCCTCCAGATAGACGCTGTCCTCGTCTCTGGCGTACTGCTCCTCCTGCTCTCTGGTGATGGTGTGGCCGTAGTCGGAAAAGAGGCCGTGCTTGTGGCTGCCCGGAATGACCTGCACGCAGCCGTTGGCGATGGTGGAGTCGTCCAGGGCCGTCCAGATGGTGATCTTGGGATTGCGGTCGAGTCCCCACTGGCTCCCGGCGTCCTGATGATAGGGCAGGATCGTCCCCTTCCCCGCCGGTTTGTTCATAAACATGGCGCGGTAGATGCTGACGTTCTCGCCATAGACGCGGCGGGTGATCTCGCGAAAGAGCGGATGCTGCATATAGGCCAGGAAGAGCGGGTCGCGTTCCAGCAACTCGATCTTGCGGTAGCTGAGCGAGGGGCCGGCCCACTGCCCGCCTGCAGGCACATCGCTGTAGACCCCGGTCTCGCTATCCAATTGGAACCACATCCCCTGGTAGCGCACGCGACCGAGCATGATGTCGTCCATGCGCTGCTGCAAGGCTTCCATCTCTTCATCCGTGGCGACCTGGCCGAGGCGCAGATAGCCGTCGCGCTCGTACTGATCCCACTGCTGTTCGGTCAGCATGATCTGTCTTGTCTCCTTATTGCCGGGCATTGGAAAACCCGTCTGGAAGGCGCTGCGCGCCGCCCCACTGCGAGAATGCGAAAAAAAGCCCATCATAGCAGTCTATCCACTTGCTTATAGACAAACCAGGGAGACTTTGCCCCTTCGCGGTTGCCGGGTACAGAACGTACCCGTCTGGAGGGCCTGCGGCCAAGCGTCCTCGCGGACGCGGGATTGTGCAAGGTCTATGGGCTTCCTCCATTAGAATCGCATGTTATACAGAGAGATGACCGGGCCTTTATAGGCCCGGGTTGGTGTCTGGCGCATCAGAATCTTTTATCGTGGTTTGGACATGGACGCGCGTCTCTCCTCCTGATAAGTGGTGGCTTGCTGCTTACTTGGCACGCTTTTTGCAGGTACAAATGCTGAGTATGCTATCTAATAGTTCGCTTGCAGGATGTCGGTCGCCCATGCAATCAGAATAGGATAGAATGTCTTTCAATAGACCTCTTGCCTAAGTCCCCGAATTTGTCCTGTTGAGCGCAGCGAAACCTCTCAACCATGTCCCCCTGAGCCTGCGAAGGGTCTCTGCCTTTGAGATTCTTCGCTCCGCTCAGAAGGACACTGTCGCAAGAAGTCTAATGACCCATTCCTTTGCCATCTATTCATCATTGTGAAAGCATGGAAATTATGATAAATCGCACGGCATGAAGCCGCAGCTTGAGATCGCGCAAGAAAATGTGAGTTTGCCTCGACAAATTGGGATGACCCAGCCTTCTCTACTGGCATTCTTTGTCAGATACCCCTGGCTAAAGCGCAGGCGGTTCACGCCTGGTCGCTCTCGGAGCCGACCGACACAAGAGGCTGTCTGACAACCGAACCGAAGTTCAGGACAACCCGAAGGTTTTCAGCCCGTGCCACACCGCTCACGCGGGGCCATCTCTGATTTCTCAGAGCCTTCTGGCTGTTTTACGCTCTGCGAAGGCGTGTGGCAGAGCAACCTCCTACAGCAACTTGTCAGGGAGCGATAACCGTTTCCGCCGACGTTGCGGAGATCAGCCTTTGCTCTAC
>Ga0070741_10015094_pt1 | contig 13185 bp, 11 predicted proteins | sample Coa_R1_4_FD_66440 | JGI IMG/M metagenome (GOLD analysis project Ga0070741, IMG submission 66440) | Surface soil microbial communities from Centralia Pennsylvania, which are recovering from an underground coalmine fire - Coalmine... | ecosystem: Environmental > Terrestrial > Soil > Unclassified ... | reverse complement strand
TTCCCAAAACGGTCAGGTCTGGAACAATTCCGTACAGCTCCTGAGCTCCGCCATAGGCCACGCGAAAGCCTGTGATGACTTCGTCGAAGATCAAGAGCGAGGTGTTTGCGGTCGCGATTTCGCGCAGCTTCTGAAGATAGCCTTGTCGCGGCGGTACACAACCCATGTTGCCGACGACTGGTTCGACGATCACGGCCGCGATTTGACCCGAATATCGTGTAAAAGCCTGTTCCACTGCTGCGATTGAGTTGAACGGCAGAGCAAGCGTGAACCGCGCCTGTTCTTCCAGCACACCTGCGGATCCTGGAATGCCAAGAGTCGCGACAGCAGAACCTGCTTTCACCAGAAGTGAGTCCGTATGGCCGTGATAGCAGCCCTCGAACTTCACGATGTATTTGCGGCCAGTGAATGCGCGGGCCAGGCGAATGGCCGACATGGTCGCTTCGGTTCCGGAGCTAACGAAGCGCATCATCTCGATTGAGGGAAATGCTTCGCGCACCAGCTCGCCTAGCTCGCTCTCGGCAGCGGTGGAAGCGCCGAAACTGGTACCATTTTCCGCCGCGCGCTTTACTGCCGAGACCACCTCGGGATCGGCGTGGCCGAGAATCATGGGTCCCCAGGAGCCAACGTAATCGATGTATTCGTTCCCGTCGGCATCCCACATGCGGCTGCCTTTAGCGCGAACGATGATCGGCGGCTCACCGCCGACGGCGTGGAAGGCGCGGACCGGCGAGTTCACGCCGCCGGGAAAGAGCTTCTCCGACCGTTGATTCAGGTGCTTCGACTTCTGTGTAGGTCGTGCCATCAAACAGCAGTATAGGGGTCGGATTGAATTGCTCCCTGTTAACATCAGACTAACTGCTTGTATATGTCCTCTGCATCTATCCGTTTTGGTCTGCCAAGAGAATTAGCAGACGAGATCGATGCCCTCGTCGGGCGACGCAAGAGAAGTCTGTTCGTCTGCGATGCCATCCGCGAGAAGCTGCATCAGAAGGAGCGAATGGAGAGTATTCGCCAGTTGCTGGTCGAACCTCCTCATAGTCTCCAGCCTGGTAGCGTCAGGAAAGCACAAAAGCGGGCACACTGAAAAGGAGCAAGGGAAGGGTTTTGTTTTGAATTCCTCTATCCGAAATATCGCCATCATCGCGCACGTCGATCACGGCAAGACCACGCTGGTCGACGCCATGCTTCGCCAGAGCGGCGCATTTCGCTCAAACGAAGTCGTCGCCGAGCGCGTGATGGACTCGAACGAGCTAGAACGCGAGCGCGGCATCACGATCCTTGCCAAGAACACCGCAATCTTTTACCACCACGTAAAGATCAACATCGTCGACACGCCTGGTCACAGCGATTTCGGCGGTGAGGTGGAACGCGCTCTGAAGATGGTTGATGGCGTGATGCTGCTGGTCGATGCCAGTGAGGGCCCGCTTCCGCAAACGCGTTATGTACTCAGCAAGGCTTTGGAAGCGGGCCTTCCGCCGGTGCTGGTGATCAACAAGATCGATCGTCCGGATGCTCGCGCGCAGGAAGTATTGAATGAGATCTATGACCTGTTCATCGATCTCGACGCCAAAGAGGATCAGCTTGGATTTCCAGTCCTCTATACGAACGCCAAATTGGGAACGGCCTCCACGAGTACCGGCGTGCCCGGCCGCGATCTGCAGCCGCTTTTCGACTCCATCCTTGAACACATTCCCGCCCCAAAGGGCGATGCTTCCGGTCCTCTACAAATCCAAGTCGCGAACCTGGATTACAGCGACTATCTCGGCAGGCTCGCTATTGCGCGGGTGTTCAATGGCACGCTGAAGAACGGAGAGGAAGTGGGCATTGCCAAGCGCGATGGATCGATGCAGGCGATAAAGATCACAAAGCTGTTTTCATTCAGTGGACTCAAGCGCGTCGATATCGACAAGACTGAGCTGGGCGACATTGTTGCGATCGCCGGAGTCACCGGAATCACGATTGGCGAAACGATTACGGGAATCGAATCGCCCGCGCCGTTGCCGCCGATTGTGATCGACGAACCGACGATCGCGATGCAGTTCACAGTGAACACGTCTCCGTTTGCTGGGCGCGAAGGCCAGTACGTCACATCGCGTAATCTGCGCGAGCGTCTAGAAAAAGAATTGCTCACCAACGTGAGCCTCAAAGTCGAAGAAACCGCTAATACCGACAACTTCAAAGTGATGGGTCGCGGCGAGCTGCAGCTTTCGATTCTGATCGAGACCATGCGGCGTGAAGGTTACGAGCTCATGGTTGGCAAGCCAGAGATCGTCACGCGCAAAATCGATGGCAAGTTGATGGAGCCGGTAGAACATCTCACAATCGACATTCCCGAAAATTTTGTTGGCGTAGTCATCGAGAAGCTCGGCCCACGCAAAGGCGAGATGACCAGGATGCACAATCATGGCTACGGACGCGTGCGCCTCGAATTTCATGTGCCGAGCCGCGGCCTGATCGGCCTGCGCGGCGAGCTGCTCACCGATACGCGCGGCACTATGGTCATGAATTCACTCTTCGACGGTTACACGGAATATCAGGGCGAGATACCGCAGCGGCTGACCGGTGCGTTGGTTGCTGATCGTGGCGGAGTCGCGACTGCATACGCGCTCTATAACCTGCAGGAACGAGGGGAACTCTTCGTCGGACCAGGTACGGATGTTTACGAAGGCATGATCATCGGCGAGAATGCCCGCGACGTAGATCTTGACGTGAATGTCGTGCGCGAGAAGAAGCTGACCAACATGCGCGCGTCCACCGCCGATGAAGCGATTCGGCTCGTGCCCTTCAAAGCTTTGAATCTCGAGCAGGCAATCGAATTCATTTCTGATGACGAGTTCGTCGAGGTCACGCCGAAAACATTGCGTCTGCGAAAGAAAATCCTTCAGGCCAATCGCCGACCGAAGCGCGGAGCTCAACTGGTAGGGGCAGAAAAGGACTGAAGCTACCGCTCGCAGCGGTGAGTGCCGAAACTACTGTGTGTCGATTCGGATATTCAGTGTGATGTTGTTTCGGTTATCGAACGAGCTAATGGTCTTCGTAGAACTCTTCTGTCCTCGATAGTCAGCGTAGATCTCGTAATCGACGTTCTGCGACAGTCCGTGGAAGCGATAGCCGCCGTCCTTTTCGGTGATGAAGCTCTTGATGGTAAGCGTCTTCGTGTTCTTGAGGTAAACGATCGCTTCGGACAGAGGCGCGTCGGATTTGGTGAGTACCTGTCCGGTCACATTCCGCCCCTGATCGCCACTCTTGTCGGCCACTCCATACGATTGCGCCAGGCCGGTGCCTACAAGAGCTGTGAACACCAGAGTCGCCGCCAACATGAATTTGGGCTTCATACGTCACCTCAACGGGAGAGTCTCACCTCTATTTTATGCAGACCTGCTTGGCCAGTGAAAGTCGCGCGCCATCTCGTGTTTAGAATCAGCAGCTTACGGTGCGGATCCCTCAGCGGAGCTCGCGTTTCTGGGTAATTGCGGGGAGTGCCCCGCAGCGGATGTTCTCACGAACGCGATGATGAAGAGGATTCCCAGAAGCAGGTCGATCGTGGCTGCGAGCGCCATTGAGGCGTCGACGCGCTGCTTTGCCAATAATGCGTACACTGCAAGCACGAAGGCGAACTTCTCGACCACGGCCGCCAGCATTGCGCCACGATAGCGGACAGGATCACTGGCGATAATGAGGAATAGAATTTGCCATGCGAGCGCAACGCCGATAAATCCATAAAAGTACTCGAGGTGAGTAATCGGCGGGGGATGCTGGACACCGATGAACTTCTCCAGAAAATAGAGCGGACTCAGAACGACAATTCTCCAAATCCCCGCGAGCAAGAACACCCAACGCGCGAATTTCATCAAATATCTTTATAGAGCTATAGGGTTCGGTCCGTCGATTCGCGAAAAGATAAAATACTCATAGCAGATGTCGTTCACCGAACAATATGACGTAGTAGTAGTCGGGGCCGGGCACGCTGGCTGCGAGTCGGCGATGGCCTGTGCCCGCATGGGCTTGAAGACCGCCCTGTTCACTCTGAATGTCGATCTGATCGCGCAAATGTCTTGCAATCCCGCCGTGGGGGGAATCGCCAAAGGACATCTGGTTCGCGAAGTCGATGCGCTTGGCGGAATCATGGGCGAAGTGACTGACGCAGTCGGAATCCAATTCCGCTTGCTCAATACCTCGCGCGGACCGGCCGTATGGTCACCGCGCGCTCAGTGCGACAAGCAGCAATACCGCTTGAAGATGCGCGAAGTCCTGGAAGGCCAGCAGAATCTCTTCATCAAGCAAGCCGAAGTAGCCGAGTTGATTCTCGAAGATGCGGTTCCCGAAAGCCGTGTGCCCCATCCTTCGCGATTTTCGGAGGGCGGCATCGAGGAGCCCCGTTCTCGCCCAACTCACGTTGCAAGAGGAATAAAGCTACGCGATGGACGTCTAGTGCGCGCTGGAGCGGTAGTCATCACCACAGGCACCTTCCTCAACGGACTGATTCACTGCGGTGAACAGACTTATCCCGCCGGACGTTCGGGCGAACCGCCATCCCAGCTGCTCGGCGAATCACTGAAGCTCCTCGGGCTCCGTGGATGTCGTCTGAAGACCGGCACGCCGCCACGTCTCGATGGCCGTACTATCGACTGGCCGCGCTTTCCTGTGCAAGCAGGCGATGACGATCCCACTCCGTTCAGCTTCCGCACGAAGAAGATCACGCAGAAGCAGGTCCCGTGCTACATCGCGTTCACTACAGAAGAGACGCATCGCATCATTCGCGAGAACGTGCATCGCTCGCCCATGTACTCGGGGCAGATTCAGTCAATTGGGCCGCGCTATTGCCCGTCGATCGAAGACAAGATCGTCAAGTTTCCTGACAAGTTGCAGCACCAGCTTTTTCTGGAGCCCGAGGGTCTGAACACGCACGAGATTTACGTAAACGGCATGTCGACATCGATGCCCATCGACGTACAGCTCGCCATGATCAAGTCCATTCCCGGACTCGAAAACACGGAGATGCTGCGGCCTGGCTACGCCATTGAGTATGACTCGATCGATCCCACCGAACTCGAACGTACACTCGAGACCAAGAAGATCTCACGGCTCTTCCTGGCTGGCCAAATCAACGGAACGTCTGGTTATGAAGAGGCTGCATGCCAGGGAATCATGGCAGGTATCAACGCGGCTCTGAAGGTCAAAGGAGAATCGGCCTTCGTCCTCGACCGCACTGAAGGGTACACAGCGATTCTGATTGACGATCTGATCAGCAAGGGCACGAACGAGCCGTACCGCATGTTCACTTCGCGCGCAGAGTTCCGCCTGCAACTGCGCATCGACAACGCTGACCGCCGACTTACGCCGTATGGTCGAAAGCTCGGCCTCATTTCAGACGAAGCCTGGCGCGATTACTTGGCCAAACAAGAGCGTGCGTCGGCCATGCACAAGATTCTCGAAACGACGAAGGCGGATCCGGAGAAACTCGCCCGCATTGCGCGCGATCTTATCGGATCGGTCGCGAATTCAGCGGGACAAACCTATGCGCAGCTACTGAAGCGGCCAGAAATTACGATTGACATGTTCGCTCCGGCTCTTCAGGAACTCATGCCGGCATTCTTCGAGGCCTGCGATCCTGTACCGCCACAGCATCTTTCCTCACAAGCGCGCAACGAGTTGAAGTCTGTGGAAACGGAGATCAAGTACGCTGGATATCTCCAGCAGCAGCAGAGATCGATCGAGCGCCTGAAGAAAGCCGAAGAGCGTGCAATCCCAGAATGGTTCGACTACTCGCAGGTTAGCGGCCTCTCGCGCGAGATGAATGAAAAGCTCACGCGCGTGCGTCCACGCACTCTAGGCCACGCAATTCGAATCCCTGGAGTTACGCCGGCGGCGGTATCGCTGATTAACGTCTACATCGAAATACAAGGAAAGAGGCAATCGGCACTCGGCAATCCACAATCGGCGTAAACCACGGCATCCAGCGCTGCAACGCTAATGTTCTTGCTGTCCATGTGATCCGTGCCCTCTGTGTCGTGTTACGCCTTTGTTTAGCTGGCCGAATGCCGACTGCTAAGATTTACCCATGACCTCCACCTCGCCGCTGGTCGGCGTGATCATGGGCAGTCGCAGCGATTACCAGGTTCTTGAGGCCGCAGTCGAGATTCTTCGCGACCTGCAGGTTCCCTTCGAGAAGCGCATCGTCTCCGCGCATCGTACTCCAGACTGGATGTTCGAGTACGCATCGACAGCCGAACAACGCGGACTGCAGGTGATTATCGCCGCAGCCGGAGGCGCCGCCCATCTTCCTGGAATGATTGCATCCAAGACGATTCTTCCCGTTTTGGGAGTTCCGGTTCCGGCCACAATGCTCAACGGGATTGATTCTCTACTCTCGATCGTGCAGATGCCTAAAGGAGTTCCAGTCGGCACACTCGCCATCGGACAACCGGGCGCTGCAAACGCCGGACTTCTCGCGGCATCGATTTGTGCCCTCAAAGATACCGGGTTACGAGAGCGTATTCGCGCCTGGCGCGCAGCGCGCCAGGCTGAAGTGCTCAACATGGAGTTGCCTTCGTGAGCGCCATCCTTCCCGGCGCAACCATCGGCATTCTCGGAGGCGGGCAGCTTGGCCGCATGACAGCTATGGCGGCGCGCTCGCTCGGATACCGCGTGCAGGTTCTTGATCCCGATCGCTCGTGTCCCGCGAGCTTTGTTGTCGATAGCTGTTTCACTGCCGCCTACAACGACGTGAATGCTGCTGCGCATCTGGCGCGCGGATCGGATGTAGTGACGCTCGAAATCGAGCAGATTGCCATTGCCAGTCTCGAGGAAGCGGCCCGCTATGCGCCGGTTCGCCCGGATGCGGCGGTGTTGAACATTGTCCAGGATCGCATTCGTCAGAAGAATTGGTTGCAAACGAGCGGATTCCCAATTGGGGAATGGGAACCGGCGACTTCAGCCTTAGAGCTCTCGTCCGCCGTCGAGCAGTTTCACCGCGATTGCTTCATCAAATCGACATCCGGAGGATACGACGGCCGCAGCCAGATCCGGGTGCAGCCGACGAACGCGAATTCCGCTGAAGAAACGTGGAAGGTGCTAGGCTCCCGGCCTTGTGTTGTCGAACGCGCATTGCCTCTTGATTCTGAAATCTCCGTCTTGGTCGCGCGACGGCCTGGTGGAGAGGCCTCGGTTTATCCACCGGCTCTAAATCATCACGAGAATCAGATCCTCGACTGGTCAGCAATTCCCGCTCCCGCTTCAAACGAGCTGCACAAAATCGCGAGTGATCTCGCTCTGCAGATCGCACAGCAGCTTCAGGTCGTTGGATTGCTTGTCATCGAGATGTTCGTCCTTAAAGACGGCAAGCTGTTGGTGAACGAACTTGCTCCTCGTCCGCACAACAGTTATCACGCCAGCGAGCGCGCTTGTGTCACCAGCCAGTTCGAGCAGGCTGTGCGTTCTATCTGCGATCTGCCGCTGGGAGATCCTTCTGTGGTCAAACCGGCTGCCATCTCCAATTTGCTTGGGGATGTATGGCTCGGCTCTAAACCGCCGGCCTTTGACCTCGCGCTCGCGATCCCTGGCGTGCGGCTGCATCTCTATGAAAAGAGTGTGCCGAGGCCCGGCAGAAAAATGGGACATCTGTCCGCAATCGGCAATACCGTCGAGCAAGCGGTCGCTCGAGTTCTGGAAGCGCGCGACGCGCTGGCCAGGTAACCACCGGACACTCCTCCCCGTAACCCCACTCCGTGCTAAAGCTTATTGCCTCGCCGCAAATTTTCGGCAAACAATGGGTTATTCCGGTAAGAGGTCGAAATGAATAATCCCACCCTTGTAGTCTCGATTCCCGATGGAAGCTCTATCATCGTCGCGCGATGTTCAGCATGCCAGCAGACATTTCCATTAACTCCCGCAGGAAGAATCGACCCACTGGTTGGACAGCGCGAGGCAAAGCCAGCGTTCGAATTGCACGTGAAAGAGAAGCACAACTGGCGCGCCGATTCCAATCAGACAGCCGCACTCCGCCTTCGGGAAATGCTGAAAGATATCGATCCGGAATAGAGAGCTAGCAAGTCTGGGAGGGAAGCATGTCACAGTGCGTGAACTCGACGGCGACGCCCGTCGCTGCCCCTCGCGGAAAACGATCGACGCGAACTACAATGGCTTCGCAGACCAGGCGAATATCCTTCCCAAAAGCGGAAAGAACAAACTGCAGAGTGAGCGTAGCTCCTTCGCGTGCGTCGAGCTCGGCGTAGAAAAACGCGCCTGTGGTGCTCAGATCACGCAGGATGGCGAGGCGATCGCGACAATTCAGGCTGGGGCAGCTCACCGAAGCGGGAACAGTTAGATGCACCCGCGACACTTTTCGTGCTTCGGGCAGCACAGACCGCATAATGTCAATGGCACGCTGACTTCGTTCGGGCACCGCGCCCTCCTGCCGCATACCCGTGAGTTGTGCAGTTGCGGTGCCATCCCTAAGTAGTTGATTTATTGAGACAAGTGCCCGCTTGGCTATTACCTTTTTGGGAACTTTTTGCCCACCCTTAGCCCGAACTAGGTGAAAAATTCCATTTAGGGACAGGCAGGTGCTTCGGACTGCGATGCCAACTGCCGCTGCGAGCTTTGCCACCATTCATCAAACGCGTGCAGGGCATGCTCGCACCGGATGCGATGGCGCTCGCGTTTATCCCTCACTCGCCTGCACGCTTCATCACCTAACGATGGAAGAAGATCGAAGGTGATATTCGCCGGTTGAAAGTTCTTCGCTTCGGCGTTGCAGATGTAATGCATCAAGGACCCAAGAGCGCTTTCGCGAGGCGGCGCGGTCGGACGGTCATTCAGCGCGAGTGTGGCGGCGTGAATCCCTGCCAGTAGGCCTGCGGCAATCGATTCTGTATAACCTTCCACCCCGCAGATTTGTCCGGCGAAAAACACAGTTGCGTGCTGCTTCATCTGCAGTGTTTCAAGCAGCAGCGTTGGAGCATTCAGATATGTGTTGCGGTGGATCTGACCATAGCGAAGGAAGCGTGCATTCTCGAGTCCCGGAATGAGACGCAGCACGCGCGCTTGCTCGCCGAATTTCAAATGGTTCTGGAAGCCCACCAGGTTATAAGAATCGGCCCGAAGGTTCTCGCTGCGTAGCTGTACTACCGCATAAGGCGTCTTTCCCGTCCTGGGATCCTTCAGTCCAACCGGCTTCATTGGCCCGAAGCGTAGAGTATCTCGCCCACGCCGGGCGATCTCTTCGATAGGAAGACATCCTTCGAAATAATTCAGCTTTTCCCATTCGTGTTCTTCGACCGACTGTGCCGCGAGCAGCGCATCGTAAAAACGGTCGTATTCCTCTTTCGTGAACGGACAATTGATGTAGTCGGCAGTGCCTTTGTCGTACCGCGCGGCGAGGTACACCTTGGAGTGATCGATTGAGTCCGTTTCCACGACGGGGCTGATGGAATCGTAAAAATAGAGATGTGAGCTTCCCGTCAGTCGGGTAATCTCCTGCGACAGAGCGTCTGAAGTGAGCGGACCGGTAGCGATGATCGTTATCCCGACGTTCTCATCGATTCGCTGTACCTCCTCGCGCCGAACTTCGATAAGGGGCTCGTTGACGATTGCTTCCATCACCAGCTTAGAAAACTGTTCGCGATCAACGGCCAGCGCGTGACCAGCCGGAACTGCGGTCGCATCAGCGCATTTGAGCAGTAGCGACCCCGCACGCCGCATCTCCTGCTTCAGCAGCCATGGCGCAGTATTTTCACTCTCGCTCTTCAGCGAATTGGAGCAGACAAGCTCAGCAAAGTTTCCGGTACGGTGGGCCGGGGTGGTGCGCAGCGGCCGCATTTCATAAAGCAGGACGCGCACTCCTCGCCGTGCGCATTGCCAGGCCGCTTCGCATCCCGCCAGTCCCGCTCCGGCGATTTTGATGGGACGAGTCTCCATGTCTGCTTCGATTTTAGTGCCAGCAGGCTGCTATTCCCTTTAGCCAGGATCGAGCATGCCATTCACTTGCTTTTAACCTGCTGGTAAAGAGACGTTCACAATCAATGACTATCACTGAAAGTAATCCATGATTACTGAATGGGTCCGCGTCATAAATTGACACGTCCAGTCTCTTTATTCAGCACACACTAAAGGACGGTCCATCAGGAGGAAGAAATGAAATTATTGCTTCGCAGTGGCATGGCATGTCTGCTCTCGGGCGGGATGCTGATGGCCCAGAGTGCCGGCACAGCAAATAGGGCGACGAGCGCAAAAACGAGAACGACCCGACCCCCAGCACGCCGTCGCGCAGGCGTTACGGCAAGCGAGGCTTCGGTCGCATCGCAGCTGCAGGAGCTGCGCGATATGCTCGCCTCGCAGCAGCGGCAGATTCAGCAGCTACAAAATCAGCTCGCCGCTCGCGACCAGCAAATCCAGCAGGCGCAGCAATCCGCCGCCGACGCCAACGTCAAAGCTGCTGAAGCGGTTTCGAAAGCCACGGAAGCGCAGACCACGAACAACGACGCGAATACTCAAGTCGCCAGCCTCAAAGAGACGGTTACCTCGTTGAAGGCCAACGACCAGAGCATCAGCGATTCGATTAAGACAGAACAGAAAAGGGTGAACGATGCGGTCGAGAGCCCCACAACGCTGCGCTTCAAGGGGATCACGATCAGTCCCACCGGCAGTTTCATCGCTGCGGAAACTATCTGGCGGCAGCGCGGTCTGGCCGCCGACGTAAACACTCCGTTCAGCTCCATTCCATTTAATGGAGCCCAGAATGGGAATCTCAGCGAATTTAATGCCAGCGGACGCCAGTCGCGAATCGCATTGCTAGCCGAAGGAAAGGTGGGTGGCCTCACGCTGCGCGGATACTACGAATCAGATTGGCTCTCGGCGGGCACAACATCAAACAGCAACGAAAGCAACAGCTACACCAATCGCCAGCGGCAAATCTTTGCGCAGGTGCAATCTGGCACCGGATGGATCTTCACTGGGGGGCAAATGTGGAGTCTTGCCACTGAGACCAAATCACTGCTCGATAATCGCTCGGAAAACCTGCCGATGACGATCGATTCCCAATACAACGCGGGCTTCACCTGGGAGCGCCAGTACGGCGCGCGCATTGTAAAGGACTTCGGCAAGAAGGCCGCGATCGGATTCGCAGCGGAAGAACCGCAGACGCTCACAGTCGGAGGCGGAGGGCTCAGTACCACCACCGGTCCCGGCGTCGTTTATCAGCTCCCGGGAACGCTCGGCGGTCTGCTGAATAATCAAGCCAACTACAGCTTCAATCTGTCCCCGGATTTTGTCGCGAAAGCCGCTTTCGAGCCCGGCTGGGGACATTATGAGATCTACGGCATCGCGCGCTTCTTCCGCGATCGCGTCTATCCCAATGCGGGAACGAAGAGCGCGGCCGGAGTGTTCAATTCAACCGCGAACGGCGGTGGAATCGGCGGCAACATCCACGTTCCAACATTCCACAAGAAGCTGGACGTTGGTCTGCACGTTCTTGCCGGCGCCGGCGTAGGCCGGTATGGTTCGAGCACATTGGCTGATGTAACCTTCAAGCCCGACGGCACCTTCGAGCCGCTCCGCGGTGGTTCCGCTTTGGGAAGTTTGGAATTCCATGCCACTCCCAAGCTCGACTTGTTCACCTATTACGGCGGTGATTACGTCGGACGCGCTCTCTACTCCGTCGGCGCCACTCAGCTCGGATACGGACGCCCAACGCTCGCATCGACCGGCTGCTCCACCGAGGTTGCGCCCGCCGCTGGCGGAGCTTCGCTTGCCACAGCTCCGGCGAACTGCAGTCCTGACTCGCGCGCGGTAAAGGAGCTGAGCCTCGGCTACTGGTACGACTTCTACAAAGGAAACCGGGGACGCCTCCGCCAGGCCGTGCAGTATTCCTACTTCACCAAAGACACCTGGCGCGGCACGGGAGGATCTCCCACCGCAGTCGACAACATGGTGTGGACCTCCTTCCGTTACTACCTGCCGTAGCTATTGCAAGCGCAAGTCTTCACTTGCCGGTGGACAGAGTCCACCGGCCTTTTTCTTCTAGAACGCAAATTCCCTGCGCAGGGAATTGTGCAGGGAAAGTTTTCCCGTGGAAAAATAATTCCATCGCCAACCCGCATGAACACTGGCGATTTCGAAACGACCAGGGATCTTGCAGGGAATCAGCAGGGAACTTCGTTTTAAGCGTTTCCCCAACTGAGACTTACGACCACGTTCCGTGATCCTGCAAACCAGGGCAGGGACTTCAGGAGGGAATCCTGGCCCTCACTGTCGGGTGCGTCTTTTTTGCTGGTGTGGACGTCCGAATTAGCCGATACGGAATGCCAAGCCAGTGCCGACTTCCGCTCCGCAGCTTCGTAGGCTCGCGGCTTCGTAGCTCTGCAGGACTCCAGAGAATGACGATTTGTCACTCCGGTGCTTTACTCTTTAATCAGCAATGAAAAAAGTTCTCACCGCGCTTGTGTGCATGTTTATCTCTACGGCGCTGCTTGCACAGAGCACCACCAGAACCAGTTCGTCGGAATCCTCGGAATGGCCTAACTATGGCAACGATCCTGGCGGCATGCGTTATTCGCCTCTGGCACAGATCAACCAGGAGAACGTCGGCAAGCTGCGGGTTGCGTGGACATTCCACACCGGCGACATCTCTGAGGGCAAAGGAGAGCGTCGACGCAGCGGTTTCGAGAGCACGCCCATCGTGGTGGACGGCACGCTCTACCTCACTACTCCGTTCAACCGCATCATTGCCCTCGATCCCGTAACGGGAAAGCAGCGCTGGGCGTTCGACCCTAAAATCGACCAGACTTGGCAATCGGGCGACGGGCTCACCAATCGCGGCGTCGCGACGTGGCTGGATACAGACTCGATGCAGGCAGATAAAAAGGAGAAGTCGCTATCGACCAAAGCCTGCCGCAGACGTATTTTCGAGGCGACGATCGACGCGCGTTTGGTGGCGATCGATGCCGCAACCGGCAAATCCTGCGCCGATTTCGGCAACGGCGGCGAAGTCACCTTGCGCGACGTTCCCGGATTCCACGCCGGCTGGTATCACATGACCTCACCGCCAGCCGTGGTTGACGATGTCGTGATTGTCGGCTCAGCCATCGATGACAACACGCGCAACAACATGCCCAGCGGTGTGGTGCGGGCTTTCGACGTGCGTACGGGAAAATTGCGCTGGAGCTGGGATCCCATACCGCCGAA
>Ga0070741_10015093_pt1 | contig 13185 bp, 12 predicted proteins | sample Coa_R1_4_FD_66440 | JGI IMG/M metagenome (GOLD analysis project Ga0070741, IMG submission 66440) | Surface soil microbial communities from Centralia Pennsylvania, which are recovering from an underground coalmine fire - Coalmine... | ecosystem: Environmental > Terrestrial > Soil > Unclassified ... | reverse complement strand
CGAAGGGTCGTCGGTGCCTCCGTGTGAGCGGAAGATGATGTGGTGCGCGTGGACCGCTGCCCGGCTGCAGCCCGGGACCTGGCAGAAGTGCCGGTCGCGATCGAGGATCCTCTGCTGGAGTGTGCGCGCCACCCGCTCGGCATTTCCCCAAGTCTTCACGAAGTGTTGCGTGAGGGTCACCAGGCATTCTCCGGGGGCGAGCCAGCGCTTGGCGAGCGCTCGCGCGGCGCGGAAAGCTGCCTTGACCAGGTCGGCCGCGCGGACGGTCATCCAGACGCTGACCGTGTTCCGCGCGCACATCTGCGCCTCCTCTTTCTCCTCCAGATCACGACGCAGCGCGATGCAGGTCGTGCTCATGGCCTTCTCGATCAGCGCCGGCAGTGACTCCGCGTCCGCATGCCGGGCGAGGACGCGGGCCTTCTCGTAGTTGATGCGCCTCTCCCGCAGCGCCTGGCGGAGCGAGGGCATGCGCTGGAGGCTGCGCTCGAGCGAGATGCGCTGGGCGACCGCGCGCTCGGACATCCCCAGCCCCTCCTCGCAGTAGTGGCCGAAGCTCCTGAACCCGAGCAGCGCCCAGGCGCGGCTGGCGTAGAACATCAGGGCGACGCGCCCGAAGGTATCGTCCCAGAGCTCGCGCTTGCGGGCCTGCGCCTTGAGCCAGCGATCGATGTATCCCGGATCGGTGGTGGGCTCGAGCTCGGGCGCCCGCATCGGCTCGCCGCGTTCGAGGTCTGCCCAGCCGCGGTTCTGCCGCTCGAGCTCCGCCTCGAGCGACTCGCTCTCGTCGGCGGTGAAGTACACGTCGTCGGCCTTGTCGTCCTCCGGCGCGGCATGCGAGCCGAGGAATTCCTGGCCCATGATCTCGAGCCGCTCCATCTTGCTGGCTCCGGGTCTGAGGAACTTGCCGGCGACCCTCAGCCCCTTCTGGACCACCGGCATCTTCCCGGGCGCGACGCTCGCCGAGAGGTTGAGCCACTCTTCGTCGGGGGAGTCGTCCGGCGCGGCCAGCCGGGCCCGGAGCGAGCGGACGGTCTCGCCCTTTGCCATCAGCACGAGGCGCATCTCGTCGCCGGGCCGCGCGACCTGGGCGAGGATCTCAGCCTTGCGCAGGGACAACTCGCCGCTCCGGAGGGCCTCGCGGATGACGGGCCGGTCGCGCAGCCGCTTCCCGAACCGCGTCAGCTTGTCGGCGGTGCTGGCGGGAATGCCCAGGACCTCGCGCGCGTAGTCGTTGCTGCTGGCGTAGTTCACTTGCAGGCAGCGATCGCCCAGGCTGAGGGCGTACAGGCCTTCGGCGATGGCGACGTCGAGCGCGCGGCGGCCGCTGGCGAGATTGGCGAGCAGGAGGTGCGCCCCCTTCGCGACGCGACGGCCTGCGATGGGGTCGCGTACGCGCGGCAGCCGGTCGGGCAGCGTGGCCGCGGCGGCGGCGAGCAACTCCAGCCTGGCATCGAGAGCGGCGCAGGGATCGCTCGTGTCGGGAGCGGCGCAAGGCCCTCCGACATTCCCCGGCGCGGTCTCTCGATGGGCGCACGCTTCGCTCATCGAATGAGCGTAGCAGCCCCCTCCGACATGCCCGGGCGAGGTCTCTCGATCGGCGCTCGCGTCGCTCATGGAACGAGCCTAGCAGCGCCCTCTGACATTCCCCTCCGCGGTCTCTGGATGGGCGGCGGCTGCGGCCCTTCGTGCTCCGCGCGTAGTGCGTCTGCCGCAGCGTGCGCTCGCTGGGACGAGCCCCGGCCGGCGACGTGAGCACACGCAGCACGCGAATCGCTCATATCGCCCTCGCATCCAACAGCCACCAGCCAAGAAGATCTGGCTGCGCAAACAGCGCTGCCCTCCGCAGCCGTGAAGAAGGAAGCGCCATGAAGATCCACCCCATGATCGCCTTCTTCGCCGGGCTCGCCGGATGCACTTCCAACACGACCGAGCGCCTCCGGCTCGCCCCACTGCGAACCGTGGCGCACGTCGACCTGGAGCGCTACGTGGGGACCTGGTACGAGATCGCCAGCTTCCCGCAGCGGTTCCAGCGAGGCTGCACCCTGACGAGGGCGACCTACGCCATCCGCCCCGACGGCGACATCGACGTCCTGAACAGCTGTCGCAAGGACTCGCCCGCCGGCGAGGAGATGTCGGCGCGCGGCCGCGCCCGCGTGGTCGATCGCTTCACGAACGCCAGGCTCGAGGTGAGCTTCTTCCGTCCGTTCTGGGGTGACTACTGGATCATCGACCTCGCCGACGATTACTCGTACGCGGTCGTCGGCCACCCGAGCCGCGATTACCTGTGGATCCTCAGCCGGTCGCCGTCGATGACCGACACCACCTGGCAAGGCATCGTCGGCCGCTTGCAGGCCCAAGGGTACGAGACCTCCCGCCTCGTGCGCACGCTGCAGGTTTCGAGTTGAGCGTCGCTTCTCGGCGATCTCTTCTTCTCACCGGCGCGACCGGTTTCGTCGGCAGCGCGGTGCGACCGGCGCTCGCCGCCAGCGGGTGGCAAGTCCGCTGCCTGACCCGCGATGCCGCGCGGGCACGCAAGCGCGCGCCGGACCTCGACTGGGTCGAGGGCGACGTCGCCGATCCGTCCTCGTGCGCTCGCGCGCTCGAGGGTTGCCACGGGGCGCTCTACCTGGTCCACGGGATCGGCGAGCGGGGCGACTACCACGCGCGCGAGGTGGCGGCAGCGGCAAACTTCTCCAAAGCGGCGGCCGCGGCGGGCGTCGAACGCATCGTCTATCTGGGTGGCGTCGCGCCCGGTGGTCCCGGCTCGGACCACTTGCGCAGCCGCCTCGACGTCGGCGAGGCGCTCCGGTCCGGGCCGGTCAAGACGATCGAGCTGCGCGCAAGCATGATCGTCGGCCACGGGAGCCTGAGCTGGCTCATCGTCCGCGACCTCGCCGCCCGCCTGCCGGTGATGATCTTGCCGCGCTGGCTGAAGTCGCGCACCGAGCCGGTCGCCATCGACGACGTCGTGGTGGCGCTGGTGCGCGCCCTGGACATGCCGCTCGAAGCGAGCAGCTGGTTCGACGTGCCCGGACCGGAGATGCTGTCCGGGAAGGAGATCCTGCAAGCGACCGCGCGTGCCCTGGGGCTCGAAAGTCCGCGCACGATCGACATTCCGCTCCTCTCGCCGCGACTCTCCTCGCTGTGGGTGCGCTTCGTGACCCGGGCAAAGTGGTCGGTGGCCCGCGAGGTGGTCGTCGGACTGAGCGAAGATCTTCTCGCGAGAGACGACCGGTTCTGGCAGCTCATCGATCATCGCCGGCGGCTGAGGTTCGCCGATGCCGCCAGGCTTGCTCTCGATGCCGAGCGCCGCGAAGGTCCGGTCCACGGCGCATGGGCCGCCGTCGAGCGCGCGCGCCGTCCCGTGGAACTCCGGGTGTGATCGGCGATCCGGGCGCCAGCGTCGCGACGCCTTCCCACAGGATCGTCCTCCCGCTGGTATGCACCGCCGCGTGGGCTGCGGCTGCCGCCGGCGCGAGACTTCTCGGGATCTGGACTGCGATCGGCGCAGCCGCGATCGCGCTCGGAGCTGCCGTCCTCGTGCTCGACGGAGCGGCCGCCCGGAAGATCCTCGTGCCACGCCCATGGCTCCTGATCCTCGGCGCGGGGGTGGGCGCAACGATGGCGGCTGCCACGTACCTCTTGTATCCGCTCCTTTCCGGCGTCGCGCCGTTTGTCGCCAGAGACACTGCCATTCTCTATTCGGCGTTCCGCGCCCCTTCGCCGGCCGCCGTCCTGCTCGCGTTCTTGCCCGTCATCTTCGGAGAGGAGCTGGTCTGGCGGGGTGTCGTGCAGGCTGCGCTCGCGCGCCGCTTCGGGCCGTACGGAGGCGCGGTCCTGGCGGCCGTGGTCTATGCGCTCGCGCACGCACCCTTGGGCTCGCCGGTCCTCGTCCTCGCCGCGCTGGGGTGCGGCCTTTGCTGGGGCGCGCTTCGTGCCGTGAGCGGCAGCCTGGTTCCGCCGCTGGTGGCCCACATCCTCTGGGACGCCGTCATCCTGCTCTGGTTGCCGCTGGTCGCAGCGTCATCGAGCTAGGCCGTCCCCGACGGGGGCCATCGCGTGCTCGCCTCGCGGACCTTCCGACCTCGACTCGATTTCTCGATTCGCGTACGCCCGTTTGGAAGTCCGGTTTGCCGATCAGCGCGAGCCAGTCTTGGTCGCGAGCACGGCCGCCCCGGCGGCAGCGCACTTGGCGTCGTTCTCTGCGAGATCGCCCGACGCGCCCAGCGCTCCGATCAGCTTTCCGTCGAGGAGGAGCGGCACGCCGCCGTCAACCGGAACGGCACCCTCGAGGCGGAGGATGCGAAGGCCGAGCCCGCCTTTCTCCACCGCGTCCTGGAACGCCTTCGTCGGACGCTTGTACAGTGCGGCCGAACGCGCCTTGTCGATGGCGACGTTTGCGCTGCCGTTCTGCGTGTTGTCCGCCTTTTCATAGTAGACGAGCGTGCCGGCGGGATCGACGATCGCGATCGCCATCAGCCACTTGTTCTTGCGGGCCTCGGCCGCCGTCGCCGCTGCGACCCTTTTCGCAGTCTCGAGGTCGATCGTCGCGCCGATGGGGATGAGGTAATTGCTCATCGGTGCGGCCGGCGTCGCGGCCGGCGCCTGCGTCGCTTGCGCGAACGCAGGTGCAGTTCCAGCGGGCAGGGAAAGCAGCAAAGAGACTCCGAATGCAGCTCGCAAAGTCATGACATGCCCCTCTGGATCGGGCGGGCGCCCGGGTCACTGCCGACCGACAGGATCCTTCGATCCCGGCGACGGACGCGAGTCTACGCCGCGCGGATGCAGTTGAAAACGCGGGGAGGCAGATCGAGCCGGGTGCTGCGGTTCTTCCGAAGCGATCGCGCTCGACGGATCGCGAGAGCTGGCGAAGGCGTTCAAGGCCTGGTGCCCGAGGAGCGTCTTCGGGAGCGGCACGGCGTCGTGGGGATGTGCGGCCACTCGGGCGGCGCAGGGTTGAAACAGCCTGAGGCCTCGAGCATCGGTCCGAAACGATTTGCATCAGAGCGGAATGACGACCCAGCCGGGCAGAGTGCTTTCGGTCAATGTCGGCGGCGTGCGGAAGTTCGACTACCACGGCCGGGCTGCGCAGAGCGCGATCTGGAAGGCTCCGGTGAGCGGACGGGTCGCCGCGCGCGGGATCAATCTCGCCGGCGACATCCAGGCGGACCGCCAGGCGCATGGCGGCTTCGACAAGGCGGTCTACGCGTATGCCGTCGAAGACCAGCGCTGGTGGGAAGCGGAGATGGGCCGCTCACTCTCCTTCGGCGAGTTCGGCGAGAACCTCGATACCGAAGGCGTCGACCTCAACGCCGCGCTGATCGGCGAGCGCTGGCGGATCGGGAGCGCGGTCCTCGAGGTCTCGGAGCCGCGCATCCCGTGCTGGCGCCTCGGCGTGCGGATGAACGACGAAGGGTTCCCGCGGCGCTTCACCAAAGCGATGCGGCCCGGCGCCTATCTCCGCATCGTCGTCGAAGGCGACGTCGGCGCGGGCGACGAGATCCAGCTCGTGGCGAAGCCGGACCATGGCCTCACCGTCGCGGACGTCTTTCGCATCTACACGCACGATCGCGAAGAAGTGCGGCGTCTCCTCGAGGTGCCGCAGCTGTCGAGCGCGTGGAGGGGATGGGCAGAGCATGTTTCCGCGAACGCACGCGAAATGTAGCGAAGTCTGTTCCGTAGAGCAGGCATGCCACCGAATCTGCTCGGCCTGATCATCGCCGCGGTCGGCACCATCGTGACCGTCGGGGTGGCCGTCGGGCTCCCGGCGCTCGCGGTCATCGCGGTCAAGTACTTCAAGTTCAGGGAGCGCGAGCTGACGCTCGAGATGGAGCATCGCCAGAAGTCGCAGCAGAAGGACCTGGTGCTCGAGGAACGGATGCAGCGCCTGGAGGACGCGCTGACCGCCCTCGACCACGACGTGAGGGTGCGGCTGGGGATCGGGCCGTCCGAGGTTCCCGCTTACCGCGCCGAGCTCTTCGAGGGCCCCGCCACAGAGCAAGAAAACCCGGTGGATCCGATCCCGATCAAGGCCCGATAGCGTTTCCCTGGCTTCCTGGATCAGATCGTCCAGTACCCTGGCTGCCGACCTCGTCGCCTTGCCAACTGCGAAGGTCTCCGGTTCGATCCCGGCGTTCCTCTCCATGAACAGACGCGCCTCGTGGCTCGCCCTTTTTTCTCCGGCTGTGGCAACCTGCGCGGAGAAGCTATGTCCCGACTCCGAGTCCTCGCATTCAGCGTCTCCCTCGACGGCTTCTCCGCGGGCCCCGACCAGAGCCTGGAGAATCCGCTCGGCGTCATGGGGACGGAGCTGATGGAGTGGGCCTTTCCCACTCGCGTCTTCCGCGACATGCAAGGAGGCGGCGGCGGCGAGACCGGCGTCGACAACGGCATGGCCGAGGAGGGCTTCCGGAACATCGGCGCGTGGATCCTCGGCCGGAACATGTTCGGGCCGGTGCGCGGCCCGTGGCCGGACGAGAGCTGGAGGGGCTGGTGGGGCGAGGAGCCGCCGTATCACGTCCCGACGTTCGTGCTCACGCACCACGCGCGAAAGCCGGTCGAGATGAAGGGCGGCACCACCTTTCACTTCGTCACCGACGGCATCGAGTCGGCGCTGCGGCAGGCGAAGGCGGCAGCGGGCAAGAGGGACATCCGCCTCGGCGGCGGTGTGGCGACGGTCCGCCAATACCTGGCCGCGCGGCTGGTCGACGATCTCCATCTGGCGGCGCGGCCGGTGCTGCTGGGCCGCGGCGAAAGCCTCTTCGCCGGGCTCGACTTGCGCGCGCTCGGCTACGTCTGCGAGCGATCCGTTCCGGGCGAGCGCGCCACGCACGTCTTCCTGCGCAAGCGCTGATCGGCTGGACGCCAGCGCCGCGTCTCCCGGGCGACCTGACGCTCGAATCGCTCTGCTAGGCGGATTCGTACGCGCGGCGGAGCGCCTCGATGTCGAGCTTCTTCATCTTCCAGACCGCTTCCGCCACCTTGGGGCCGCGCTTCGGGTCGCTGATCATCTTGCCGATCCCGCTCGGCACGATCTGCCACGACAGGCCGTACCTGTCCTTGAGCCAGCCGCACTCGACCTCGCGGCCGCCAGCCGAGAGCTTGTCCCAGTAGGCGTCGAGCTCCTTCTGCGTCTCGCACTCGACCATGAGCGAGATCGCCTCGGTGAACTTGAACGTGGGCCCGCCGTTCAGCGCCATGAAGCGCTGGCCGGCGAGCTGGAACTCGACCGTCATCACCGAGCCGGCGGGCCCTGGGCCGCCTTCGGGGTAGCGGGCGATCGTCAGGATCTTCGAGTCGGGAAAGATCGAGCAGTAGAACTTCGCGGCTTCCTCTGCCTGCCTGTCGAACCAGAGAAAGGTCGTGATCTTCTGCACGGCGCACCTCCTGGGCTGCAGTCTGCGGATCAGGATGCCGCCCCGCCAGCGACTCGACCGTCCGCGAGAGGCTCGGTGGACGGCGTTGCGACGGTGCCCACCAATCCACATCTTCGCCCGCTCGGGGAGCGCCCATGCGAGCGATCGTTCTCGCCGCCGCCGGATTGGTCCTTTCGTGCGGCGGAAAGTCAGATAGTGGACCTCGACAGGTCGGGCCGGCAAAGGTCACCGTCACCATTGCGGTCAGCGGCCCCGGGACTGTCCGGGCGAGCGGGATCGACTGTGGATCGACCTGTCAGGCCGCGGCCACGGTGGGAACCACTCTTCACCTCGAGGCTGCGCCCGACATGGGCGCCCAGTTCAGCGGCTGGTCCGGCGCGTGCTCCGGCACCGGGGCGTGCGATCTCGTCCTCTCGGCCGACGCGACAGTCGGGGCGACTTTCGCGGCGGCGCGAAAGCACACGCTCACCGTCGCCGTTTCGGGCGACGGCAACGCGACGTCGACGCCGGCGGGCATCGCCTGTCCGGGAACGTGCGCGGCGACCTTCGACGAGGGCACGAAGGTCGAGCTCGCCGCGACCGCGAGCGCAGCTGCCGACTTCTCCGGATGGTCCGGCGCCTGCACCGGCGCGACCTGCTCGGTGACGTTGACCGCCGATCTCTCCGTACAGGCCTCGTTCGCCGCGAAAGCTGTGATCTCGGTCGCGATCTCGCCGGCGCAGGTCACACTCGCGCCCGGGGCGACGCAGCGCTTCACGGCCACCGTTTCGGGCTCCGCCGATGCCGCCGTTTCGTGGTCCGCGGATTCAGGCTTTGTCGATTCCACCGGTCTCTACACGGCGCCGCTCGCCGCGGGCACGTATCGCGTCGCCGCCGCGAGCCATGCCGATCCGTCCCGCACCGGCGCCGCGACGGTGACGGTCGTGTCCTCGACCGGCACGACGATCGCCGCCTGCGGCTCGATCGCCAACTCCGGCACGTTCTCGGTCACCGCCGATCTCTCGAATGCCGCCGGCCCCTGTCTCGACATCCATGACGCGAGGAACGTCACCCTCGACTGCGGCGGCCACGCCGTCGGCGGCTCGCCGGCGCTGAACATGTCGAACGTCGATGGCTTCTCCGTCACCAACTGCAAGTTCGCCTCGACCGCGCAGTACTACGTGGCGTTCCTGATCCAGGTGAGCAACGGTCTTTTCCAGCACGACACGTTCGGCACGCAGGTGGTGAACGTGGTCGAGGCCACCGACGTGCGCTTCGATCAGAATACCTTCGAGGGAGGATACCAGCAGGGCTACGCGGTGCGCGTCACCCTCTCCAGCAACTCGCTCGTGAACACGACGGGCGCCCCGGACGCGGCGATGATCCTCAGCCAGTTCGGATCGAACAACAAGATCACCGGCAACGTCATCGACGGGAAGTGGGTCGGCTCTGGTCAGGGCCAGGCGGACGATGGCATCGGAATCAACGACGAGTCGTCCGACACCGTCTCCGGGAACAGCATCGCCAACGTCTTCGACTGCGGCATCGAGACGTCGGGCGTCGTCGCCGACACGATCTTCAGCGACAACACCATCCGGCGGACCGGATTCTGCGGAATCGGCGGGTGGTACTGGAACAGCCTGCGCGGCTGCACCATCTCGGGCAACACGATCGACACGGTTCCGGCGGCCTTCGAGTTCTTCCGCATCTTCGGGCTGCGGCCGGCAGGGTTCGACAGCCTCCACAAGCTCCCGGCCGACACCGCGGTCTACTTCAGCGAGAACGTGTTCGACGGGAACCGGATCATCAACCCGCAGGGTCGGTCGCTGATCCCGGTCTATACCCACATGGGCTACAACGGCGCCGTCAGCGACATCCCCGGCGAGCGCGCCGCGACCGACTCGGATTTCGTGCTGACCAACGATACGTTCCGAAACGACGACTTCGGGCACTCGGTGCCTGCGCCGAGCTTCGGCTCGCCGGTCGTGGCGGGTATCATCGTCGATGGCGGCGGCAACGTCTGCAGTGACGGCGGGCCCGGATATCCGCTCGTCTGCCACTGACGCCTGCTGCCCCGGTCGGGTAAGGATGCGGTCGTCCTCGTCCACGAGGCCCCGGTGGCGTCGCTGATGCTCACCACCGAAGCGCTGATCGCGGAAGCCGGAGGCAGGAGCGGCGAGGCCGGACTGGAGATGTGATGCGGTGAAGATCGAGCTCGCCGGGAGTCAGTTGCCACCTCCTGGCGTCGCCAGCTCCAGGGGAAATCGACCGCGCATCACGCCCAGCACCAGATCCTCCACTTCTCCCTCGGAGTGCAGCGTCAACGCCTTGCCGAGGAGCGACTCCATTTCGAGGAGCGTGCTGGCGCCGATGATCGATTTCACGGCGGGGATGAAACGGGGGGACATGGAGAGGCTCCGCACGCCGAGCGCGACGAGCATCCAGGTGAAGGCCGGGTCTCCCGCCATGTCGCCGCAGACCGCGATGGGCCTGCCGGCGGCCCGAGCGCCGTCGATCGCGCTCTTGAGGAGCCGCAGGAACGCGGGGTGCAACGGGTGGTACAGGTATTCGACGTCCTCGTTCTCCCTGTCCGCCGCGAAGGTGTACTGCAGGAGATCGTTGGTTCCGATGCTGAAGAAGCTCGACTTCGCCGCCAGGTGGTCGGTGGTGAGCGCGGCGCTGGGCGTCTCGATCATCACCCCGATGGGGACGTCGCGCGCGAAGGTCGCGCCCTCGCGCGCCAGCTCCGCCGTGATCTCCGCGCAGGCGCGCAGCACGTCCTCCAGCTCGGAGAGACCGGAAACCAGCGGGAAGATGATGCGCAGCGGACCTGCCGCGGCTGCGCGGTAGAGAGCCCGCATCTGCGTCCGGAAGATGTCCGGGCGACGGCGCGAAAACCGGATCGCCCGGACCCCGAGGCTCGGATTCGTGCCCAAGGGCGCGGTCACCGCCAGAGGGAGCTTCTCTCCGCCGATGTCGAGCGTCCGGAACGTCGCGGGACGGCCGCCCAGCGCCTCGAGCACGGCCGCCGCATCCCGAAACTGCTCGTCTTCGCCCGGGAGCTCGGCGCGGTCGAGATAGAGAAGCTCGGTGCGGAACAAGCCGACGGACTCCGCCCCATGCTCGAGCGCGCCTGCGACCTCGGAGGGGGTCTCGATGTTCGCCGCGAGCTCGATCCGCACGCCGTCGCGGGTGGCGGTCGGGCCGCTCGCGTGTGACCTCAGCGCCTGTGCGCGCGACCGGTCCCGGCTTCGACGGTCCTCGTACAGCGCAATGGTGTCCAGGTCGGGATCGACGATCACCTCGCCACGCGAGCCATCGATGATCACCGTTCCCCCGGGCCGCACGGCTGCCAGGAGGCCCTTGACGCCGACGATGAACGGGATCTCCAGCGCCCGGAGGATGATCGCCGCGTGCGATGTCTTGCCCCCATGCTCGGCCGCGAATCCCGTGAGCCCGGAGCGAGGCAGATGCAAGGCGTCGATCGGAGAAAGCAGGGAACCGATGCCGATCGTTCCGGGAGCGTGGGCGCCGGAGGACTGCTCCGGGAGGCCGAGCAAGGTGCGCAGAAGACGCTCTCCGATCGCCTCGACGTCCGCCCCGCGCTCTCGCAGGTAGGGGTCCTCCATCCGCTGGAACTTCGCGCAGATCGCGTCGATGATACGGCGGACGGCGCATTCGGCCGCGATCGTGTCCCTCTCGATCAGCCGACGGGCTCCCTCCACCACCTCGTCGTCGCGCAGCATCATTCGATGCGCCTCGAGGATCAGGTGTCCCTCGTGCAGCCCCTCGGCTTGCAGCCGCGCCGAGAGCGCCGCGAGCTGTCCGTCGGTCGCGGCGACGGCCTCGCGGAGCCTGACGATCTCGGCGGAGACCAGATCCGGCGAGATGGGACGATCGATCACGGTCACCGGCGGAACCAGGACACGCGCCTGGCCGATGGCGACGCCGTCGGACGCCGCGACCCCGCTCAGGGTTCTGCGCACGATGCGAGCGGGACCCTTCAGGAGAGAAACGGCGACACGCAGGCGAGCGCGGGCAACCAGACGGAGATGTTCAAGGGAACCTCGCGCACATTGTCACTCCGCTTGCGGCGCGGCGCACTGTTTCTTCACTGCACAGTCCAGGATCTCGGGACAAGGGAGAGAGCTGGGGCCGCGGCGTGCCTGGACTCGGCCCACCATCCGCCACTGATCCTTCGCTTCTAGCGAGCAATGCGCGGCGTTCCAACCAGTTCCACGCCGTTGATCGTCGTGGTCCCTCGGCGGGACCAGCGCGCCGGTCGGGTGGAAGCGCAACTCGCACGTTCGAAGATCCCCGACCGGCTGCGACCCGCAGCCGGCGGCGGAAGACGTTCTCGCGTCCAGGGCAGCCCTAGCATAGGCAGGCGCTCGCCACGACGCTTGAAGGATGCGGGACAGCGATGCGCTGGTGCGTAAGTTCACCTGTGCGTACCTTTGCTTATGCTGCTCGAGTTCATCCGCGAGAACCGTGGCGAATTGATTCGTCGTGCCCGCGAAAAGGTTCGGACCCGGTCTGCTCCCCGCCCGACACCGGAGGAGATCGAGAGCGGGGTCCCCCTCTTCCTGAACGAGTTCACCGAGTTCCTCGCCTCGACGGGACCGGACAGGACTGAAAAGTCGAAGGAGTCGGAGCTCGCCACCAGCGCCACCCAGCACGGCAATGACATGCTGCGGCGGGGCTACACCATCGCTCAAGTGGTCCACGACTACGGCGACATCTGCCAGGCGGTCACCGAGCTGGCTTCGGAGCAAGGGAAGAAGCACTTCGACACGAAGGACTTCCACACGCTCAACCTTTGCCTCGACGACGCGATTGCCGGGGCGGTCACCGAGTACTCGCGCCAGCGCGAGCAGAACATCGGCGACCAGGAGGTCGAGCGCCTCGGCTTCCTTGCGCATGAGCTCCGCAACGGCCTCTCCAGCGTCGCAATGGCCTTCCAGGTTCTCCAGAGTGGCAGGGTCGGCGTCGGCGGAAGCACCAGCGCCGTCGTCGAGCGCGGCCTGGCGAACTTGAGGACTCTCGTCGATCGCACTCTGGCGGAGGTCCGGCTGGCGAGCGGTCAACACCGGCGAGCGCGCGTCATGCTCGCCGAGTTCGTCGAAGAGATCGCGATCACTGCGGAGCTCGACGCAAGGGCGCGGAACCTCGCGCTCACGGTGGCGCCCGTCGAGTACGGCATCTCCATCGAAGCGGACCGCCAGTTGCTCGCGTCCGCGGTGGGCAACCTCCTGCAGAACGCATTCAAGTTCACCCACTCCGGGGGCCACGTCGCGCTCCGCGCGGAGAAGAAGCGCGATCGCGTCTCCATCGAGATCGAGGACGAGTGCGGCGGCCTCCCCGCCGGGCAGACCGAGGAGCTCTTCAAGACCTTCGGACGACGTCACGCCGACAAGACGGGTCTTGGGCTCGGCCTGGCGATCAGCCGCAGGAGCATCAACGTGAACGGTGGCGAGCTCAAGGTGAAGAACATGCCCGGCAAGGGCTGCATCTTCACAATCGACCTCCCGGTGGCATCGTAGGCCGCGACGCCTCAGCGCGCGGAGAGGTCTGACGATGTCAGGCGTGGGGCGGGGCTGCGAGGGCGCGACACGCCATGATCGCAGGCGGCGCGTGCCCGATCGCGCTCGAACTGCGATGTCGGGTTCTCGACGGCCCGCTCGTCCGTCACGCGTTGCAAAGCGTCGGCCATCTGACTGTCGCCGGCGAGAAACGTTGCCTCGTGTAACTTTCGAATATGGGAGCGCGGAACGTCCCGGCCGCTATAATTCCTGCTCAAGGTCCAGCAGCGACTGACGGATCCGGCCAG
>Ga0070741_10015092_pt1 | contig 13186 bp, 11 predicted proteins | sample Coa_R1_4_FD_66440 | JGI IMG/M metagenome (GOLD analysis project Ga0070741, IMG submission 66440) | Surface soil microbial communities from Centralia Pennsylvania, which are recovering from an underground coalmine fire - Coalmine... | ecosystem: Environmental > Terrestrial > Soil > Unclassified ... | reverse complement strand
CGGCACGCCACGCTGGGGCTCGAGCTTGAGGACGCCGCGCTCGGGCCGGCCCCCGGACAGCTTGCTTGTCTCATGGACGGCGAGCTTGTGGTGGGCTGGGCGACGATCGCGCGGCCGTAGTCCGCGCTCGAACAATCCCGCGGCTCAGAACGCAAGAGCTGCACCCACGCGGGTAGACGAGGGCGTGGCCGACACGGCGCCGTCCCGAGAGGAAGTCCAAACGCCGCAGACGGGTTTCCGGCGGGCCATCGGGCTGTTGCCGGCTACCGCGGTGAACATGACCCAGATGTGCGGGATCGGGCCGTTCATCACGATCCCGATCATGGTCGCCACCATGGGCGGCCCGCAGGCGATCGTGGGCTGGATAGCCGGCGCGCTGCTGGCCATGGCGGATGGGCTCGTGTGGGCCGAGCTCGGCTCCGCTATGCCCAGCGCCGGCGGCAGCTACGTCTATATGCGCGAGGCGTTCCAGTACCGCAGCGGCAGGCTGATGCCGTTTCTGTTCATCTGGACGGCGATGTTGACCATCCCTCTGATCATGGCCACCGGGATCATCGGCCTCGTCGACTATCTCGGCTACTTCTTCCCGAATCTCGCCTTCTGGCCGAGGCATCTGATCGGGGTCGGATTCACCGTTGCAGTCGTGTTCGCGCTCTACCGGCGAATCGAGTCGATACGCACCATCACCACGGTGCTGTGGATCGTGATGCTCGCGGCGGTGACGCTCACCATCGCCGCGGCGTTCACCGACTTTCATACCCACCTGGCATTCACCTACCCGGCCGGCGCTTGGGGCAGCGGATTCATCGGCGGGCTCGGCGCAGGGCTGGTCATCGCGATCTACGACTATCTCGGCTACTACACGGTGGCCGAGATGGGGGACGAGTTGGCGAACCCTGGCCGCGTGATGCCGCGGGCGATCATGATCTCGATCGGCGCGATGTGCCTGATCTACCTTTCCTTAAACATCGGCGTGATCGGCACGATGCCCTGGCAACAGGTCGCCAAGTCGACCTCCGTCGCCTCCGCAGTGGTCACGCGCAACTGGAGCCACTCCGCCGCGGACGTCGTCACCGTGCTGATCATCATCACGGCCTTTGCGTCGGTGTTCGCCGGCCTGCTGGGGGGTTCGCGGCTCCCGTTCCATGCCGCCCGCGAGCGGGTGTTCTTCCGCTTCTTCGGGCGGCTCCATCCACGCCTCGGTTTCCCCCACGTGGCGCTGCTCGTGATGGGCTTGATCACGGCGATCGGTTCGTTCTTCAATCTGACCACGGTCATCAACCTGCTGCTTGCCGCGACGGTGCTCCTCCAGGCGGTTCCCCAGATCGTCGCGCTGACGGTCCTGCGTCGCCGGCAACCCGGGCTCTACCGGCCCTACAAGCAGTGGCTGTACCCACTCCCAAGCCTGGCCGCGCTGGCGGGCTGGATCTACGTGTACACGTCGGCGAGCGCAACCTCGCTGATCGGATCGGCCGTATGGATCGTCGCGGGCATCGCCGCATACCTTGCATGGGCGCGCGCCAACCAGCAGTGGCCGTTCCGTCCGCCCGAGGTCCGCGAGGTCTACATAGAAGAGCAGCGCCGCGAGGCAGTGCGCGCGTGATTCATTTTGGGGGCGCGCATGCGCGCCCCCACCCACGGCGCATGCGCCGTGGGGGCGCGGGCACATGTGCCCGCGCCTACACTCCCTAACCGCCCATGACCTCAGACGAGATTCGTCGCACGTTCATCGACTTTTTTGTGCAACGGGATCATCTGGAGCTGGCCTCGGCTTCCCTGATCCCACAGGAGCACGATCCCTCCACGCTGTTCACGATCGCCGGGATGCAGCCGCTAAAGCCGTACTTCCTCGGCTCGGAGCGTCCCCCGCGCTCACGCGCGACGACCTGCCAGAAGACTTTCCGTACCGAGGACATCGAGATCATCGGCACCACAACGCGGCACCTCACCTTCTTCGAGATGCTGGGCAACTTCTCGTTCGGCGACTACTTCAAACGCGAGGCCTCCCGGTTCGCGTGGGACCTCTCGGTCGACGGCTTTGGCTTCAGTCCCGAAAAGCTGTGGATCACGGTCTTCGGCGGCGACGAAGAGCTTGGCGTGGGCCCGGATGAGGAGGCGATCGCGGCGTGGCTCGAGATCGGGGTGCCGCGCGAGCGCATCGTCGAGTGCCCGCGCTCGGAGAACTGGTGGGAGCTGCCTCCACCCGGCCCATGCGGCCCGTGCTCGGAGCTCTACCTCGATCGCGGACTTGACTTCGGCGCCCCCGACGACCTCCCGGGCGGTGACAACGAGCGCTTTCTCGAGTACTGGAATCTCGTCTTCATGCAGTTCAACCAAGAGCCCGTCAACATGCTGGCTCCGCTGCCGGCCAAGAACATCGACACCGGACTGGGACTGAACCGGCTGGCGTCGATCCTCCAGGGCAAGCCGTCGGTGTTCGAGACCGACCAGTTCTGGCCGCTGATCGAGCTCGGTCAGGAGCTCGCGGGGAAACCGTATGGCTCGGCAGCGGCGGTCGACCAGGCGCTGCGGGTGCTGGCAGACCACGCGCGCTCGATGACGTTTCTGATCGCAGACGGGGTGGTGCCTTCGAACGAGGACCGCGGCTACGTGCTGCGACGCATCATCAGGCGCGCGATCCTCCAGGGCCGCCGGCATCTGGGGCTGGAGCCCGGGTTCCTTGAACGCTACGCCGGGGTCGTCACCGAGACCATGGGGTCCGCCTACCCGGAGCTCTCCGATCAGCGTGACCCGATCCGGATGTGGCTGTCCTCCGAGGAGGAGAGCTTCGGGCGCACGCTCGAGCAGGGCACGAGGATGCTCGACCAGCTGATCGCGCGCGCTAAGGACAGCGGGGCAGAGGGGATTGCCGCGCACGATGCGTTCACTCTCCATGACACATTCGGCTTTCCCATCGACCTAACGCTCGAGCTCGTTGCCGAGCAAGGGCTCGGGGTCGACGAGGAAGGCTTCGAAGGCCTGATGGAAGAGCAGCGCGCGCGGGCCCGCGCTCACGCCGGCCGCGGTGAGGACGCCCAGACCTTGCAGCGACAGGCCGCATCGCTCGCGAGCAGGGCCGGGTTCGCGACCGATTTCGTCGGGTACGCCGCGACCGACCAGGACACCACCGTCGGCGCGCTCGAAAGCGAGAACGGGCGCGTGCTGGCAAAGCTCGTCGAGTCGCCCTTCTACGCCACCGGTGGCGGCCAGGTCGCCGACTCGGGGTACGTTGAATGCAGCGAGGGCGACTGCCTCGCGCGGGTAGAGGACGTCCTGCGACTGGGAGACGACCAAGTGCTCGCGCTGGTTTTCGAACGGGGCCAGCTCAAGCTCGGCGAGCGAGTTCACGCCCACGTCGATCGCGGCCCACGCCATGCCACCGAGTCCAACCACACCGCCACCCACCTGCTGCACGCGGCGCTGCGACGGCGCCTCGGCAGCCATGTACGCCAGGCCGGCTCATACGTCGGGCCTGACAAGCTGCGCTTCGACTTCACCCACGGCCATGCCCTCAGCGCCGCCGAGCTCCAGGAGGTCGAGGACGAGGTCAACCGCTGGATCCTCGAAGATCAGCCCGTGCGAGCCCTGACGACGACCCTGACCGAGGCCCGGCGTCTCGGCGCGATGGCGCTCTTCGGCGAGAAGTACGGCGATGTCGTGCGCATGGTCGAGGTCGGCGACGGTTCGTTTTCGCGCGAGCTATGCGGCGGGACGCACGTCCGTTTCACGGCGGAGATCGGCGCGCTGCGCATCGTTTCCGAGACGTCCAGCGCCCGCAACGTGCGTCGCATCGAGGCGCTCACAGGCCCGGCTGCGATCGAGTTGCTGCGAGACCACGACCGTGAGCTCCAGCGCACAGCGCAGGCGCTGCGGGTGCCGACCGAGCGGGTCGCCGACACGGTCTCAGAGATGCACGCCCGCGTGCGCGAGCTTGAGCGCGGTGCGCCGGGAGGCGGCGGCGACGGTGTCGTCGAGATCGAGCCGCTGCTTGAGAACGCGATCGAGCACGACGGCGCCCGCGTGCTTGTGACCGCGGTGAGCGTGACTGATGGCAAGGCGCTGCTTGAGCTCGCGGATCGGCTCAGGGCGAAGCTGGGCGACGCGGCGATCGTGCTGGGCTCCGCTGGCGCCGACCGCGTCGATCTCGTCGCGACCGTCGCTCCGTCGCTGGTGGCGCGGCAGGTCAAGGCGGGGGACATCGTCAAGGCCGCGGCGGCCGCTGCCGGCGGTGGCGGCGGTGGGCGCGACACGCTCGCACGCGCCGGCGCCCGCGACCCGGCGAGGTTGCCGGCGGCGCTCGAGGCCGCCCGCGAGGCGATCGAGGCGGCCCTTCGATGAGGGTGCTCGCGCTGGACTACGGCAGCGCCCGTTGCGGCTGCGCGGTCAGCGATCCCAGCGGTACGATCGCGACACCGCTTGCGCCCGTCCTGCAACCGGGCACGCGACGCGGCCTGGCCCGGCTCAAGAGTCTCGTCGACGAACTTGAAGTGCAGCGGATAGTGGTAGGGCTCCCCCTGTCGATGGCAGGAGGCGATACCACGCAGACGACCGAGACGCGCGCGTTCGCGCGCTCGCTCAGCGAGGTGGTCGCCGTCCCGGTCGAGCTTCACGACGAGCGGCTCACCACCAAGCTCGCGGCCCGTCTCGGCGGACGTACCAGCGAAGACTCGCGGGCGGCCGCGCTGTTGTTGCAGAGCTGGCTTGACGCCGTCGGAATCGATCAGGAGATGCCGGCGCATGGCTGACGGCGGCCGCACCTCACGCGATCGCGACGAGGCCCTACGCGAGCGCCAGCGACGCCGCGCGCAGCGCGACGGTGACGGCTACGGGCCCGGCCCGCCGGAACCACCACCGCCACCGCTCGACCCACCGCCTCCGCCGGCGGCTCGCCGTTCGACGCGCCGGCACGGCCGATCGGCGGGCGAGGCGCGACGCAGGAGTCGCGTTTCATCCGATCGACGCCGGGGCCGCACCCGGGTGTTGGCCGTGCTCGCACTGCTGCTCGCGGCCGCCGTGGTGGTGGCCCTGGTGGTCGTGGTGATGCATTCGAACTCGAACACCTCGCCGCGTCACATCGTCCGCATCAAGACGACCAACGTCACGATCATCCCCGGGCGCACACGCCGCCAGCTCGATGCTCTCCTGCGTTCCCAGGGAGTCAAGGGCAGCTACTTCAAGGACACGGTTTCCTCGCCGCTGCTGAACCCTCATTCCTACGGCGCGCCGGCGCACGTCCACTCGTTGGAGGGATTCCTCTTCCCGGACACCTTCAACTTGCGCGAGCCGCTGAGCATCCCGGCGCTGGTCGCCGATCAGCTCAAGGACTTCAAACAGAAATGGGCGAAGGTCAATCTGAGCTACGCCCGCCAGCACCATCTGACTCCCTACGACGTGTTGATCATTGCCTCGATGGTGGAGGCCGAGGCGGCCACTCCTCACGATATGAAGCTGGTCGCCTCGGTCATCTACAACCGGCTGAGGGACGGAATGCCGCTCCAGATTGACGCCACGACGCGCTACGCGACGGGCAACTACACGAAGCCGCTAACCGAGCAGCAACTCAAGTCGCCCTCGCCCTACAACACGCGTACGCATACGGGTCTGACCCCCACGCCGATCAACAGCCCGGGGCTCCAGTCCATCCAGGCGGCGGCACACCCCCCGCAGAGCGCTTACCTCTACTTCGTGGTCAAGCCGTGCGGCAACGGCACCATGGTCTTCAGCTCCAACTATCAGCAGTTCCTCGCGGACACCGCGCAGTATCAGGCGGCCCGATCGAAGCTGGGCCGGTCGCCCACCCATTGCTAGTGGGCCAGCCCGGAAATCAGTGGGCGCCGATTTGAGGGATGGTCCACGAGCGGCGAGCCGGCTGGGGGTGGCCGGCTGGCCCGTCGGCCACAGCCGCTCTCCCGCGATGCATAACGCCGCGCTGGCCCAGGTGGGGCTGAGGGATTGGCGCTATCAGCTGCTCCCGCTACCGCCCGAGCTCTTCGGCGAGGCGATTGCGGCCCTGCCCGGCGCGGGGTTTCGCGGCATAAACGTCACAATCCCGCACAAGCAGGCCGCGCTTGCGCGCGCCGACCGCGCCTCCTCGCGCGCGGCGGCGATCGGCGCGGCGAACACGCTCCTCTTCGGCGAGGGCGGCGTCGATGCCGACAACACGGACGGCCCCGCTCTGGTCGCCGAGCTGCCAGTCGAGATCGCGGGCGCATCCGCGCTCGTGCTTGGCGCCGGGGGGAGCGCGCGTGCCGCCGTCTGGGCCCTCCTCGACGCGGGTGCCGACGAGGTGCGGGTTTACAACCGCACGCATGCGCGTGCTCGCGCCTTGTGCGCCGAGCTCGGGGGCACGCCCGTGGAGAAGCCCGGACCGGCCGACATCCTCGTGAACTGCACGCCGGCTGGGCTGGTGCAGCCCGCCCGCAGCTTCGAGGAGCTGCCGATCGCTCAAGACGAGGTGACCGCGTATGGGTGTGTGGTCGACCTCGTCTATGCCACAGAGCAGACCGCGCTCATACGGGAAGCGCACGCGCGCGAGATCCCGACGGTCGCCGGGCTGGAGCTGCTGGTGGCTCAGGGCGCGCTCAGCTTCGAGCTTTTCACGGGCCGTCCGGCGCCGATCGAGACGATGCGCGCGGCGGCCGGCGCGCCGCTATCGTGCGGCCCCCGATGATCGTCACCGACGCCGTACGGCGCTATACGGAGGAGCTACGCCCCGAGCCCGACCCCGTGCTGCGCGAAATGGAGCAGCGTGCCGCTAGCGACGGGATTCCGATCGTCGTGCCGCAGACCGGGGCCCTCTTGCACGTGCTCGCGCTCGCGTGCGCGGCCCGGCGTATCGTCGAAGTCGGCACCGCGATCGGAGTCTCGACCCTGTACATGGCACGGGCGCTGCCGGCGGGCGGCAAGGTCGTCTCGTTCGACATCGACCCGGAGCGTCAGGGTGCCGCGCGGACCTACCTGGAGCGCGCAGGCGTCGCTGACCGGTGCGATCTGCGCCTCAAGGACGCGCGGGACGGCCTGCCCGAGTTGGACGCAGGCGCCTACGACATGGCGTTCATCGACGGCACCAAGACGCAATACAGCGACTACTTCGACCGGCTGCTGCCGCTGTTACGAGAGGGTGGATTGCTGATCGTCGACAACGTGCTGATGGGAGGGACCGTCGCCGAGGGTCGCGGCGACGAGGAATGGACCAGCGAGCAGATCAAGAGCGCGCGCGCCTTCAACGAGCGCCTGCTCCACAGCGAGGGACTGACCGGGACCGTCACCCCGGTCGGGGACGGTGTGCTGATCGCCGTGAAGCGGTGAGCGCCGGCGAAGACCGCTCAACTTGCACGCCGTGCCGCGGCACGGGTCGACTCGTGAGCACCCTCGGCGGCGATGCCCACGAGGTCACCTGTCCCTGGTGCGGTGGCAGCGGTCGTTTCGAAGCCGGCCGCGACGCTCAACAGGCCGGGCCCGCGGAGGCCGATCCCGGACAAGCCTTGCCCGCGGAGGCCGATCCCGGACAAGCCGGGCCCGCGGGAAGCCAGCAGCCGTAACCTTGATCCCAATGGGCCTGCGCTTGACCACTGCCGGGGAGTCGCACGGCCCTGGACTGACCTGCATCCTCGAGGGCATGCCGGCGGGGCTCGAGCTCGAGCGCGACGCGCTCGACCGGGACCTGAGTCGCCGCCAGCTCGGCCACGGCCGCGGCGGGCGGATGAAGATCGAGCGCGACCGAGTTGAGGTCACAGGGGGCGTGCGACACGGACGCACCCTGGGTGGCCCGATCGCCCTGACCGTGCAAAACCGCGACTACGCCAACTGGACAGAGCGCATGAGCCCCTGGCCCGTCGACGGCGATGTGGCGGAGGTACACCTGCCGCGTCCCGGCCATGCCGACTTGGTGGGCACACAGAAATATGGGCTCGAAGACGTGCGCGACATCCTGGAACGCGCCAGCGCGCGCGAGACCGCGGCCCGTGTGGCGGGGGGCGCGGTCGCGAAGGCGTTTCTCGCCGCGCTGGGCGCCCAAGTGTTCTCGCACGTGATCCAGATCGCCGGAGTCACGGCGCCCCGCAGAGATGAGCTGCGACCCGAGGACTTCGCCGCCGTCGACGAATCTCCCGTGCGCTGTCTCGATTCCGACTCGGGCGCAGCGATGGTCGCGGAGATCGACCGCCTGCGCAAGGCCAACGAGTCGCTGGGCGGGGTGTTCGAGGTCCGTGCCTTCGGCCTGCTGCCGGGCCTCGGCTCGCACGTGTCGTGGGAAGAGCGCCTCGACGGGCGACTGGGGCAGGCGATGCTCTCGATCCAGGCGATCAAGGGAGCGGCGATCGGGGATGGCGTCGAGATCGCGGGACTGCCCGGCTCCCAGGCTCATGACGAGATCTTCTACGCGGCGGACAGGGGGTTCTTCCGCAACACCAACCGGTCCGGAGGGGTCGAGGGAGGTATGACCACCGGAGCGCCCTTGGTGGTGCGCGCCTGGATGAAGCCCCTGCCCACGCTCACGAAACCGCTCCGGTCGGTCGATATCGCCACCCACGAGCCGGCCGAGGCGCTGCGAGAGCGGACCGACTCCTGCACGGTGCCGGCCGCGGGGGTGGTGGGCGAGGCGATGGTGGCGTTTGTCCTCGCCGACGTCTACAGGCGCAAGTTCGGCGGCGACCACATTGACGATGTGCGGCGCGCGGTCACCGCCTACCAGGACCGAATCGGATGGCGGGACCCGGCTGTGGCCGCACCGTGACCGGGATTGCCCTGATCGGCTTCATGGGCTCGGGCAAGACCACCGCAGCCCGGGCGGCCGCGGCGGCGCTCCGAACTGCAGCGGTCGACGTCGATGTAGAGCTCGCGCGCTCCTTCGGCCGCTCGATCGAGCGCGTCTTCGACGAAGAGGGGGAGGCTGCGTTCCGCGCCAGGGAAGAAGAGCTGACGCTTGCAGCGCTCGCGCGGCCAGACGCCCCGGTGGTGGCGCTGGGGGGCGGAGCGACAGGTTCCACGCGCGTCCGCGAGGCGCTGGCTGGGTCAGATCGCCGCGTGATCTGGATGGACGTCGCGCCCGATGTCGCCTGGGAACGCGCCCACGGTGCAGGTCGACCGCTGGCGCGGGACCGTGAATCGTTCGAGCGGCTGCACGCCGAGCGCGAGCCGGTCTACGCGGCGCTGGCCGATGCCACCGTCCCGGCGGAGCGAGGGACAGAGCTCGGTGCCGTGCTTCGCGCGCTGAAAGGGTTGCAGAAGCGTGAAAAGCTGCTCTGGGCCGCGACCACATCCGGCGACTATCCGGTTTACGTGGGCTCGGGTCTGGTGACCACCTCCGGCTTCTGGCCATCCACCGTTCGGGGTCGCCGCTACGTGATCACCGACGAGCAGGTGGCGCGCCGGTACGGCGAATGTATCTCCGAGGCCGCACATCGCTTCGCGGTGCCCGCCGGCGAGGGCTCGAAGGCGATCGGGCAGGCAGAGGCTGTTTGGCGATCTCTGGCGGGAGCGGGCATGACGAGGGGAGATGTGGTGGTTGCGCTGGGAGGCGGAGTGGTGGGAGACCTGGCCGGGTTCTGCGCGGCGACCTATCAGCGCGGCGTCCCCTACGTGCAGGTACCCACCACGTTGGTGGCGCAGGTCGATTCGGCCTACGGAGGCAAGACCGGAATCGATCTGCCCGAGGCCAAGAACTACGTCGGCGCCTACCACCAGCCATGCGCGGTGATCGCCGATCCCCAGACGCTAGCCACGCTGCCAGCGGCCGAGCTTGCCGCGGGCTACGGGGAAGTGGTCAAGACGGCGTTGCTCGCTGGCGGCGACCTTTGGGAGCGCGTGCGAGCCGGCGCGGATCCCAGCTCCCCGCAGATCATCGCCGCATGTGTGCGCGTCAAGTTACGGATCGTCGCCCAAGACGAGCGCGACGCGGGATTGAGGCAGGTCCTCAATCTCGGGCATACCGTCGCCCACGCGCTCGAGACCGCGACCGACTACAGCCGCTACCGCCACGGCGAAGCGGTCGGCCTGGGCCTGTTGGCTGCGCTGCGTCTCTCCGGGCAAGCCGCCCTGCGCGACGAGGTCGCGACCCTGCTGCGGGCGCGAGGGCTTCCCACGCGACTCGACGGCGCCGACCCCGACGCGGTGGTTGCCGCGACTGCGGCCGACAAGAAGCGCGTTGGCTCGGGTCCCGTTCCATTCGTTTTGCTCGACCGTCCAGGCAGGCCGCGCGCCGGGTGTCCCGTCGAGCCGGCCGAGCTGCGCGCGGCCGTGGGGGAGCTCGTCACGCGGTGAGCACGGCCACGCGCAACAGGGTGGAGGTCATGCATGGGGTCAACCTCGACCAGCTGGAGCGTCGCGACCCTGCCCAGTACGGGAGCCTGGCGCTGAGCGAACTGGAGCGCATGATCGCCGACGAGGCCGCGGCTCTCGGCCTAAAAACGCGGTTCTTTCAAAGCAATCACGAAGGCGATTTCGTCGAGCACCTTCACCGGTTGGAGGGGATGGCGGATGCGGTGATCCTCAACCCCGGCGCATGGAGCCACTACTCGTACGCGATTCGCGATGCGCTGGAGCTGGCGGCGCTGCCTGCGATCGAGGTCCACCTCTCGGACATCTCGCGACGGGAGGAGTGGCGCCGGCACTCCGTGATCGCGGAGCTGTGCATCGCCCAGGTGACGGGGAAAGGGCCGGACGGCTACCGTGAGGCGCTGCAACGATTGCGCGAGGAGCTGCTGTGATAACCCAAGTCGCCCAAGACCGTCCCACCCGCCTGACCGAGCTGCTGGCCGCAGCCGAACTCGACGTCCTGCTCGTAACGGGACCCGTCAACGTCCGCTATCTGACCGGCTACACCGGTTCAAACGGGCTTGCCCTGGTCGGCCCCGGACTCCGCAGATTCGTAACCGATTTTCGCTACGCGGAGCAGGCGGCTGCAGAAGTGGACCCCGCGTTTGACCGCATCCAAGCGCCCATCGAGCTGCTCGACGGCCTGGCGGATGCGCTTCCGGGCGGCTCGCTGCGCATGGGGTTCGAGGCTGCCCACACCTCGGTCACCCAGCATGCCTTCCTGCGCGAGCAGCTCGCCGACAGGATCGAGCTGGCGCCGACCGCGGATCTGGTGGAGTCGTTGCGCGCGGTCAAGGATGCCGCTGAGATCGCGACGGTGCGCGCCGCCACCGTCCTCGCCGACGACGCATTTGAGCGGCTGCTCCAAGACGGGCTGGTGGGGCGCAGCGAGCGAGAGGTCGCCATCGCACTCGAGCACGACATGGTGCTGCGGGGTGCTCGCAGGCCCAGCTTCGACACGATCGTCGCCGCGGGGCCGCACGGCGCTCTTCCCCATGCAAACCCCCGCGACGTGGAGATCCGCGCAGGCGATCTGGTGGTGATCGACTGGGGAGCGCAGCTCGATGACTACTGCTCGGATTGCACGCGTACCGTCGCGGCCGGCGAGCCAACGGCCGAGGCACGGGAGGTCTACGAGCTGGTGCTCGAGGCCCAGCAGGCCGGCGTCGACGCGGTCAGGCCAGACCGGCCCACCGCCGAGGTCGACGGTGTCGCGCGCGACATCATCGCCGCGGCTGGCCACGGAGACAACTTCGGTCACGGCCTCGGGCACGGCGTGGGGCTGGACGTCCATGAGGCCCCATGGCTGAGGCGCCGCTCGAACGAGGTACTTCAGGCGGGAAACGTGGTGACGGTCGAGCCCGGGGTGTACCTCGCCGGACGCTTCGGCGTCCGAATCGAGGACCTCCTGGCGGTGACCGAAGATGGAGCCGAGGTCCTCACCTCGGTTTCCAAGCAGCTGATCGTGAGCGACTGAGTCGCGGGCTGACGGTCGTGTCGCCTACGGCGGCGCGCCGGCACGCGTGTTCAGTCCGTCCCAGACCCAGAAAGCGAGAAAGCAAATGTTCAGCAAGAAGAGGCAGTCAAAGACCGCGATCCAATACGCGCAGCGTCTGTTCGAGGATGAGTATGTCCAAGATCAGCTCCGCGACGCCGCCGGCGGGATACGTTCCGCGTACGACCGCATCAGTAAGAAGCCTGAGCGCGCGGCGGAAGACAAGCAGGTGTACAGCAGCGTGCGGCGGGCGGCCACGTCCATTCGCAAGGCGCTCCTCGCTCTGAGGCGCCCGGAACCCGAGCCCGAGCCCACGCACCGGTTCCGTACCGCACTGGTAGCCGTCGCAGTGGTCGGCGGAAGCGTGCTGATCATCAGCAGACGGGGATCGAAGGGCGAGCCAGCGGCCGAGATCCACCCCACCGCCGACGCATCCAACAATGACGTCGCGACTGAGCAGTCCGTGCAGCCGCAGACGGGCTAGTCGAGCGCCATCACCACCACGGTCGCGTCGTCCTCGAGCGGCTCACGCCAGCAGTCGGTGATGGCCTGCTGGATCGCCATCGCGGTCGACGCCGCTGTGGGGTTGTCTGCGCGATCGAGCGCTTCGGTGAGGCCTTCCACGCCGAACTTGCCGCCCCCCTCCATCCGCCGGCTGATGACGCCGTCGGTCAAAAGGATCAGACGCTCGCCGGGGTGAAGCTGGCGGCTGGCGGTAGTGAACTTGGTCGCTTTCTGGCCGGTACCCAGGGGAGGGTGGTGCGGCGCTTCGAGTTCTGACAGGACGCCGTCGCCGTCGACAAGGTAAGCACTGGGATGGCCGCAGTTGACCCAGGTCAACGTCGCCGTGGCGGCGCGCCAGCGCGCCAAGAGCGCGGTGATGTAGAAGTCGGGGTTGTCGAGCCGCCGGATCGTTTCGTCCATCTTTGTCAGTGCGCGCTTGAGATCCTGGCCGCTGCGACGCGCTGCGCGCAGCGCACCGAGGGCGGCGGCGCCTAGCCCCGCCGCTGTAGGGCCAGTCCCGTTGGCGTCGGCTATCGCCAGCCAGGCCCCATCGCGATTCTCGACGAAGTCGAACCAGTCACCGCCGACCTCGTAACTGGGCAGCAGAACACCGGCCAACTGTGCGCCTGCGATGCGCGCGATTCGCGGTGGGAAGAGATGCTGCTGGACCTCGGCCGCCGGCGTAGTCGGTTTGTGGCGCTTGGCCGCCTCGATGTAGTCGGTGTAGTCGTTGGCCAGCTCGAGCGCCGCCGCGCCCTGCTTGGCGATGTCGAAGAGGTCACCGAGCGGCGTCCCCACGCAGACCAGCAGCCCGGTGACGCGGCCGCGCAGCCACAGCGGCTCGGCGACACAGCCGGGTAGGTCGCGTTGCAT
>Ga0070741_10015091_pt1 | contig 13187 bp, 13 predicted proteins | sample Coa_R1_4_FD_66440 | JGI IMG/M metagenome (GOLD analysis project Ga0070741, IMG submission 66440) | Surface soil microbial communities from Centralia Pennsylvania, which are recovering from an underground coalmine fire - Coalmine... | ecosystem: Environmental > Terrestrial > Soil > Unclassified ... | reverse complement strand
CAACGCCAAGGACAGCTGCAGCGGAACCGCCGGCATCCAGCCCTACTGCCTGACGAACGGCGCGCGCGGCACGCTGTCCGCGGGCAAGGGAACCATCCTCCTCTCCATCGGCAAGACGTTTTAACTCAAAGGGCGACGCGCATGAAACTGGTCACCGCAATCATCAAGCCCTTCAAGCTCGACGAGGTGCGCGAAGCGCTCTCGGGCATCGGGGTGCAGGGGATCACCGTCACGGAAGTGAAAGGCTTCGGGCGCCAGAAAGGGCACACGGAGCTCTACCGCGGCGCCGAATACGTGGTCGACTTCCTGCCGAAGGTCAAGGTCGAGGCCGCCGTGAAGACCGAGCTTCTCGAGCAGGCGATCGAGGCCATCGAGAAGTCGGCCAATACCGGCAAGATCGGCGACGGCAAGATCTTTGTCTTCGATCTCGAAAAAGTCATTCGCATCCGCACCGGCGAGACCGATGCGGCGGCGCTCTAAGGAGAACCTGATGAAGAAGATTCTTGCCCTGCTTGCCTTCGCCGCGTCCGTCGCCTTCGCAGGCGGCGCCCTCGCCCAGGACAAGCCCGCCGCGTCGCCCGAGAAGCCGGCTGCCGAGGCGAAGAAGGACGAGGCGAAGCCGGCCGCCGCCGCACCCGCGGCGGCTCCGGCTGCTGCGCCCGCGGCCGCAACCCCTGCGCCGCAGCCCAACAAGGGCGACGTGGCGTGGATGCTCACCTCCACCGCCCTCGTCCTCATGATGAGCGTGCCGGCGCTGGCGCTCTTCTACGGCGGCATGGTGCGCTCGAAGAACGTGCTCTCGATGCTGATGCAGGTGTTCGTCGTGTTCTCCCTGGTCACCGTGCTGTGGTGCATCTACGGCTACAGCCTGGCCTTCACCGAGGGCAACGCTTTCTTCGGCGGCTTCGATCGGCTTTTCCTCAAGGGCACGTTCGACTCCGCGAAAGGCGAGTTCGCCATGGCGGCGACGTTCAGCAAGAACACGCCGATCCAGGAGCTGGTGTTCGTCGCCTTCCAGGCCACCTTCGCCGCGATCACCTGCTGCCTCGTGCTCGGCGCCATCGCCGAGCGTGCCAAGTTCTCGGCGGTGCTCGCGTTCATCGTTATCTGGTTCACGTTCAGCTATGCGCCGATCGCGCATATGGTGTGGTTCTGGATGGGGCCGGATGCCTATACCGACCCGAAGGTCGTGGATGCCATGAACGCCAAGGCCGGCTTGATCTGGCAATGGGGCGCGCTCGACTTCGCGGGCGGAACGGTCGTGCACATCAACTCCGGCGTTGCGGGCCTGGTGGGCGCGTACCTGATCGGAAAGCGCATCGGCTTCGGCAAGGAGGCGATGCCGCCGCATAACCTGACGCTGACGATGATCGGTGCCGCGCTGCTGTGGACGGGCTGGTTCGGCTTCAACGCCGGCTCCGCCCTGGAGGCGAACGGCACGGCGGCGCTCGCTTTCATGAACACGTACCTCGCCACGGCCTGCGCAGTCCTCTCCTGGATCGCCGGCGAAGCGATCTTCAAGGGCAAGCCCTCGATGCTGGGCGCCGCTTCCGGAGCGGTAGCCGGACTGGTGGCGATCACGCCCGCGGCCGGCAACGTCGGCATCCCGGGCGCGTTCGTGATCGGCCTCGCGGCCGGCCTGGTGTGCCTCTGGGGCGTGAGCGGCCTGAAGAAGCTCCTCGGTGCGGACGACTCGCTTGACGTCTTCGGCGTCCACGCCCTCGGCGGGATCCTGGGCGCGCTGCTGACAGGCATCTTCAACGACCCCTCGCTCGGCGGGCCGGGGCTCGTCACCGACTGGGTCACCGCCAAGGTCGGCTACCCGGGCATGGGCGAGCAGCTCTGGATCCAGTTCAAGGGCGTCGCCACTACCTTCGTGTGGTCCGCAGTCGTCGCGGCGATCGCCTACAAGCTGGTCGACCTGACGATCGGGTTGCGCGTGCCGGAGGAGGAGGAACGCGAGGGCCTCGACACCACGTCCCACGGCGAGGCGGCCTACCGGATGTAGCATCCGTTGCATGCCGCACGAAAAGGGCGCTTCGGCGCCCTTTTTTATTCGACTCGAGGGATCTGCCGAACCGATCGCGGCAGAGGCGGGGGAAACTATTCTCACTTCGCTGCTGCGCTCGGGGGTGCCGTTTCCGTTCTCCTGCCAGACGGGCACCTGTGGCGCCTGCAAGTGCCTCCTCGTGGAAGGCGACATCGTGCAGCTTGCGTTCTCCGAGCGGGTGCTGAGCCGGGAAGAACAGGCGAAGGGCATCATCCTCGCCTGCCGCAGCGTGCCGCGTAGCGGCGGTGTCCTGCGTCGCATCGACTAAAATGCGGCCTTTTGCGAGGCAGCCATGTCGTACGTGTTTCCGCTCTGGAGTGCCCCCGCGCTCCCGATCTCCGGTTCCTCCGATCTTTTTCCCGTGCGGCGCATCTTCTGCGTCGGGCGCAACTATGCCGAGCACCAGAAGGAGATGGGCGGCGACGGCCGCGAAACGCCGTTCTTCTTCCTGAAGAGCGAATTCGCGCTGATGCCGCGGGGGGGCGAGGTGCACTACCCGGCCAAAAGCTCGAACTATCACTACGAGACAGAGCTCGTCGTCGCCCTGCACAAGGGCGGGCGGCGCATCGACGCAAGGCGTGCCAACGACCATATCTACGGCTATGCGGTCGGCTTCGACATGACGCGCCGCGACCTGCAGCAGTGGGGCAAGGACCATGGCAGGCCCTGGGACTTCGGCAAGAACTTCGACGAGTCGGCGCCCTGCGGCGAGCTGGTGCAGGCGAGCAAGATCGGCCATCCCGCGAAAGGCTCGATCTGGCTGAACGTCAACGGCAAGCAGCGCCAAAGGGCGGACCTCTCGGACATGATCTGGTCGGTGCCCGAGCAGGTCGCCTTCCTCTCCGAGCACTACACGCTCGAGCCGGGCGACCTCATCTATTCCGGCACGCCGGCGGGCGTCGGACCGGTGAAGCCGGGCGACGAGCTGCACGCGGGCATCGATGCCGTCGGCGAGCTCAAGGTGAAGATCGTCCCGGCGCTGTGAAGCTCTACACGTACTTCCGCAGCTCGGCCGCGTTCCGCGTGCGCATCGCGCTGAACCTCAAGGGCCTGAAGTACCAGCCGGTGTTCGTGCACTTGGCGAAAGGCGAGCATCGCGCCGCATCGTTCGCCGAGATCAACGCGCAAGCGCTGCTGCCCACGCTCGAGCTCGACGACGGCACGCGCCTCAACCAGTCGCTCGCGATCATCGAGTATCTGGACGAGAAGCACCCGCAGCCCGCGCTCGTGCCGAAGGAATCGCTCGCGCGGGCGCGCGTGCGCTCGCTGTCGTACCTGATCGCGTCCGAAATCCACCCGCTCAATAACCTGCGGGTGCTTCAGCACCTGAAACGCCTCGGCCAGACGCAGGAGCAGATCGACACGTGGTACCGGCACTGGATCGCCGACGGCCTGGAAAAGCTGGAAGCCGAGCTCCGAGGCAAAGCCGGCAAGTTCTGCCACGGCGACGCCCCCACCATGGCGGACTGCTGCCTGGTACCGCAGATTTTCAACGCCAAGCGCTTCAACAGCGATCTCGCGCCTTATCCAACCACCCTGCGCGTCTTCGAGGGCTGCATGCAGCTGGAGGCCTTCGACCGCGCCCAACCTTCCAAGCAGCCGGACGCCGAATGAAAAAACTGGTCGGTTATCGCAAATACCATCCCGGCACGCAGCCGGCCTACAACTATCCGCCCTACCGGTCGACGCAGAAGCGCTGCCCGACGCAGCCGCTCGTCATCGCGCCGCAGACGCTGTCCGAGATCACCGGTCCCGTCTTCGGCTGGGACGACGTGAAGGAGGGCGACAACGACCTGACCCGCCAGCACAAGGGCGATCCGATCGGGGAACGCATCATCGTCAGCGGCCGCGTGCTCGACGAGAACGGGCGCGCGGTGCCCGACACGCTGGTCGAGATCTGGCAGGCGAACGCGGCCGGGCGCTATCCCCACAAGACCGACCAGCACAACGCGCCGCTCGACCGCAATTTCTCCGGCGCCGGCCGAACGGTCACGGACAAGGAAGGGCGCTACCGCTTCGTCACCATCCGCCCGGGGGAATACCCGTGGCGCAACCACCACAACGCCTGGCGGCCGGCGCACATCCATTTCTCGCTCTTCGGCCAGGCCTTCCTGACGCGCATGGTGACGCAGATGTATTTCCCGGGCGATCCGCTGCTGCCCTACGATCCCATGTTCACCTGCATCGAGAACGAGGCCGCGCGCAACCGCTTGGTATCGGTGTTCGACTGGGAGAGCACCATCCCGGAGCAGGCGCTCGGCTATCGCTTCGACATCGTGCTGCGCGGCCGGGAAGAAACGCCGATGGAGAAAATGCCATGAGTCTTTTCGCGAGCGGCAATCAGACGGTCGGCCCTTATCTCCACATCGGGCTCAACTGGCTCATCACGCGTGACGTCGCCGGCAAAGGGATCAAGGGCGAGCGCACGGCCATCGCCGGGCGTCTCGTCGATGGCGACGGCGTCGGGGTCAGCGACGGCATGATCGAGATCTGGCAGGCAAATGCCGAGGGCAGGTACGCGCATCCCGAGGACACGCAGAAAAAGCCGCTGGAGAGCGGCTGGCGCGGCTTCGCGCGCGTGTTCACCGACAGCAAGGGCGAGTTCCGCTTCACGACGATCAAGCCGGGACGCGTGCCCGCGCCCGACGGCAGCCTGCAGGCGCCGCACCTCGTCGCCTCGGTGTTCATGCGCGGCATGCTCAAGCATCTCTGCACGCGGATCTACTTTCCCGGGGACGCGGCGAACCACGACGATCCGGTCCTGCGGCTCGTTCCGCCCGCGCGTCGCGGCACGCTGATCGCGAAACGCGCCGGCAAGTCGGCGCTGGAGTGGAACGTCATCCTCCAGGGCAGGAACGAGACCGTCTTCTTCGACCTCTGAGCCTCGAGCTCACTTTCGAGGACCGCGCGTGCGCGGCGCTCGTCACCGACGAGCGCCTGCTCGCTGCCATGGCGCGGTTCGAGGGCGCGCTCGCGCAAGCCTGCGCCGAGGCGGACCTGGTTCCGGCGCATGCGGCGCAGGCGATCGTCGCCGCGTGCCAGCAGGCGCGCTTCGATCCCCGGGAGCTCGCCTTGGCGGCGCGCAACGCGGGAACGCTCGCCATCCCGTTCGTCAAGGCGCTGACCGCGCAGGTGTCGGCGCGCTCCGAGGAGGCCGCCCGCTATGTCCACCTCGGCGCCACCAGCCAGGACGTCACCGATACCGCCGCTGTGCTTTGCATGCAGGACGCTGCAGGACGCGTGCTCGAGCTTTGCGACGACCTCGGCGATACGCTGGCCGAGCTCGCCTCGCGCCACCGCGACACGCCGATGGCGGCGCGCACGCTACTGCAGCCGGCGGCGCCGATTCCGTTCGGCTGGAAAGCGGCCGGCTGGCTGTCCATGCTCGCGCGCTCGCGCGAGGAATTCCGCGCAAGCGTTCGCGACGCGCGCGCGCTGCAGTTCGGCGGCCCCGCCGGAACGCTGTCCGGCTACGGCGAGCGCGCGCCGCGCGTCGCGGCGGCACTGGCGCGGAAGCTGGGCTTGCGCGAGCCCGCCATTCCCTGGCACAGCTCGCGCGATCGCTTCGCGCGCCTTGGCGCCGCGGCCGCGCTGCTGACCGGCTCGGCGGCGCGCATCGCGAGGGATGTCTCGCTTCTCATGCAACCCGAGGTCGGCGAGGCGCTCGAGCCGGCCGCGCCGGGGCGGGGCGGATCGAGCAGCCTGCCGCACAAGCGCAATCCCGCAGCGTCGCTCCTCGCGCTCGAGGCGGCGCTGCGCGCCCCCGGGCTCGTGGCGACGCTTTTCGGCCAGCTCGTCCCGGAGCACGAGCGCGGCCTGGGCCAATGGCAGAGCCAGTGGTTCACCCTGCGCACGCTCGTCTGCGGCGCGGCGAGCGGCCTCGCCGCCATGGCGGAAGTCTGCGCGGGGCTCGAGGTCCGTGCCGAAGCGATGCAGAGGAACCTGGATCGCTCGCTCGGCCTGGTCTACTCCGAAGCGGTCGCCATGCGCCTGTCGCAGGCGCTCGGCAAGGCCGCAGCGCACGCCAAGGTCGAGGCGCTGTGCCTGGAGGCCTTGCAGAGCGGAACGAGCCTGCGCGAACTGCTCGCCGCCGACGCCGACGTCGCGCGGGCCGTCCCCCGAGACGAGCTCGCGCGCCTCTTCGCGCCGGGGTCGAGCTTCGGCGCCGCTTCCGTGATGATCGAGGCGGTGCTGGAGGAATGGCGGCGCGCCCGCGCCGCGCCGGCTATCTAGGGCGGAACAAGCGCTTCACGTCCTCGCCGATCGGCTCGCCCTTCATCGGCGAGCCGGGGCCGCTCTGGTAGCGCCCCCAGACGCGCGTCTCGCTTCCCTTCGCGAGCGCGACACCGTCGCTCCTGCCGATTTCGTGCAGCACGACGAACGACTTGCCGCCGAAGCGTCCGATGCGCGAGCGCACGACGCAGCGGTCGCCCTGCCTCGCCGGCGCGAGGAAGTGGCAGTCGGCCGATACGAGCGGCATAGTGCGATGCTCGTCGCGCAGCCGCTGCGCGTCGAAGCCGACGAGCTCCCAGAACGCCCAGGTGGCCGCGTCCATCCAGCGGAAGTACGTCGGATAGAAAATGATCCCGGCCGGGTCGCAGTCGCCCCAGTGCACGCGGCACTCGAAGCGCGCCTCGAGGGAAGGAGCCTGCGCATCGCTCGTCATGGCCGGCGCGATTATACGAGGCGCGTTGACACGTCATGCGCCGATGGGCAGAATCCCACACGCCCCTCCTCGCATTGAACCCCGCCTCGTCCCTGCAGCGACTGGAGTCTCTTTTCGCCGAGCGCATTCTGCTGCTCGACGGCGCCATGGGCACGATGATCCAGCGCGCGCGCCTCGCCGAGGAGGATTATCGCGGCGCGCGCTTCCGCGACTGGCCGCGCGACCTGCGCGGCAACAACGACCTCCTCTGCCTCACGCAGCAGCGCCTGATCGGCGAAATCCACGCAGGCTATCTCGATGCCGGCGCCGACATCATCGAAACCAATACCTTCAACTCGACTTCCATCGCGCTCGCGGACTACGGCATGGAGGCGCTGGCGCGTGAGCTGAACCGCGCCGCCGCCGAGCTCGCCGTGAGCGCGGCGCGCGAGTGCGAGCGCCGGCGGCCGGGACGGCCGCGCTTCGTCGCGGGCGTGCTCGGGCCGACCAACAAGACGGCCTCGATCTCCCCCGACGTCAATGACCCGGGATTCCGCGCGGTGGGCTTCGACGATCTCGTCAGGGCCTACGGCGAGGCGGTGGACGGGCTGCTTGACGGCGGCGTGGACGTCCTCCTCGTCGAGACCGTGTTCGACACGTTGAACGCCAAGGCCGCACTTTTCGCGGTCCAGGAGGCATTCGAGCGGCGCGGGATGCGCCTGCCGCTGCTGGTTTCAGGGACCATTACCGACGCTTCCGGACGCACTCTTTCGGGCCAGACGGCGCAGGCGTTCTACAACTCCATCCGGCATGCGCGGCCGCTCGTCGTCGGGCTGAATTGCGCGCTCGGCGCGCGCGAGCTGCGTCCGTACGTGGAGGAGCTGGCCGGCTTTGCCGAGAGCTTCGTTTCGTGCCATCCGAACGCCGGGTTGCCGAACGCCTTCGGCGAATACGACGACACCCCCGAGATCATGGCCGAGCACATCGGCGAGTGGGCGAAGAACGGCTGGCTGAATCTCGCCGGCGGCTGCTGCGGCACGACGCCCGAGCACATCCGCGCCATGGCCGAGGCAGTGCGCGCCGCGCCGCCGCGCAAGCCGCCCGCGCGCTCCACGGCCCTGCGCCTCGCCGGCCTCGAGCCCCTCAACGTCGACGAACACTCGCTGTTCGTCAACATCGGCGAGCGGACCAACGTCACCGGATCGAAAGCCTTCGCCCGCCTGATCCTCGCCGGGGACTACGCCGGCGCGCTGAGCGTCGCGCGCCAGCAGGTGGAGAACGGCGCGCAGGTGATCGACGTGAACATGGACGAGGCAATGCTCGATTCGGAGAAGGCGATGACGACCTTCCTCAACCTCGTCTCGGCCGAGCCCGACATCGCGCGCGTGCCGATCATGATCGACAGCTCCAAGTGGAGCGTGATCGAGGCCGGGCTGAAATGCGTGCAGGGCAAGGCCGTGGTGAACTCCATCTCGCTCAAGGAGGGAGAGGCGGAATTCCTGCGCCAGGCGCGCCTCTGCCGGCAGTACGGCGCCGCGGCGGTCGTCATGGCGTTCGACGAAAAGGGCCAGGCCGACACCCTGGAGCGGCGCATCGCGGTCTGCAAGCGGGCCTACGAGCTGCTCACCGGACGCCTGCAGTTCCCGTCGGAGGATATCGTCTTCGACCCGAACATCTTCGCGCTCGCCACCGGCCTGGAGGAGCACGCGCGCTACGGGATCGACTATATCGAGGCGGTGCGCTGGATCCGCGCCAACCTTCCGGACGCCAAGGTCTCGGGTGGCGTGTCGAACCTGTCCTTCTCCTTCCGCGGCAACGAGCCGGTACGCGAGGCCATGCATACCGCGTTCCTGTATCACGCCATCCGCGCCGGCCTTTCCATGGGCATCGTGAACGCCGGCCAGCTCGGTGTGTACGAGGAGCTCGAGCCGCAGCTGCGCGAGCGGGTGGAAGACGTGATCTTCAACCGCAGTCCCGAGGCCACCGAGCGTCTGGTCGAGTTCGCCAACACAGTGAAGGCGGGCGCCGGCCGAGAGAACGCGAAGAGCGAGGCTTGGCGCGCGGCGAGCGTGGAGGAGCGGCTCGCGCACGCGCTCGTGAACGGCATCGCGACTCACGTCGTCGCGGACACCGAGGAGGCGCGCCTCAAGTATCCGCGGCCCATCCAGGTCATCGAGGGTCCGCTCATGAACGGCATGAGCATCGTGGGCGACCTCTTCGGCGCCGGCAAGATGTTCCTGCCGCAGGTCGTGAAATCCGCGCGCGTCATGAAGCAGGCGGTCGCGCACCTCGTTCCGTTCATCGAGGCGGAGAAGGCGCGCTCAGGCGAGGGCGGCAGGCCGAAGGGGCGCATCGTGATCGCCACGGTGAAGGGCGACGTCCACGACATCGGCAAGAACATCGTGACCGTAGTCCTGCAATGCAACAACTACGAGGTTCTCAATCTGGGCGTCATGGTCCCGGCGCAGACCATTCTCGACACGGCGCAAAAGGAAGGCGCGGACGTCGTCGGGCTTTCCGGCCTCATCACGCCCTCGCTCGAGGAAATGGCGCACGTCGCCAAGGAGATGGAACGTCGCGCCTTCCGGGTGCCGCTCCTCATCGGAGGCGCGACGACCTCGCGCGCGCATACGGCGGTGAAGATCGCGCCGAACTACAGCGGCCCGGTGGTCTACGTGCCCGATGCTTCGCGCAGCGTACCGGCCGTGCAGAGCCTGCTCTCCGAGGAGGCGCGCGGCCGGTACATCGACGAGGTCCGCGCCGATTACGAACGCATCCGCGTGCAGCACAAGGAAAAGAAGGGCCCCGGGCCGCTCCATCCGATCGCCGAGGCGCGGCGCCTCGGCCTGAAGACGGACTGGAAGGCCTATCGCCCGCCGCGTCCGGCCAAGCCGGGACTCACACCGCTCCGGAACTACCCGCTCGCCGAGCTCGTTCCCTACATCGACTGGACGCCGTTCTTCCAGACCTGGGAGCTCTCCGGGGCGTATCCGAGGATCCTGGAGGATCCCGCGGTCGGCGAGGCCGCGCGCAAGCTCCTGGCGGAAGCGCAGGACATGCTGCGCAGGATCGTGGCCGAGCGCTGGATCGCGGCGAACGGCGTCTTCGCGCTTCTCCCGGCCGCCCAGGTGAACGACGACGACATCGAGATCTATACCGCCGGGTCGCGGCGCGAGCCGGTCATGGTCTGGCACAACCTGCGCCAGCAGAACCACAAGCCGACCGGGCGGGCCAATCTGTGCCTCGCCGACTACGTCGCGCCGAAGGCAAGCGGCGTCGAGGACTGGATCGGCGCCTTCGCGGTGAGCGCGGGTGGCATCGAGGCGCGCGTTTCCGCCTTCGAGGCCGCGCACGACGATTACTCGGCGATCATGCTCAAGGCGCTCGCCGACCGCCTCGCCGAGGCCTTCGCGGAGCGGCTGCACGAGCGCGTGCGGCGCGAATACTGGGGCTATGCGCCGGCGGAGTCGCTCTCCAAGCTCGATCTCATCGCGGAGCGCTACCGCGGCATCCGGCCGGCGCCGGGTTATCCCGCCTGCCCGGACCACCGCCCGAAACAGGGGCTTTTCGCGCTGCTCGAGGCCGAGCGCCATGCCGGCATGCGCCTTACCGAGTCCTTCGCCATGCTGCCCGCCGCGTCGGTCGCCGGCTTTTACCTCTCGCACCCGGAATCGAGCTATTTCGCGGTCGGCAAGCTGGGCCGCGACCAGGTCGAGGATCTGGCTCGACGCTCGGGCACGAGCGTCGCGGAAGACGAAAGATGGCTCTCTGCCTCCCTCGCCTACGAGCCGCAGGCCGCCGCCTCGCTATAATTCGCGCCCATGGGCAAAGGCGACAAGCGGACGCGGCGCGGCAAGATCTACAAGGGCAGCTACGGCAAGAAGCGCCCGCACCGCGCCAAGAAACCGACGAAGAAATAGCGTCGCGGCGCAATGCCGTCAGTCGCGAAGCTCATGGTGGCGGCGGGCGCGCTGCTCATGGCGCTCGCCGTGCTGCTCGGCGCTTTCGGCGCGCACGCTCTGAAAGCCAAAGTGGGCGCCGAGGCGCTGGCGCTGTGGCAAACCGCAGTTCAATACCATGCCTGGCACGCGCTCGGCATGCTCGCGGCGGGCTTGCTCGCCTTGCACGCCGACGACACGGCTTGGCTTCGCACGGCAGCGGCACTTTTCGCGGCCGGCATCCTTTTCTTCAGCGGCAGCCTTTACGCGCTCGCGCTCGGAGCGCCGCGCGGCCTCGGGGCGCTCGCTCCGGTCGGCGGGCTCGCCTTCGCCGGCGCGTGGATCTGCTTCGCCGCCGCGGCGCTTCGCTAGCCTTCCTCGCGCCGGCCCACCGGCAGGCCGAGCGCCTTCAGCTTGCGATAAAGGTGCGTGCGCTCAAGACCCGAGCGCTCGGCGACGCGCGACATGCTGCCGTTCTCGCGCGCGAGAAGGTATTCGAAGTACAGGCGCTCGAACGCCTCGCGCGCCTCGCGGTAGGGCCGATCGAACGCGACCTCGGGCAGCGCGCCCGGCGCCGCTCGGGCGCTGAGCACTCGCTCGATATCCTCGAGGCCGATTTCCTCCTCCAGCGAGGTAAGCGCGAGGTCCTTCACCACGCTCTCGAGCTCGGCGAGATTTCCCGGCCAGGAATGGTGGCGCAGCGCGTTCAGCGCAGCGACGGAGAAGCGCCGGGGCGGGCAGGCGCGCGCCTCGACGAGCTGGGCCAGCATGAGCGACGCGAGGTCGGGCACGTCCTCGGCGAACTCGCGGAGGGACGGCAGCTTGAACGTCAGCTGTGCGAGCGCCGCCGCGAGCTCCGGGTCGAACTCGTGCTTCTCGACGAGGCTGCGCACGTCCGCGGGCGAGAAGCACACGATGCGGACCTTTTGGCGCTCGGCGCGCGGCAGCAGGAACTCGAGCTGGCGCTGCTCGTTGCGCCCGAGCTTGGTGAGGTCGGCGAGAAAGGCGATGCCGCCCGCGGTGCGGGCGAGCAGGTCTGAAGGCGGCTCCGAAAGGACCTCCGGACCGGTGCGGAACGGCGCTCCAGGCGCGAGCAGCAGGCGCGCGAAGAGCTCGGCCTGCATGCCGCGCTCCCCGCGCATGAGGAGGGGCGCCGAGGACAGCGCGACCTGCGCAAGCCGCTTCTTCGCCTCGGCGAGCACCGGGGAGCGCCCGAGCGCGGCGAGGCCGAGGGGCGGAGTCGCGGCCGCCTCGCTGTTGCGCAGAGCGCGCTTCACGGTGGCGAGCAGGCGCTGCAGCGCGATCGGCTTCTCGAGGAAGTCGAGCGCGCCGATGCGGGTCGCCTCGACGGCGGTCTCGATGGTGCCGTGACCCGACATCATCACCACCGGCATGGTCAGCTGGCCGCTCGCCGCCCATTCCTTGAGAAGCGTGATGCCGTCGGTGTCCGGCATCCAGATGTCGAGCAGCACGAGGTCCGGACGAGCCCGCTCGCGCAGCCTGCGCGCCTCGCCGGCGCTCTCGGCGAGCGCCACCTGGTGACCCTCGTCGGCGAGGATCTCCGAGAGCAGCTCGCGGATGCCGACTTCGTCGTCGACGACGAGGATGCTCGCCATGGCTAAGCCGCCGGCGCGAGCGGCAGCAGCACGCTCACTGCGGCGCCCTTCCCGGGCCGGCTGTCGATCGCGATGCTGCCGCGATGCTCATCGACGATCTTCTTGACGATCGCGAGGCCCAGCCCGGTGCCGCGCGGTTTCGTGGTGACGTAGGGCTCGAAGATGCGTGCCATCAGCTCTTCCGGGAATCCGGCGCCGTTGTCCGCCACAGTGAGCCGCGCCTGCGCGCCGCTCGGCTCCGTGCACACGCGGATGGCTGGCGCGCTCGCGCGCGGCGCGTTCTCGAGCGCATCCTGCGCATTCTGGACCAGGTTGTGGATTACCTGGCGAATCTGGGCGCCGTCCGCCCAGACGCGCGGCAGGCGCTCGGCGAGCTGCTTGGTGATCGGCACGCTCGAATTTTCGTACAGCGCGAGCACTTCCGCCACGAGCGCGTTCAGGTCGAGCGGCGCGGGTACCGGCGCCGGCAGCCGGGCGTAGTCGCGGAAGTCGTCCACCATCGCCTTGAGCGCCGTCACCTGGCTCACGATCGTCCCGGTCGCGCGGCGCAGCGCCTCGGCGTCCTCGCGCGGCAGCCGGTCGCCGAGCTTCATCTCCAGGCGCTCCGCGGAAAGCTGGATCGGCGTGAGCGGATTCTTGATCTCGTGGGCGAGGCGTCGGGCGACCTCCGCCCACGCGGTGGCGCGCTGCGCCTGGATGAGCTGCGTAATGTCGTCGAACACCAGCACGTAGCCGCCGCCGGTGCCGGTCGGCAGGGCCGCGCCGCGCGCGTGCAGGGTCTTTCCGGCCGCTTTCAGCGGCAGCTCGAGCTGCCAGTCCTTCTGCCCGTGCGCGACGAACTGCGCCCGCATCTGGTTCGCGAACGACTCGGCCTCGTCGCCGAGGATCGCGGCGGCGCCGTGGTTCGAGATCGTGAGGACGAGCTCGCGGTCGAAGAC
>Ga0070741_10015090_pt1 | contig 13188 bp, 17 predicted proteins | sample Coa_R1_4_FD_66440 | JGI IMG/M metagenome (GOLD analysis project Ga0070741, IMG submission 66440) | Surface soil microbial communities from Centralia Pennsylvania, which are recovering from an underground coalmine fire - Coalmine... | ecosystem: Environmental > Terrestrial > Soil > Unclassified ... | reverse complement strand
CATTTATCGCGCGCGGCAAAATCCATATTTGCTTTTTGGCTGGCTTTGGTTTCTTGGCGTTCTTGTGCCGACGATTGGCATCATCCAAGTCGGCGCGGCTTCCATGGCCGACCGTTACACATATTTGCCAAGCATCGGAATTTTCATTCTCGTCGCCTGGGGCGCGAATGATTTGCTGAATCGCTGGCCGGAACGAAAAAGGTTTTTGCCGGTTGCTGCTGCCATCGCTCTCGCCGGTTGTATTGGTGTCACGACGATTCAACTCAATTATTGGCGTAGTGACATTTCACTTTTTTATCACACGGTTGCCGTGACAACCGGCAATTACGCCGCGGAAAATTTGCTCGGCACTTCTTATCAAGACGCCGGCGACAATGTCCGTGCGCTGGTTTGCTACCAAAATTCCGTCAATGACGAACCGCGCTTTCCGCAATCACAATTCCGTTTGGCAATGTGCCTTTTTTCTTTTGGCCGCAATACCGAAGCGGTTGAACATTTGCGCGCCGCCGCCGAATTGGAAAAAAACGATGCGCAAATCCAATTCGATTTGGGAAGAATTTTTTTGCAGCACAACGATTTCGTTGATGCAGCCAAAGGATTTCATGCTGCGCTCGCCGTCAAACCGGATTTTTCCGAAGCGCAAAAGCAATTGGATTTGCTCAAAACCAATTCCGTTACGACGCCAAAATAATTTATGGACATCAAAAATCTCGCCGACATTCCGGCATTTATTACGAAGGACGGCTCGGAAATTCGTGAGCTGCTGGCGTATCGTAATTCTGAAATCCGCAATCAAAGTCTTGCCGAAGCGCGATTGCCCGTCGGCGCGAGCACGCAGGAACATTTTCATCCGAAAGCCGAGGAAATTTATTTTATCACGCACGGCAGCGGCCGGATGAAAATTGAAAATGAATTTCGCGACGTAAAAGTTGGTGACGCCATTGCGATTCCGCCGGGAAGGAAACACAAACTTTGGAACACCGGCGCCGAAACGCTTCATCTGCTTTGCTGCTGCGCGCCGGCTTACGAGGACAGCGACACGGTCATCACAGAGAAATGAGCCGCGTGCTCGACAGCGCGGTTCAATTTTGAAAAACTGCTTGCGTGAAACAATCAATCGTCACCCTCGACATGGAAGGCGTGCTCACGCCGGAAATCTGGATTGCCGTCGCCGAGAAAACAAAAATTCCCGAACTGCGCCGCACAACGCGCGACGAACCGGATTACGACAAACTCATGCGCGGGCGATTGGAAATTCTCGGCAAACATCAAATCAAATTGTCCGACATCCAAAATGTCATCGGCACGCTTCAGCCGTTGCCCGGCGCAAAAGAATTTTTGGATGAACTGCGTTCAATTGTTCAAACTATAATTCTTTCCGACACGTTCGAGCAATTCGCGCAACCGTTGATGCGGCAATTGAACTGGCCGACGCTGCTTTGCCATCGGCTCATCGTCGAGAACGACCGCATCCTGGATTATCAATTGCGACAGCCGGACCAGAAACGAAAAGCCGTCGCAGCGTTGAGGTCGTTGAATTATCAAGTCATTTCTGCCGGCGATTCCTACAACGACACGGGAATGTTGTGCGAAGCCGACGAGGGCTATTTGATTCACGCGCCGGAAAATGTGAAGCGCGATTTTCCGCAATTGAAAGTTGTCGAATCACTATCCGATTTGTTGAAAGCAATTAAAGCGGAACTGAAATGATGCAGAAAACTTTTACGCGAATTGCACAAATTTTCGCTAATTGATTTGAATTCGTGTTAATTCGCGAAATTAGCGTAAAGTCTCAATCTTCTGCTTTAAAAGCTCGTGAAATCAAATCTCTGACCGCTTGCTTCGGATTTTTCGCCTCGTAAAGCATCGCGTAAACTTCGTCAATGATTGGCGTCGCTACTTTTTTGACTCGCGCTAATTTGTGCGCCGATTTTGCCGTCGGATAACCTTCCGCCAATTTCGGATGCGACGCTTGAATCGCTTCCATCGTTTCGCCGCGACCGAGTCGTTCACCCAAATCGCGATTGCGGCTTTGCTTGGAAAAACAGGTCAGCATCAAATCGCCGAGGCCGCTCAAGCCGGAAAATGTCTCCGCCTGCGCGCCGCATGCCATGCCGAGACGTTTCATTTCTGCGAGTGAACGCGAAACTAAACCCGCTTTCGTATTGTCACCGAAACCAAGTCCGTCACTTACACCTGCGCCGATGGCGATGATGTTTTTCAACGCGCCGCCGTATTCGACGCCCAAAATGTCCGTGCTGCGATAAATGCGAAATTCCGGCCGATGAAAAAGTCCCTGCACCGTTTTCGCCGTCGCATCGCTTTCGCTGGCGCAAACAACCGTCGTTGGAATTCCCATCGCCACTTCGCGCGCAAAACTCGGACCGGACAACGCGGCGATGCGATTGCCCGGCGCGTGCTCGCGCAAAATTCGGCTCATCGTGTCGCCGGTTTCAAATTCAATCCCCTTCGTGACGCTGACGAAAATCGCCGGATGACCTTTCAATTTCTTCGCCACATCGCGAAAAAATTGCGACGGAATCGCCAGCACCACGCACTCCGCGCCGCCGACAGCCTTTCCGAAATCCGTTTCCGTTTTCCAATCTTTCGGCAACGTCACGCCGGGCAGAAATTTTTCGCTGCGACCGCCTTGGATTTCCTTGAGCGTTTCGGCGTTGATGTCCCAAAGCGTCACGGCATTGCCGTTTTCATGCAGCACTTTGGCCAGAGCCGTTCCCCACGCACCCGCGCCCAGCATCGTGATTTTCATTTCGTGCCCTCCGATTCCAATTTGGTGGGGCGAGAGTCCTCTCGAGCCCAAATTAAAAAGTCACGGCTCGACGGAGTCTCGCCCCACCGTTTAGTAATTTTCATTTGTCACCTCCGCCAGATTTTTTGCCGAGGCGATTTTCAGTTCCTTGCATGAGTCGTTGGATGTTGGATTTGTGTTTGTAAATCGCCAGCGCACCGAGCGCCGTCGTGACGATGCCGAGAAATAAATTATGTGGCTGTAAAATCCAAACTGCCGCCGGTAATGCAATCGCCGCAAGAATCGAACTGACCGAAACATAGCGCGTCGTCAGCAATGCTAAAATGAAAATGGCGAACGCAATTCCCAGCGCAATTGGCGCGAGCGCAAGATAAACTCCCGCTGTTGTCGCAATGCCTTTGCCGCCTTTGAATTTCAACCAGCAGGTGTAATTGTGTCCGAGCACGGCAAAAATGCCGGCGATGAGGATAAAATAATTTGCGATTTTTGGTGATGGAAAGGGCATTGCATCTGTCGTGGGATGCAATCCGTTGAATTGGTAAAAATAGCAGGTATAAATTAGCGCTGCCAAAAAACAGGCGCCGAATCCCTTCGCCGCATCCACAAGCAGCACAAAAATTCCCGCCGGTTTGCCAAGCACGCGCATCGCGTTCGTCGCGCCGATGTTGCCGCTGCCGGTTTTGCGAATGTCAATGCCCTTGGCCTTCGCGACGAGATAACCCGTCGGAATCGAGCCGAGCAGATACGCCGCGACCGCGACGATGATGTAGCTCCAAATGGGCACGCGGCAGTTTAACGGTTCAAAGTTGAAAGTTGAAAGTTGAAAGTTATAGTCGTGGCAAATGAGCCGATTGCGATTCCGCGCCGTCATTGAAATCAACAACATCAATCCCTACGTGCTCGTCAGCGCGCGGCGCGCGGCGCAAATCCAAAAAGGCTGGCGCAAGCCGATGCCCGTCCGCGTGCGCGTGAATGGCAAACCGGAAAAACCGTGGCGCATCAACCTGATGCCGATTGGCGACGGAAGTTTTTATCTTTATCTGCACGGCAATGTCCGCAAGGCATCGCAGACCAAAGTGGGCGACGCAGTGACGGTGGAATTGGAATTTGATGCCGAATATAAAAGCGGCCCGGCGCATCCGATGCCGTCGTGGTTCAAAAGTGCGCTCGACAAAAATCAAAAGGCGAAGCAGGCATGGAGCCAATTGATTCCAAGCCGGCAAAAGGAAATTCTGCGTTACTTTTCATGGCTGAAATCGCGTGAAGCGCAAATGCGAAATTGCGAGCGGGCAATTCATGTTTTGTCCGGCGGCAAAGCGCGATTTATGGGCAGGTCGTGGAACGATTAGAATTTGGTCTGGACAAAATTTTTTGACAGGCGCAGAGTCAATTTTGTGAAAAGCATTGTGAAAAGTTTTTTGGTGACAGCATTCAATATTTTAATTGTTTTATTTGGATTGTTACTCGCTGGCTGTGCAAATCCAAAAGTTGTGCAAATTTCGCCAGGGGTTTATCAATTATCTCGTGACGATCACGGAGGTATTTTTGGAAATGAGGAACGCTTAAAAGCTAACGTGATTCGCGACGCCAATAAGTTTGCCGAGAGTCAAGGCAAAGTTGCGATTCCAATATCCGCGAGAGCACATCCCGTAGGAATTTTAGGTGATTGGGCTTCCTTTGAATACAATTTTGAAGTTGTAGACACAAATAATCTCGAAGCGCACACACCAAAGGTATTGGTGGTAACAGATTCAAAAAGCAGTCCGGAATTTCGAAGCCTCGGCGGAAAAGATATTTTTTACGTTGCTCAGCCTGTGAAATAAACATATGGCTAAATTTTTGCCCAGACATTTCTGATTTCCGTTTCCGTTGTTCACTGGCAAACTGCGCCCGTGGCAAATTCAAATCAGAAAATTCGCGTGGCCGTGCTCGGCACCGGCTCGCTCGGTCAACATCACGCACGCATTTATTCCGAACTCGAAAAGGCCGGCTTCGTCCAATTCGCCGGCGTGTTCGATTCGCATACTGACGCCGCCAAGAAAATTGCCGCGAAGCACAACGCGAACGTTTTCAATTCCATTGCCGAAGCTGCCGCCAATTCCGACGCGCTGAACATTGTCACGCCCACGACCACGCATTTCGACATCGCCAAACAATTGCTCGCGCAGGGCAAACACGTCCTCGTCGAGAAACCGATGACCGACAATTCCGCGCAGGCCGCCGAATTGATTCAGATTGCGCAGCAAAAGAATTGTGTGCTGCAAGTCGGCCATGTCGAGCGGTTCAATCCCGTTTTTAATTTTCTCCAAAGCGCCGCGCCCGAGCCGCGCTTCATCGAGTGCCATCGCCTCTCGCCGTTTCCCGCGCGTTCCACCGACATCGGCGTCGTGCTCGATTTGATGATTCACGACCTCGACGTCGTGCTCGCGTTCGTGAAATCGCCCGTCGCGAGCGTGGACGGCGTGGGCATTCCGGTTTTGAGCAAGAGCGAGGACATCGCGAATGCGCGTTTAAAATTTGCGAACGGTTGCGTTGCGAATCTGACCGTCAGCCGCGTCAGTCCCGAGCGCATGAGAAAAATCCGCGTATTCAGCGGCGGCACGACCACGCCGAGCTACGTCTCGCTCGATTATGCCAAGCAGGAAGGATTTATTTATCGCACCGCGCGCGATGATGAATGGGAAAGTTCTGCGTTCAGAAAGCTCATGGCGCTGGCGGGCAGCCACGCGACGGTGGTCAGCGAATTCATGGGAAAGAAAATCGTGCGCGAACCCGTGCCAATTGTGAAGGATGAGCCGCTGAAATTGGAACTGCAACATTTCATCGAATGCGTCCACGAAAAACAAACGCCGTTGGTCAGCGGTGAATCCGCCAAACGCGCGCTGGATTTGGCGTTTGAAATTACGAGGCAGATTCAGAATCAAAAAGTTTGAAACCAAAAACGTTCATGCTCATTGCCGGTGAGGCGAGCGGGGATTTGCTCGCGGCGGAATTGGTTTCCGCGCTGCGCGCTCAATCGCCGGACGCCAAATTCATTGGCGCGGGCGGCGCGAAGATGTCCGCCGCCGGAGTCGAGCTGGCGTTCGACATGACGAAGCACGCGGTCGTGGGTTTTACGGACGTGCTGAAAAATTATTTCAAGTTTCAACGGCTGTTCAATCAATTGCGCGCGCTGGCCATCGAACGCAAGCCTGACGCCGTCATCGGCGTGGATTACGGCGGATTCAATTTGCACTTCGGTCGCACCATCAAAGAATTGACGCGTTACGATTACAGCGATTGGAATCCGAAAATCATTCAATTCGTTTCGCCGCAGGTTTGGGCGTCGCGTCCGGGACGAGCGGATTCGCTGGCGCGCAATTACGATTTGTTGTTGAGCATTTTTCCGTTCGAAAAAAAATGGTATGCGAAGCGCGTGCCGAATTTGAAGGTGGAATTTGTCGGGCATCCGATGATTGATAGAGTTGGTAGGAGCCGAGGTAACGAGGCTCAAACTAAATCAGAGCCTCCTCACGTCGGCTCCTACAAAATTTTATTGCTTCCCGGCAGTCGCAAAAGTGAATTGCAAAAACATTCGTGGGTCATTTTATCGGCGTTGAAATTGATTCAAGAAAAATTGCCAAACTTAAAAGCGAAAATGGTTTTGCCAAATGAAGAATTGGCGAAAACAGTTTCGATAGAATTGGAATTGATTGAAAAATTGGATTCGGCTTTCAATTCAGGGCAGGTTTTTCGAAAGCCCGAAATTCAAATCGGCAATCTGCCGGACGCGCTCGCGCAGGCGGACGTGGCCATCGCTTCGACGGGCACGGTGACGATGGAGTGCGCGTTTTTCGGCGTGCCGACGGTGACGCTCTACAAAACGTCGTGGCTGACATACGAAATCGGCAAACGGCTCGTGACAGTGAATTCGTTGACGATGCCGAATCTGATGGCGGGCGAGGAAGTTTATCCGGAATTCATTCAAGATGCGGCGACGCCGGAAAACATCTCGCGCGCGGCATTGGAATTGTTGCAGAACGAACCGCGCCGGATAAAAATCAAATCGCAATTGGAGAAAATTGTTTCATCGCTTGGCGAACCGGGCGCGGCTAATCGCGCGGCGGCGGCAATTTTAAGTTTGTTCAAATGAAATTGTCGCGCGAAGGATTTTTATGGACAAAATTTTTCGGCAGGAGCAATGTCAATTTGTGAAGGTTACTCAATTAATGTTCGGCATCTTATTAGCGGCAATCTGTTCCGGTTGTGGCACTATAGCAAGTCATGATGACCAAGAAGTCTCAGGTGGCGTATATCATGGTGTCTATCGAGGTGTCCGTGCAGATTGGCAGTGGATAGCCCATCCTGAACCGGAAACTGAGCTTGGCGTGCCTTTTTACTGCTTTGATGTGCCATTTTCGTTTGTTGCTGATACGTTTTACTTGCCTTTTGATACAATAACCGTCATGGAAAAATCTGACGCAAAGACAAACATCGCGCCGGAGCCAGCTTCTACTGCGCATTGAGTTATTTGTAAAATATGACAATCCTGCGATTCATATTTCTATGGTTGGGAATAGTGACAGCGTTTGCGCTGATTGGATGGTTCCTTGATGAATTTTCAGGTTGCGAAACGGCAGTATTATTTGCGGCGGTCGGAATGGGTGTCGCATCTTTTATTGTCGTCGGTTTAATTTTATTTAGAAATATCCGTTCTAATCGGTTGGCAAAGGACTTTGCCACAACATTACTCTTTGTTTTTGGAATTATTTCAATTGTTATTCCCGGATTTATTGTTTTTTTGGTTAGGCGCGCTACGCAATACAGTAGCGGAGATTATGAAAAGGGAATCCATTTATTTCAAGGAGAGCAAGCAATGTCGGAAATTGTTGCGCCCGGTATTACATTTTTGATAGTTGCTTGTATTTTCATTGTGTTTCTCATTTGCATATTTAAGGTGAAACGCACAGGCTAAATTTCCTTCGCATTCTTCACGCCCTTCGCGCGACAATTTCATTTCCGCAAACGCACAAAAATCATTTCCTTTATTCGCCGCGCATTTTAACTTTTCCGCATGGACACATTGCACGCGCCGTGGCGGATTGATTATATCCTCTCGCCGAAACCGGAATTGAAGGCCGGCCTGTTCACGCGCATCGCGCAATCGTCGGACGACGAGACAAACTACGTCATCGCGCGCGACCGCACGTGCTTCGCGCTGCTCAACGCGTATCCGTATGTCGGCGGCCATTTGATGACCGTGCCTTACAAAGAAGTCGCGGACATGAACGGCTTGACGGACGAGGAGCTCGCGGATTTGTGGAAGCTCACGCGTCGTTGCATCGCCGCGCTGACGACGGTGATGAAGCCGGACGGTTTCAACGTGGGCATCAATCTCGGAAAAGTCGCCGGCGCGGGCATCGTGGAGCATTTGCATATCCACGTCGTGCCGCGCTGGAACGGCGACATCAATTTCATGCCGGTCATCACAAACACGACGGTGTTGCCGGAGGCGTTGAAGGACGTGGCGGGAAAACTTCGCATGGAACTTGCTAAATAATTTTTGTGGCTACGGAAACTCTCCATTTCGAAAATGCGCGCGCGGCGCAGCAGTTGTTCAATCACGAACCGCAAAATTTGCGGCTGCTGGAAACAGAACTCGGCGTCAAGGCAACGTCGCGCGAAGGCTGGATAAAGCTCGAAGGCGAAAGCGATGCGATTGCGCGCGCCAAACAACTTTTCGCTTCGCTCGAAAGTTCGCTCAAAGCCGGCTCTCCAGTTCGCAACAAGGAATTCACGCACGCATTGAACGTGGTGAAGCATGAAGGCGCGGAGACATTGAAAGATTTGACGAGCAATCGCGTGCAAACACACGAGCGTAAGCCGGGCGTCACCGCGAAAACGGTCGGGCAAAAAAAATATCTGGATGCGATTCGTAATCATGATGTGACGTTTGGCGTTGGTCCGGCAGGAACAGGAAAAACCTATTTGGCCGTGGCAATGGCGTTGTCGGCGTTGCGCGACGGAAAAGTTTCTCGAATCATTTTGACGCGTCCGGCGGTTGAAGCGGGCGAAGCGCTGGGATTTTTGCCGGGCGACCTGTTTGAAAAAATCACGCCGTATTTGCGTCCGCTACAAGATGCGCTGCACGACATGCTGCCCGCCGAAGAAATCCAAAAGCACACGGAGCGCGGAACGATTGAAATTGCGCCGTTGGCCTACATGCGCGGTCGCACGTTGAACAACGCGTTTATCATTTTGGACGAAGCACAAAATTCCACGACCGAACAGATGCTGATGTTTCTCACGCGACTGGGTCACGGCTCAAAAGCAGTCATCACGGGCGACGAAACGCAGATTGATTTGCCGCCGCACAAACATTCCGGCCTGGTCGAAGCGCATCGCGCACTGAAGCACGTTGACGGAATCGCGGTCATTGAATTTTCCAAACGGGATGTCGTGCGTCATCCGCTCGTCCAAAAAATCATCGGTGCTTACGAGGAACATCGCGGCAAGGCGAAAAGCGAATGAACATCGTCATCGCCAATCGCCAGCGCGTAAAAAAAATTGATGCGCGACTGCTGAAAGAAATTACTGCGGCAATTTTGGCGGAATTGAAAATCGAGCATTGCGAGTTGGAAATCAATTTGCTCGGCGCAAAGGAAATGGCCGCGCTCAACGAAACATTTCTCAACCATGAAGGCTCGACCGATGTGATTACCTTCGATTATTCCGAGGGAAAAAAATTGCGAAAAAATGTTGGTGTTGCCGGTGAAATTTTTATTTCAGTTGACGATGCAATCGCGCAGGCGAAAGAATTCAAAACTAATTGGCAAACCGAAATTGTTCGTTACATCGCGCACGGTATTTTGCATTTGCTCGGCCACGATGATTTGAAACCGCAATTGCGTCGCAAAATGAAACGCGAAGAAAACTTGCTTGTCCGCAAGCTCGCCAGGAAATTTTCGCTCGCGCAAATCGGCGGCGGTTCTAAACTGCGCTCGTGAGAAAATCGTTTTTTGCCCGCTGGCGTTCCAGTTTTTTGACCGGCTTATTGATTGTTCTGCCGGGCGTCATCACATTTGCAGTCGTTAAATGGATTTTTGGGACGGTTTCCAGCTTCACCGACACGCTGCTTTTCTTTTTGCCATTCGTGTTCCAACCGGACGAGGTCTACAAAAACGGCGTGGACGGCCAAATGTTTTGGTATTGGAGCGCGCTGGCATTTGTAATCGCAATTGTCGGAATTTCAGTAGTGGGTGTCGCGGCGCGATATTATTTCGGCAAGCGGATGATTGAGTTCGCGGACAATCTCATGTTACGCGTGCCGGTGCTCAATAAAATTTACGGAACGATTAAGCAAGTTGACCAGGCATTTACGTCCGGCAAAAAATCTTCATTCAAAACCGTCGTGCTCGTGGAATATCCGCGCGAAGGAATTTATTCCATTGGATTTCTTACAAGCGAACGCGCGGATGAAATCGAACTGAAAACGCAAAGAAAATGCGTTTGTGTTTTTGTTCCCACGACGCCGATTCCGACCGGCGGATTTCTCATCGTTGTGCCGGAAGAAAAAGTCGTCAAACTGGAAATGTCCGTGGCTGAAGGTCTGAAATACATCGTCAGTTTCGGCGCGTTGACGGCTGAAGCGGCGACAGAATTTAAAAAATTAAATGACTGAATCGGCCCACGGAATTATTTTGCGCACGCGGCCGTTGACCGAAACAAGTTTGATTGTCAATTGGTTGACGCCGCAGTTGGGAAGAATTTCTTTGGTTGCCAAAGGTGCGCGCCGTCCGAAATCTCCGTTTGCCGGCAAACTGGATTTATTTTACGAGGCGGATTTTTCCTTTGCGCGCAGCCGTAAATCCGATTTGCACATTTTGCGCGAAGTGAATTTGCATGGGACGAATAAATTTCTTCGCGACGACATTTCAAGATTGCATCGCGCGGCTTACGCTTGTGGATTTATCGAGCAGGCAACAGAAACGGAAACGCCCATTCCAGCCATTTACGATTTGCTAAAAGATTTTTTGCGATTGCTTCGGGAAAAATCGCCAGCACAAACCGTTTTTGCTTTTGAACTGAAGTTATTGCATGAGCTTGGCCTTGCGCCGGATTTGGCGGAAGCCGGTTTATCGGCGGGAACAAAAAAAATCGCCGGCATACTTTTGGAAAAAGATTTCGCGTCGCTCGCAAATCTCAAATTGACGAAACCGCAAACGGACGAGTTACGTCAATTTCTGCACGGATTTCTGATTTTTCATTTGGGTAAATTGCCAAGAGGCCGTGCCGCGGCATTGTCTTTGGAAATTTGAAATGGAAATCGGTCGCAAGATGAATTACTTTTGCGCAGTTCAGAGGCATGAAAGATAAAATTCCAGGATTGTCGTCTATCCGAATGAAGCTTGCCGGGTTCGTTTTGCTTCTCGTCATTGCCGCGATTTTTCTGATGTATATTTTTCATTTGCCGATGACGGAATTTGTCGTCGGGCTGGCGGCGTTGATTGCCGCGTGGTTCGGCGGCGAATTGTTCGTGCGTCGTCAAGTCCATGCGATGTCCGAAACGGCGAAGAAAATTGCCGATGGCGATTTGAGCGCGCGCACGGGTTTGCCGGATTCAGCGGATGAATTGGGCCGCATGGCAAAGGTTTTTGACCGCATGGCGGAAATTTTGCAACAACGCATTCGCGAACGGGAAAAATTGGCGGCGTTTGTGCAATTGAATCCAAATCCCGCGCTGGAATTTGCCGCCGATGGCGAGCTGATTTATTTCAACGAAGCGGCATGGAATCTTTCTCTGCGAGCGCATCGCGACCATCCACGCGACATTTTGCCCGACAACACGGCGAATGTTGTTCGCGACTGCATCCAGTCGAATCAGAGCCGCCACTCGGAAACGAAAATCAACGGCCGAATGATTGCGTGGTCGTTTTATCCGATTCCGTCGGGAAATGTCGTTCACTGCTACGCCGAGGACGTGACGGAGCGAATCAATTTGGAAGAACAACTGCGCCAGTCGCAAAAAATGGAATCCATTGGCCAGCTCGCCGCGGGCGTCGCGCATGATTTCAATAATATTTTGACGGTGATTCAAGGACATTCGAGCGCGCTTTTGGCGAAATCGTTGCCGCCGGAAATTAACGGGCCGTTGCAAGCGGTTTATTTTGCCGCCGAGCGCGCTGCGAGTTTGACGAAGCAATTGCTGATGTTCAGCCGCAAAAACGTCATGCATTTGTGTCCGCTCGATTTGCGTGAAGTCGTCGGCAACATGAACAAAATGCTCGCGCGGTTGCTTGGCGAAACAATTGCGCTGGAATTTCAGCCGCCAGCGGAATTGCCGGGCATCCAGGGCGACGCCGGCATGATTGAACAAATTATTTTGAACCTCGCCGTCAATGCGCGCGATGCCATGCCTGAAGGCGGCAAGTTGTCCATTCAACTCGGTGCAATGACGATTGAGCCGTCTTATCTGGACACGCATCGCGATGCGCGCGGCGGAAAATTTGTTCGACTGCGCGTTACGGACACTGGCTGCGGCATGGACACGCTCACGCTCGCGCACATTTTTGAACCGTTTTTCACAACGAAAGAAGTCGGCAAAGGCACCGGCCTCGGCCTTGCAACGGTCTACGGAATTGTGCAACAGCACGAAGGATGGATTGAAGCCGTCAGCAAACCGGGACAGGGAACGACGTTTGAAGTTTTCTTTCCGGTGGCACAAACGGAAATAGCTGCCGAAAGAAAAGAAATCCGTCCGGTCACGCCCGTAGTCGGCGGCGCTGAAACAATTTTAATGGTCGAAGATGAGCAGGTGTTACGCGAAATGGCGCGGGATATTTTACGCGACCTCGGCTACAAAATTCTCGAAGCGCCCAACGGAAAAGAGGCATTAACCATTTGGAAACAGAAACGCGACGAAATTCATTTGCTGTTGACGGATTTGGTCATGCCCGAAGGCATTTCCGGCGTTGACCTTGCCGAACGATTACTCGCCGACCGTCCGGATTTGAAAATTATTTTTACTAGCGGTTACACTGCGGGAGAAATCAATTTGGAATTGTTCACGCGGTCGCAAGCGCATTTCCTGCAAAAACCTTACACACACGCCGCGCTCGCAAAAATCGTCCGCAATTGCCTCGATAAAAATGCTCCCGCAAAAGCTGCGGTGAATTAAGCCGTTTTTGCCTCGAGCAATTTCATTACTGCGTCAACCGCATTTTCAATTTTAACCGCCTGAAGATTTCCACCGCGCGGCTTGATTTCAATTTCGCCTTTAGCCAGCGATTTTTCGCCGATGCCGATGCGAATCGGAAAGCCGACCAAATCTGCGTCTTTGAATTTCACGCCCGGCCGCTCATCGCGGTCGTCGAGAATCACGTCAATTCCTTTTGCGGAAAGTTCCGCATAAATTTTTTCTGCAAGTTTCATCGCCTCAT
>Ga0070741_10015089_pt1 | contig 13188 bp, 12 predicted proteins | sample Coa_R1_4_FD_66440 | JGI IMG/M metagenome (GOLD analysis project Ga0070741, IMG submission 66440) | Surface soil microbial communities from Centralia Pennsylvania, which are recovering from an underground coalmine fire - Coalmine... | ecosystem: Environmental > Terrestrial > Soil > Unclassified ... | reverse complement strand
AGGAGAATGATATTTAAGGTCCAGCGGAAAGGGGTTCTGCCCCGCTGTCAAGTCCTACTGGAATTCCACCAGCACCTGGTTCACTTTGACTGCGTCTCCCGGCTGAATGCTGACGCTTCTAACTTTGCCAGCCGCGGGCGCAGTGACGTTGGTTTCCATTTTCATGGCTTCCAGCACGATCATCAGATCATTGGGCTGGAGTTGCTGGCCGGGTGTCACATTCACTCGCAGTACGACCCCCGCTACCGGACTGCGACAAACTTTGGCCTCGTCCACCGCCGCGTCCGGTTTTGCCGGAGGTTTCGAAAGCGAAGGCACTGGGCCAGACGGCACTGTTGTCGGAAAAAGCGGGTGCGGCGGCACGTAGCCCCGCTCGAAGACGGCCGTATCATCTTCAAGGACTTCCACATCCACTTCGTAGGTTTTTCCATCGATCCCGATTTGCAGCTTCATGATGCCTCCGGGCGCCGGCGGCCCGTTTCGGACCTCAGTTTCAATATTCCTGGGTTGCACAATCGGATATCCGCAACTCCGCACGTCTGAGGCCGCCCTTTGCCTTCATCAATGTCCTCGCTGTGTCAGGTTGTGGGACGCCTGAACGAAAACTCTACCCTGCTGCGCCCAGGCGCTGAATGCGTCCGTTCCCGGCACTGTACGCGCTGAGCGGATACGAACCTTCTTCCCCAGAAACGCCGTGACCGCCGCACTGATGACCAGCAGGATCTCTGGAGAGACCTCCTCGATTGTTGCTGATGCTGGCGAAGCCAGCGCCCGAGCCGGAGCGGGACCTTCTTTAAGCGCTGGAGGTCGCAGTGTTGCGGCCGGTTCGACTACCTGTTCCGACGTCTTCGTCTCGTTGATCGCCGGCAGGGCCATAGCAGTCGCACTAAGTTTGGAGTACAACGCATTCACCCGCTTTTCCGACTCCTGCCGCAACTGCTCCACCGCGCCGGTCAGCATGCGCTTCGCAAACACGTAGGCGGCAACCCAGCCCGCCAAAACTAAAACGGTGGCGGCCGCCAATATCGTTGCGTCTAATGATGTCAGCACCAGCATTGCCATGCGCGATCCGCGACTATAGGGGAATAAGGCCGTGCTTCTTGGGTGGCCGCAGCTCCCGCTTCGTATGCAGAGCCTCCAAGGCCCGGGCCAGGTAAGGCCGTGTCTCCGATGGCTCGATGATGTCGTCCACCAATCTCCGACCCGCGGACACATACGGATTGGCAAACGTTTGGCGATATAGCTCGATCAGTTCGCGGCGTCGCGCGCCCTTGTCCCCGGCGGAATCGATCTCGCGGCGGAACACAATTTCGGCCGCGCCTTCCGCTCCCATCACCGCTATTTCCGCGGTCGGCCAGGCCACCACGCGATCTGCGCCCAGGTCTTTGCCACACATGGCCAGGTAAGCGCCGCCATATGCCTTTCGCAGAATTACCGTCATTTTGGGAACCGTCGCGGCGGAATATGCGAAAAGCATTTTTGCGCCGTGACGGATAATCCCGCCGTACTCCTGCTCCACCCCGGGCAGGAAACCGGGCACATCTACGAACGTAAGCAGGGGGACATTGAAGGCGTTGCAGAAGCGAATGAACCGCGAAGCCTTGTCAGACGCGTTAATGTCAAGCGCACCCGCGAGCACGCCGGGCTGATTGGCGATAATCCCCAGCGATCGCCCTTGAATGCGTCCAAAGCCAACCACGATGTTGGGCGCGAATCCTCCCTGGATTTCCATGAAGTCCTGGTGATCCAGCACGCGGACAATTACGTTGCGTACATCGTAGGGAATCTTGGTTTCGGCCGGCACCACCTGGTTCAACTCGGGATCCCGCTCCAGCGGCAAGTTGTAGCGCAGATGCGGAGGATCCTCCATGTTGTTCGACGGCATGAAGCTGAGAATGCGCCGGCAAAGATACATCGCTTCCTCATCGTCCTCCGCCACCAGGTGCGATACCCCGGAATGGTTCATCTGCGCCTCCGGGCCGCCCAGTTCTTCCGGAGTCACCACCTCTCCCGTGACTTGCTTGATCACCTGCGGACCCGTAATGAACATCTGCGCACGCTTCGTCTGGATAACGAAATCGGTCAGCGCGGGACTGTATGCCGCTCCACCGGCACACGGGCCGCAGATAAGCGAAATCTGGGGCACGGTTCCGGAGAGCACAACGTTGTTGTAAAACACGCGGCCGTATCCGGAAAGGCTGTCGATCCCTTCCTGCACGCGCGCTCCTCCCGAGTCGTTGATGAAGATGAACGGACTCCCGGTTTTCAACGACAGGTGCATCATCTCTGAGATCTTGTCGCAATGCACTTCGCCGGCAGCCCCGCCTGCGACCGTGAAATCCTGGCTGGCGAGATGGACGAGTCGGCTATCGATCGTGGCGCAGCCGGTAATCACCCCATCGGCAGGCATCGGCTTGTTGGCCATACCGAAGTGGCTAGCCCGGTGATTCGCAAACAGGCCAATCTCCTGAAAGCTGTCGCGATCCACCAGCTTTTGCACTCGTTCACGCGCTGTGAGCTTGCTGGCCGCATGCTGCTTCGAGATGCGTTCCTCGCCGCCGCCGAGTTCGACGGAGGATCGCCGCGAACGCAGGTCGGCAATCTTTTCGTCCATCGTCTTCTGACCGGCATGGCTGGATTGTGTGGCCATCGCGAGTTCGCCCTCCCGTTTACCTGGTTTTTTATTCCGCGGGTTCTACCGTGACCTTGTGCTCTTTCCCGTTCAGGGTAACAACGTAGCGCACTGGTCCGCTGAGTTGACCTTTGCCATTTGTGCCGCCCGCCTTTGCTGGTGCCGTTTCCGCCTTCTTAGCCGGCTCTTTTCCGACGTTGCGTGGCCCCTGAGACCGCGCTTGGAAAAACTTTGTCGCCACCGGGGGAAACATGGCGTAGGTAAGCACGTCTTCGTCGCTGCCATTGCAGCCCGACAAGGCGAGTGCCTCGGAACGCAAGCTCTCCCATTCCGGCTTCAGCAAATCGGCTGGTCGGCAAGTGATGGGCGATTTCTTGGCTTGCGCTTCCGCTTTCTTCAACACGTCAGCATTCTTATCTCCCAGCGTGCTGCCGTAATAGCCAAGCATCAGGTCGGCGAACTCCCCGGTCATTACCTTGTACTTGCCCATGAGGACGTTGAACACCGCCTGGGTTCCGACAATCTGGCTTGACGGCGTGACCAGCGGAGGATAACCGGAGTCCTTACGGACGTTAGGCACCTCTTCTAGGACCTCCTGAACCCGGTCTCCCGCACCCTGTCCTTTTAGTTGGTTCTCCATGTTGGAAATCATTCCGCCAGGAATCTGGCTCTTGAAGATTTCCGTATCCACACCGGTGATGTCGCTGAGGAATTCACGGTAACGCGGTCGCACTTTCGCGAAGTGTTGCCGCACCTTGAGTATGCGCCCGATATTGAGGCGAGTCTCGTAGCCGGTACCCTCCAGCATCTCGATAAAACTCTCGGTCGGATTGTGTCCGGGACCAAGGGAAAGGGAGCTCACCGCGGTGTCGATGATGTCACAGCCCGCTTCCACCGCCTTCATCAGCGCCACCATCGTCACACCCGTCGTCGCATGGGTGTGTACATGGACCAGGGTGTCGGGGCCGCAACTCTGCTTGATGCCTTTCACCAGCTCGTACGCGGGCTGCGGCTTCAGCAGGCCGGCCATGTCCTTGATGCAGATGGAGTCGCATCCCAGCTCCCGCAGGCGCGCCCCCATGTCCACGAAAGCATCGATAGTGTGCACCGGGCTGATGGTGTAGCAGATCGTGCCTTGAGCATGCTTGCCGGTTTTCTTGACCGCGCGGATGCTGGTCTGAAGATTGCGTACGTCGTTGAGCGCGTCGAAAATGCGGAACACGTCCATTCCGTTGGCAGCAGCTTTTTCTACAAAGTGCTCGACCACCGAATCTTCGTAGTGGCGGTAGCCGACCAGGTTCTGACCCCGCAACAGCATCTGGAGCCGTGTCTTCGGCATGAGGCGACGGAAGGTGCGCAGCCGTTCCCATGGATCCTCGTTCAGGAACCGGATGCATGCGTCGAAGGTGGCTCCGCCCCAGCACTCGAGCGACCAGTAACCGGCATTGTCCAGATCTTCGCAGGCCGGAACCATGTCTTCGAGTGCCATGCGCGTCGCCATAAGGCTCTGGTGGGCGTCGCGGAGGACCAGTTCGGTAACTTCAATCGTGCGAGGCATGGCGAAATCCCCTTAGATCCCGGCTGCCAGTCTAGCTGCGCCAGGGGCAACCGCGTCGTGGGTTGGATCACAGGCAGGTGTGTTGAAGCGCACCCTCCTGCTCAGGCGGAAGCACCGGGAATGCGCCGTCGCTTGAACCCCTATTTTACGGGTTTTGAGAAGTTTGCGTGCTCGCTATTACGGGCTGCGTTTTTTCAGCGATGACGGTGTCTTGTCCTGAGAGGCCTTCTTGAAGATCAAAACTTGGCCGTTGCGGGTCAAAGCGATCAGCCGAAGCGAATCCGACTTGCCTGCTTTGAACGCGGTTATGCAGGCAAATAAGCTTGGTGCATAACTCGATGCCTCTGCAGTTTCAGGGTGCGACGCTGATTGTCCATCAGACATTTCGCGGGTAGCAGATAGGCTGAACGGCAGCTGCTCAAAGCGACCGCCATGGTTCTGGAGGAAGCGCCATTGGCCGCGAGCGTCCGCGGCGAGCAGATCGGGGCCTGCATCGCCGCTCAGTTCGGCAACCATGCCGCGGAATCCGAATGGGCTGGGTGGCTCGGTAATGACTGGCATCGAAACTTCCACGAACTTTCCCCCGCCCCGGTTCAGCAGAATGCGATTGCCAACGCTGGACCAGAGCGCCAGATCCATCCTGCCGTCATGATTGAAGTCAGCCGCCTGGCCATCCAAGAAGGCGTAGATCAGGAGGTCCTCTCCCGCCTCGGCAGTGTGGTCTGCGAATTGTCCATTCTTCTGCCTCAAGTAGAGCAGTGGGGGCTTATTGTCCCGAAGCAGGAGCAGATCGACCAGACCATCCTGGTTGAAGTCCGCGGCAATAATCTTGCGCGTGCGGCCGGACTGCGAACCCAGTCCCGAAGCTTCAGTTGCGTCCTGGAAAGTGCCATCGTGCTGGTTGCGATAAAGATGGACGGAACCGTCGGGAAAGTTGTTTGGAAAAATGAAAGAGGCGGTGGACGGCGCAGACGCGAAATTCGTGTACATCGCCGCCAGCAGATCGGGAAAACCCGGCTTGTCTCCTGGTACTGCAGTGACGTAGCTATAGAACTGACTGGGTTCGCCTTTCAATCCTGAGTTTTGCGAGACGTCCGTGAAAGTACTGTCTCCATTGTTCCGATACAGCGTGATTCCTCCCATCCCTGCAATCGCAAGGCTGAGATGCCCGGAGTGGTCGTAGTCGAGAAACGTAGCGGAGATATCTGCGCCAGTGCCCGCCACCTTCACTTTCGATGTCACATCGGTGAAGCGACCTTTTCCGTCGTTTCGAAGTAAGTGGTTCGAACCTCCGGGAACGACGACATACAGGTCGGGATTGCCGTCCTGGTCGAAATCGCCGATCGCGATCGCGCCCCCCATTCCCGGAACCAGTGTGCCGCGTGCGTACTCGACAGAGTAAGTGCCGGCCGGAATGGGTTTGCGAAGATCCTGCAGATCGGGAATGTTCGGCACCGAGGGGAGTTCGATCCCGGTGTTTGCAACTCGGCGGAAAACCACGGCTTTCGAGCCATCCGCCGTCGCGCGCTTGGAGGGGACTTGCCCGGCGAGTGACCCCGCTATGCCCAAAAGCAGCATGGTGACGATCAGCGTGGCGGTGAACGAAAATCTTCGTATCGTACCCATGAATCTGGCAAGCATAGCAGACACTTGCCGGATACCCCCGCTTGGGAATTTCGCCGCCGCACTCGCCTCGCAGGTATTCTGCCCCACCGTCTCAGCCCAATTGCCTTAACGACGGCGCTCCGGCATAATCGAAGAACTCCCGATGTCCACTGCTACGGTCCAACCTACACGCTTCAAACGCAGCCATCTTCCGGATGTCGTCTTTACGGCGGCGGTGCTGTTCGGTGTCTCCCTGTTCATCTTTCCGGCTTATGTCATCCGTCCGTTCCATTACCAGTCGCCGGGAATGCTGCAATGGGCACTGATTATCCGCGACATCGCTCCAACTTTCACCCTGTTGGCGGCGCTGCACTCTATCGTTTTCGCGATATTCTTCTGGGCGCGCGTGCCGAGATGGAAAAAAGGCATGCTGGCCTTTGGCGCACTGCTCACGATGGGCGCCGCCGTTATGTCGCGGGTCGACTACTTCGAATGGATGTTCCATCACCTGAAAACTCCGGGATTCGACTCAGCCTCGGCCACCCAGCTTCCTGGTTCCGAGATGGTGATGGCGGTGCGATTCGGCGATGATGCCCGCGCCTATCCCATCCGCGAGATGGCGTATCACCACGTGGTGAACGATGTTGTGGGTGGAGTGCCCATCGCCGTCACCTATTGAACGCTCTGTCACACCGGTCTGGTGTGGAAAAGCACGGTAAACGGGAAGGTTTTGCATTTCCATCTGGCGGGCATCAATAACCAGAATTTCCTTGCCCGGGACGAGGAAACCGGCAGCTGGTGGCAGCAGGTAACAGGTTTGGCCATCTCAGGTCCGCTGAAGGGCTCGCGATTGCAACCCGTGCTCAGCGACGAACTTACTTTCGGACTGTGGCAGAAGGAGAATCCCGCGGGTCAGGTGCTCAAGGCCGTCGCTCAGGATCAGAAGGAATATGAAAGCAATTGGGAACCCGAAGTCGCGAAATTGCCGGTTACCATCAGCTTCAAAGAAAAAGGTATGAACGACCGGGACATTCTCATTGGGCTCGATATTAACGGTGTGGCGCGGGCCTATCCGATCACCCCGATAACAACCGGATCGCCGCTCATGGATCGCGTGGGCGGTGTTCCGGTCCTGCTGCTGCTTGGTCCGGATAAGAAGTCGATTCGTGTCTTCCAGGCGCAACTCGATGGCGCAAACTTAGAATTCTTTCGAAAAACCGACAGCACTGATTGGACTCTAGTCGACAGTTCCGGATCCAATTGGGATTTTCGCGGTTGCGCCCTGGATGGGGCTTCCAAAGGCAAGTGCCTTTCCCCGGTTTCCATGCTGAAGGACTATTGGTTCGATTGGCGGAACTACCATCCCAACACAACCGTGTACCGGCACTGAATTCCGGCGCCTGGTCCAAGCCAGACGGGAATTTCTCAATCGCTCCACACATCCATTACCATTCTGTTGTGCATGCCGCTGTTCCTCTCGACGCCAGCATACCCCGCGCCCTTCGCAGTTGGTGGAGGGATCGCCGCGCCAGCCACGGTTCTCTCGCCGTGCTCGCCATGCTCGTCGGCGACCTTTGGGGGTTCCTGAGGGATTCCACTCCCGCCCGCAGCCGCCAGCGCTACGGTGACATAGATTACGATTGGGACTACCGTGTCAACACTACGAGTGGCGCCGTGCGTTGGCGCGACCGCCTGCTCGGGGTTTTGCATTCCGCTTATCAGCCCACGGAACCGGAAATGTTCCGCGAGATGCTGGACCGCTTGGACATTGACTTCAGCCAATTCGTATTCGTCGACCTGGGGTCGGGCAAAGGTCGAACCCTGCTGATGGCCGCAAACTATCCTTTCCGCAGCATCGTGGGCGTCGAGTTGCTCCCGGAATTGCATCGTATCGCCCAGGAGAACCTGCGAATTTACCAGAGCAAATCGCAGGCATGTCATGACATCGTGTCTGTCTGCGCCGACGCCCGCCATTATGAGTTTCCCGCCGACCCCCTCGTCCTCTACCTGTTCCATCCTTTACCTCGCACCGGTTTAGAAACAGTGATCGAGAATCTCCATCATTCTTTGCGAATGAAAGCGCGACCCGTAATCGTTATTTATTACAACCCGGTGTTTCAGGATCTGCTGCAAAAAAGTACAGAGTTGAAAAGTATCATCTCGGCTCGTCAGTACGCGATCTATTCCAATTTCTGAACGTCAATTCGAGCACTCCCGGTAGCATTGTCGGGCCGCTCAGACCCGCAGTTTTGTACAATGTCCGCCTTACCGCTATGAATACCGGGGAACTGCAGATTGACGCCGATATCACTCGTGCCTGGTCGCTTCCTGCGTGGTGGTACATCGACGCGGATGTCCTTGCCCTGGAGCAGGAGAGGATTTTCCGCCGCACCTGGCAAGTTGTCGGGCATCACGATCAAGCCGCCCACGCAGGAGACTACTTCACCTGCGAGATCGCGGGAGAGCCCCTGCTGATCGTGCGCGGCGCCGACGGCGAATTGCGCGGCTTTTACAACGTCTGCCGTCATCGTGCCGGCCCTCCTGCGGAGGGCTGCGGGTCACGCCGCTTGTTTCGCTGCGGATATCACGGCTGGACTTATGGATTGGACGGCGCCCTCATCAGCGCTCCAGAATTTGAAGGCGTCCAGGATTTCCGGCGTGAGGATTTCGCGCTGGCCCCGGTGCGCACGGAAGAATGGTTCAACTTCATTTTTGTCAACCTGGACACCCACGCTGAGCCGTTGGTTAACAGCCTGGCCGAGCTCCCGAAGCAGGCTGCCCGCTTCAATTGTGATGGCATGAAGCTGTTCGAGCGCCGAACTTATGACCAGCAATGCAATTGGAAAACTTATGTCGATAATTACCTTGAGGGCTATCACCTGCCCAGCGTGCATCCGGGCCTGAACCGCGAGCTGGATTACAACTCCTATACCGTCGAGCCCTACTTGCGCCACGTGCGTCAATGGAGTCCCATTCGCGGCGCCCAGCATGGCGACACCACTCCACGGCGTTACCAGGAAACCCGCGAGGACCTGACCACCGATTACTTCTGGATTTTCCCCAACTGGATGTTGAACTGCTATCCCGACAATATATCGCTCAATGTTGTGCTTCCCGCCGGGCCAGAACGGAGCGTCGCGATCTTCGAGTGGTATTTGCCGGAAAAAGACCTGGGCAGCGAGGCGGCGAAGAAATCAGTGGCGTTCAGCGATGCAATTCAAATCGAAGATGTTGCCATCTGCGAGGCAGTCCAGAAGAACCTGCGCTCGCGGAGTTACCAGCGCGGCCGCTACAGCGTGAAGCAGGAGAAGGGTGTACACGCTTTTCACCGGATGTACGCGGAGGTAATGGGCGGGCCATAATATTGGCTGCAGGTTCAAAGGAGTTTTATGGGAAGTTTGGCGCTGTTGCAATCGCTGAAAGAGGGCGTCCTGAGCCAGGCGAGCGTGAAGACGATTTACGGCGAGCCTATTTCTGCTCAGGGAAAGACAATCATCCCGGTATCCAAAGTGATTTACGCGTATGGCGCCGGTGCGGGGACCGGTGGGGTCGGAGATAGCAAGGCCAGGGGCGAGGGTGGAGGCGGCGGCGGGGGAGCGCGCGCCATCCCTGTGGGCGTAATTGAAGTAAGCGATCAGCCCACCCGGTTTGTGGCCATTACCGACCGCAAGAAGGTGGCTGCTGCGATCGCTCTGGGAACGATGATGGGCATGTGGTTAGGCTGGAGGAGAAGGCGATAACTCCTCTCCGCACCGCTCGCTCACGCCGCTTTGATCAGCAGGCAGGTGACATCGTCGTGCTGGGGGGTGTCTCCAACAAAAACATCCAGGTCTGCCATAATGCGCCGCAGCAGTTCTTGCGGCTTCGCGTCCACGCCTGCGGTGAGCATGGAATGCAATCGCTGCTCATCGTACTCTTCGCCGCGGGCGTTCACGGCTTCCACCAGTCCGTCCGTGAAGATCACCAGCCAATCCCCGGACTGAAGCTGCACGACACCCGACTGGTAAGTCGCGCTCGAAAGTATGCCCAGCGGTAAGCCTCCCGCATCCAGACGTTCGATAGCTCCCGATTGCCGCCGCAACATGGGCTGATTGTGGCCGGCATTAATGTACGTCAATGTACGCTTGGCGGGATCGTACTCGCCCAGGAATGACGTAGTGAAACGCAGGCCTCCGTTGCTGTTACTGCAGGCATACTGATTCATGCCCGCCACCAGTTCGGCGAAAGGCACGCGCGTGGCGGAAAGCGTCTTCAGGCTGGCTTGGAAGGTCGCCATCAGCATGGCGGCGGGAATACTCTTTCCCGCGACATCAGCCACTACCATCAGCAGGCGGTCTTCCTGCAATGTCTTCCCGGGCCGCGGAAAGATGTCGTAATAGTCGCCTGCGACGGTGTTTGCCGGACGAGTGATGTACGCGATCTCAAGGCCCGGTATCTGGGGCGGAGCCCCCGGCAGTAGCCAAATCTGGATCTCGCGGGCGATTTCGAGATCTCGTTTCATCACCACCCGGTCTGCGACCTCCAGCATCAGGAGCACGAACATCAGGATGCCTCCCCAGACGTGCAGGTCCAGTTCAGCAACGTGTACGTCCCCGCCCCTGTCCTGGTAAGTGAATCCGCCGCTGGGAAAAAACAGCATCACTAAAGCGATCAGCAGAAGTACGCGCCGAGCCGGCGACAACTTCTCCATGATTGCCCAGAAGAGAAGGCTCAGTTTCTGCAGAAACGGGTGCTTGATCTGCGGCTGCGCCTTGGCGCCGCTGCCCAGGTCGCGCGAGTACAGGCGGTAGCTGGCGCGCGCGTCTTTTTCGAACTGCGACCACAACTGTCCAAGCTGCAAGCCTTCCGTGACTCGCTGCCAGAATCGTTCAACGCGTTGTACAAGCTCGGACGAGCGACGCTGCTGGCCAACCGGTTGTGCGGGAGTGACCATGGGGACAGGAAATTATAGTGGAGGAAGCCTCCAGCGCCGCTTACCATCGTCAATCGAGCGCGCTTTTTGCGCAATGGCTCTATTAATCGCAGTAGCCGGAAACGGGACGAGTTCCACTCCTATCCGGATACCGACCAGGAGGGATAACCACTCAAAACAGCTTCAGCTGTTCTTCGACTTGCGGCGACGGGTGCGACTTACGGCTATAACGGCCGTAGTTGTCGCCGATCTTGTGTTTGATTCTCAGCTTGGCCATCAGCTGCGACAGCCGCTTGCCATAGGCTTGCGGCAAAAATGCGCGCTCCGCAAATCGCCTTCGATAATCTTCCACCAGGTGCGGGAATTTGCTTTCCAGAAATGGCAGGAAGATCGCCGCCGAACATGGTTTCAGGAACAGCGGATTCGCGTACACATACTTTCCGCCCGCGGACGCTACGGCTTTCACTAGCGCCTCCAGATCTCTTGGGCCGTCGGTGATGCCCGGAACCACGGGAGCGCAGATGACGCCCGCATTCAAACCCGCTACGTTGAGCCGGCGCACGGCGTCAAGGCGCAGATCCGGGCGGGGCGCGCGCGGCTCCAGGATGCGCGCCAACTCTGTATTTGTAGTGGTCACTGTCAGGTTTACGAACAGCTCGTTGTGTTCAGCCACGCGCTGCAAAACGTCGGTATCTCGCAATACCAAGTGCGATTTGGTGACAATGCCGATGTCGAGCCCACGATGCAGCGACATCTCTTCCAGGATCGCGCGCGTGAGTTGGTAACGCCGCTCCGCCGGCTGGTAAGGGTCGGTGGCGGTGCCGATCGCGATCGGCTGACCCGCCTTTACCTGCGGCAACTCCTGCCGCAGCAGGGCGGCCGCGTGTTCTTTGACGTAGATCTTGCGTTCGAAATCGAAGCCGTCGCGCATCTCCATGAACTCGTGCGTGTAGCGCGCGTAGCAATACTTGCAAGCGAACTCGCAGCCCCGGTACGGGTTGATGGTCCAGGTGAACGGCATGCGAGCCGCGGTGCAACGGTTCAGGATTGACCGACTTGGCAGAGCGAAGTACTCGACGTCGTGGCCTTCCCGCAGCGATTCCCCGTAGGACGCCAGCCGCGCGATTCCCACCAGTGGCTTTTTGTCGGGCTGGGGAAGCAACGGTAGGGACGCCATCGAGGTACTTACTTTCGTCTTTTGTTCGCCTTAGGATACGGCGGCCCGGTGCCGCGGTCAAGCCGCTCTGGACTGCCGGCGTGTTTGTCGACGAGCCGAGGGACGGCTCAGAATTCCGAGACACTCAAGCTCAGACTAATCGCGCCGGAAGCCTAATTCGCGCCTTGCTGCCCGCCCGGCGGTGGTGGAATGGTGATGTCGATTTTTTGGACCGCGCCTAACGACGAAAGCGGCTTGTCGAAGTGCTCGGGATTGCCCACCACGAGCACAGGAAATTGGTCCTTCCTCATGTACTTCGCAGCCACCCGGTTTACATCTGCTCCCGTCACCTTTTCAATACCGGAGCGAAACTTCTCCAGGAAATCGAGCGGGTAGCCGTAAAACTCATAAGCCATCTTCTCCCGTAACACTTTTTCCGGAGTGTCGAAGTTGAAGATGAACGAGTTCAGGATTCCGTCTTTCGCGCGCTTGATTTCCTCGTCAGTAATGGGGTGGACTTTGAGATCGTCCATCTCCTCATATAGCGCCTGGATCGACTCGATCGTGCTCTGGCTCTTTGTGCCCATGGCGATCCGCAAGACTCCCGGATGATCGAACGCGGTGCCAATCCCTCCCCCTACTCCGTAGGCCAGGCCCCGCTTAGTGCGGATGTCCTTGAACAGCCGCGACGAAAATCCGCCGCCGAACGCTTCATTGAACACTTCAATCGCGTAGTAGTCCGGATCTTTTCTGGTCGTTCCAATGCCCACCATGCGGATATTGCTTTGGTTCACATCCGACTTGTCAACCAGGTAATACCCGGGCTTGGCCAACTGCGCCGGGTATTGTGCTTCCTTCCACGGCGGTCCTTTTTGCCATGATTCAAATGCCTGTCGCAGCCGTGCTTCCATGGCGGTTGCATCGAAGTCGCCCGTGATGCCGAGAATGATGTAGTTCGGCATGACGTGGGCTTTGTGCCAGTTAAATAAGTCCTGCTGCGTAACCGCCGCGATGGTCTTGTACTCGGGGACGCGCGCGTAGGGATTATTTGGTCCGTAGGCAAGCTTTGCGGATTCGCGCGACGTGATCTGCGAGGGATCATCGTTGCGCCGCGAGATGCCGTCAAATGCTTCCTTTTGTGCCAACTCCAGCTTGTCGGCGCGGAATGCCGGGTTCTGCAGAAGATCGAGAAAGAGCTTGAAAACGTCGTCGAAATCGCCCTTCAGGCAGGACCACCCGATGGTCGTGGAATCGATAGTGTCGGCAGTCTCAAGCTTCGCGGCTCGGGCTTCCAGGAAGTCGTCAAGCTGGTCGCCGGTCTGTGT
>Ga0070741_10015088_pt1 | contig 13189 bp, 12 predicted proteins | sample Coa_R1_4_FD_66440 | JGI IMG/M metagenome (GOLD analysis project Ga0070741, IMG submission 66440) | Surface soil microbial communities from Centralia Pennsylvania, which are recovering from an underground coalmine fire - Coalmine... | ecosystem: Environmental > Terrestrial > Soil > Unclassified ... | reverse complement strand
GCCTGGCACCTGTTCCAGGCGAACTGGGTGTACTTCACCGGCCTCGCCGGGGGGAGCGTGGCGGTCGCGGCCGCGCTCAAGCTCGGCCACGCCCGGTGGTCGGGCCTGGTGCTCCGCTTCGCCGAGGCCTCCGCCGCCTTCTTCCCGATCTCGCTCCTGGGCCTCGTCGCGATCTTCACCCTGGGCTACGGGCCGATCTACGGGAACATGGTCGGCCAGCTGCACGCGCTCCAGCACGGGAAGGCGCTCTGGCTCTCCCACGCGGCCATGTTCGGCCGCCTCCTGGTCGGCCTGATCGCGCTCTATCTGGTCGGCTGGCATCTGGTGCGCCGCGACATGATCCCGGACCTGTTTCTCGCCCGCGAGCGGGTGGGGGGCGGGCGCCGCGCGCTCTACGAGCGGATGACCAACGGCTACGACGGGTCGGAGGGCTCGATCGAGGCCAACGAGCACCGGCTCCACCGGCTGGCCGGCATCTACGTGGTGCTCTACGCCCTGGTCTTCACCCTGGTGGCCTTCGACGGGATCATGGCGCTCCAGCCCCACTGGTTCTCCAACCTGTTCGGCGGCTGGTACTTCATGGGCGCGTTCCTGGGCGGCCTGATGCTGCTCGTCCCGATGACGCTCTACGGGGAGCGGCAGCTCGGGATCGCCCACCTGGTCTCGGCCAAGCAGCGCCACGATCTGGGGAAGCTCTGCTTCGGCTTCACCGTGTTCTGGGCCTACCTCATGTGGGCCCAGTTCCAGGTGATCTGGTACGGCAACCTCCCCGAGGAGACCGGGTTCGTGTTCAGCCGGCTGTGGGGGCACTGGGTGCCGGTCGCCCGGTGGGTGTTCCTGGGGATGTTCGTGATCCCGTTCGTGGGGTTGCTCGGGGTGGGTCCGAAGAAGGTGCGGCCCACGCTGCTGCTGGTCGCGCTGGTGAGCCTCTCGGCGCTCTGGTTCGAGCGGTACCTCCTGGTGCTGCCCTCGATCACCCGGCTCGAGGGCCCGGCCTTCGGCCCGCCCGAGCTGGGCCCGACGTTCCTCTTCGCGGGCCTCTACCTGGTCTCCTACGCGCTCTTCGCCCGCGCCTTCCCCATGGTGTCACCCCGGCTCGCCGAGATCACCCTGCACCGGGAGATCGGCCACCTGGGGGTCGAGATCTTCGATCACGAGGACGCGGGTCCGGATTTCGTGCACGAGGAGGATGTGGAGGGAGAGAGCCATTAGCCGTTAGCCCTCAGCCATCCGCTCCTTCGGCGCCCAGGAAAGTTCAGGCCTCCTCGAATGGCGGGAGGTACCCGAGCACGTCGCAAGCTGACGGCTGAGGGCTAACGGCTAATGGCCAACGGCTAACGGCTGATGGCTGACGGCTCTCTCACCTTCCCCCCATGAGATTCAGCCTCCGCACCATCGCCCGGAGCGAGTCCCGGGGCAGCGAGCCCGTCACCGCGAGCATCCGGTCGCCCCGGCGGAACGCGAAAGCGCTCCCCCAGGGCGCGGGCGGGGCCGGCCGGCGCTCGGGGGCCGGCGCGAGCGAGTCGGGCTCGGCCGTCGGCTGGCGCCCCAACAGGGCCGAAACGTCCGGGGCGGGGCCCTCGATCATCCGGATCACCTGCCCCGAGGCGAGCTGCTGGGCGACGACCATGAGCGGCTTCTTGCCGCTGTCGCCCCGCTGTACCTGAACCTCGACCACCGGCAGCCCGTCAATCCGGGGCGGCGCGTCCCCGGCCTCCTCCCTGGCGCCGTCCCATGACACCGTCCGCCAGACCCCGCCCAGCTCGAGCTGGGCGTCGGTCGGGATCGAGCCCACGGTGGCGAGCTCCCCGGTGGGAGCCTTGTCGGTCCGCTCGGCGGCGCGCGCGCGGCGCGGGGCCGACCGCCCCACCGCCTGCGCCAGGCTCGACGACCGGTCTCGCATCGGCGCAACGGCGCGCCGCTCCGCCGGCGTCGAGGCCCGCGCCGTCCGGGCCTCGCTCGGCGAGGCCGCCGGCCCGGAGGTCGGGGCGGAAGCCGGAGCCGCTCGGGAGGCGGGAGTCGTCGCCACGGCGGGTGCGGGAGCGGGCGCACCGCCGGCCCCGGGGGCCGGGGCCGGCCGGCCCGGTTCGGCCCGCGGGGCGGGCCCGGCGGCCGCGCCGACCCGCTCGCCCCGGGGATGGATGACGAGACTCGCCCCCCAGCCGATCGCGACCGCGACGAGCACGCTCGCCGCCCAGGCCGACCGCTGGATCAGCCGCTGCCGACGCCGCAGCCGCCGGTCCGCCTCGCGGCGGATCAGCGCAAGCGGCGGAACCGAAGTGTGACGCGGAGCCAGCTTGGCCAGGAGGGCGGTGGTGCGGTCGCGCAGCGCGGCGATCTCGTCGCGCGCGGCGCGGCAGCGGGTACACTCGGCCAGATGGCTCTCGATCTCGACGCAGGACAGCCGCCCGAGCGCCTGATCCAGGTATGCGTGGAGCTGGTCTTCAGGAATGTGCTGCATGGTCCCGTGCCTGCTTCCGATCGTGCGCAGCTACCAGCCGCTTGCGCGCCCGGGCGAGGGTGGTGCCGACCGCGCCCACGGCGAGGCCGGTCCGCTCGGCGATCTCGGGGTAACTCAGCCCGGCGTCCCAGAGCAAGAGGATTTCCCGATCCCTGGGCGTAAGCGCGGCCAGAGCCTCCCGGACCTGCGCAAACTCCTCTTCCTGCTCGACCCGTTCCTCGGCCGACGGTGCGTAGGCCGGCTGGATCGCGGGATCGCCCCGGAGCAGCGTAAGGTGCCGCTTACGCCGGACCGAGGCGCGGGCCTCGTCGCGGGCCAGGTTGGCCGCCACCGCGAACAGCCAGGCCCGCGGCTTGTCGGGGCGGTGGGTCAAGGCCCGGACGAACACCTCCTGAGCCAGGTCCTCCGCGCGCTCGGCGTCCCACACCTTGCGGTAGAGGAAGCGGACGACGGCGGTGTAGGTTGTCGCGTACAGGGCCTCGAAATCCTCGCTCACCCGCTCCCCCGGCCCGACCAAAGGACGTCTCTCAACCCGGCCGCTTGCACAGGACCCGGCGCTCAGGCCCGCCGGCGGCCCGCAGCCTTCCTGAAGATACATCCCGGATGCAGGGTCTGCCCCTTCGGGGGCCACTCGGTGCAGAGGTCGGGTTTCGCGGGGCGCCCGTCCACCCGCCGACGGCCGTGCAGGGTGCAGGAGACCCGATCGTCGTCCAGGTATCCGCACGCGGAGATCATCTCCGCCTCGAGGGAGAAGTCGCCGGACCGCTCCACCTTGCAGAGGTAGGGCGCCTTGCGCGAGCGCACCAGCGCCTCGAGCCTGCGCTCCCGCCGCCCGCACATGATCTCCACCTGCAGGTCCCGGCAGCAGGCCGCCCCGCGCCGGTTGTCCGAGGTCCGGCAGGGCGCCGTGGCGCACGGATTGGGCTCGCTCAGGACCGGAAGGCTTCGCGCCCGGGGCGGAGGCGGCGAGGGCGGGGGCGGGGGCGGGGGCGGGGGCGGCGCGAGCCGGCGGGTGACCAGCGCTCGATCATGCACGAGTCTGAATCGGTTCCCGCCCAGCCGGCGCGGCTCGGGCGGCGGGCGAACGTCGCGGGGAGCCGGCCCCTCGAAGCCGTGAACCCGGCAGCGCCCCCGGCCGCCGTCGATCGCGAGGTGGCGGCAGGGGACGTGGAGCACGGCCTCGACGTAGAGATCGCCCTCGTCGGTCCAGAGTTCCCCGAAGGTGATGCGCTCGGTGTGGCCGAGGAGCCAGGTGGCCTCGTGGTCGAGCGACGTGGGACCGTCCTCCAGCTCGCCGATCCGGAGCGTGACCGCGAGTCGCCGGCACTGCGCCCCCAATCCGGTGCAGGGCGGGGCCCGTTTTCCATCTCGACCCTTGCCTGCCGGTCGGGTCAATGTCAGATTCACCCCGTTTCAGGCACTTGTGAACCGATTCACAAGCCCGCACGTCTCACCTGCTCGCCGCGGGCGTGCGGCGGGCCATCCACGAATCCGTCTCGGAGGCAGACCACCGATGCGCATCACTTCCTGGGCCATAGGGCTTGCCGTGGCGGCCGCCGCGTGCGGCGGCGAGAAGAAGCCCGGCGAGCAGACCACGACGACGACCACGCCTCCCGCGGAGCAGCCGGCCGCGCCGGGCGGCGGCGGGGGGGGCGCGGCGCCCGCCGCCGGCGGCACGACGCACGACGTCAACATGGTCCTCCAGGGCAGCGCGTACAAGTACGTCCCCGACAAGCTGACCATCAAGTCGGGCGACGTGGTGCGGTTTCACGCGGTGAGCGGCGGGGCCCACAACGTCCAGTTCTATCCCGACAGCGTCCCCGGGAATCTGCCGGCCCAGCTCAAGGCGCTGGCCGTGGCCCCGCCGGAGCAGGGCGGCACCATGGTGAGCGAGTCCATGAAGACCGACGGGGAGACGTTCGACCTGTCGTTCCAGGGGGCGCCCGCGGGGACCTACAAGATGTTCTGCGCGCCGCACCACGCGCTGGGGATGACGGGGCAGATCACGGTGCAGTAAGAGCCGTGAGCGGTAAGCGGTGAGCGGTGAGCGGGGTCGAGCGACGGGCGCCGACGCATGGGGCCCGCTCACCGCTCACCGCTCACCGCTTACGGCTCACGCTCTTCCTCGTGGCCGCCGCTCCCACCACCAGCCCCACGACCAGCCCCGCCAGCGCGTCCACCGCGTAGTGCATCTGGCAGTACACCACCGAGACCGTGAGCAGCGCGGTGGCGACCAGGAGCGCCCCGCCCAGGGGGCGCCAGGCGCGCCAGCAGGCCCAGGTCGCGGCGGCGCTCACCGCCACGTGGGACGACGGGAACGCCGCCCCGTAGGAGCTTCCCGTCGCGAGCGTCGCGTAGACCAGCCGCGCCATCGGGTTGTGCACGAAGTCGCCCTCGGGCCGCGGGAAGGCGTAGTAGGGGCCCGCCACCGGGAAGAACGCGAAGCAGAGATAGCAGGGGACGAACGCCGCGATGATGGCGAAGAGGAGCCGCCGGAGTCCCGGCACGTCCCGCCGCGCGATGAGCGCGAGCGGGGGCAGCGCGATGATGAGGTAGTAGCCGAAGTACGCCCCGTGGAGGATCACCGACCACACCGGGCTGGGCGCCGCGCGCCACCAGTCGCGGCTGGGCTGCCCGCCGAAGAGCCACGCCTCCCAGCGCTGGATCATCGCGTCGTGCACCGGCACCCGCCCGCCCCCGTTCAGGATGTCGAGCCCGCCGTAGAGCGGGAGCAGGAGGAGCAGCGGGTAGATCTCCCGGAGCGCGGCCGCCGCGCGGCCCGGCGACCGGCGGGACACGAGCCAGACGAGGGCGGCGATGAGCCCGTTGGCCAGGATGAGCCACCCGCATTGGGGGAAGCGGGCGAGCCGGGTCGCGGCGAGCGCGGAGGTCACCGCGACGTAGCCCAGCAGCAGGCGCTCCACCGGGCGGAGCCGGCCTTCGCCGGCGGGCGGCGCGGAAAGCGCCGGCCGGCGGGTCGCTACATCCAGCCCGCGGATCGATACCATCGGTAGGTCTCGGGCAGTCCCATCGCGAGGTCGTAGCGGGCCCGCCATCCGGTGTCCGCCGCAAGCGGGGTCGGGTCCGCGATCCAGGCGGGCTGGAAGAACTCGTTCGCCTTGTCGGCCGTGAGGATCGTGGCGCGGCCCAGCACCCGGGCCGCACCGCCGGCGAGGGCTAGCGCGGCGCGCCCGGCGCGGGGCGGAACCGGCACCACCACGACGCGGCGGCCGACCGCGGCCCCGACCGCCCGGGCCAGCTCCGCGCTGGTCACGATCTCGGGGTGACAGGCGTAGTAGAGCCGCCCCCGCGCCGCGTCGGCCGCGGCCGCGGCCACCAGCGCCTCCGCGAGATCGGCGGCGTGGACCAGCGAGAGCTGCTGGGACCCGTCGCCGAACACCGGCACCACGCCGAGCCGCGCCAGCTTGAACAGCCTGAGGAGCTCCCGGTCCCGCGGCCCGTACACCGTGGGCGGCCGCACGATGGTCCAGGGGACCGGTCCCGCCCGCACCAGCTCTTCGGCGGCCAGCTTGCTGCGGCCGTAGGCGCTCACCGGCCGCGGCGGCTCGGGCCCGCGGAGCGGGCGGCCCGGCGCGGTCGGCCCCCCCGCCGCCAGGGACGAGACCAGGACGAAGCGGCGCACTCCGGCCCGCGCCGCGGCGCCGAGCACGCGGGCGGTCCCGTCCCGATTGCAGCGGAAGAAGTCCGCCGGGTCCCGGGCCGCCACCAGCCCGGCGACGTGGAAGACGACCTCCCGCCCCTCCGCCGCCCGCGCGAGCGCGGGCTCTTGGTCGAGATCCCCCTCGATCAGCCTCACGCCGAGCGGCCGGAGCCGCTCCGCCCTGGCGGGGGACCGCACCAGGGCGGTGACCTCATCCCCGCGCCGCCGGAGCGCCTCGACCAGGTGGCTCCCGACGAACCCGGTGGCGCCGGTCACCAGCGCCCTCATACCGGCCGATCATAGAGCCGATACGTCTTGTAATGGGTCCAGCCGAGCTTCACCATCCCGGCGATCATCGCCGTGTTGTCCTCCAGGATCCAGCCCGCCTCGCCCCAGTGGATGTTGTTGGCCTTGGCCATCTTCCAGATGCGGTGGTAGAAGGCGGCGTCCACCCCCTTGCCGCGGAACTCCGGCAGGATGCCGAGCAGGAGCACCCGCAGCCGGCCGATCCGGCGGGTCTTGAGCCGGAAGAAGATTCGGAGCGCGCCCGGCAGGAGCGCGCCCGAGCGGTTGGCCCGGAGGGCGACGTTGAGATCGGGCAGGCAGATCGCGAACGCGATCACCCGCCCCTCGCGCTCCGCGAAGTGCACCAGGTCCGGCACCACGACCGGGCGGAACTGCTCGGCCAGATGGTCGAGCTCCCGCTCGGTCATCGGCACGAAGCCCCAGTTCTTCTCCCACCCCGCGTTGTAGAGCCGCTTGATGCGATCCACCTCCGCGTGGAAGTGCCGGAGGTCGAGGCTCCGCAGCGTGATCCCGTAGCGCTCCCGGACCAGCTCGCTCGCCCGGGTCACCCGGGCGGCGGCGTCGCCCACCGGCTCGCGCCCCTCGAAGCAGAGCAGGTCCTTGGCCTTGGTGAAGCCGGCCCCCTCGACCAGCCCCACGTAGTAGCGCGGGTTGTGCGGCATCATCACGGTGGGCGGGGTCTCGAACCCCTGCACCAGCAGGCCGCACTCGTCGTTGACCGAAAACGAGGCGGGCCCGCGCATGGTGTCGAGCCGGCGGGCGCGGAGCCAGCCGGCCGCGGCCTCGAACAGGGCGTCCGCCACGCCTTGGTCGTCCACGCTCTCGAAGAAGCCGAAGAACCCCACCCGGTCGCCGTGGGTCTCGTTGTGCAGCCGGTTCTCGATGGCGGCGATCCGGCCCACCACCTCTCCCCCCCGCTCGGCCAGGAAGTACTCGGCCTCCCCGTGCTCGAAGAACGGGTTCTTGGTGCGCGCCAGCATGGTCGCGACGTCCCGACGCAACGGCGGGACCCAGATCGGGTCCCGCGCGTGCAGTCGATAGGGGAGGGCGATGAACCGCCGGAGATCCGATGAGGAGCGCGCCGTCCGGACGCGCACCGCGCCGGTCAGCTGACGACTCCCAGCTCGCGACCGATGCGCGCGAACTGCTCCAGCGCGTAGTCGATTTGCTCGAAGGTGTGGGTGGCCATGAGGCTGGTGCGCAGCCGGCACTGGGTCGGCGCCACCGCGGGGGGCGCCACCGGGTTGGTGAAGACGCCGCTGTCGAACAGCTTGCGCCAGAACAGGAAGGTCTTCTCCATCGGGCCGATGAGGACCGGCACGATAGGGGTCTGGGTGGGCCCGATGTCGAACCCGAGATCGCGGAACCCCTGCTGGAGCCGGCGGGTGTTGGCCCAGAGGCGGTCGCGCCGCTCCGGCTCCCGCTGCAGCACCTCGAGCGCCGCCAGCACGCCCGCGGTGTTGGCCGGCGGGAGCGAGGCGGTGAACATGAGCGGGCGGCTGTGGTGGCGGAGGTAGTGGATCACGCTCTCCGGCGCCGCGACGAACCCGCCGATCGAGGCCAGCGACTTCGAGAAGGTGCCGGCGATGATGTCCACCTCGTCGGTGAGGCCGAAGTGGGCCGCCGTGCCGTCGCCGTTCGGGCCGAGCACGCCGATCGAGTGGGCGTCGTCCACGGCGAGCGCCGCTCCGTGCTTCCGGGCCACCCGCACCAGGCCCGGCACGTCGGCGATGTTGCCCTCCATCGAGAAGACCCCGTCCACCACGATGAGCGCGCCGCCCCCGCCGCGCCGCTCCAGCTTCCGCTCGAGGCCCGCCAGATCGCCGTGGTTGAAGCGCTCGGTCTCCCCGTACGACAGCTTCGCCCCGTCCACGATCGAGGCGTGGTCCAGCTTGTCCAGGTACACCACGTCGCTCCGGCCGACCAGGCCCGAGATGAGCCCGAGGTTCGCCTGATACCCGGTGGAGAAGACCAGGCAGGCCTCCTTGCCGACGAACTCCGCCAGCGCCCCCTCCAGCCGCTCGTGGAGGTCGAGCGTGCCGTTCAGGAAGCGGCTGCCGGTGCAGCCGGAACCGTAGGAGTGGAGGGCGCGGGACGCCGCTTCGAGGACCTTGGGGTGGTGGGTGAGGCCGAGATAGTTGTTCGACCCCAACATGATGCGCTTCTGACCTTCAATGACGACAACCGTGTCCTCGGACTCGGAAATCGGCTTGAAGTAAGGGTATAGGCCCGCCGCCTGAACCTCGCGCGCCCGGGTGAACTGTCTGCACTTCTCAAACAGCGCAACCTGCTGGAGGGTCTGGGTATCCACGGTGCCTCGGCAGGAGGAAGGGGTGAGACAGCCCCAAATGCTATGTCGCGGAACGAGTTAACGTACTATCCCCCGAGAGGCGGCACAACCCGCGCCGACTTGCATCCCGTCGGGTTCCTTATCAGGACACCGTGGGGGAGCAAGGGTTGGGCCGGTGGTAGCTATCAGCCGTCAGTTATCAGCCGTCAGCCGTCAGCCTGCGCCGAGTACCGGCGGTCCCCCGCTGTCCACACCGGGGGCTGTCGCCCATCAGACCAAGCCGAAGGCTGACGGCCGATGGCTGATAGCTGATGGCTGACGGCTGATGGCTTCCTACGCTTCCAGCACCGTCACCGACCCCGGGTGTAGCTCGAGCGCGACGATGGCACCCGGCGCCGGCATCCGGGCCGGGTCGATCCGCACTTCCAGGGGGGTCTCCCCCACCAGCGCGATCGCCGTGGTGTCCCGCACCCGGTGCCGGATCTCGACGATCCGCGCCCGGATCGCGCCCCGGTCGGCGACCGCGAGCGCCTCGGGGCGAAAGACCGCCACCGCGGGCCCGGCCCGGAGGGCGGCCCCGTCCGGCGCGATCCGTCCCAGCGCGCACTCGAAGGTGCCGTCGCCGTGGACTCGGCCGGGCAGCGCGTTGGGAATCCCGAGAAATCGGGCGACGGCCAGGCTGGCCGGCTGGCGGAACAGCTCGCCGGGCGGCGCGAGCTGGGCCAGGCGCCGCTCGAGCAGCACCCCGATCCGGTCGGCCAGGAGCGCCGCCTCGTCGAGGTCGTGGGTGACCACCACCAGTGCGGCCCCGTACTCCGCCTGGAGCTGGAGGATCGCGCCCCGCACCTCGTCGCGGAGCGTCGGGTCGAGCGACGCGAGCGGCTCGTCCAAGAGCAGGACCGCCGGCCGCGCCACCAGGGCCCGCGCCAGGGCGACCCGGTGGCGCTGGCCGCCGCTCAGCGCGCGGGGCGGGCGCGACCCGAGCCCGCCGAGCTGCACCAGCTCGAGCGCGTGCGCCGCCCGGGCCCGCACCTCGGCCTCCGGCATCCGCCGGACCCGGAGCGGAAAGGCCACGTTCTCGAGCACCGAGAGGTGCGGGAAGAGAAGCGGGGTCTGATGCAGGTACACCACGTCCCGCGCTTCGGCGGGCCGGGCGGTCACGTCCCGGCCGCGCACCAGGACGCGTCCCCCCGTCACGGGGCCGAGCCCGGCGATGGCGCGGAGCAGCGTGGTCTTGCCGGCGCCGGAAGCGCCGGCGATCACCAGGCGCCGGCCCGGGTCCACCGTGAAGTCGATCCCGTCGAGTCCTGGCTGGTCGCCGAAGGGAGCGGCCAGCCGCTCGACCGCGAGCGCCGCGCCGCTCACAGCGGGGGTACCTCCGCCCGGCGGGCGGCGATCCGCGCAGCCGCGATCGCGGCGAGGCCCGGGAGCACGAGCACGAGCGCGCCCGCCGCCGCGTACCGGTCCTGCCCGGAGCGCACGTAGGCCAGGACCTCGAGCGGCAGGGTCCGCACCAGCCCGCCCCCGACGAGCTGGGTGAGCGGGACCTGCGCCCAGGAGATGAGCATTCCGAGCAGCACGGCCTCGGCGATCGGACGCCGGAGGAGCGGCAGGGTCACCCGGCGGAGGATCTGCGCGGGGGAGGCGCCGAGCGACCGGGCCTCGTCCTCGATGCGGCGGTCGAACGCGGTGAAGATCCCGAGGAAGTAGAGGGAGAGGAACCCCACGCTCGGGACCGCGTGGGCCAGCAGAACGCCGAGCGGCGTCCCGCCGAGCCCGAGGACGAGCGCCGAGTACTGAAGCCCGATGCCGAGGGCGATGGGCGGCGCGGCGACGGGGAGAAATACCAGGGCGGCGCCGAGGCGCCGGCGCCAGCCGGCGAGGGCGGCCAGGGCCCGTCCTACCGGGAAGGCGACCGCCGCGGCGAGCGCCCCGTTCGCGAGGGCGAGGCCGAGCGAGGCGAGGGCGGCGGGACCGAGCCGCGCCCTCGCGCTCGCGAGCGCGCGCCAGGCCTCCAGGGTGAAGGTCGGAGGGCGAAGGGCGGGGTAGAACCAGGCTCCCGCCACGGACCAGAGGCCGAGCAGCGCCAGCGGGACGCAGGCGGAGAGCGCGAGCGCGGCGAGCCCGAACGCGGCCGGAAGGCGCCGGGTCACGGCTCGAGCAGCTCCCAGCGGTGGCGGGCCCACTCGTGCGCTGCCACTGCCAAGGCGGCGAGCAGCATCCCCACGAACCCGAGCACGAACGCGTCGGCCCGCCGGGCGAGGTCGAGGTCGGTGTAGCGCTCGAGCGTGAGCAGCGGCAAGGCGAGCGGGTCGCTCGGCGCGAGCAGTGCGGCCGCCTCGTAGGCGCCGGCCTGAACGATGAACACCGCGATGATCGCCGGCAGCATCCCCCGCCAGAGGAGCGGCCAGGTCACCCGCCGGAACCGCTCGGCGGCGGGAGCGCCCAGGCTCCGGGCGACCTCCTCCAGGGCCGCGCCGCGCACGGCGAGCAGGGAGAAGGCGATCAGCGAGAGGAACGGCGCTTCCTTCCAGGCCAGCGCGAGGATGAGCCCCACGCCGGAGCGGTCGTAGACCAGCGGCGGCATCTGCTCCGGGGCCCCGATCAGGCCGAGCGCGTGGGCCAGGCGCGCGAGGTAGCCGCTCTGGCCGAGGAGGAGCACCGCCGCGGCGGCCGCCACGATCTGCGGCACTGGGAGCGGCACCAGGGCGAGCGCCCTCGCGGCGCGGTCGCCCGGGCGGGTGGACCGAAACGTGACCGCGACCAGCACGGCCGCGGCGGTCGCGAGGGCGGTGGCCGCCGTGGCGACCGCGAGGGTCCAGCCGAGCCCCGACCAGACGGCGCGCTCGCCCAGCACCCGCCCGATCCGCGCGAGGCCGAACCCCTGGGCCCCGACGCCGACCACCCCCACGGCGCCGAGCGCGGTATATCCGATGCCGACCAGCACCGGCGCCGCGACCAGGACCGCGCCCGCGAGCCCCCAGCGACCGGGTCTCACGGCCGGAGCGACCGGATCCGCGCCCGCCAGTCCTGGGCGAGGCGCTCGTGATATCGCGGGTTCACCTCGGGCACCGCGTACCGCCAGAGGGTGTCGCGGGGGATCGCGCGGGGATCCGAGAGGAGGCGCGCGAAGCTGTCCGCCCAGATGCGCGGCAGCCGGTCCGGCGCGAGCACCGTTCCGTCCGCCCACACCTCGGGCCGCTGCTTCTCGAGCTGCGCCTCGGGCGAGAGCAGGAAATCCGCCACGACCATCGCGGCGGCCTTGTGGGGCGCGTTGAAGGGGATCCCGAGGAAGTGGGCGTTCGCCAGGCTGCCGTCGCGCAGCACCAGGGCCCGCGCCGTGGGCGGGAGCACGCCCTGCCGCACCTTGGTGACCACCTCGTTCTCGTTCATGGACATGGCGAAGTCCACCTCGCCGTTGGCGAAGAGACGCTCCAGCGCCGCGACGTCCGCGGGGTACGCGTCCCCGCCCCGCCAGAAGTAGGGCCGGAGCCGGGAGAGCCAGTCCCACACCAGCGCGGAAGCGCGGCGGTACTCGGCCTCGTGGAATCCACCCTGGAACCGGGCCACTCCGCCGCCCAGCGCGTACATGACCTGCTTGAGGAAGGCGATGCCGGTGAACGACTGGTCGTGGGTGAACCGCCCCGGGTGAGCCCGGATCCACTCGGCCAGCTCGGCGACGCTCCGGGGCGGGCGCGGGGTGCGCGCGGAGTCGTAGATCAGCGCGAACTGAACCCGTCCCCAGGGCGCCTCGTAGCCCGCCGGGTCGGCCTCGAAGTCGCGCATGACGATGGCGGAGGCGCTGTCGAGGTAGCGGGCGCTCGGCAGGCGATGGGCCCACGGCCCGAAGAGCAGGCGCTCCCGCCGCAGGTTGCTGAAGGTCTCGCCGTTGATCCACACCAGGTCCGCCGTGCCGCGGCCCCCCGCCTCCCGTTCGACCACGAGCTGGTTGACGATCGCGGCCCCCTGGCCGTCCACCGGGTTGAGCTCGATCCCGTAGCGTTCCCGAAGCCGCGGCGCCACCCACCCGTCCACGAACCGGTTGATGCTCGGATCCCCCCGCCACATGACCCAGGTGACCCGGCTCCCCCGCGCCCGCTGCACGATGCTGTCCCACGGGAGCGCGGCCAGGCCTGCGTCCGACGGGCTCGGCGCCCGGCCGCACGCCCCGACCCCGGCGAGCACGCCGAGCACCGCGGCGATCCACCCGGGCCCGGGCCGCCTCACCCGCATCGGAGCGGCGTCCTGCCGGGGAGGCCCACCGGCCCGGCAAGCCCCGGCGGCGTCGAAAGCGGCATCAGAAACGGTAGGTGACCGACACCTGGGTCTGGCGCGGGCGCCCCGCGGAGGTGAACGCCACCGGGTCGCCCGGCCGGCCGACCTGCGTGCGCGGGCCCCCGCCGGGGATCCCGTTCGCGTAGCCGGACTCGTTGGTGCGGTTGAGCAGGTTGAAGACGTCGGCCCGCAGCTC
>Ga0070741_10015087_pt1 | contig 13189 bp, 11 predicted proteins | sample Coa_R1_4_FD_66440 | JGI IMG/M metagenome (GOLD analysis project Ga0070741, IMG submission 66440) | Surface soil microbial communities from Centralia Pennsylvania, which are recovering from an underground coalmine fire - Coalmine... | ecosystem: Environmental > Terrestrial > Soil > Unclassified ... | reverse complement strand
CCAGTGGTCCGCCGCCGTTCACCAGCCGCCCGCGCTCAAAGCGATGGTTCCGTTCATCACCTGGAACGATCCCTTCAATGGCATCCTGTTCCGTGGTGGCGCGTTCGAACTGGGCACGTCGGGAAACTGGCAACTCTCAATGGGGCTGAACGTGCTGATGCGTCGTCACGCGGGCGATCCCGATCCGCGCAACCTGGGGCGAGCCATCTATATGATGGTCAAAGACGTCGATGCCCTGGGCACTCAAGGGTACTGGTCTTTGCCGCTCAAAGACTTTGCTCCCTTGAAGCGCCATGATGTCGCGCCCGCCTTCTTCGAAACCTTCGAGCATCCGATGGACCGCGAACACGCGGCACCCCTGACGATTCTCGGCAAGCACGAGAATGTAACGGTTCCCACCTTCAATGTGGGCGGCTGGTACGATATCTTCCTGAAAGATACCATCGGGAACTTTAAGATTATGCGCGAGCAGGGGACGACGCCAGAAGCGCGCCAGAGCAAACTGCTCATCGGTCCCTGGATACATGGTGGCAGCAATAACCCCGTGGGCGAAATGAACTTTGGCTTCGGGTCAACCGTCGCCTTCATCGACCTGAAGATAGACTTTGTGAGCTTGCAATTGCGCTGGTTCGACCAGTTCTTGAAGGGCGTCGATACCGGCATCCTGCAAGAGGCTCCGATCAAGCTCTTTGTGATGGGGGCAAATGTCTGGCGCGACGAACAGGAATGGCCGCTGGCCCGCGCCGTCGATACGCGCTTCTATCTGCGCAGTCACGGGCATGCCAACACGCTCAACGGCGATGGCGTTCTCAGCACGACGCCGCCCGAAGCGGAGACCGCTGACCGCTACGATTACGATCCCGCTCATCCTGTCATGACCCGTGGCGGCGCGCTGCTGATGACGCCGGAGTTCCCCGGCGGCCCCTTCGATCAGCGCCCAACGGAGAGCCGCGAGGATGTCCTGGTCTACTCTACGCCTCCCCTGGAGCAGGATACAGAGGTGACCGGTCCTATCATGGTTCACCTGTGGGCCATATCGAGCGCGCCCGATACCGACTTCGTGGCGCGCCTGGTCGATGTCCACCCCGACGGCTATGCCCGCAACCTGACCGACGGCATCATTCGCGCGCGCTATCGCAACTTCTCGCAGGGAGAAGCGCCAACGCTGATCGAGCCTGGCAAGCCCTACGAGTATGCAATCGACCTGTGGGCCACCAGCAACGTCTTTCTGAAGGGTCATCGTATCCGCCTGGACATCACCAGCAGCAACTTCCCGCGCTGGGACCGCAACCCCAACACGGGCCACGACTTCGGCGCCGACGACGAGCTTGCCGTCGCCCACCAATCAATCCTGCACGATGCCGAGCACCCATCCCATGTTATCCTGCCCATCGTGCCACCCGCATCCTAGCTATCTACACTGGAAGGGGTCGGTTTTGCTGCTGAACGGAGGCAGAACCGACCCCTTCACAGGCATATATCTGCATAAAGCGGCTTGCTGTGTTTTCACTCCTCTTGACAAATTTCTAAAAAACTAGTAATCTAGTTTTATGGAGAAAAGTAAGAGCGCAGAAGGAGCACACGTATGGCCGGCTTACAGGACCGCCTGACGGCTTTGGAAGAACAGGTCGCCATTCTTCGGACCCGCCTGACGGCTTTGGAAGAACAGATGTCCGCAGATGATTCGGCTGGCATCCCCCGAGCCTCGTTCCAGGCAAAAACTGCTGTCTCGCCACCAGAAGGTGAAGCCTCCACCGCACAGGAGATGACGATCCAGGGCACACTCAACTACGCCGGAACCATCCAGCTTGCTGGACGACCGTTCCGTTTCCAGCAACGCGTTCCAGTCCAGTCACTCTTTGAGGTGGCTCCTGACCTGCTTGCACAGATTTTTTCGGCACTTGCCAGCCCACACCGGGTCATCATTCTGCGTACCTTATGTGAGCGTCCCTGCACCGCTCAGCAGTTGCAAGAGGTTTTGGGGATGGGATCAGCCGGACAACTCTACCATCACTTGAAAGAGTTGCTGGCGGCAGGTCTTATTACGCAACGTGAGCGCAGTAGTGCTTACACAATTGAGCCAGCGAAAGTGATCCCAGTCTGCGCGGCCCTTATGGTGGCCTTCTCCCTGGCGACCTTTCCCGTGGGAACAGGCCCAGGCGCGTCCGCACCATCGCCTGATCAAGAGGATGAGCGTGGGGGCGAGACCTGAGAACCCTGCCTGTCTCACGCTTTTCTCTGAAATCCTGTTGTCCGCTTGACAGCAGGTCCTGTCTTCTTTTGAAGCTTTCCGCCTGGGCGAAGAGCACAGGCAAAATGGACATCCCATGAGCCTGCAACAGTTCAGCAGCGTCAAACACTTTGTCATGAAAGGATAGAACTACTTGTATGGATACTTCATCGTCACCTCAGTCGCTTCTTTCTGAGCCAACGGTCAAGAGCAAGCAAGCCATCGGTGCCAACTCGCGCCCCTTGCGCTTTCTGATCGTCACCCTCGTAGTGGCTATCTATATCTTCCTGGGGTTCGCGCTCCATTTCACCGGTGCGCAATATCAGTTGCTAGGTCTTCCTATTCTGCTTCTCTTTCAGGTGGGCATCCATCGGCAGCCGCTGCGCACTTTGTGGGTGCGTGCTGGGTCACCGCTTTCATTAGATGGCTGGTTCTTCGTCCTCTGGGGGTTGCTTGCGCTCTTTCCCGCCTATGCGGCAGTCAGGGCCGCTATGGATCTGCAATTCGCCAATGCTGCGGAATATGGCCTTGCAATAGTCGGTGCCTTTGGCATGGCCTATGCGCTCAGGGCGATGCGAGCCACCACCTGGCGGTCTCTGGGCCTATGTATCTTGACAGTTGGTATCATCGGTCTGTTGCCCCAATTCTTGTCGCTGCTCTTGCCTCACGTCTTGCATTTGCACATTGCTCGTCAGGGGACGACACCGCCTCCCTTCCTGCAAAGTTTAACTATCACCATACAATGGGTCCTCATGGCTCCACTCGGGTTCATGGTAGAGGAAGTGTTCTTCCGCGGTGCCCTGGATACCTACCTGCATGCCGGTGAGCAAGGTACCGGTTGGCTCTCGGCGGTCGTTGTCTCCGCGCTGTGGGGTCTGTGGCATTTGCCGGGTCAGGTCATCGCGGCAGGGCAGCTTCTCCCCACAGTGATAGGGTTGCTCGCCGCTCAGATTCTCGTCGGCGTTCCCCTCTCGCTGTGGTGGCGTAAGAGCGGCAACATGGTGGTCAACGACACTGCTCATGCTCTACTGGATGCGATCCGCAACGGCCTGGCAGGCGTTGGCCCGTTCTAAAGATCGAAAGGATTGCCCTTATGTCAGAACCGCAGAGTGATTTCGGATTCATCCAGCGTCATCCTTTGTTCTGCTACTTTTTCCTGGCCTATGCCATCAGTTGGCTTGGTTGGCTGCCTTCTGTGCTAGCTCAAAATGGCCTGGGTCTCTTGCCGATTCGCTTACCTGCCGCTGCCATCGCGGCAGGCTCTCTAGGGCCAGTTGGCGCGGGCTTTCTTCTCACGGCGCTGACGTCGGGCAAAGCTGGTCTACGCCGCCTGCTACACCGCTTTCTCCTCTGGCGGGTGGGCATCCAGTGGTATGGATTTGCGCTCTGTGGTTTGCCTGCCCTGTTGTGTCTGGGAGCGCTGATCATCGTTCCAGAAGCTCTGACGACCTTTCCCCTTTCCGTTCTCTCCTCCGTCTTGCTCCTGTATGCCGTTCGCTTCTTGTTCCAATTGTTTATGAGTCCACTCTTTGAGGAGCCAGGGTGGCGTGGGTTTGCCCTACCACGTTTACAAGCGTCCAAAGGTGCTCTCAAAGGTTCCTTGATCCTGGGCGTCTTCTGGGCAGGCTGGCACTTCCCTCTCTTCTTGATTCCAACATACAGCAGACAGGTTTCCTATGGAACTGGTCCCGGCTTTTTCGGTATTGCCATTCCTTTTGGCCTCTTCGCGCTGGGGATCGTGGCGGCCACGCTCATTATTACCTGGGCGTTCAATCACACCAAAGGAAGCATGCTGCTTGTGATGTTGATCCACGCGTCCAATGATAGCTTTCCTCTGGCCTCTCTCTTTCCCCAGATGGCTACCGGTGATCAGAGAAGGCTGGCGATGCTGCTTGGATATGGAGCCCTGGCCCTGGTGCTTCTCGCCATCAGCCGAGGAAAGCTTGGTTATCAGCTCTCTCATACCATGCAAGAAAGGGGCGAGGAGGAATAGTTTCGGGGATATGATATGCTGCTTATCCGGTAAATGTTGCGCGTGGGCGGTGAAGCGCGTGGGTATTCGTGATATGATACAGAGAGGAGAAGAGTTGCCGAACAGCGTTGTTGGTGCGACAATGCTGCTTTCAGTACCCTCAAGCGGGTCGTGATCGCCACTGGCTCCCGTCGCCCCTCTTGAGGAGCAGTATACCATCGAGTCCGAAAACGTCAAGTGGAAATGCAGTAAGGAGACTGTAAGATTATGACCACATCCAGAACTCCGCATATGCTCGATTACGAAGCCGAACGGCGCAATTTTCATCTTGAGGTGCCCGAATATTTTAACTTCGCGACCGATGTGATGGGCAAGTGGGCCAGCGACCCCGGGAAACTGGCAATGCTGTGGGTGGGACAGGACGGCGAAGAACGCTCCCTCACCTTCGCCCATTTCTCCACAGCTTCCAGCCGGGCCGCCAACGCCTTTGCAAAGCTTGGTATCAAGAAGGGGGATCGCGTGCTGGTGATGCTGCCGCGCTTTCCTGAATGGTGGGAGAGCGTGCTGGGGCTGATGAAGCTGGGCGCTATTCCCATTCCCTGTACGACCCTGCTCACGCCTAAGGATATCCAGTTCCGGGCCGAAGTGGCGGAGGCGCAGGGCTTTATTACCGATGCTGAAGGCGCGCCCAAATTCGATCAGGTGCGCAACGAATGTCCCACCATCAAATACGCGATCCTGGTCGATCAGAGCAACACAGAACGCGCAGGCTGGACCAATTATCATCAGATCGTCGAACGGGCTCCTGCCGAATTCACCGGCCCTAAAACCAGAAGCGACGATCCCTGCCTGGTCTATTTCACCTCCGGCACCGTCGGCTACCCCAAAATGGTGCTGCATACACACGCCAGCTATCCCATAGGCCATACTATCACCGGCAAATACTGGCTCGACTTGCACGAAGACGACCTGCACTGGAATTTGAGCGAGATGGGGTGGGCAAAGGCCGCATGGAGCAATCTTTTTGGCCCGTGGATTATGGGCGCGGCCATGTTTATCCAGGATGCGCGCGGCAAGTTTAACGCCATTGAGACGCTGGAGATGCTCAATAAGTATCCCATCACGACCCTGTGCGCGCCTCCGACTGCCTATCGCATGCTCGTGCTTGATGAGCCGATGGCGTACATGAAGGCGCATCCCCCTAAAGCCCTGCGACACTGCGTCGGTGCGGGCGAGCCTTTGAATCCAGAAGTCATAAAAGTGTGGGAAGAGGCCACCGGCATGACCATTCGCGATGGCTACGGTCAGACCGAGACGGTGCTGCTCTGTGCCAATTTCCCCCCGCTGCAAGTCAAGCCTGGCTCGATGGGCAAGCCTTCGCCCGGCTTTGATGTCAGTGTGATTGACCACGATGGCAGCGAGCTTCCGCCCGATAAAGAAGGCGATATCGCCGTACGCGTCAAGCCTCACCGCCCCACCTGGATGTTCAAAGAGTACTGGCGCAACCCCGAGGCCAGCGCGGCCTGCATTCGCGGCGACTGGTATATCACGGGTGACCGCGCCTATAAAGATAAGGATGGCTATTTCTGGTTCGTGGGCCGCGCCGATGATGTGATTATCAGCGCTGGCTATCGCATCGGTCCCTTTGAGGTCGAGAGCGCGCTCAAGGAACATCCGGCGGTGGCCGAATCGGCGGTGATCGCCAGCCCCGACGAGATGCGCGGCGAGATCGTCAAAGCCTATATCATCCTCGCCCCCGGCTACAAGCCCTCCGACGAACTGGCGGGTGAGATACAGGAGCACGTCAAACGCGTCACGGCTCCGTACAAGTATCCGCGCGAGATCGAGTTCGTCGATAGCCTGCCCAAGACGATATCGGGCAAGATCCGCCGCGTCGAACTGCGCGAGATGGAGCGAGCCAAGAAGCAAGGAAAATAATGTGCGACTGAACGTGTTCTTTACGCCCTCGGAACTGGCGGCTACTAACGCGTCCGCGGATGATATCTACATCGTGATCGATGTGATTCGCGCCACCACTTCGCTCGTGGTCATCTTTGATCGCGGAGCGAGGCGCGTCTTCGCCGCCGATACTATCGAGCAGGCACAGGAGGCGGCAGCAAAAGCTCCCGGTCGCCTGCTCTGTGGGGAGCGCAACGCCAGCCAGATCCCCGGCTTTGATTACGGCAATTCGCCCGTTCAGTTTGCCGAGGCCGATCTGAGCGGGCGCGACCTGATCCTGACCACGACCAATGGTACCCGCGCTTTCTTCGCCTGCCCGCTCCAGAGCGTCCGCCTCGCGGGCTGCTTCTACAATGCCCAGGCCGTCACAGCGCGAGCACTCGCACTGGCGCAGGAGCGTGGAAGCAATATCGCGCTGGTCTGCGCGGGTGTGGGAGGCTACTTCGCCCTTGATGACGCAACCTGCGCCGGCTATCTTGCCCTTGAGATCCAGCGCCAGTCCCCAGACATACGCGTTCGTGAAAGCGTCCACGCCGCGACGACGCTCTATCAGACCTATGCGCCACCGCGACTGCTTGATCATTGTGTTTCCGCTCGCGCCGTTACCAAAGCAGGATTAGAGCTGGATCTGATGCTCTGTATGACGGCTAATGCCAGCGCCAGCGTGCCGATGGTGGCGGGGCGAGAAGAGGAGACGGGATTGCTGATGCTCTTGCAGTATCCTCAAGCGGATCGAGATAGCCACACCTTCTCGCCGCCTCCCTTAGGAATCACTATACATGCCCTACCCGAGGAGGTCAAGCAGAAATGCACTTTAGGAGGAGATGCGGATGAACTATCAGGATAGTGTGAGCCAGGCCGATGAGCAGGCTTTGATTCTCTATCCTTCTCGCCAGAAGGTATTGCTGCTGCTCATAGGATCGTTGATATTTGTCGGCATTGGCATTTTTCTCTTCCCAAACGCTAGCAATCCATTGAATGCAGGTTTAGAAGTCTTTGTTATAGTGTTTTTCGGCCTGTGCGCTCTGGCGAGCATCTTTATGCTGGTAAAACCTTTTCCTCTCCTTCAAGCGAGCAATGAGGGACTTCGTTCAGGGACTTTTTTTGGAGATTATCTCATCTCCTGGGGGGAGATCGACTTCATCTTTTTCAGCAAGACGCGGGGGATATCCACGCTGAATGTTTATCTCTCTGAAACCGGGCTACAGACATTTTCTGTGCGCTATCCCCGGCGGGGACGTCTGCGCCGTCTTTTCGGAGGACCAGCAGCGGCTGTCCCTCTCACGCTATTACCTCTGCCGGCACAACAGATTTTTGATACTATTCAAGAAAGATATCAAAAGCAAATAGAGCAATATAATATCTATGTGCGTTGATCCTGCTAGCATGGATGCGCTGGAGAACAGGCATGATACCGATTCGCGAAGCCGACACCGCAGAACTTTACTGGGTTCATCCGCACTTGATGAAGCGCCGGTACGAGCTGTACGGGGGCAATGAACTGCTGGCAACGTTGCGCTGGAAAAATCTCATCGGTTCGCTTGCGACCGCCGCTGCCGCCGATGGAAGCTGGACGTTTCAGCGCGAGAACATCTTTCAGAAGCACGTTGTCGTACGCCTTGCAGCTTCGGGCGAAGCGGTGGCGCGGCTCAAACGCAACCCTGGCGGGAGCGGCGTGCTCCTCTTCGACGATGCGCGCCAATATAAATGGGCCAATACGAGCTACTGGCGCAATGAATGGGTCTGGCGTACCGACAAAGACATTCCTCTGATCTATTTCAAGAAGGCAAAAGAGCTTGAACTCTCCCCTCTGGCGCTCTCGCAACCTTCTCTCTCATTATTGGCTGCGCTTGGATGGTATCTGCTCAAGCTCCAGCAGGAGGAGGCGCGCGCCTTCAGGGGATAGCAGTGGCTACGTCCCCACAAACAGGAACTCTTTGACCTCGTTCTGATTATCATGGATTTTATGATGGTGATTGCCCAGAGAGTAGCGATGATCGCACTCATACACCGTCACCTTGCTTTTATAGCGCGCTAGTATCTCCAAAAGCTCTTCTTTAGCCGGTATGCCGTTGGAGGAATACGATACGACGATGGTGGCATCGCTGTATCTTTCAAAGAATTGGTGGAATGCCTGGTAGATTGTTTTCTTGCTATCAAACAGGCTGGGGATGCGGCGGAACTTTTTGGTCGTGGTATGTTCGAGGATCTCTAGGCCCTGCCAGTAGCGCGCAAGTCCCTCGATAAAATGATAGCGGCGCGTGTAGTCATTGTCGCTATGAGGCGAGACATAGGGCGGATCGAGATAGACGAGATCAAAACGCGGCTGCTGCGGAATCTCGAAAAGATCGCAGTTGAGGACACTATTCGCCTGCCCATTGTCAAACACCGCTCGATTCATCACGTTGACGGCGAGGCGAAAGTGTTCCTGGAGGGGAATTTTCAGATCGGGCCTGCCATCGTTGTATCTGACGCCAGTGTAAGTAAAGATGCCGCGCGGCCTGCGACGAAGGCATGCCCGGACGGCTGCCGCGAACGCAATAGACTGCCTGTACGGGTTCTCTATTTCGAGGATATGCGAGACCAGATGATCGAGCAGTTGATTTTCAGTCGCCGTGAAATAGAGGTCCTGGAAGGTGCGAGCGATAAAGTCACGAGGGGCTGGATGGGGAGATAAGAGCCGTTCAACCTCCTCATCAGACAGGCGTTCAGCATTATTCGCAATGGTGGCTTGAGCGGTATGGTAGCAGAAGCGCAAGAAGTCGTTGCTGGTAACGGCCTTCCCCATTGATTTAAAGAGGTAGCTGACGGCGCCGCTGCCGCTACAGGCGTCCAGCGCCGTTTGAAAGTCCAGCTCTTGCACCACATCGTAAATAAAGCGCAAAATTGCATGTTTGCTGCCCATATAACGGGAGCTGGGGAAACAGGCCAGTTGAGTGTTTACTTGCCTGTATTGGCTGGCAGGATAATCAATAAATACCATCGCTACAACCTCGGCTTGACAAGAATTTCGGGTACAGGTTCCCTGCCTGCACCCTGATGGTTAATAGTGCGGCTGGCCTGGATCACCTGAATGTGGTGTTTTGCGTACAGTGCCAGCGTCAATGCAGAGTACGAGTTGCTCAACACCGGAAAAGCGCCCAGCGCAACCAGCTCGTCGTACAGTTGCGCAAGCGCATATTGATCCTGCTCGCGAAACTGCTCTTTTGTGTACCGTTTAAAGTCCGAATACCGGCTCACGGGCACATAAGGCGGATCAAGATAGATGAAATCGCCCGCGCGGCTATGCTGCTTGAGAAAGGTCGTGTAGTCTTCGGCGAACAGTTCTGCTCGTTGCAATACGGCGGAAGCTTGCCGGATCTCTGCTAAATTATAGAGCAACGGGTTGTGGTAGCGTCCAAAAGGCACATTAAACTCCCCCTGTCTGTTCACGCGGTAGAGTCCATTGAAACAGGTTTTGTTCAGATACATAAGGCGAGCGGCCTGCTCCACTAGATGGAGATCAGCCGCTTTTTGCGCCCTTACCGTATAGAAATGCGCTTTAGAATTCTGCTGCCGGTGAGCATCAAGCAGGGGGAGCAACTCCTCTAGCTGGTCGCGCACAACGCGATAGACATTGATCAGTTCGGTATTGGCATCGTTGAGTAACATCGTGTGATGATTGAGAGCAAACGCAACCGCCCCTGCGCCGACAAAAGGCTCTACATAGCGGTGAAACGATGCGGGAGTAGCACCAATAATAACATCCACAAGTTTCCGTTTGCCCCCGGCCCATTTTAAGAACGACGGCACCTCTGTCCCTCCAAAAAACAAACTTCGCTGCTCTTCTGTATAAAGAAAGCAAATCTCCCCCATCCTATCACATTTTACCGCCTGATTGGGAACATCGGGTTTAGCGCGTTCTAGCTACTTTTAGGAGATATACTTTAGATATAAACATAGGTATTGACATTTTGCGGCATATCTGTTGATATACAATATTATTGAGGATAGATTATTAAGTTTGTCGATATATTAAGTTTTAATAGCGCGTAGAAGTATGTAATTTGGGGAAGAGCCTCTCTGTGGCGGATCTCTCCGTGGGTGTGTATTGAATTGAGAGGAGCGGCGATATGGAACAAGATCTTCAGCATGCACCTGACCAGATGGGGGATGTGGCGAATACGTCTGTCAACGGTGCTCCTGTGGCATCTGCCGAAAAAATCGTATCCCAATCCCAACGTGAAGTGGAGGCGGCGAGTGAGCGATTTCGCTCTATAGTGGAGGCAGCGGGCGATATGCTCTGGATCACCAGCTCCACCGGGGTGATCCTGGAAGAAAGATCTTTGCCTGGTAGTAACGACTTGAAGGGTAAAAGTTTTCTGGAACTATTTCGTCCCGCTGATCGAGAGAAAGTCGCTACCATCTGGCAGGATGCGCTGGCTCATGGACGAGCATACGAACTGGAGGGTCATGTGCAGCATGGAGGCGAATATTGTCTTTTTTTGGTCCGTGGGGCGCCCGTGCGTGGAGTTGACGGTCATATTCGCGAATGGGTCAATATTGGCTTCGATATCACGCATACTCAGCAGATGCGTGACTCCGAGCGCCAGTTGCGAGAGCATGTCAGCCGACAGGAAGCGGTCTTCAAGGCCATCACCGCCGGAGTTTTCGTCGGTGATCGGGAGGGAAAGATCATCCAGACGAACCCGATGGCCGATACCCTTTTTGCTATGCAGGAACGCTGGCATAATATAACGGTGGAGGAGCGCAACGGGTTATTCCAATTTTATGATGAGAACGACCAGCTTATTGCGCTGGACCAATGGCCCATGCAGCGCCTTCTTCGCGGCGAGGTGCTGGTAGGACAGAATGTACTAGAAACCCTTATGACGGGCCCCGGTGGGGAAAGCCGAGATTTGTATATTACCGGCGCCCCCATTCGAGACGAGCAGAATCAAATTGCTGGGGCGGTGGTGGTATTTCATGATGTCACCGAACGACGGCAATTGCAGCGTCGTATCCAGAAGGCGCTTGATTCTCTGCTCACACTAGCCGAACTGCTTGTGCGTATCCCGACGAAACTTGCCACGCAGCCGGTCGGCGAGGTCATGGATCTTTCAACGATTATCTCTGCCGTGGGGCAGCACCTATCCACGTTGATTTGCCGGGTGCTGGAAAGTGAATGTGCAGGTATTGCTTTGCTGGATTCCGAGACCAGCCAGATGCAACTGATCGCGATTGACGCGCCCACCTCCGAAGATGTTGCGATGTGGCGGGAGGCTATTCAGGTGTCTTTACTGGCTGAGCACTTCAATGGCGAAGCTATCTCCCGTCTTTATACCAACAAAGTGGTGACGTGTGATCTGGCGTCGATGCCCACCCTGCCTCATGAAGACCACTCTCACAAGATCTTGCTGGTCGCGCCAATGATCATTGGCGATCATCTAATCGGCGTCTTAGGCCTGGGTAAAAAACTTTCCGATGACGCCTATACGCACGAGGAGATACTGCTATTAAAGGCCGTCGCGAAGCTTGCCGGACTGATGATAGAGCGTGAGCGACTACAGTATGAATGGACCAGAACCTACGCGAACGAGCGAGCGCTCCTGGAAACTAACCGTCGCTTTGATGCCTTTCTCAGCCTTGCCAGCCACGAATTGCGCTCTCCGCTTACCACTATCCTCGGCAATATCCAGCTTGCGCAGCGTCGTCTCAGAACCCTGAGACGTCAGGCATCCGAGCAACTAGAGTCGCTTGATAGCAAGCTCGAACGCGTCCATCAACCGTTAGAATATGCGGTCCACCGCGGCAATGTCCAGATGCGCATGATTGGCGATTTATTGGATGTCTCCCGCATCCAGGCCAATAAGCTGGAGCTGCGTATGAGGCCATGTGATCTGGCTGCGATTGTACGTCAAACGGTTGAGGATCAACGCCAGGTCAATCCCGAACGCACGATCTCGCTGATAGGGCCAGGCGAAGCTGTGCTTATTATCGCTGACAGAGATCGTATCGGGCAGGTGGTGCATAACTATCTGACAAATGCGCTCAAGTACTCTCCGAGGGATAGCCCCATCATCGTTCGTGTTGCAGTGGAAGAGCCTGGCGCGCGCGTCTCTGTCAGCGATAAAGGGCCTGGCATTCCGGCGGAAGAGCATGAACACGTCTGGGACCGTTTCTATCGTGTCAAAGGTATTGAGGTGCAATCCGGCTATGACATCAGTCTGGGTCTCGGCTTGCACATCTGTAACACTATCATTGAGCGCCATCACGGCCAGGTTGGTTTAGAAAGTGCAAGCGGCAGAGGCTCCACTTTCTGGTTCACCCTGCCGCTTGCACCCCAGACGTGGGGTGGATGATTGATGATGAAGCACTAGCCTTTCGGCATACGATTGTAGACTGCGAGCCAGTTGGTGGCGATTTCGATCTGCGCTTCCTTCAAGGACATTGCCCCGGAACATACCTGGTCGTGCAGGTAATTTTCGACCTGGTCCTTTTCGTGAAATCCTGGTTTGGGGCTGGCGCTCTCCGGCCAGAGGTTCGCGATACTATTCGAGCCACCCAGTTCCAGGCTGACGAGGTGGTCAACTTCGTACTGGCCAGACGAGTGGTGGGTGATACCATAGGAGGCGTACACCTGATCTTTTTCACTGACGGGGACATCGCGTACCGAGCGCGAATATCCTGATGTGCAGATCTGATCTTTTGTGGCATTGGGGAAAATGTCGCCGGGCGTACATGCCGCATCCTGGAGCGCGCCCTGGACGACGCATCCTGAGGTTTTGGTCTGCACTCCCCAATGCGGCTCGTTACCGGTCGGGATTGTTGTTCCTGCCGTGCCCGTCGGTACTGTTATGGTAAAGTTACCGTTACTACTACACCCAACCAGCGCCAATGCTAAAACTATAATGATACCTGGTGAATAAAGATGTTTTATCATAGTTTCTGCTCCCGAATAAGCAATTGACGTATTATTCTATGACGAACAGACGCTCTCATTCTGATTGTAATACGAGCCACGCACGCTCAAAGTGTCGTGTTTGCAG
>Ga0070741_10015086_pt1 | contig 13189 bp, 11 predicted proteins | sample Coa_R1_4_FD_66440 | JGI IMG/M metagenome (GOLD analysis project Ga0070741, IMG submission 66440) | Surface soil microbial communities from Centralia Pennsylvania, which are recovering from an underground coalmine fire - Coalmine... | ecosystem: Environmental > Terrestrial > Soil > Unclassified ... | reverse complement strand
ACCTCGACCGGGATGCCCCGGGAGATCTGGCGGCCGTTCGAGGAGCGCTTCGCCGTGCGGGTGCTGGAGTGGTACGGCAGCCCCGAGGGGGCGTTCGCCTACAACCCGGTCGGGGTCGGCCCGGTCGGGTCGTTCGGGCGGCCGCCGGCCGGCCTGCTCGACATCGACGTCCTCGACGGGGACGGGGCGGCGGCCGGCGCCGGCCAGGTCGGCGAGCTCGCCGTGCGGTACCAGGACGGTTGGGCCCGGACCGGCCAGCGGGTCAGCCGGGACGCCAACGGCTGGCTGTTCTTCCCCGGCCCGGGCCTCGCCCCCGGGCTGGAACGGGTATTGGAACCCGTAACACCTACGCGGGACGGCGACGGGGACGGGACCTACGGTCGCTCGGCCGCATCCATCGGGGGAGGTGAGGGCCGTTGAGCGTCCGCGTGCGTCCCTTGCCTCAATCTGACGTCCTGGCTCATACTGTTTCGAGGTCTCGGTGTGGGGGGGAACCGACCGAGCCGTGGTCCGCGGGTCGTCAGCCTTCCCGCCCGGGCCACGGCTCGTCGCGTTCGACCGAGGGTTTTCCACATCTCCTGTTCCGTCGTCGTTCACTCATCGAAGCTGGGGAGCAAGGGGGATCTGCATGGCACCGCGCCGCCTGTTCGTCGCGCTGACGGCCAGTCTGCTCGCCACCGCCGCCTGCGGAGGCAGCGCCGCCCAGCGCGCCGCTCTCAAGGTCCAGAGCCAGAACCTGGCCGCCGGGCAGCCGAGCGCAGCCTCCGGCGGTGGTGGTGGCTACTCGTCCGGTGACAGCGGCGGCTCGGCCGCGCCGGCGGAGTCCTCGGCCGGCGCATCGGCCGGCGCCCCGTCGGCCGCGTCGGGCGGCAGCGCCGGCCTGTCGTCGGGCGGCTCGGGCTCGGCCTCGCCCTCCGCCGGAGCGTCGCCGGCGGCGAAGTCCGCCAGCGGCACGGCGTCGGCCGCCGGCCCCTCGGCGGCCCGGTCCGCCACCCCGGGGGCGAAGTCGGCCGCCGCTCCCGAGGCGGGCGCCGCCGCCGGCGCACCCACTCCCGGCGCGCCCGGCCCCGGCGGCGGTTCGGCCGTCGGTGGCGCCACCGACGTCGGCGTGACGGCCAACTCCATCAAGGTCGGCCACATCGGCATCTACTCCGGCCCGGTGGGCTCCTTCGGTGACGACCTGTCCTACGCCGGGCGGGCCAAGCTCCAGGAGATCAACGACACCGGCGGGGTGAACGGTCGCAAACTCGACGTGCTCGTCCGGGACGACGCCTGGGACGGCACCAAGGGCATGAACGCCGCCCGCGACCTCGTCGAGCGGGAGCACATCTTCGCCTTCTGCTGCATCATGTCGGTCAACACCTCCGACCCGCTCACTCCCTACGCCGACGAGCACAAGATTCCCCACATCGGCGCCGACGGCTGGGGCGAGCCGCAGTACAAGGGCGCCTGGACCTTCCCCGTCTCGGCGTCGGCGGTGACCGAGGCCCACATGCTGGCCAAGTGGCAGGCCCAGAACCAGCAGGCCAAGCGGATCGCCATCCTCTACATCAACAACCCCACCGGCCGGGCCTACGTGAAGGCCTACGACGAGGTCATCAAGAAGTTCGGCGGCGAGGTCGTCTTCTCCCAGCCGGCCACCTTCGACGACCCCGGCACGACGACGTTCATCGCCCAGGCCCGGACGCAGAACATCGACACCATCTCCACCTACCTCGACCCCGGCATCTTCACCCGGATGGTGCGGGAGGCGGCGGCCCAGAACTACAAGCCCAAGAACGCCTTCTCCGGCGCCGCCGGCCTGTACTTCCAGGTGACGCCGAACTTCACCGGCCCCAACGGTGAAGGCACCATCGCCGCCACGCACTGGGAGACCAACGACCAGGACACCCCGGGGCTGCGGGCCTACAAGGCCACGGTCGAGAAGTACTACCCGAAGATCGACCACTCGACGTGGACGAAGGCCGGCTTCGTCGGGGCCACCATCTTCGGCAACCTGCTCAAGTCGCTCGGTCTCGAGGTCACCCGCCAGCGGCTGAAGGACGCCGCCGACCGGCTCACCGACTTCGACAGCGGCCTCGGCCCGCACCTGTCCTGGAGCCCCGGTCACCACCGGGCCAACAAGACGATCTACCTGGCCCAGATCCAGCGCAACGGCGACAAGTTCGAATACAAGAAGATCGCCGGCCCGCTGATCGACGAGTACGCCGAATCCGACTAGCCGACAGGGTCCGCAGACCGTGACCAAGTTCATCCAGACGATCATCATCGGCCTCGAGTACGGCTGCGTGTACAGCCTGATCGCCATGGGCATGGTGCTCGTCTACCGCACGACCGGAGTGCTGAACATCGCCCACGGCGGCATCGGCGTCCTCGCCGGGTTCGTCGCCTGGGACCTCGACACCCTGCGGGGATGGCCGTACTACCCGGCCATCCTCGTGGGGATCCTGGTGGCGGTCGTGGCCGGCCTGCTCTTCGAGCGCTTCGTCGTCCGCCGCCTGGCCTCGCCGGCGCTGGCCACGGTGGCCACGCTGGCGCTGTTCCTGCTCCTCCAGGGCCTCGTCTTCGTCGTTCCCTGGTGGGGCAACACCTGGGGCCAGGTCTTCAACTCCCCGTTCGCCAACAAGAAGGTGTCGATTCCCGGCGCCGACTACTCGGTGAGCTGGGACCAGCTGATCCTCTTCGGCAGCGTGCTGGCCTTCTTCGCCGGCCTGTACTTCGTGCTCCGCCGCACCCGGGTGGGGCTGGCCATGCGGGCCGTGTCCGACGACCCGACCGCCGCCCGGCTCATGGGGATCCGCCAGAAGCTGGTGGCGCCGGTGGTGTGGGGCCTGGCCTTCGGGATCTCGGGCGTCACCACCATGCTGCTGGCCCCGATCCTGTTGCTGGACAACACGTCGCTCACCGCCTTCACCCTCAAGGCCCTCACCGTGACGTTCGTCGGCGGCCTCATCTCGCTGCCCCTGACCGTCCTCGGTGCCATGGCCCTGTCGATGCTGGAGGTGTCGACGCAGCTCTACATGCCCAACGTGCGGGGCCTGTCCGACGCCTGGCCGTTCATCATCCTCATCGTGGTGCTGGTGGCCCGCTTCGCCCGGGGTACCAAGGCGCTGGAGGACACGGCGGTGGCCCCGGCATGAACCGGCGCACGCTGCTGCGGGGCTTCGGCCTGACGGTGCTCACCGCCTTCGTCCTCACCATGCCCTACGACATGAAGTGGGCGGGATCGTCGTTCGCCCTCGACTACGGCGTGATCATCGGCATGGTCGTGCTGTCGGTGTCGGTGCTGGGCTGGATCGGCGAGTTCACCCTGGCCGTGGTGGCCCAGATGGGGTTCGGCCTCGTGGTCGTCAACCTCTGCCAGGACGCCGGGCTGCCCTTCCTGGTGATCCTGCCGGTGGTCATCGTCTCGTCGATCCCCATCTCCGTCCTGCTCGGGGTGTTCGCCCTCCGGCTGCGGGGCGTGTACTTCGCCATCGCCACGCTGGCCTTCGGCTACATGGCCCAGAAGACGTTCTTCCAGACGTACCTCGGCGTCCAGGGCGGCTTCGGCGGGACGGAGTCCAAGGCCGTCAGCCGCCCGGCCGGCTTCACCGGCAGCGAGAGCTTCTACTACCTGCTGATGGGCTCGCTGCTGCTCATGGCCCTGCTGTGCTGGGGCGTGAGCCGGTCCCGGATCGGCACCTCGCTCACCGCCCTGCGGGAGTCGGAGGCGGCCTTCTCCGTGCTCGGCCACTCCCCCGGCGCCTACAAGATCCTGACCATCTGCCTGTCGGGCGCCATCGCCACCGTGGCCGGCGCCTACTTCGGCATGCTCCAGGGCCTCGTCCCGTCGAACTACTTCCAGCCCGCCCTGGCCATCCTGTACTTCGGCTTCGCCGTGGCCGGCGGCATGGGCTCGGTGGCCGGCGCCTGCTTCGCCGGCATCCTCTTCGGCGCCCTCCCCAAGTACTTCGACAGCCTGTCGGAGGGGAAGCTCGTCGGCTACGACCAGTTCTTCATCGGCGTCGTGGCCCTCGGCCTCGTGCTGTGGGCGCCGGGCGGGTTCGCCGACATCGGCCGCCGGGTGTGGCGCCGGCTCGAAGGCAGCCCGCCGGCCGCCCCGACCGTCAGCACCTTCGAGATCGACGTGCGCGACGCCACGGCCGCCGCCGCCGAGGAGGGCCTGGCCACGGTGGAGGCACCATGAGCCCCCGCAGGGAGATCTTCAGCGACGACGCCCGGCGCCGGGCCGCCCGGCTGATGGCCGAGCGGGGCCGGATGCCGGCCGCCAACGGCGGCAACGGCCACACCCGCAACGGCCACGGGCGGATGCTGGTGCTCGACCGGGACAAGCTGGCCCGCTTCGAGCCCGCCCGCCAGCGCCTGGCCGGCCAGCTGACCGACGGCCTCCTGCCCGCCCGCAAGCGCCACCTGGCCAAGCGGGACATCCTCACGGTCGAGGACCTCGCCATCCACTTCGGCGGCGTCCACGCCCTCGACGGCGTCAACCTCACGGCCCGCACGGCCGAGATCGCCGGGGTCATCGGCCCCAACGGCGCCGGCAAGACCACGTTCTTCAACTGCCTGTCGGGCCTGCTGACCCCCGACCGGGGCCAGATCACCTTCGACGGCCATCGGCTCAACGGATCGCCGGCCACCCGGGGCCGCCACGGCCTCGGCCGAACGTTCCAGACGCCCCGCCTCTTCGGCAGCCTGAGCGTCCTGCAGAACCTGGCCTTCGGCTCCCGCACCGCCGACTCGGCCCGCCGGGAGTACGTCTTCGATCCTTCGCTGCGCCGCCTCCCCCACGACGAGCGGGGGGCCCGCATCGCCCGCATGGTCGGCTACCGGGGCGACCTCGACGCCCCGGCCGGCAGCCTGCCCTTCGGCGACCTGCGGACGGTGGAGCTGGCCCGGGCCCTGTGCGGGGCCCCGTCGCTCCTGATGCTCGACGAGCCGGCCTCCGGTCTCGACGTCAGCCAGGCCGAGGACTTCGTCGACCTGCTGCGGTCGCTGTCCGACCTCGGCCTGTCGATCCTCCTGATCGAGCACGACATGAGCCTAGTCATGGGCATCTGCGACCACATCACGGTGCTCGACTTCGGCCAGGTCATCGCCGAAGGCACCCCGGCCGACATCCAGCGCAACGAGCTGGTGATCGAGGCCTACCTCGGGAGGGCGGACTGATGCTCGAAGTGCGCGGCCTGTCCGTCGCCTACGGCCCGGTCAAGGTGCTCCACGGCATCGACCTCGACATCGGCTCGGGCGAGATCGTGGCCCTCATCGGGCCCAACGGCGCCGGCAAGACCTCGACGCTCAACGCCATCGCCGGGTTGCTGCCCCACGCCGGTGAGGTCACGCTCGACGGCGAGCCGCTGCCGGCGGCGGCGGAGGAGGTCGTCCGCAAGGGCCTGGCGCTCGTACCCCAGGGCCGGCGGGTCTTCCCGACGATGAGCGTCGAGGAGAACCTGCTGATGGGCGCCTACTGCAAGGGCGCCCGCTGGAAGGGCTTCGACGATCGGGTGGAACCCGTCTACGACATCTTCCCCCGCCTCGGCGAACGGCGCCGCCAGGAGGCCGGGAAGCTCTCCGGCGGTGAGCAGCAGATGCTGGTCATCGGGCGGGCGCTGCTGTCGGAGCCGAAGATCGTCCTGATCGACGAGCTGTCGCTCGGCCTCGCCCCCAAGATGGTGCTGACGCTGCTGGAGACCATCCAGCGCTTCAACGCCGAACGGGGCACGGCCTGCCTGCTGGTGGAGCAGGCGGCCACCGCCGCCCTCAAGATCGCCCAATCCGCCTACCTGCTGCAGCGCGGCAACGTCGTCTACCACGGCCCCGCCGCCCGGTTGCGCGACGACGTCGACGTGCTGCACAGCGCCTACCTCGGCCAGGGCACAACCGGCCGGGAATCCGCACTCCGGAGGTGACCGTGAGACGTCTCATACTGATGGCTGCGGTGGCGCCGCTGGCCATGGCGACCATGCTGCTGCCGCCGGTGCACCAGGCGGGGGCGGAGCTCGGCCCGCCGGCCGACGCCGGCGGCGGGGCCGGCGCCGAAGGGTTCCACGGCTTCGCCGGGTTCGACACCCACGCCCAGGCCCAGGTCGTGACCCTGACCGGCTTCCTCAACGCCTTCCGGGAGGACAACTCCGTGGTCGGCTCGGTGTCGGAGATCAACGGCCCGCCGGCCAACTCCCGCAACATCGCCGCCTTCTTCGAGCGGGGCCGGGGCGCCACATTCGTCTACGGCGTGATCGGCGGCCCGGGCGGGGCGCGGGGCACGCTGCCCGACCCGCCGCCCGGGGAGGCCAACGCCTACTACCCCACCGACGACCCGCCCTACGAGATGACGTGGTCCGGCCCGATCACCGGCGCCGGGTTCCCCCAGGTCGTCGACAGCCGCTTCCACGCCAAGGCCACCGACACGCCGACGGGCCGGGCCGAAGGGGCGATCACGGCGCTGTCGGACGCCGGCTACTTCACCGTCGGCCAGGCCACCGTGGTGTCCCACACCGAGCCGGTCGAGGGCGGCGTGGCCGCCGAGGCGGTCTCGGTCGTCCACCAGCTCCAGGTCGGCCCGCTGCTCATCCAGAACATCGTGTCCCGGGCCTACGCCTTCGTCCCCACCAGCGGTGACCCCAAGGGCGTCGCCACCACGGTGATCGACGGCGCCAAGGTCGGCACCACCCCGGTCGAGATCACCGACAAGGGCATCGTGGTGGCCGACAAGACGAACCCGCTCGGCCAGGACAAGGTCAACAAGGCCATGGCCGACGCCGGCTACCCCGAGGTGCGCCTCATCCCGTCGGTGGCCAAGCCCAGCGACGACGGCAGCTCCGTCGACGCCGCCGCCGGCACGCTGGAGTTCGTCAAGCACGACGAGAAGTTCGGCGCCTCCAACCCGCAGGGCTTCTCCGGCGGTGGGTTCTCCATCGGCGGGGCCTCGGTCGACGTGTCGACCCGCCGCTGCGCCTCGGCCTGCGGCGGCGAGTCCGGCGGCGTGAGCTCCGACACCGGCAGCGGCCCGCTGCCGAGCAGCGGCGGCGCCTCGGCGGCGCCGTCCTCCACGCCGCCGGCCCCGTCCACGGCCGAAGGCGGCAGCAGCTACGGCGGCTACGACGCCGGCTCGGCCGCTCCGTCGTCGGCGGCGCTGACCACCGACACCAGCGGCGCCGGGCTCGGCTCGTCGGGCTCGACCGGCTTCGGGACGGGCTCGCTGCCGTCGGGCTCGGGGGCGGTGACCGGTGATTCCGGCGCCTCCACGTCGGTCACACCGCCCGAGGCGCCGGGGGGCGGGGCGACCGCCGGCGGAGCCAACGAGGCGGCCGCCCCGGTGACGGTGCGCCAGCAGACGGCGGTGGCCGTCACCGAGCTCGGCCCCAAGTCGGCCGAATGGCTGCGGGACCTGTACCTGATGGCGGCCCTCGGCCTCGGGATCATCTTCGTCGGACAGCGCCTGGCGCGGGCGCTCTCATAAAGGAAGAGCAAGAGCAATGGAGCGACTCAAGCGAGACCACGCCCGCCAGCTCGTCGCCGGTGCCCTGGTGGTGGCGGCGCTGGTGGTCCTGACCATCGGCTACGCCAACATCCGGGACGAGGTCCAGGTGGCGGCGCAGATGCCCTACGTGCTGACCGGCGGAATCGGCGCCCTGATCCTGACCGGGCTCGGCATGGTCGTGCTGCGCTCGCAGGACGACAAGGCCGTCCTCGACCGCCTCGACGTGCTGGAGGCCACCAACGACGAACTCCGGGAGCGGGTCGACTACCTGACCCAGCTGCTGGAGACGGCGCTGCTCCCCGACGAGTCGCCGGCCAGCGTCCAGCCGCAGATGGTGTCGCGCCGGACCTGACGGTCCGGTAGCGTCCGGCCGGTGACCCCGCTGCTCACCGGCCGCCCGTTCTACGACGCCCGTCCCGACCCGGCCGGCGGGACGGCGCCGTGGACGCTCGACGATCTCTGCGACTTCGCCGCCGGCTCGGGCGACCCCTATGGAGGGCGCCTGCCCGGTGGCCGCTCCGACGGCGACGCCGGCCGGTGGCCGCCCTTCTCGCTCGAGCTCGAAGCGGGCGAGCCGCCGGTGTGGGTCGGGCTCGACCCCGCCGAGCTGACCGCCTGGTCGGCGGCGCTGGAGGCGATCCTGGCCCGCTGGGGGGTCTCACCGGGCGACACGGTCGGCTTCTACGAATACGGCTCGTCGCCGCTGGTGCTGCTCTCGGCCGGCAGCTACGTCCCCGGCCTCGGCCGGGGGGCCACCGACCGCCTCGGCGCCGACATGTTCTGCAACGACGGCATGGGGAACATGGCGCTGCGCATGGCCGAGGCCATCCGCGTCGTGCGCCCCGCCGCCCTCGTCGTCCGGGCCGACGTCGCCGCCCCCTTCACCGAGGCCCTGGAGATGTCGGGGGTGAGCCTCGGGGACGTGCTGCGGTGGGTGGCGGTGACCGTCCCCGACGGTGCGCCGTTCCCCAACGACGTGGCCCGCTGGTCGGAGCGCTGGGGGATCCCCGTCCGGCGCATCCTGCGGGGCGACGCCGCCTTCTTCCTGGCCGGCGACTGCCCGGCCTGCGGGTTGTTCCACGTCGACGGCGACGCCTACGGCCTCGAGGCCCTGCCCGGAGGGGAGACCGCGGTCACCACCCGCTTCGCCACCACCACGCCGGCCGTGCGCTACAGCCTCGGCCCGGCCGAGCCCGTCCCCGCCGGCTGCCCGGACGAGCCCGCCGCGCTGCGGCTGCGGTGGCTGTGAGCCCGGCCGGCCCGGGCGGGGGCGTCGAGCCGTTCGACGACCTCGACCGCCTCTCCCCCGCCGCCCTCGACGGCTGGTGGGCCGCCCGCCTGGCCGAGGTGCTGGCGGTGGCGGCCGACGAGCTGCCGTTCCACCGCGACCGGTTCGCCGCCGCCGGGTTCGACCCGGAGACGTTCGCCACCCTGGCCGATCTGGCCGCCGTGCCGCTCATGCGCAAGGCCGATGTCCTCGCCGCCCAGCGGGCGGCGGGGGCGCTCGGCGCGGGCATCGAGCGGCTGGGACCCACGCCCGGCCGGATCGTCACGATGAGCTCGGGGACGTCGGGCACGAGCTTCCTGCGCTGGCCCCGGGAGTGGCGCGAGGTGCAGGGGGCGTCGTCGCTGCGGGCCCACTGGTGGGCCGGGCTGCGGCCCGGTACGCCGTTCCTGCTGGTGGCGCCGGGCTGGCACGTCTACGCCGCCGTGCAGAGCTACATCGTCGAGCGCCTCGGCCTCCCCGGCGTGGTGGTGAGCGGCACCTACCTGCCCCGCTTCTCCGACCGGATCGTCGAGGCGGTGCGCCGCTTCCGGCCCCGGTTCCTCATCCTGTTCCTGCCGATGGTCTTCTCGCTGCTGGCCGAGGCCCGCCGCCAGGGGCTCGGGCCCGCCGACGTCTTCGGCAGCGTGGAGCGCCTGGTGGTCACCGGGGCGCCGATCACCGCCGGGATGCGCGACCACCTGCGGGCCGTGACCGGCGCGGCGCACGTGATCGAGCTGGCCGGCTCCAGCGAGAACCTGCTGGCCGCCGAGTGCGGCGCCGCCCCCGGCCTCCACGTCGTGCCCGACACCTGCCACGTCGAGGTGCCGGCCCCGGCCGGCGAGCGCGGCCCGGTGGTGCACACCACGATGGTGCCGTGGGGGTCGATGTACATCCGTTACGACGGGGGCGACATCGGCACGCTCGACCCGTCGCCCTGTCCCTGCGGGCTGCCCTCGCCCCGGCTCAAGATCCTCGGCCGGGCCGAGCACGAGTTCGTGCTGGCCGGCCGGCGCTGGCTGCCCTACGACGTGCAGGCGGCCATCGAGGAGGAGGTGCCGGAGCTGGCCGGGGCCACCTTCGCCATCACCACCGAAGGCCTGGCCGCCGGCCGCCTCCGCCTGCTGCTCCAGGCGCCCGGCGACGGCTCGACGGCGGCCCTGGAGGCGGCGCTGGCGCGCCGCCTCCGGGACCGGTTCGCCGTCGAGGTCGAAGTCCGCTTTCCCCGCAGCCTGCCGCTGCTGATGAAAGGCGTCACCCCGGTCGTGTCGGAACGGGACATCGGCGCCTGATCGTCGCTACAGCGGCGGCGGGACGATGCCCGTCAGGTCGAGCCCGAAGCAGGTCTGGGACAGGCCGCCGACGGCCGGGTTGGCGATCCAGACGGAGTACCACGCGCCGTAGAAGAGCGACGGGTTCTGGCTGACGATCCCGCCGGGCCCGAACGGTCCGGCGGGGCCGAGCGGCCCGAACGGCCCGAGCGGGCCCGTCGGGCTGGCGCAGGCGGGGTTGAAGGCGGTGGTGTGGACCGCCGACCCGGCCAGGGCGCCGGCCGGCGCGGCGGCGCTGAGCGCCAGCACCGCCGGCACCACGGCGGCGAGGGTGGCGGCGGCAATCGTCGTTGTCGTCGGGCGCCGGCGGCGCGAACGGTTGATCTCGGACACGTCATGACCTCCCAGGGGCTCGTTGGTCGGAGCCGGATTCGTTCCCGACGAACAGTGCGCCCGGCGGGCGGCGCTGAGGACGGGCCGACCGGCCAGTCGCGCCCGCCCCGCGGCATGGGGTACTTCCCCCAACGCCGGGGCCTCCGGACGGGGAGAACCGCAGGATCAGAAGCCGCTGCGGTGGCGGAAGGCGCCCTGCTCGTAGCGGGTCAGGGTCTTCGTGATCCGCCCGGAGTAGGCCAGGGCGTCGCCGTCCATGCGAACGGCGGTTTCGACCCAGTCGTCGCAGTAGTGGCAGTCGCGACAGCCGAGGCGGCAGTCGTACTTCCGTTTGAAGAAGTCGATGAACCCGTCGAGCTTGCGGTTGTCGATCCGCACGGGGACGTTGCCGAAGGGCTCCATCTGGTCGAAACCGAGCACGAGCTGGTTGAGGTCGCCGTCGTGGCGCCGGGCGGCGTAGGCCCGCACGACCCGCTCGACCCAGGGCCGGTCCATCTCCCGGCCGGCCAGCTTGAACTCGTCGTAGCCCATGGCCTCGTAGACGGTGAGGTCCTCGGGGCGGATCCACGGCGACTTGAGCATGAGGCCCGGGTCGCGGGTCTTCTCGGCCGTGCACCACATCAGCGAGTAGTCGACGTAGGCGCCCAGCTGCTGGGCCTTGCCGGAGTGGGAGATGGCCTGGATGTGGAAATTGCGCAGCGAGCAGTGCAGCAGGCAGCCGACGTTGGCCAGCAGCACCAGCCGGCAGGAGATCCGCTTGCGGAGGTCCTTGAGGAGGCGGAAGTCCCGGTTCACGTACTCCGGCAGGTACAGGACGTCGGCACCGCGGCGCTCGAAGTACTCGGCCTTGTCGACCGAGTCGACGCAGGCGGCGGTGGACACCGCCACCTGGAGCTCGGGGAAGCGGGCCTTGGCGAAGGCCACCAGGTAGGGGTTGGCCAGCACCACGCCCTGGGCGCCGATGTCGACCAGCCAGCCCAGCCGCTCCACCAGCCAGGCCTGGCCCTCGGAGGTGAACTCCTCGTTGCCGAGGCAGCCGGCGTTGAGGGCGTAGAAGAAGCCCCGGCCCTGCTCGGCCGCCCGGGCCACGTAGCCGGCCATCCCGTCGGGGTCCGTCCGGGGCAGCCAGCCGCTCTCCCGCAGGCTGGGGTCGTCGGGCAGCGAGCCGTAGAGATGGCTGATGGGGACGCCGGCCGTCTGGTCGAGGAACGACTCGTCGAAGACGGCGGGGACGACCAGGGGCACGGAGCGACGGTACCACGCTCCGCGACCAGGTAATCGGCCCCCGGACGCCCGGAGTCGGGCAGGTAACTGTTGCCCTTGATGGCCGTCGCCGGGGTCACTAGCGTCCCGCGAGCTTTGAGGACGTGACGACAGAAAAGGGGGCCTCGATGGCGGTCACGGAGCAGGGAACCGGAACCGGGACTGGGAGCGGGGGCGAATCGGAACAGCTCCGCCGGGCGTTCGAAGAAGGCCCCACCGCGTTCGAGCTGCTGCGGGGTATGCGGACCCGGCGGGTCGGGCTGGGCTACCGGATCGACTCCGGGACGACGGAGAAGCATCCGGTGACGGGCCGCGAGATGTCGCAGATGGAAGGCCCGATGAAGTTCGTCTCCCAGAAGGAGCCGGTGGCCATCAGCGAGGTCGAGGAGGCGCTCCTGGCCTGGGCCGCCTGCGGCCTCAACGGCATCGCCGCCTGGGACATCTCGCTCGACGGCGGGTTCCACGAGCTCGTCGACATCGCCGGCCGCACGGCCTCGGCCCCCGGCAACTCCTGGGCCCACGACCTGCTGATCATCAACGACGGCGGGGCGTGGATCTACAACCCCGGCAAGAACGTCACCGCCACCGTCGAGATGGCCCTCAACGGGCACGCCGAGGCCGGCCGCTACGACAAGGTCCTCGAGTGGTACCGGAACGGCTGCACGCAGATCCTCGACGAGCGGCCCGACATCGACTTCATGACCCGGATCCCCGGCGTCCACAACGCCACGCTGATGGGCCCGTACCAGTACAACATCAACCGGCCCGGCACGAGCTGGATGATCCCCATCACCGACGCCGGCAAGCTGAACAACGCCATCGTCAACTTCCACGACGCCTGGCACATGTACATGATCGACGAGTGGAACGGCGGCCGCCCCGCCGGCGTCGACCAGTGGATCGGCGAGGGCAAGCTGGAGCTCGGCATCCCCATCGCCGCCGAGGAGCAGCTGATCTTCCAGGTCGAGATGTACCCGGCCGGGATCATGGTCCAGAACATCAAGATGGCCTGCGAGGCCCTCGGCCTCGGCCACTGGAACTTCTGCGGGTTCAACCCCGACATCCTCTTCGGCGCCATGCCCGACCTGACCCGGGGCCTCGGCTTCCAGTGCGAGGCGCCGAACCCGAAGGCCCCGATCTCCACCGGCCAGCTCAAGGTCTACGGCATCGAGGGCGTGAAGACGGCCACCTACTGCCCGTCGCCCCAGTACCCCACGGCCGAGTCGCTGGTCGAGCAGTGGTGGGAGGAGAAGTACGGCGAGGGCCAGTGGGGCGACCCCGGCCCCAACAACCTGCTGCGGTCCGCCCAGGGCAAGGGTCCCTGGAAGGACGACAGCTACGTCGACGGCATCCTCAACCACCCCCGCCACAAGCCGGAGCCGTGGTGCAAGGAGGCGACGATCGCCTACATCCAGTACTGCATCGACAACTTCGGCCAGTGGCCGGTGACCTACAACCCGATGCAGGCCCACTTCGGCGTCGTCGTCCACCACCTCGACACCGACTTCTACGACGAGC
>Ga0070741_10015085_pt1 | contig 13189 bp, 7 predicted proteins | sample Coa_R1_4_FD_66440 | JGI IMG/M metagenome (GOLD analysis project Ga0070741, IMG submission 66440) | Surface soil microbial communities from Centralia Pennsylvania, which are recovering from an underground coalmine fire - Coalmine... | ecosystem: Environmental > Terrestrial > Soil > Unclassified ... | reverse complement strand
CCACGCCCGAGCGGTGGGAAGGGGAAAGTGGGTGGTGCTGGTAGCGCTGCTGATGGTATCGTTCTGAAGAGACGCATGGGCGCAGGCGGGCGAGAGTCCACGCCCAGAGTCTCTTAGCTCCGGCACCTATCATAGCTGTAGGCTGACGAACGTATGGATAGTGGTGTGTTGGGGGAATAATGGGAGTGGGCAAGCCGAGCCGCCCGCAGGCCGCTTTCAGCAGGCCAGCGCGGGCGGGGATCACACCTGTGGGATTAAAACGGAAGGTACAGTGACGTGTTGGGGGCGTAACAGCGATGGCCAAGCCACGCCGCCAGATGGTACCTTTCTCCAGGTCAGTGCGGGCTACGCCCATACCTGTGGGGTGCGCAGTGAGGGCATGGTGCAGTGTTGGGGGAGCCGCAGTCCCATGATTGGTGTCTTTCGCAATGGCGACTGGTATTTAGGCCTCCATCATGATGTTTTTGTTTTTCCCCAGTTTTCCCAGACTATTTTTTACGGCTGGGAAGGTTGTGGGGTAGACGAGTGCAATATTTTCTTTGCTTTACCCAGAGGTCAGTCAGTGGTGGGGAATTGGACAGGTGATGGAGTGCCCAAGGTCGGGGCGTTTCGTAATGGGAGGTGGTACTTGGGTCGCAACGGTAACCGGCGCTGGGACGGCTGTGGCGTCGATGACTTCAATATCTCCTTCGGCCTGCCGGAGGATCAGGCTCTTGTAAGTCAGTAAAGGGACATACTAACATCGGCACGCCCAGACTTAGGACGTCTGGAGTCTCGTGGCTCTCACAACGTGATGTCCGAGAACACCGGGTCAAAGGGATATGAGCAGTCATAATGAGCATTATTTATGCCTGGAGCGGCCTGATACTCATTCCCGGAAAGAGGAGAGGAATGGATCAAGATCGACAAAAGAAGCTTTCTACCGTCGAACCAAGAGGCAAAAAGTAAACTACGGCCTACTGGGCCTGAATCATGACGGAAAGATCCAACGGCTGTGCCCCGCGGTCCTCAAACCACGCTATCATCTCTTGCACCATAGTTAAACGCAGTACGAAACTACCTTCCTGAGCGGGAGCTTTAATTTTGGCCTGAAGAAGAACAGTTTCACCTGGTGCTACATCGTGCGGCAACCTCGTCCGGATTCCGTCATGAAGGACAAGAAAAAGTCCGCGCTCTTTATCTAGCCAGTGGTAAGAAAAGCGCACCTCTTTTGTCGCACTTCCAGAATAGTTACCGGAAGCACGCCAAACTTCTTTGCCAATATTTTTTACCGTAACAGGTAACGTTTTTATCTCATTCGTCCGCATCGTTTGCAGGTCGGCGGATACGCTCAGTTGCTGTGCAAACTCTGTGAGTGGGGTGGGGTTTCCTTTCAGTATCGGCCACGTCGGGGCTAATCCGTCTTGAAGGGTCCGCAGAATTTGCGGGTCGTGCCAGTCCCACAGCCGCTGGGGCCGAAAATCCACGTTAACAGGAATGATATCCCACCCGTAATTATAGCAAAATACGCCTATAATCTGCACCGCGATTGAGAAGAGGCACGCTACAATAAAAGCACTGCGTATCATCCATTGCCTGAGCAAAGGCAGGATGGGAACGAGCATAAGACAAAGAAACGGAACAATATCGGTAAGAAAACGTGGGCCGTAAGACCACCCCCCCCACCACACACTGTATTTGCCGTAAAGAAAAACCTGACCCACTACGCCGAGGCTCATATATTTCAACACAGGAGGGAAAGTGCGATCGCGCCATAATAATATTCCTCCCCAGACGGAGAAGAACACGAAAGGAGTGTAGATGAATAGGCCTCGACTGGGACTGAAAAGGATACCTAATAATCCTTCATAATCAAAACGCAAAAAATTTCCCAACAACATACTCGATGTCAAATCTATAGTGCCGTACCCGCCGGTGATCGTACCGAAGTAGAAAAGGTTATAGCTCACCAAAGGTATGCCTATGATTACAGGCCAGAGCAAAAAGCTGACGACCTCCCGACGGTGGAAACGCCAGACGTAAATCAAGCTCAATAAGCTGAAAATGACATTCGTAGGCCGGGCGGCCGCCGCGAGGCCGGCCCCTAGCCCCGCGAGCCGGAGCCATGAATCGTCCGTCTGTGACTTGAGCAAGGCGTAGCACATCAGGCTGAGGGCTAATTCACCGACACCGTGTTGCCATAACGTTTGACTACTCGTGACCCACGTATTCGTGCCAAAGGCGTAGAGCAGGGTAAGCCACAAGGCCGGCCTCCGCGCACAGAGTTCCCGCAAAGAGAGATAAACAAACAGCGCGGAAAGGCTGGCGATGAAAGAGGCGCTTAACTTCTCCATAATAATGCCAACGGGACTTTCGAGTGAGACTGGGGCGCGCCTAAACCAAACGACGGGAAGGTAGAGTGGAGTGATTAACACGGGGGTCGTTACAGGGTAGACGGAGATCACGTGACCTTTGATCTCTCGCACAAAATCCGGCAGGTTAGAGAAGTTGCCCTGTTCAGTATGCACCCCGAGATTAAATTCATCGAGGTCTAAGTTTCCTTCCCGTAGAATGCTGAACGGCAGTAACCGCGCAGGCATAGTGTCACCCGAGGGGATGAGGCGTAGATTCGCGTTGTAAGAAACAAAGAGGAGCGAAAAAAGAATAAAGAGATCTTTGCCAATCTCTTTGTCGATCATGGGTCCTCTCATTTTAAAGTCTCGCTGGCTTTAGCGGAATGAGTCAAAGATCGCTCTATCGGACTCACCAAAATATCGAGGTCCAATGTCTTCACTCCGCGCTGTTCGAACCACGCTGTCCTCTCCTGCACAAGCGTCAACTGTAGCGTATGTTTCCCTGTTTGTTCTGGACCGCGTATCCGGGCGGAAAGAAGAACTTCATCACCAGGAAAAACAGGGCCCCCTATAGAAGTTCGCTCACCATCGTATACAACTATCTCCCCGTCTTGATCTATCCAGTGATAGGAAAAATTGATCGGATTCTCACCGGTAGTTAACCAAACTGCAGAGCTAGTATTTTTGACCTTTATTGGTATTTTAATCTCTTCCAAAGCCCCTAATGTCTCAACTTGTTTTACTGGCGTCAGTTTCGCCTGAAAAGGGTCCTCCAGGAGTATTTCATCGACTCTTACCGAAGAAGGCAAATTAACCGGGCCTATAAACAGAGGTTCCGAGCAGTCAACAACACTAAAGCTGACCGCCTTCTCCCACCAGTGATGGCACCGTTCAGAGTGAGTACTACCCGTATGTAGCGCGCACGTCACAGAATAATCCCCAAGTCCGAGATCAGCGCGGAAGCGGAATTCAATGCAGTATTTTTTACTTTTCTCGACTGTTATTTCTCTCTTAAGATGATGACTGTTCGTCCCATACATTATTGCTCCGGCTGAGTCTTTTATCATGAAACCAGCTGTAATATTGCCGACGTGCCGAATTGATTCCGCAAACATCCGCAGTACAACATCTTCTCCAGTACTGACGGTGTTTGATCCGGAACATGAACCGCTTAAAGATATCTCCACCAATCTTACGTCAAAATCTCCCCACGCATTCAGAACTTTCTGCTCATGGTTTGCTGGATAGTCGTGGTCCTTGCCTTCGATTATATCGGGGGAGCTCGTGGTATGATTTGCCAAGCCGGTATTTCTGTTCAGATCAATTACCCTCAAAAGTAAACTTCTTTTTTGACGGAAGAATAGATTTTTGGCGGTTTCATAAAATTCTAAATCTACCTCATTCCGTTTCGTCAATTTCTTTAAGAGATCCTGGCTCAGATCGTGGTTGAACTTCCGGTCCTTTGTAACATTTTCTCTAGGAATGTCCGGAACTGGAGGGAATCCGAAGCGAAGGCAGCAAAAATCGACTGAATCGGAAAGTTCCTCATAGAGGCCAACAAAGTCAAATCGACTGAGATGTTCCTGCGCTTTCTTGAGTAGTTCGTCCTTCGTCAGATTACAGACCGAAGGATCTAAATACGCAAAGGTTTTCGTTTGAAAATCAGAGAGATAAGAAATAATGTCCGGATCCTCGGAGTGAATAAATTCGCTCAGTGACAATGACTGTGTCTTTTTTATAGAGATGTTTGTCGCTCGAATATTGTTCTTATAAAAGAAGTAATGAGATAGTACCCTATCAATGGGGTGACGAAGCATAGAGATATAGTAACGATCGGCGTAAAAGTAACTACCGAATAAGTGCGGGAAATGCCCTCCGATTAGTGTAGGGTGAGAAAAGCTGGCTGGCGAAAGACTGAGCTCTCTATCAACGGCCCACAAGACATTCGAATGCCCTAGGATATTTTCGAAAATATGGCGTAGCGAAGTACCGCCGCACTTCATGACATGGTGAAATAGATATTTCTGATGTACAAACATGAGTCTGAATCCACGTCTTACTTTCCGTTTGATTTCGTGACGTCGTACTTACCCACAATCTTCCTGACTTAGCTTTCCAGGGTATTGCTGGCATTGCGCGAAAGGCATTCTCCCCGCAGGTACCGACCTGGAAGGGGTCCTCAAAGGTTGACATCTTTTGCCCTAAATAAACATTGAAGGTAATCCTTTAGTTCGACTAGGGCGACTTGAAGAGCGTTCGGCGGTGCGAGAGTACAATCCTTCCTGGGTAGCTTGCTGGCACATCCACAGGAGGACTGTGTGGCGCAAACAAGTTGGCAGATTTTGGCGCACTCACGCCGGGAATGCAAGTCTCACGTAATGTTTATTCCGAAGTATCGGCGCAAAAGCACGGACGGAGAGATTCGGGTGAACTTGGACGGAAACTTTCCTGAGCATGCCTGGCAGTAAGGAGTCTCGGATCGTGTAAGGCCATTGGTGGGCCGATCCTGTCCCATCGGTATTAAGACCTCGTCCAAGCGTGTGTAGTGGTCTCGCCCATCGGCTTCTTGAAGGCTAAGAGTGTGGTGGCGATTGCTCGGCAGTTCGGGGGCAAGGAGCGCCACTTCATGGGCGAGCACTTCTGAGCGCGGGGTATTATGCGGTGTTGGCGGTAGGCTAGGAGCTGGAGGCTGTGACGCGGTCATTCGGGAACAAGAGGTGAAGGATCAGGCGGGAGGATTGTAATCGCTACTAGCCGATTGGCAGAAGTCGTTGAGTTCATAAAAGAGTGCTCTACTCTCCATCCGAGAACCTCCTCGGTAGGGCGGTGTTGGTCGTGCTCACCACCGTACTGAGGAGGTTTCTCGTTTTCTCCTCCTGACATCAAACTCAGAGCTGAATGACGTTACTACAACATCTACTCTCTGTTGGGGCGAGATCTGAAACGACCGTCGCAACGTGGGTCGCCGGACCTGCCCCTCGCCCTTCCGGCAGGTCACACACAGATCACACCTCCGTGTCTAAAAGTCGTCCAAGAGGCTTGTGTCAATCAGGTCGGGAAAGGTGCTGCCGTTGCCGCTGGTGCAGGTAATTCCGTAGGGCAGGACGATCGGCAGAATAAGTTCGCTTCGGCCGGAGACCTCAATCAGCCAACGGCCGTTCGTCCCGCCGTTGACGGCACTTTTCGCTCCCGTAGCAAATTCACCGGTCGAGGCCAGATTGTTGCCGCCCCCGACGACGTTATTCTCCGGATCCTTGATCTGCATTTCTAATTGCGCCGTGTTCGCGCCAGTGAGACTGCATGAGATCCGGTCCGGGTGGCGGAAGTAGACGACGTGGGTATTCTTGGTAAGAAGTGGGCCGTTAAGTATAACTGTGAACGGTTGTCCGAGCCGTGTGGCGGAAGCAGACACCGACCGTTGACGGGCTTGGTCATGCGGCTCCAGCGTCTTGGCGATGCGGAAATCGGAACCGAAGGAGACGTTCTCCTGCACCGTACAAAACCCGATCACCGTCGGCTCGCCCGTCGTATCCTCGCTGATCTCGGCCCGCACGTTGCTGTAGTCGCCCGGCGCCGCGCCCACGGCCGAGAAGATGTCCAAGAACCGAATCATCTCATTGGCCCCCAGCGCGCCGGTCAGCGCCGCGCCGATCTGCGCCCCGGTGGCGCCGTTCTTGAGCACCAGGCGGTAGCCGGCCGCCTCGCCGTTGCTGGCCACGAAGCAGTTCGTCTGGTAGCCCGGGGCGGCGGCCTGCCGCCGCAGCCCGGTCACGTAGCCGGTGCCGCCTTCGAAGGTGCCGACGGGGAAGCCTTCGATGCTAAAGCCTTCCCCGCAGCAGTTACTGCTCACCCGCGAGTAGACAAAGAACGGCTGGCTGGTGAGGGCCTGCTCTGAAATCGTCATCCGCCCGAAGTTCGAGCCGGGGTTGAGCGAGGGGCACTGGCTGGCGAGGCTGAATTGCACCGCGGTATTGGCGGGGATGGTGAGGTTGGAACAGGCGACGGCTCCCACGGTGGCCGTGCCGTTCGCGCCATAGAACTGCACGGTATAGTCCACCGTAGCGCTCTGCGGGTTAAAGACCGTGACTTCGCTGGTGAATGTAGGGGTCTGGGCGATGACGGGCAGGACCATAATGGTCCCGGCGCCGTCGATGCTCATGGCGTGGGCGCGGCTGGCGCCGGCGAGCAGCGCCACGTACAGGATTCCACGGAACAACTTCTTCAACATAGTGTATTTCCTCGTGTGTGTATATTTATAGCGGTTTGCAGTATTCATGCGCCCTCCGGAGGGGCACGATCACGGTGATCGTCCCTCCACTCCAGGCAAAGACAGGCTTCGCCCCTATCGAGATAAGGTCGTACGAAAGTGAAAACCCGCTAACGGAACCAGGGTAAGCAACGCGTAGACTAACAACAGCGTCACCACCAGTGTGAAGCGGGTCTCGGGGCGAGGGAAGCCGGCGTACATGATCGTGGCGATCGTCACGGCATTGAGTGAGCCAGTCAGGAGGAAGAGGGTAGTGAGTTCCGACACCATATCTACATTATCGCGTAAGTCATTGCGCGTGGCAAGGCTCAATTTTGAGGGGGAAGGGGGACCCCGACGGGGGAGGGACGAAACCTCGTTAAGATAACTTTCTGTGACCGACCGCGTTTTCCGGGCTCGGAAGCCCTTAAAAAATCAGGCGGAGAGAGCGGGGCAGAGGGCCGGTACGGGTGCCCATTTTTGCGGGGCATCGCACCCGTGCGCAATATCGACTATGCGCGGGTGCAACACCGCCGGTTCTCACGTGACATAATTTTTCTTTACCCTCACTCGTAGTGCTGATCGATGGAGGCGAACGGAGAGGGCCGTCTCGGAGTTGGGGACGGGCTCGCCATCGACATGCACACAGAGTGGTCGCTGACTCACGATCGTCGCCCGCGTAATGCGGCGGGTTTCGACGCCCGCGCTTTTCGTGAGTGTTCCGTTGAACAACCGCCGCGCCCCCCAAAGGGTGGCGAAAGGCGAGCGGGGACGAATTGCTACCAGGTCGAGGCGACCGTCACTGAGGTCCGCCTGCGGCGCAACAATCGCGCCGTTGCCGTACTGGCGTGAGTTCGCGAGCGCGATCAGTAACGCGTGGTGGTGCAGCGTTTCTTCGTCGGTCGTGATCGTGTATTCCTCTGATCGGTAGGATAACAACTCACGGAACGCGATCGCGACGTAGGCCGGGAACCCGCGCCGTCCTTTGGGTCGGTTGTTGAATCTTGCTGTCACGTGCGCGTCGAAGCCGATGCCCGCGGCGTTAAAGAACAATTGTCCGCCGATTTCTCCTACATCAATGGCGTAGTCCTCTCCCCGCAGCGCACCCGCCACTGCTTGTGCCGGGTCGAACGGCACGCGGAGTTCTCGGGCTAATCCGTTGCCGGAACCGGCGGGAATCAATGCCAGGGCAGTAGAACTAAAAGTGAGAGCACGACCGACTTCGTTCATAGTGCCGTCACCGCCCCAGGCGAAGACGACGGACGTCCGTCGCTCGGCGGCCTGACATGCCAAGTCGTAGGCATGGCCGGCACGCTCAGTAATCAGCACTTCGTGTTCTACTCCCGCGGAGGAGAGCAGGGTAGTTGCGAGTTGCGCGCGTCGCCGCGCCACCTCCGGGCGGCCCTGAGTACCGGAGGTCGGGTTAATGATGACGACGACTCGCATAAGGCATGAAACGGTTAGGCGTCCATACGCGTATGAGGAAGCGCGATGAAGAACGTGCTCCCGCTTCCTAGCCTGCTCTCGACCCACACATTGCCTTGGTGAGCGCTCATGATCTCGCGTACGAGTGCGAGGCCGAGACCGGTCCCGCCAATGTGACGGGTGTCGGAATTGTCGACGCGAAAAAACTTGGTAAAGAGCTTAGGGACGGCCTCTGGCGGGATACCGATTCCGTGGTCGGTGACCCATGCGACGACCTGCTGCGCCTCCGTACGCGCGCCGACCTCGATCTCCGTTTTCCGCGGGGAGAATTTAACGGCGTTCGAGATCAGATTCACAAGAACCTGGCGCAAGCGGTTCGCGTCACCACGGACCGGCGGGAGCGCGGGTGCGATGGCGAGCCGAAGCGGATGAGGGTCCTCGGTGTTCGTAAAGAGTTCCGCGCTTTCACGGAGGAGTGGTTCCAACGCCAACCAGGAGAATGCATAAGGTTGGTGGCCACTCTCGATCAGTTGCAGATCAAGAAAATCGTCGATCAAGCGTGATAGGCGAATTGATTCATTGCGAATAATAGTCAGTAGGTCACGCTGTTTCTCCGGCGGAAAATCTCTTTGTAGCATGATCTCGGCAAACCCGCACAGGCTCGCTAACGGCGTGCGAAGCTCATGACTGACTGTCGCAATTAACTCATCCTTCATGCGTTCGACTTCCTTCCGTTCGGTAATATCTCGGAAGGTGGCAACCAGGCCAATGACCTCGTCTGCGCTGCCCCATATCGGCGCAGTTAGGTACTCGACCGGAAAACTGGTGCCGTCTTTACGCCAGTACACTTCGTTGGTGACGCGTACGGTGCGACCGCTACGCGTCACCTGGAGCGACGGGCATTCTGCGGGCGCATAGGGAGTGCCGTCCGCTTTGTGGTGGTGTACGAGGTCGTGAAGACAGTGGCCGAGCAGCTCGTGTACCTCATACCCCAACATACGTGCGCCGGCAGGATTGACAAAAGTTGCCCTTCCTTGTGCATCCGTTCCAAAAATGCCTTCGGCGGCTGAAGTAAGAATAAGTTCATTTTGCTGACGTAACTGTTCTAGCGCCGCTTCGGCGCGCTTCCGGGCGGTGATGTCGCGGTAAATAGCGTGAACGCCAATCGGTTTTCCGCTCGGATCACGACGGGCGCGTATAGTTCCTTCGACTATGACAATGCTGCTGTCGCGGTGCACGAGCTCCAGCTCGACAGTGGGAGAGACCTGTTCACCGGCCAGCCGGCGGCGCGTACGGTCTTCAATTAGTGCGCGGGATTTCGGTGTAACGAAATCAAGGAAGTGTTTGCCGATGAACTCTTCTCGAGGGTATCCCAGCATTTGCTCGATACGCCGATTCGCACTGGTGATGATGTTATCGAGGGTACCGGTGCCGATGACGTCAGTCGCATTTTCAAACAGATCGCGGTAACGCTCTTCGCTTTCGCGTAGCGCCTCTTCGGCACGTTTCCGCTCCTCGATTTCGACCTGCAACGCCGCGTTGGCGCGCATAAGGGCGGACGTACGCTCCCAGGCGCGGTTTTCCAGTTCAGCCTGCGCTTGCCGGAAGGCTTCTTCCGTACGCTTGCGGTCGGTAATGTCGCGGTAGATCCCCAGAAAGCCGGTCACTGTTCCATCACGAGCGCGGAGGAAACGTGTCCGTGCCTCGACAGCGGCGGTATGCCCGTTCGCGCGCAGCAGCTCAATCTCAAAGGTTGACGGAAGGAGCTCGCCGGCGAGTGCTCGTTGTAGACGCTCCTCTCCCAAGGCATTTGAGGCGGGAGTCAGAAATTGCGTATACGGCCGTCCAATAATCTGTTCGCGTGGCAAGCCGACGAGACGCTCGGCACTCCGATTGACACTAGTGATGGTTCCGTCCAAAGCAATAAAAGCGATCGCGTCATTCGCGCTCTCAAAGATGGCACGGTAACGTTCTTCACTTTCGCGTGAGTCTTCCTCAGGTCGGGGCACGTTTCCTTGCTCCCGTGTCGGGCGGTGTCGGAGCACTCGCCGACGTGGCGTGGTGAGTGCTCCGAAGAAAGGCGCAAACGGAGCGGAACCTTCGTGTGGTTCTACCACCGGGTCAGACGATGTCTGTTCTTCTTTCTCTCTCTGTGAGGTGTCTCTGCTGCCTACACCCATAAGGCCTTCCTTCCCCTTGATCCTCCTCACGGCGGAGTCCAACTCATGCCCTCCCTCTACTACAAATCGTCCAGCAATAGATAGCGGGTGATTCCCTGAGTGGTATCTCCTTATTTATAATTATTCTACCTGATAGGATAAACTATCTATCCGGCCGGTGTTGTCTACCACGACAAGTCGATGGGTGCCGCGTTGCAATGGAAGCAATAGCCTCGCTTCTGGAGTCGCACTACCGATGAGTGTACCGTCCTGATACCAATACAGACGCGAGGCAGAAGCGCTCCCCTGAACGCTTAGCGGAATTTGTTGATACTCGACTGGCGTATCACGACGTAAATGGTAGGGAGTGGCGGGGTTCGGTGAGGTGATTTTGAGCAGTTCATTAGTAGGAATATCCGCGCAGGCCGGGCTGAGTCGCGGCACCGAAGCGACAACCTGCCCCCGGGCCTGCTCCCAGGCCAGCAGTTCTGCAGGGTAAACCGTGATCACTGCGGCCGTATGTGGTCGTTTGGTGAGGCAGGCACCCGCGAGCTGCTCTCCGGTTTCACTGTCGACAAAAACGCGGCGATGGAACGAACAGAGTGAGAGTTTTGAGCGCCCGGGGAGCGTGGGAACGGTAATTTGGAGAGGGCAATATGGCCCGGCGAGTTCGTGACTCTGCGTGCAAATGCGGGCGGCGCCCAACTGCGCCTCTTCGAAACGAGGAAGTTGCGCGGTTCCGCCTTCGATGACGCGGAAGAGGTCGAACAGCAGCGGGGCGGCATGGTCTGCGCCGGAAATACCTTTTTGGCCGCGGCCATCCGTGTTGCCGACCCAGACGCCGATTGTGTACCGCGCGGAAAATCCCAGGCTCCAGGCGTCGCGGTGGCCATACGAGGTCCCGGTTTTCCAGGCGACGACCGGGACGTCGCGAGTCAAGTGCCAGGCGCGCGGCAGGTCCGGTCGTCGCAGGCCAGTTAAAGTGCGTGTCACCAGATGTGCTGATTCAGGTGAGAAGAGACGTTCCCCCGTGGGCGCGGGTGTTGGTTCAATAAGCTGCATTTGTACCGGGCGATGAATCCCTCCCGTCGCCAGTGTTGCGTACAGATTCGTGAGGTCGAGAAGGGTAACCTCGCCGCTTCCCAGAATGAGCGGGAGTCCATACGCCGTGGACGGGCGGTCAAGTGTGTTTAATCCGCCCCGCTGTAAGAGGGTGTGGAATTCTGCCAAGCCAACTTCGGCGAGTAAGCGCACTGCCGGGGCGTTTAACGAACGGACCAACGCTTCACGCGCGGTGACCAAGCCGCTGTATTGTCCGTCGAAATTCTCTGGGACGTACCCGGCGAAGTCGGTCGGGATGTCAAGAAGGTATGAGTCAGGAATAATGCGCCCGGTGTCCATGGCCATCGCGTAAAGAAACGGCTTGAGAGTAGAGCCGGGCGAGCGGCGCGCGACCGCGGCGTTGACTTGTCCCTGGGTCGGGGTGGCGAAGAAGTCCGGGGACCCGACCAAAGCGCGTACCGCACGGCTGTCGTTTTCAATCACAACGACGGCGGCGCTACTAATACCGTGGTCACGTAGACTTGCCACACGAGCGGCGACTTGGGTTTCGGCTATTTGTTGCAGCCGTCGATCTAAGGTTGTGACGATCTTCGGCGCGTGCGGCAGGCGGTCCATCACTAGCTGGCAGAAGTGCGGGGCGACGAACGGCGGACGCCAGGCAGGAGCAGGTATCGGATGGCGGCGGGCATCAGCAAGTGCCTCGGAAGCAAAAGCCCGTTGGATTGCCGCTTGTTGTAAGGCTCGATTCCTCACCGCCAGCGCGGCCTGTGGGTTTCGCGTCGGATTATACCCGTTAGGCGAGCGTGGGAGTACCAATAAAAGGGCGGCCTCGCCAAGCGAAAGTTGCGCCGGTGTCTTGCCAAAGTAGACGGGCGCTGCCGCACCGATTCCTTCGATGTTTCCGCCATACGGAGTGAGATTGATATACCGCTCGAGCAGTTCCTGTTTTGTGAAGCGGCGTTCAAGCTGCAGCGCGCGAAATACCTCTTGTCCTTTGGCCCACAGCGTTCGCGGCTTTGGTTCTGCAAGCCGCGCAATTTGCATTGAGATCGTCGAAGCGCCGGAGACAATTCTGCCGTGCCGCAGATTCACCCATGCTGCGCGCATGAGCGCGAATGGATTGACCCCCGGGTGGGAATAGAACCAGCGATCTTCTGAGGCAATGAGCGTCTGAATGAAGACCGGCGCAACGTCCCGCAAAGAGACAGGCAGACGAAGCTGTTCATCCGGTGGGAGAAAGATGCGGAGCGGAGACCCCGTACGATCCGCGACAACCACCGCCGGCTGACGCCGGAGGGCGGCGAACGGAAAAGGGAACCACCAATCGAGCAATAAAAATGTGAGCCAGGGTCCGACGATCACAAGCAGTCCGATGCGTGCCGCACGGCGAAATCGATGATATTGCGGAGTTTTACTCACATCCTGCATAGATGTTGGTGCCCGCTACTAGTAATAAGTCAAGCAAGTTTGCTGGTGGCCGTGGCGACGTCGTTCCCGCGCAAGCCTGTCCTGCCTGCGCCAGTGCCGCAGGCACAGGTGAGCCAGGTCGAAGGGCGGGAATCCAGGAAGCATAATCGTGAGCAAGTGAATATTTCTTCTGTATGCCCGCCCCCCTCCGGGAACCGGGGACACGTCCCAGTAGGACTTGGGATAAATCCCTGGCGAACCCGGGGACAGGCTGCGCGGGCATGATAATAATAACGCTCTCCAGCTCGGGGTGAAGGATTCCTACGCTCTCCTACTTCTTCACCTTCACCTCAATCGTTCCCCGTTCTCCGGTCGCGCGAATTGCCGGATCATACATCGCCTCTGCTTGTAGTGGAGGAAGGCGAAAGGTCCCGGGCGCAACCGCGCGCAACAATGCATACGCCGTGTGCCACTCATTCTCAGGGAGGTCAGTAAAGAGCAGTACGCGATCATCACGAATGTCTTGGTGGGCCGGGTCGAGATTGGCATCGGTCACC
>Ga0070741_10015084_pt1 | contig 13191 bp, 11 predicted proteins | sample Coa_R1_4_FD_66440 | JGI IMG/M metagenome (GOLD analysis project Ga0070741, IMG submission 66440) | Surface soil microbial communities from Centralia Pennsylvania, which are recovering from an underground coalmine fire - Coalmine... | ecosystem: Environmental > Terrestrial > Soil > Unclassified ... | reverse complement strand
CTTCTTGCCGCCGCGCATCTTCATTTCGGTAGTCCAGGTGCCGTCGATTGCAGCCGCCGACGCCAGTCCGATGGCCAGCAAGAAGAGAATCAGAGTACGTAGTCGCATATGAATATTTGAACACGGGAGCGGCCCGAAGGTTGCTATAGCGCGGCCAGAACCTCGGCCGCATGGCCGGCGGGCTTCACCTTCGCGAAGATCTTCGCGATCTTACCCGCCTCGTCGATCAGGAAAGTCGTGCGCTCGATGCCCATCACCTTCTTGCCGTACATATTCTTTTCCTTCCACACGCCATACGCCTGGGCGACCTTTTTATCCACGTCGCACAGCAGCGTGAAGTTGAGCCCTTCTTTCTCCTTGAAGTTCGCCTGCGCCTTCGGGGTGTCGGGCGAGATGCCCAGCACCACCACGCCCTTCTTCTGGAACTGTTTGACCTCGTCGCGAAACTCGCGCGCCTCTGTCGTTCAGCCGGGCGTGCTCGCGCGCGGGAAGAAGTAGAGTACGACCTTCTTGCCTCTGAGACTGGTCAAATCAAAATCCTCGCCGGTGTCGGTCTGGAGGTGGATCGGGGGAGCCTCGTCGCCTTCTTTCATAGCTTCTTCTTCAGGAGTTCGTTGACGGCCGTGGGATTCGCCTGGCCCTTGGTGGCGCGCATGACCTGGCCGACGAAGAAGCCCATCACCGTCGTCTTGCCCGCGCGGTACTGCTCGAGTTGCTTCGGATTCGCGGCGATCACGTCATCCACGATCTTTTCCAGCGCGCCGGTATCGCTGATCTGCTTCAGGCCTTCGCGCTCGATGATGTCCGACGCCGCGCCGCCTGTAGCGAACATCTTGGGGAAGATTTCCTTCGCCAGCTTGTTCGAGATCTCGCCCGATCCCACCAACTTCAGCAGTTCGCCGAGGTGCTCCGGGCTGACCGGCGACTCCGCGATCTCTTTGTTCTCGGCTTTGAGCGCGCCCATCAAATCGCCCATCACCCAGTTGGCCGCCGCGCGCGCGTCGCCCGAGACGCTCGCCACTCTTTCGAAGTAGTCGCTCATAGCCCGGGTGGCGGTCAGGACATTGGCGTCGTATTCGCGCAGGCCGTACTCGCTCAGGAATCTCGCGCGCTTCACAGCCGGCAGTTCGGGCACCTGGGCTTTCACTTCCGCGAGCCACCCAGCGCTGACGCGCAGCGGAACGAGATCGGGCTCGGGAAAGTAGCGGTAGTCGTGCGCGTGCTCTTTGCTGCGCATGGCCGCCGTCTCGCCGGTTTCCGGGCTGAACAGGCGCGTCTCCTGTACGATCTTGCCGCCGCTTTCGACGATCGCCACCTGCCGCGCGATTTCATGATCCAGCGCCTGCTTCAGGAACCGGAACGAGTTCAGGTTCTTCACTTCAGCCTTGGTGCCGAACTTCTCCGCCCCTTTCAGGCGCACCGAGACGTTGGCGTCGCAGCGGAGATGACCCTTTTCCATGTCGCAGGTCGAGACTTCGATGAACTGCAGCACCTGCTTGATTTCGGTGAGGTATGCGTAGGCTTCGGCGGAACTGCGCATGTCGGGCTCGCTCACGATCTCGATGAGCGGCGTGCCGCTGCGGTTGAGGTCGACATACGTGTAGCGATCGGAATCCTTGAAGCCCTCGTGAATGCTCTTGCCGGCGTCGTCCTCCATGTGGACGCGCGTCACGCCGATGCGCTTGCGCTCGCCTTCCACTTCGATCTCCACCCAGCCGTGCTCGGCCAGCGGTTCGTCATACTGTGAGATCTGGTAGCCCTTGGGCAGGTCGGGATAGAAGTAGTTCTTGCGCGCGAAACGCGACATCGGACGGATGGTGCAGTTGAGCGCGATGCCGGCCTTGATGGCCAACTCGACGGCGGCGCGGTTCAGCACCGGAAGCGCGCCCGGCATCCCCAGACACACTGGGCAGACGTTCGTGTTGGGCGGGGCGCCGAAGCTGGCCGGGCAGCCGCAGAAAATCTTGGTTGCGGTGGCGAGTTGGACGTGCACCTCGAGGCCGATCACCGGTTCGTATTTAGCGATCGCGTCCGGTAGTGCAAGGTCAAGAGTAGCCATCGGAGACCATTATATTGCGTGGCCCCGCGCCGCTGATCCGGAGGTCCGCCGTACAATGAAGATTGTTCATCACATTCGAAGGGATTGACGGCAGCGGCAAGAGCACGCAGATGCGCCTGCTGGGCGAGCGGTTGAGGGCCGCCGGCAAGACGGTTGTGGAGAACGCCGAGCCCGGAGGGACGCCGATCGGCGTACAGATTCGCCGGATTCTGCTGGACGCCCGGAATCAGGAATTGTGCCCTACCGCCGAGCTTTTGCTTTACTTCGCCTCGCGGGCACAGGCCGTCGACGAACTCGTGCGGCCGGCGCTGGCCCAAGGCGCGATCGTGCTGTCCGACCGCTGGACCGATTCCACGCTCGTGTATCAGGGCTGCGGGCGCGGGCTCGGCGCCGACACCGTGCTGACGCTGGATCGCATCGCCTGCCGCGGGCTGGTGCCCGACCTGACACTCATCGTGGATATCGATCTGGAGACTTCACTGGCGCGGGCGCGGGTGCGGAACACCGCGACTGAGAGTTCCGAGACGCGCATGGACGAGCAATCGTTCGATTTCCACCGCCGGGTGCGCGATGCTTATCACCGGCTCGCGGCGTCACAACCGTCACGGATCCGGCTGGTGAACGGCGACGCCGGCGTCCAGGTTGTGGCCGATGAAATCTGGGGAATTGTGAGCCGCCATGTTTGACGATTTCTGGGGCAACCGGCACGTGACGCAGGCGCTCGAACAGATGGTGGCGCTGGACCGGCTGCCGCAAACCATGCTCTTCGCGGGGCCGGAGGGGGTCGGCAAAGCTACGCTGGCGCGGCGGTTGGGCGCGGTGCTGCTCGGTCACGGCGAGCTGATCGAACGCGACGACCTCAGTCTGCCGCAGAACGTCAAGCTGGTAGCGGAGCGCGAAAAGATGCCGCCCGACAAGCGCAACGAGGATCCGCTGCTATTCGCCACGCATCCGGACTTCGTGACGTTTGCGCCCGACGGTCCGCTGCGCGTGCTTTCCATTCCGCAGACTCGCCTGCTCAAGGAACGCGCCGCTTTTATGCCGATGCACGGCAGCCGGCGCATCTTTCTGATCGATCATATCGATCGGGCTAACGAGCAGGCGGCGAATTCGCTGCTGAAAACTCTGGAGGAGCCGCCGCCGCATCTGCTACTGATCATGACGGCGGAGAACGCTTACAGTTTGCTGCCCACGATCCGGTCGCGCGCTGTGCCTTTTACGTTCACTCCTCTTTCTGCCGAGGAGATGCGCGACTTTGCGCGCGCGCGTGGGCTGGAAGATCCGGAGCGGCGGATGGCACTGGCGGGAGGGAGCCCTGGAGCTGCCGTTTCGCTCGATCTGGAGACCTACGACAAGCGGCGAGCAGCTATGTTCGCACTGCTGAAGGTGGCAGCCGGGGTCGCGCCGTTCGCTTCGTGGATGCCGCATTCGGAGGCGATCGGCCGGAGCAAGAGCGAGAAGCTGGACATCCATCTCAAGGTGCTCTACGATTTGCTGCGCGACGTGTTGGTGCTGCGCGAGTCCGGCGGGGAGATTCGGAATTCGGATTTACGGGGCGAACTCGACGCCGTCGCCCGGCGGGTTTCCTTTGCCTGGATCCGGCAGGCAGTGCGTAAGCTCGACGAGTTGGTAGAGTTCGCGCGGCGGAATATTCAGAAGACTATCGCGCTGGATGCCTTGATTATGGAGTTAAAAGGCTAGCGGAGGCTGCGCCATAGCAGGAAAGCTACGAGCGTCTTGCCGTCTTCGATTTCGCCGTCGCTGATCATTTGCGACAGGTCTTTCTTCTTGAACCACTGCATCTCGATGCGCTCGTCTTCCATCGGCTTGGCTTCGCCTTGCTTCAGGTCCGTCGCCAGGAACAGGTGCATCTTTTCCGAGAGGAAGCCTGGGCTTGGCCAGTACGCCGCAAGTTTCTTCCATTTTTTTGCGGTGTAACCTGTCTCTTCCGCCAATTCGCGCTTGGCTGCTTCCAGCGGCTTTTCGCCTGGATCCAGACGGCCCGCCGGGATTTCCCAGAGATCCTTTTCAGCCGGAAGACGGAATTGCTTCACCAGCAGGACGCGGTTCCGGTCGTCCACGGCCAGCATTACCGCCGAACCGGCGTGGCGCACGATCGCGCGCTCGATGTGAAAGCCGGACGGGTCCCTTGCTTCCTCTTCCACCACGGTGAAGATTTTCGATTGGTAGACTTCGCGCCGCTTGCTTACTTTCATGGCTGAATCTTCGTCACAGTAACGGTACCGAACTTCTCGACTGCCTTTTGAATTTTCGACGCATCGCCGACTACTACGATGACCGCCTGCTCCGGGCCCATGTACTTCTTCGCGGCGGCCTGGATCTGGTCCGGCTCTACCGCGCGGACGCGGCCGGTGAACTTCTCCAGGTACTCGTTTGGCAGGCCGAAGTTGCGCATCATCACGAACTGATCGGCCAGGGCGTTCTGCGTCTGCATCATGAGTAGAAATGAGCCGCTGGCGAAATTTTTCGCGTTGCTCAGCTCTTCGGCCGAAACGCGCTCTTTCTCCATGCGCTCCAGTTCTCCGATGACGGCCTTCATCGCGGGCTCCACGACCTCGTTGCGCACCTGCGTTACGGCGGCGAATGTGCCGGCCTCGCGGTTCGGCGCCTGCTCGGCGTGGGCATCGTAGGCGAAGCCTTCCTTTTCGCGAATGTCAACGAACATGCGCGACGTGGTGCCGCCGCCCAGAATCACGCGGCCAACCTGGAGTGGAACATAGTCGGGATCGGTCCGCGTCGCCGCCAGGCGGCCGATGTGGATGTCGGCCTGGACCGACCCCGGACGATCCACCAAGACCAGTTGACGCTTTGGCGCGGGCAGCGGCGCTTCGGCCGGAGCTTTCACTTCCTTGCGCGACCAGGAACCGAACTGCGCTTCGATGATCTTCACGGCCTCAGCCTTCGGCGGCAGCTTCCCGATCAGAATGAGGACCGCATTGTTGGGCACCAGATAGAGGTCGCGGTAGGCGAGCACGGCATTGCGATCCAGCTTGTTGAGCGATGCCATCGTCGGGCCGGTGTGCGCATAGGGGTGCTTGCCAAAAACCAGTTCGTGGAACTCACGATGGGCGAGATAGGACGGGTCGGACATCTGCTGCAACAGCGCCTGCTTCCGATTCTGCTGGTGCAGCGCGACCTCCTCCTGGGGGAAGCCGGCGTTGCGCGCGACGTCAGCCATGAGTTCGAGAAGTTTCGCGGTGCTTTCGGAGAGAGCGACGGCCGAGAGCGTGAGGCCGTCGGCGTCGGCGCTGCCGGCAAGAGTGCCGCCGATTGCCGCCATCTGCTCTGCGATCTGGCGCGAGGTGCGCGTTTTGGTGCCCTCGATGAGGAGGGCCGCGACGTCGCCGGAGAGGCCGGGACGATCGGGAGGATCGTTGCGGCTGCCGGCGCGGAACGTCAGGCGCGCTGTCACGAGCGGGAAGCGATTGTCTTCCACCATCACCACGGCGAGGCCGTTCGGCAGCTTAGCTTCTTCGATGGGCGGCAGCTTGTAATCGGGAATGGGAGGAGTCGCCGGTGGCTTGGTGCGGTCGAATGGCTGCGCGCACAGAGCGGCGCCGGCGATCACGATCGCGATCAGGGCTCGCATCACTGACCCTCCTTGCCGCCTTGCGGCTTGGGCGCAGGCACAATCTCGAGGACACTGCGCTTTTCCGGAACGAGATATTTTCGCGCCACCGCCTGGATCTGCTCCGAGGTCACCCCCATGTACGTCTGCATCTCCGTGTTGATCAGCCCGGGATTGTTGTCGAACACTTCATACTGGCCGAGCAGGCGCGCGCGGCCGAGTGCGCTCTGCAACTGCATGATGCCAGTGGACCGGACATATGTGCGGACACGCTGCAGTTCGTCCTGCGGGACTCCGTCTTTCTGGATTTTCGCGATCTCATCCTGCACCTGGCTTATTATTTGGGTGCCGTTGAAGTTCGGCTTGTGCAGCATGAACATGGCGTACATTTCGGGCGCCTTGTAATCATTGGCAGCGGCGAAGGGCCAGCCCGGATTGGCTTCGAATTGCAGAACGGACTGTTTGCCCTTTACCAGGTCGAGCTGGAAACGCGAACTGTCGCCGCCGGTGAAGACGGCGTCGAGCATGTAAAGCGCGTTAAAGTCGGCCGAGCGGCGCGGCGGCCCCGGGTAGCCGATGATGACCCCGGGGACGTTCGCCAGCGGATCCTTGTATATCTCCGTCGCGCCCTTCGCGCCGGGCTCGCTAAGATCGGGACGTTTCGGCGGCGGTTGCTGCGGGATATCGGAGAAATACTGGTCGATGAGTTTCTTGGTTTCGGGGATTTTGATATCGCCGACGATCGCCAGCACCGCGTTGTTGGGCGCGTAGTAGGTCTTGAAGAAGCGGCGCACGTCTTCCACCGATGCCGCGTTCAGATCCTCGAACGAGCCGATCAGGGAGTGCGAACTCTGCCAGTTGTGGAAGGCGATCTGCGGCCAACGGTCGACGATGGCTGTGGAGTAGGGCTCGTTATCGAAGCGCAGGCGGCGCTCCTGCTTGACGGCCTCCTTCTGGTTTTGCAGGTTTTCGGCGCTGATATCGAGGCTGCGCATGCGGTCGGACTCCAGGAACAGCGCGCTCGCCAGCTTGTTCGAAGGCAGAGTCTCAAAGTAGTCCGTGTAGTCGGGATGCGTGGAGCCATTCATCTGTCCGCCGTTGGACTCGATGATCTTGTCCTGCGTACCCTTGGGCGCGTTGGCGGAACCTTCGAACATCATGTGCTCGAAGAGGTGGGCGAAACCGGTGCGGCCCTTCTCTTCGGAGCGCGCGCCGACGTTGTAGATCACGTAGACGGCGACGACAGGGACGGCGTTGTCCTGCGAGAGCACGACGCGCATGCCGTTAGGGAGCGTGTATCTCTCGATGGGCACGGTATAGTCCGCCGCGGCCAGCAGGGGGGCAAGCAGAAGTGTGAGATATTTCATGAACGTACTCAAGACGAACGAGGGCCCGTTTGGTTTCATGATAGCGAGAAATCCGGGGACAGACGGAGCATTCCCCAATTTTTCCGCGCCGCGAAATTGGGGAATGTTCCGTCTGTCCCCGAATTAATCTCAGGCAAGGCTGAGGCTGGCGTGGGCTTTCGCGTCGAAGTCGATAAACTCACGCTTCTCGAGCTTGGGGAAGGCGGCCGCTGCGATCATGGCGGCGTTGTCGGTGGAGAGTCCTGGTGAGGGAAAGTACACTGGGCAGGGCAGGCGGGCGCCGCGGGCGGCGGCACGGAGTCCGGAGTTGCAGGCTACGCCGCCCGAGATGATGAGGGACTGGGCGCCGATCTCTTCGGCCGAGGCGCGGGCGCGACGCAGCAGTTCCTCGATCACCGTGTACTGGAAGCTCGCCAGCATATCGAGCGTGGGCTGCGGAGTGGCGGCCAGCCATTCCTCCTTCGTGGGCCGCACGAGTCGGCGGCGCGCCTGGATCTCGTCGTGCAGGTCGTGCGCTTCGACCCAGCGGAGGACCGCCGTCTTGAGTCCGCTGAAGCTGAAGTCGAGCTTATTGCCTTTCATGTGAGCGAGGGTGAATCGGACGGCCTGGGGATTTCCGTAGGGCGCGAGCGCGTCGACGACCGGGCCGCCGGGATAGCCGAAACCGAGGAGCTTGGCGACTTTGTCAAAGGCCTCGCCCGCGGCGTCGTCGCGAGTCTTGCCGAGAAGACGGTAGCGGAAGCCGTCCAGGACTTCGAACAGATGGGTATGGCCGCCGCTCACGACCAAGGCCAGCGCAGGAAATTGGACGGACGTGCCGGCGCGCTTCGCCTCCATGACGACGGCGTGGATGTGGCCCTCGATGTGGTTGACGCCGATGAGCGGCAAGCTCCGGGCAAAGGCGAGCGACTTGGCGTAGGTCAGGCCGACCAGCAGCGAGCCGACCAGTCCGGGTCCGACGGTGGCCGCGATCGCGGCCAGGTCGTCAAGCCGCGTGGCCGATTGTTCGAGCGCGGCGCGGACGACGGGCACGATGGCGCGCAGGTGCTCGCGCGACGCAAGTTCCGGCACGACGCCGCCGTACTTGCCGTGTGTCGCCAGTTGCGACGCGACGGCGGAGGACAGCACCGTGAGCCCGTCTTCCACCACGGCGGCGGCGGTTTCATCGCAGGAGGATTCGATACCGAGGATGCGCACTAAATTTCAGGTTAGCAGGCGAGTGCGCGCAATCTGCGCGTCAGTTCCGCGCAGCGATCGACCGAGCGGCGCAGCTCGACGATGGCATCGTTGGCTGGATGGCCCAGGCCCAGCAACCTCGCGGCAATCTCAGCGGTGTTGAGAATGATGGTCAGCTCCTCGTTAAATTCGTGGGCAGCGACCTGTATGTTTTGGTGTTCATTAGTCATGGCAATTCAAGCCCACGCTAACCGGGCCGGTGGTGGGAGTCCGAAATTGACTGGCGCATGTTGTTGAGTTCAGTGAGCAAATTTAGTCTGCCTCGCAGTGAATGACCGATTCGCCGCCGAGGAGAATCCGTCGCGCTGAGTGAGCGATTGGAAATCTGGAGATTAACGTCGGCACAGTTCGCACTTGTGAATTATTGGGCAGTGCGTACAGTTGGAGCCGGTCTTACGCATGTATTGGCGTGTGGAGGTCTGTGGGTTCGAGCCTATGGCGGGTCAGAGCACGATATTATCGGTTGAAAGGCACAAAGTCCGGCAAGGTGAGACGCTGGATAGTATCGCCAGGTCGGCGGGAATTACCTGGCAGGATCTGGCGGTCTTCAACTTCGGTACGGCCGATCCGGACGAGATCAATCAACACCTTCGTGACGACGTGGGCTGCACCAAGAGATCCGGCAACGGCGCCAACTATATCTTTACTGACTTGGATAACCCGGGCATCGTCCTGGTCCCGCATCCGTGGCGCAAACCGGGCCTCACCACCGATCAGATCCATCACGTGAAGGTGCGGCCGCTGATGATCGTGGTGGATTACGAGTTCCTTCACGACGGCGACAAGACCAATCTTTCGTTTACCATCCGCGGGCGGCAGCCGAAGGAGGTATTTGTCCGGCTGTATGAGTGCAGCACACAGGCGTCGGAGAGCCAGCGGCGGGAGTGGATTCGTGCTCACGCGGCGAATTTTCAGGACAAACCCGGTTACCGGAAAAGCTGCCGGTATTGCGAAGTGCAGGCCGGCGATTCTTTAGAGTCTCTGGCCGGCACGCACGGCGTCGACGACCCTGACCGGATCCGAAGCCATTTCGAGAATGAGGCGCTGCGCGAACTGCGAGGCGATTCGTTTTCCCTTGCAGCCGGGGACTTCGTCTTTATCCCGCAGATCGACCGCAACGGCCCTGTCCCTCTCGGCGATGTCCTTTCGGTGAAACCGGCGGCGGAGCAGGCGAAAAACGGAAAGCGATACACCGCTGTCTGGGATAACGTCGGAAGCGGGTATGACCCGCTGGACTGGACCGAGTGGATGCCGGAAACCGCCAGCAGCATCCCGGTGCTTCGGAACATGGATTTCGCCGATGGCGATTCCGGTGACCAAGCCTTCTACGTGCCGCAATTCGCCGTTCTGATCGAGGGCTTCGTGCCGATCGGCGTGTCTCCACCGCCGATGTGGCTGGTCCACCTTTCGCAACTGGAAAGGCCATCCGAAAGCGACGCATTTCGGGTCTTCCTGACCCGTAGCGCCTCGCGCGCGATGGAGGAGACGACAGCCGAGTTTGCCGGTCCGGAGGAGCCGCTGACCTTCTACAGCGCCCTTCAACCCGGGGGCGGTGGGGAGGAGAGCTCGTGAGATGCGAATCGAATTCAGGAAACTGACGCGAAACGGACGGAACACGAATTTTATATCGCTCACCGGCTCCGAGACCGTGGCAATTTCGGCGATCGCGCAGGAGATCTGCGTGGAACTCGGGTCACTCATCGAGGATATCAAGAGGCTGCCGGATAACCTGCGCGTCCTCATGTATCTCTGGGACAACCATGCCAAGCCGTACATAAAGAAGATTGAGAACGACACGGAAAAGAGCAGCTCGTTCCGGCAAATGTTCCTGGTGTTTCGGGACGGAGATTCAACCTACAACGAAGCGAAGGATGGCAGCATCAAGAATCCCTCCGATTATCTGGGTCGCGAACTTACCCGCTACCCTTATGGAGTTGCGCTCGCCATCAATCTCGGTGCGGTGTATCAAAGTTGGCAGGTCGATCTGAAGCAGGGGCCTCTGATTCTGACTCCGGAACTCGATCAATCCCAGTGGCACAAGTGCCGGGCATCGAACTCCATCGCACGCCGCGACTCCGAGAAGGCGAACCGGTACAAGGCGGCGGTGCAGAAACTGGCGCCCTATCTCGACAAGATGGAGCACCTGATCGACAAGTACGAGGAGGCCGCTCAAAACTGGCAAACCGATGCAAAGGGCGGCCAGCCTTATCTGCAAGGTCTGGCGGCGCTGAATCTGATTGAGCGCATGACGGACATTTACTCGCGTCAGAGTGCCGGCGCACAGGCTACAAACGCGCTCGCGAAGGAACTGATGGAGCATTGCGGGGGCCTGGTGCAGAGGTCGCTGCTCGCGGCAGTCCGGCGGGTTTTGAAGGAAATGGCGGCGCTTTACTTCGACAGCGGGCTTGCCAAGGCTCTGTGGGAATACCTGAAGCTGTGGGATCCTTCCGATCACTACTACTTTCACACGGTGGTGGCAAACTCGGTGGATGCCCCACGAAAGAGGAAAGGCAGATCGAACGATTTTGACGATCGCTTCTTCCAGGCAGTTGACAATCTGACCCGTTACATCTCCGCCGATGCCGATACGGCCGAAGCCGTTGCGAAAGAGGCGAATCGTGCGGCCGCAAAAGTGACTCCGCTGGTGATGGAGTTGGCCAAACAGGGCAAGCTCGGATCCAATGTCCCCCTCCAGCAACTGTTGGATCGGGGAGAAAAGTCCCTGGCGGATCTGCAGGGCGGGGGCGACACGGGCGTTCTTTCTGTTTTCGTCACCTGGAGCGGGTACGCCGGATCATGGCTGGGGACCATGGAAGGTCCGCCGACGGTGGCCGGTCTGGCCGCCCTGAACTTCGCCAAGAGCAAGAACTTCATCAGCTTCCTGGAACGGGATACGCTGCTGAAGTTTGTCGCCCTGATCGGTGTCGATAAGACCAGAATCGCGGTAATCAATGAACTGGTTCAGCGGGGCGGGCAGGACGATCTGAAGACCGCGCGTGATCTCTACATCCGGTCCTCGTGGCGATCACGAACAATCTTCGTCGCTTTCACCCTGCTCGGCACGGCGGCCCTGATTTACCATGTCGACGCACTAGTGCAGAAGCTGAAAGATGATGGGGATCAGCACAAATTCGACTCTGAGCTCATCAAGCTCATTCTGTTTGTCACTTCCGACGTAACCAATCTCGGGCTGGTCGCCCTGACGTTTAAGTACAACCGCGACCTCGAAGCATTCCTCGCCAGTAACATGAAGGCGAGTACGCAGGCGCTGGCCGATCGCATTACAGCAATGGATGCCGGCGGCTGGAGAGTAGCGACGGTCGGAGTGTTTTACAAGGGAGTTACAGTTCTTGGTGTAATTCTGACCTTGTGGGATCTTGGTGCACAATGGTCAAGCACGGACACATTTGAGAAAGCGGTTATGTTCGGTACCGTGGCAGCTTCTCTGGGAATGTGTCTTGGCTCCTTTGGGATTACAGGGTGGATGGGACCGGTGGGCCTGGTTGTCACCGTAGTGCTCGGACTGGTCATGGTTGTGTATCAATACTTCAAGAGCGGTTTTGAACAGACCCTGCGCGGGCTGCTGGACGGTTTTGGGGATACGCTGCTTTTCAAAGACAATCTGTACTACCCGGTGCACAAGGAGCAGATATTCATTATTCTGACCAATGCGAAGACCCTGGAGGATCTCCGCGACGAATTGAGTAAGTCGATCGCAAACTCGAAATGGCGAAACCCCGACTTAGGTTATGCGGTGGAATATCAGCGCGCCGGTATCACCGACGAGTCTCTGGCGAAGATCTATGACATGGATCTCGCCGAGATCAAAGAGATCATCAAGAATGAGTGGTATGCGCTCGATAAGTATCACGCGCGTACCGCCTCGGCACGCATCGAATTGCTTACGCCGGAGTCCGGGATAAAGCTGGTGGTTGGTGTGCAGTCGTCCGTTCGTGTTGCCGTCTACAATGGCGATAACGTAGGCTACGCCTTTCTCGAGCCTGATCCACAATGGTGTGACGGCGATCCGGACCAATACCTGGCGGAAGACGTAGCAAATCCGTTGGAGCCGCAGGCGGCAGGCAGCTATAACGTTGAAAAGAAGTCAGTGATGCTATACGCCGAACCCCAGCGCACGAAGTATGTCTCCTACTTTGTGGGCAACCTGCGAATTCTGGCTCTGCCGCCGGGTAAGGTGGCCCGGTTTTACATCAAGACGCCGAACGCCAACACGAAGTGGATCGACGGCCGGCCGGACGGCTGGAAGGCGCAGTTGCTGGTGGATTTTCCAGTGACCGCTTGACGAAAGCCGGAGAGTGAAACTATGCCGATCGTTGGATTGCCGATGCTTCCCCCTGGCAGACGACTACGTCTGCGGGGGCTATACGCGGGAAAGTGCCTGGCTCGGGTCCAGGATCTGTCCGGAGGGGAAGAGCGGCTCCCTTTCAGCGGCAGGGTGATACCCGACATCTTCGATCCGCAAGATCCCTACAGCACGAACCAGGCCCTCGCGTTCTTTAGCTCGCTGTCCGGCTATCTGGGTTCCGCGGCTGGAGCCGGTTGTTCCCATACGGGGCGGAGTGATCTGGAGCGCGGCATCCGCCAGGCGTTGGACGCGCGCGAGATTGTCGTGATCTCTGAAGCTGTGGAAGCGACTTTGAAGTACAAGGTGGCTCCGGTTGCCATATCGAGGCCCCGCGGCACCGCCTGGAAGGTTTCCGGGGGAGCCGACGCGTTCCTGATTGTGCGGCGGAAGGATCTGCTGCCCGGCGAGCGGCCCATGCGAGATGTGGAGATTCGCGAGGTCATCGAAAGTTTGCTTTCGCCGGGTGCGCGTCCGGCTGCCGCGGAGATCCTGGGCTCACTGCAGGGCGGCAGCCGGGATGCAGCTTCGGAGAAGGGAGCGATGCGCACGCGACTGGCCGCTGCATTTCGAACTG
>Ga0070741_10015083_pt1 | contig 13191 bp, 11 predicted proteins | sample Coa_R1_4_FD_66440 | JGI IMG/M metagenome (GOLD analysis project Ga0070741, IMG submission 66440) | Surface soil microbial communities from Centralia Pennsylvania, which are recovering from an underground coalmine fire - Coalmine... | ecosystem: Environmental > Terrestrial > Soil > Unclassified ... | reverse complement strand
GGTCTTGCTGGCCTGGATTCTCGGGGCGGGGCTCTCGGTGTGCGATGGCTTGGTCTGGGCGGAATTGGGCGCGGCGATGCCGAACTCGGGCGGCCCGTACACTTATTTTCTGGAAGCGTTCGGACGGCAGGGGCCGGGACGGCTGATGAGTTTTCTTTTTCTCTGGCAGAGTGTGGTGGTTTCGCCGCTCTCGATCGCTTCGGGCGCCGTTGGTTTGGGCCAATACGCGCAATTCCTCGCGCCTGGGCTGACTACGACGGGAACCAAGTGGCTCGCGGCGGGCGTGTGCGTGGTGACGACAGCTCTGCTCTACCGCGACATCAAATCCATCGGGCGGATGTCGGTGGTGATGCTTTTTGTCGTGTTGGGAACCATTCTGGTCATTGTCTTCGGCGGCGTGACGCATTTTCATCCCGCGCGCGTGTTCGATTTTCCGCCCCATGCCTGGAAGCTGAGCCCGGGGTTTTTCGCGGGCCTCGGCGCGGCGACACTCATCTCGGCCTACGATTACGGCGGCTATTATAATATTTGCCTGGTGGCCGGAGAGGTGCGGCAGCCCGGGCGGGTCATCCCGCTCTCCATTTTGCTGGCGATCGGCGTCGTTGGCGCGCTGTATTTATTGATGACAATGTCAATCATCTCGGTGGTGCCCTGGCGGGACGCCATGCATTCCACCGCGATTGTCTCGCAATTTTCACAGGCGCTTTACGGGTCGGGCGCAGCAGTTGTGATGACATGGCTCATCATGGGAGCGGCCTTCGCCTCGGTCTTTGCGGTCATGCTCGGTTACTCGCGCGTGACTTATGCGGCGGCGGCGGACGGACATTTCTTCAGGGTTTTTGCGCGATTGCATCCCACGAAACAATTCCCGCATGTGTCGCTGGTCGTGTTGGGGGTGGCCTCCGCGCTGGCCTGCATGCTGTCGTTGGAAAAGCTAATCAAGGCGCTCATGGTGATTCAGACGATGATCCAGTTCCTGACCCAGTGCATCGCGGTAATGGTGATCCGGGCCAAGCGCAAGGACATGCGGCTGCCGTTTCGCATGCCGTGGTATCCGCTGCCAGCCCTCCTCGCGCTGTCCGGCTGGATTTATATTGTCGGCTCCAACGGTTGGGAGTACGTGCTGGCTGGGATAACGCTCTCATTGGTCGGCGTCGGCGCTTACTTGTGGCGGGCGTCCAACAAAGCTGAATGGCCTTTTGCGGCGTCCAATGAAAAAGTATGATGTGGCGACATTCGGGCCGGTCTTCGCGGATCACGTGCTGACCGGGCTGCCGACGCTCCCAGCCGCCGGCGAGGAAGTTTTCGCGCAAGGCTACCGGCGCGAAGCAGGCGGCGGATGTTTCGCCACGGCCTGCGGTCTGGCGGCGTTGGGCGCTTCGGCGGCGTGTTTCGGAGTGGTCGGGCGGCAGGACGGAAAGTGGTTGCTGGACCGCGTGCGGTCTTTCGGAGTGGACACCGGCGGTGTGCGATTCTCGGATTTGCCCACCGGCGTGACCGTTGCGGCCTCCTTGCGCGAAGACCGGGCCTTTCTGACCTTCGAGGGCGCCAACAGCGAATTATGGCCGTGGCTCGAAGCGAAGGGGTTGGGCCGCCAACTCGCCCAAGCCCGGCATGTGCATTTTGCCTGCGCGCTCCCGCCGGGACCGGGCCGCCGTTTGATTGAGGAACTCCACGCCCGGAAAACGACCGTTTCCCTCGATTCCGGCTGGCAGGAAAAATGGATGAAGGACAAGCATGTATGGCCGCTGTTGGCCGAGGTGGACTGGTTTTTACCCAATGAAGCTGAAGCCCGCTTTATGACCGGAAAATCCCGTGTCGAACAAATGCTGGAAGCCTTCGTTGCCCGCGGGGTCAAAGGAGTCGCGATCAAACTCGGCCCCGGCGGGGCGGCGGCGTGCCAGGCTGGGCCAGTCATCAAAGCCAAGGCGCTGGACGTTCCTGTGGTTGACACAACCGGGGCCGGCGACGCCTTCAATGCCGGGTTCCTCCACGCAAGACTGGCGGGTTTGCCCGTCGAGAATTGCCTTCAGCGCGGCGCTGTCTGCGGGTCGCTATCCACCCGAGAGTCCGGGGCGCTAGAGGCCTTTCCAGAATTGGACGAAGTATTAGCGCACGATTCTCGCGCGAAGAACTTCTTGACGTGATTTACCTTGTGGGACGAACGATAAGGTCCACGGGTAGGTTTGAGGCGATAGTGACGGTGAGGCGGGTTGGGTTGGGCGGGTTGGCCCGGGCGAAATCACAGACGTAGATGGCCTTGGAGGCGCTGAACATGCCGTCGCGACCAACGTCGAGCGCCGTGTCGCCGAGTCGGAAGCTGGGATGGAAGCCGGTGAGGTTGGGATTGGGAGAGATGTCAATGGTAAGGTTATTTAGGTTAACATGATGGACGGAGAGGTTGAAGCCCATCAATTGGGCGGAGAGAAGGCTGGCGCCGAGGGCGTTGGTTCCAGGGCGCGTGAATTCGGGAGAAGTCCAGACTTCGTTGGGGGAGAAATTGGTCAGGCGCAACAGGAGGAAATGGAGGTCCCAGGCACGGTCGGGAGAAAGGACGCCCAAGAAATCACGTTCGGAAGGTGAGATGTCATCCCCGGCGGGCGGATGGTAAAAATCGCCGGAGGAATCACCAATGGAGAGATCGACCACTTGCCATGAGGAAGGGATTTCGTAGTGGATGGAAGTCCAGTTGGGATGGGAGCCGACCCATCCGCCACGCCCGGGGTGGATTGTCGATGCGAAGCTTGTCAATGTGAAATCCACGGGCCCGAGGTTCCTGGAAATGGGCAGGGCGAGGCAAGGAGCCGGCGAGGGTTTGGGGGGCACGGGATTAGGAACGTCGAATTGGGCCAGGACAGTGTCGTGGTAGTAGTCGTCTTGGAGACGCAAGTGAAGGCGGCGGCCGAGGCTGGGGGCAAGGGGAATTTCAAAGGCGCGGACGAAATTGGATTGGCCGAGAAAGCTGTTGAACTGGTAAACTGGCCCTTTGGCGATGATTTCGTCGCCGTCATCGTCGGAGACATTGAGAAATGTCATGGAGGGTCGGCTGCAGACGAAGAAAACGACCAGGCGATCGGCGGGGCTTTTGACGGAGTGGATTTTGGCGCCGATCAAGCGCGCGGCCGCATCCGGCAAGGCCGGCCCGAAGGCGCGTTGGATGAAATTGCCGGTGGCGATGCGGTGGGTTTTACCATAGGAAATCTTGGCAAGGCGAACGACTGTTCCATCGGGTAGGAGTTGCGGACCTGGTCTGCGAGGCGCCCGGAGGAGGGAAAGCACGAGGGCGGCGGCCAGGGCGAGTGAAACCGCCGCCAAGGCAAGCCGCGCTATTTTCATGGCGCGAGGAAGGGCTTAGCCGCCGGCGGGGCCGGGAGGTTGGGCTTTGGAGACGGCGTCGGCCATGGCGTTGACGCTGTGGAGGATTTTCTTGGCGGCTGATTGGTCGGAGACTTTGAGGCCGAAGTTTTTGTCCAGGGCGACGACGAGCTGGAGGGCGTCCACGGAGTCGAGGCCGAGACTGTTGGGGCCGAAGAGGGGCTGGTCATCGCCGATTTCTTCGGCGGGAATTTTCAACATCAGGTTTTCCACCATGAGTTGTTTGATTTTGGTTTTGAGTTCTGAGTTATCCATGAAATCGAAGTAACGAAAGCATGCCGGAGGAGGATTTTCAAGCAGGCGTCCGCCTGAAACGGGCGGCAGCGGCTTGCTCATGGGCGCCGGCGACGCTGACGACGGCGGTCTGGGATTGACCCCGAAGGAGGGCGTCAATGGCCGCAACGCATTGCCAGGCGGCGCCGGCGGCGAGGCCTTCGCCCAGAAGTGTCTTGGGTGAGAGACGCGGGCCGGCCCAATCCTGCCAGGCTGTGTCTTCGGCGCGGTCGCGGGCCGGGACGCCAGTGCGGCTGTCGCAGAGGAGGGCATCGGCGCCGCGGGGCAGGACTTCAGAGCGGGCGTCCGCGACGGCGCGGACGCGTTCGGTTTCTGTCAAATAAAGGCGCGCGTCGGAGACGGCCTCGAGCTCGACGGAGGCGGGTTCGGCGGAGAGCAGGATGGCGCCGGCGCCTTCGGCGCAGACGGTGGCGCGGGTGAAGTGGCGCCAGGCCCCGGCGGTGAGCCAATCGTTTTCCTCGGCGCCCACGACGAGGCAATCCTCCACGCGTCCGTCGGTGATCCAATCGGCGGCGGTGGCCAGGGCTTGGAGGACGGTGGCGGGATCGCCGACGTATGTATAATTCACAGTGGTGGATTCGAGCAAGGCGCTGAGGTGGCTGGCGGGGGCGTTGAAAACGGTTTCCGGGAAAACGAGCGGGCTGGCGGTGGCGGCGTTGCGCCAGGTTTCGTCGTAGAAGCGGCGGGAAAACTGGACGCAGCCGCCGGTGACGCAGAAGACGACGGCGAGGCGGCGGTTGGCGCGAGGGCATTCACCGAGGGCCTGGCAGACAGCGGAGGCGGCGAAGACGGAAAGAGGGCTGGCGCGGCGCAGGCGTGGATGGGAAAGGAAAGGCTGCTTGGCCTTGAGCGGGGGAACGAGGCGATAGGGCAGCGGACGGGCGTTTCCGGGCGGGCGCAGTTGGTTGATAGGAAGGGCGGCGCCGCGCGCGAGGGCGGCGCGAAAATCTTCCATGCCCCAACCCGCTGGGGAAACGCAGCCGATGCCGTGGACGAAGACGCGTTTCATGCGGCTTTCTTGAAAATGAGAGTGGCGTTGGCGCCGCCAAAACCGAAGGAGTTGGTTAGGGCGCAATCGACGCGCGCATTGGCCGATTGGGTGACCAGGGGGAAGCGACAGACGGGATCGGGCGTTTGGAGGCCGGGCATGGGCGGCAGCCACTGGCCTTCGAGGGCCATGAGGCAGATGGCGGCTTCGACGGCTCCGGCGGCGCCGAGCAGATGGCCGATGCAAGATTTGGTGGAACTGACGGGGATGCGCGTGGCGGCGTCGCCCGCCCAGGCATTGATGGCGGCAGCCTCGGCGGAATCGTTGAGCGGGGTGCCGGTGCCGTGGGCGTTGATATAGTTAACAGCGGAAGGGGCCAGGCCGGCGGCGGCACAGGCCGCGTGCATGGAAGCGGCAGCCGCGGCGCCTTCGGGATGCGGTTGGGTGAGGTGATGGATGTCTGTGGCTGCGCCGTAGCCGGCCAATTCGGCAAGAATGGCGGCGCCGCGTTGGCGGGCGCGCTCTGCGGATTCGAGAATCAGCACGGCGGCGCCTTCCCCCAGAGCCAGGCCATCGCGCGCGGCGTCAAAGGGGCGGCAGGTGGTCAAAGAGAGCGCCTGCAAGGAATCGAAGCCGGTGAAGACCATTTCGCTCAAGGCGTCGTAACCGCCGGTGAGGACGATGTCCTCGCGCCCAGTGCGGATGAGATCGGCGGCGTGGCCGATGGCGTTGGCGCCAGAAGCGCAGGCATTGGCGATGACGGTGATCGAGCCGCGAAATCCGAAGGCCTCGGCGAGGGCCATAGGCTGGCTCTGGGCCAGATAATGGAGGACGCGACTGGCCTGGCCCCAGGGGCGGTCGGGCCGCTCGATGGCGCGGCGATAATAGGCCTCACCGACGGCCATGCCGCCGCTGGTGGTGGCGAGGACCATGGGGAGTTGGGTTGTGCCGTCGAGGCGCGCTTGAGCCCATGCTTCGCCAGCGGCTGTCAAGAGCAATTTGGCGGCGCGGTCGAGGCGGCGGATGGCGCGCGGCTTGAGGCGGCCGCAGGGGAGGTCGGGCGGCAAATCGACTTCGGCGGCTTTCTTGGCGCGCTGGCGCGAGACGTCGAAGAGGGTGACGGGGCGAAAGGCGGAGCGGCCCTGGCGGAAGCCAGCGGCGTTTTCGCGCCAGCCGCGCCCGAGGGCGGTGAGGAGGCCCGCGCCCGTGACGACGACCTTACGCGGTTTTGGGCCGGCTTGCCGAGGAAACAACACGATTGTAACAAACGCGAGGAGGGGCGAATTGACAAGGCTGGAAAATTGGACGGCGCGCGGGCGCGCGCAGGCCAGGGGCGGGTTCGACAACTTGGGGATGCGAAGGTTTATTTTTGACAGGACTCAGAAGATTAACAGGATTGGGCACAATAATTTGAAAGCAGGCGTTGACGCGATGCGTGGGGGTGGCCAGATTTTCGGCGCCATGAAGATTTGCTTGTTGGGTTGGGAGGCGTGCGGCGTCGCGCTGTCGGTGGTGGTGGGACTGCTGACGGGGTGCGCAGAGGAGAGGCCATCGGCGGCGCAGATGTCCGGGCCGGTGACGATTCACTTTGAGGCGCGCGAGGCGGGTCAGACGCCCGAGCATTTTACAACGGCGTTGACGGGGGGCGGCGGGCCGGTTTCATGGGTGGTGCGGGCCGATCCGACCTCCCCAGACGGCGGGGCGGCGCTGAAGCAGGAAAGCGCGGACGACACGAGTTATCGATTTCCGCTGTGCATTTATGACGGCGCCGAGGCGCGGGACGTCGCTGTGACTGTCAAGTGGAAGGGCATTTCGGGCGAGGTGGATGAAGCGGGCGGGATCGTGCTGCGGTATCGGCCGGAGAATTATTATATCGCGCGGGCCAATGTGCTGGAGGGGAACGTTGACCTTTTCGAAACGGTCAACGGCAAGCGCGCGAAGATCGTGGAGGTTCCGGTCCACGTGAGCGGCGGCCAGTGGCACACGTTGCGGTTTGAGGCGAGGGGGCCGAGATTGATTGTTCTATTTGACGGACAGAAGGTGATTGAGCAGCGCGATCACCGGTTTTCGCGCGCGGGAAAGGTGGGGCTTTGGACCAAGGCGGACAGCGTGGGTGAGTTTGCGGATTTCGAGATTGAGCCGTTGCCGTGAAGATATGGGCATGAAAAAACGTCTGTGGTGGTGGCCTGGCTGGGTGTGCGGATTTGGTTTGTTGATTGGCGGAGGGTGCGAGTCAGCGCCGCGGGCGGGTGAGGGTGCGGCGGGCGCGGCGACCCCGGTTGATCTCGAGGCGAAACAAAGCCTCGCCGCCAAGTTTGATTCTCCGCTGGTCATACTCGTGGTGGAGTCCGGGCGCAGCCGCGCTGACAACAATGCGATGACGATTTTCGGAACGCCCACTTTTACCGGAGCAGCCGAAGGGGTCACGACAGCCGGGTTGGACATCAGGAATTCGCGCAATCGCGCGACGGTCGAGCGGTTTCATTTGCAACGCACGCCGTTGCTATTGTGCCTTTCTTCGCGCGGCATCATTATCAGCCGCGATGACCGGGAGGTCACAGCGGATCTGGCGGCGGCGCGGGCGCGCCAGGCGTTGGAACAAGGGCCCGGCCTGGACGAGCAATTTGCGGCTTTGAAGGAGGCGGCGCGGGAGAATCCGACAAACGCCGGGGCGCAATTTCACTTGACAGACTTTCTGATGGCGCACGGCAACGCGGCGGAGGCGATTCCGATTCTGGCGGGGCTGGCGCATGCGGAGGCGGCGGCGCCAAGGGACCGCATCCGGGCCTGGGTGGAGTTGGGGCGGGCGCACCTGTGGATTGACGAGACGGAAAAGGCCCGCAATGAAGCGCGAGGGCTGATGGACACGCTGGGCGGCAGTTCCGCCGAAGCAAAAGCCGGAGCCGAGTATCTGCTGGGGCTGCACGAGGCCGCCGCCAAACGGCCGGCGCAGGCGCGAGAGCATTTCGAGGCGGCCAAGGCGGCGGCGCCCAATTCGGCGTACGCGAGGGCGGCGGCGGCGGAGTTGAGGAAATAGAACACAAGAGCCTAGAATTAAAGCCGAGGATTTGGCTGCGTCTCCTCGGGGGGCGGAGAAGAATCGGGCGCCGACGCCTCGCCAGGTTTTGGGTGTAGTCGCTCTCTGGGAGCTTTTCTGATTTGGACGAGCGCAATGATTTGAAGAACGACGCCAAGTGCGGCCAGAACGCCGATCAACTGGAGTGCGCGCCCCAACTCAACCTTGGATTGGCGTTGATCGTCGATTTCGCTTTTCTGAATCTGCATCCCGCGCAGCCAGTCGTCGGTAGTAAGCCTCTTTTGACCGGATTGAACCTCGTGTTTGAATTCTTCGAAGTTGTCTCGAGTGGGGGCGTTGTGGTGAGCAACCATTGCCGCCATGAAAAAAGATGCGGCCGAAATCAGCACGAACGCAAAGATAGGTAGCGCAAGCGCGCATAAGTATTTCTTTTTCATCGCTCCTTTTGCTCCGAACATAATGCAACAGCGTCCGGTTGCGAACTGCAGTCAGGGCGGAGAAGAATCGGGCGGTTGCGCGGGGGCGAAGATGCGCAGGCCGGACTTGAGGCGGTTGGTGTTGAGGCCGGGGTTGGCGTCGGCGATTTGTGCGGGTGTCAAGTCGATTTGATGGTCATGCGCGAGGGTGTCGGCGACGTCTTGCAGGTCGTTGCCGCGATGAAGGGAATACCAGTAGCCGTCGCGCGGGGCGGATTCGGGTGGGGCGTTGGTTTCGGTGGGCGGGTCTGGTTGCCAGGGAACGGGATGGCCGGTGGCGTCGAGTTCCGGGAACCACCGCATGCGGTCGGCGAGGGAGCCGATGGCGGTTTTGCGGCAGTGGCGGACGAGGGTCTTGTAATAGATGTCAGCGGCTTGAGGATCGCGGTTTTTGAGCCAGGAGCCGGCGGTGCAGAGGACGATGGCTTTTTCGTCGGTGTTGTCGGGCATGAGACTGGCGGCTTGCAGCGCCAGAGAGGCGGCGATGTAGCGATAATGATAGCGGAGCGCAGGATCGACGCCGCGAGCGGAGCGGGCCAGTTCATCGGCCGTGGGGCGGGTGATGGGCGAGTTGGTGTCGGAGATCTCGGAGCGCGAGGTTAAGAAGCCGCCGTAGATGGGCTCGATAGCCCAGTCGGGAGCGACTTCGCAACCGAGGAGTTCCATACCGTCAAGACGAATGATGCCGGACGCAGCGAGAAGGCCATCGACGCCGTCCGGGCTATTGGCGTCTGAGTTTTGCGCCATGGTGAGAGCGCTGACCATGGCGTCGAAGTTCGTCAGTTCGGAATGGGGATAATATGGGCGCGCGGCATTGAATTGGCCGTCGCGGGCGAGACGGCGGCCGAGCAAGTAGCGGATGTCGGCGCGAGGATTGGATTGAAGGGAGGCGTCGGCGGAATTGGTGGCGTCTTGAGGGGAAGGAAACCAGTGGGCGTCCACGTAGTTTTTCAATTCGGCGAGGGTCAAGACGCGCTCGGCGACGTAGGCGGCGTCGCGCCAAAAACCAGCGCGGAGGAGGGCATCGAGCGACTCGGTGTAATCGTGGCGGGCGAGACGCAGGGCGCCGGACTCGGCGAGAGCCTCGGCGTGGAGCGAAACGTAGCTGGCGGTGTAGGTCGAGCCGGGCAGATAGAGAACGTCTTCGAGGCCGCGCGGCTTGGCCTGGTTGGTGACGTTGTCGGCTTCGGGAAAGAGGTCGATGACGTGATCGATGAGAGCGGCTGCCTCATCAGTCTTGCCGGCGCGCAAGAGCAATTTGGCCTGGAGCCATTGGAGGGAGGGCGTGGAGGGAGCGAGATTGATCCAGCGTTGGGCGGCGTCAAACTCACCGGCTTGATAAGCGGCGATGGCCAATTCCTCGGCGCAGGCCATATCTGTCACCTTGGCGGCTTCGACGGCGGCGAGCCATCCGGTGACATTATAGTTTACGTCCCAGTTGTCGTAATAATCGTGGTTGGAGGCGAGGAAGGAAGTGGCGATGCGGCGCGCGACGGGATCGGCGGCGAGGCGCGTGAGAACATCAGCGCCGTTGGTCAACGCTTCGCGGCAGGCGAAACGGAGGGAGCAGGCGGCGGAGCCATCGCCGGTGGCGAGTTGTTGGGCGTAGAGGTCGAGGGCGGCGATGGCGTTGGTTTGGCGGAGGCGGATGCGCGCTTCTTCGCCGAGGCTTGCGGCGGCGAGGCCGAGGCGGTCGGCAAAGCCGTCGGATTTTAGAGCGCGCACTCGCTGGAAATATCCGGCGGCGCGTTCGGGATCTTCCACGGCCCAGGATTTGCCGAGCATGTAGGCGGCCCAGGTGGAGCGATAATGGCGCGCGGCGGCGGGCCGATGGAGAAGTGTTTCCCAGGATTGACGAGCTTGATTGGTTTGACAGTTGAACCAGGCGACGCTGCCTTGGAGATAGTCGGCAAATTCCGGCGGGGCGCCGGCGAGCGCAGTGGCGTGGAAGTCGGTGAGGAATGGACGCGGGTCTGAAGAAAGCCATTGCTCCAGCTTGTTGCGGAGGGCGGTGAGTTTGGCGCGTTCGGCGCCGTAGGCGCGCAGGGTTGCTTCGCGTTGATGGGGGGCGATTTTTTGTTCGCGCAGGGCGGCGTCCAGTTCGGCGGCATCGGCGTCGGCCGCTTCGGCGGCGGAGTCGTCCGCGGGATGGGCGTGGAATTTTGGCGGCGGCAGGTGAATGCGCTCGAGGTCGGAATAGAAGAATATTTTGGGGGCTTCGAGCAGGGCGGCGTCGCCGCGATCGAGCATGGAATTGGGAAAGAACGGGCCGCAGGCGATGATGGGGCGCGGCGAGAGCAGGACCGCGAGCGTCAAGCAGAAGATCAGCGCGATGGCGCCGGGTTTATTCCTTGTTGGTTTCAAGATTTACCTCCGCGTCTCGTGTCAAACGAATCCAGCCGATGTTCCGTTGGGAGCCGGCGCGCAAAGGCGCCGGGCTGGCGGAGTGGAATGTCGCGGAGGAAGGGTTGCTGTCCGCGAGTTCAAATCCGCGCAGAGCGTCTCCCGCGGCCAAGCGGGCGCCCTGCCAATGAACCTCGACGGCGAGCCGGGAGGAAACGTCGAGTTCGCCATCATTGACCAGGCTGATGTCATACAGCCCAGCCTCGACGCGGCGCGCTTCCGCGTGAAAATTCTCGCGCGGCGAACGCAAGTGAACAATGGCATCAAGGGTGGGCCAGCGCCAGTTCAAAGTGTCGGCCTCGGTGGGCAGGCGGTACCAGACGACGCCGCGCAAGGCTGGCGGGCGCTCGGCGGCCCAACCTCGGACCAGTTGCGCGAGGGAAATGGGGTCGGACCAGACTTCGCGAAGGCGGGCGCGGGCGGGCCAGGATTTGGAGGGGCCCTCGGCGGAGAGGCCGACGAATTGGCCGTCCGGCGCGAAGGCGAGGAGGTAGGCGTAGGTGGGCAAGGCGACGCGGAAAGGGACGCCGATTTTCGCGGCTCGTTGGACGGCGGCGTGAGCTTCCGCGGGATCACAGAGGGTAAAGGGCGCATCGTAGGAACGCGGGCGGTGGAGCGAATGGACTTGCAAGACGTAGGCACTGCAGGAGGAGGCGAGGTGGCGGAAGGCGGGTTGGTCGAGCCAGGAGGGCAAAGCGGTAATGACGATCGGAACGGGAGCGGCGGTGTCTTTGAAGGCGCGGAGCCAGGCGGCGTAGCCATCGAGTTTGGAGGCGGCGCAATCGAAATCGATTTGAAGTTCGCAAGGGGAGACGCTGTTGGTTTGGGCGGCGCGAATGGCGGAAGCGGCGAGGGAAGCGAGGGCGGAGGCGGTTTCGTCGCAAGAGGAGAAGGGGCCGGGAAAGGAGTCGATGCGGAAGGCGAGGCCGACGGGAGTTTTTAGTTGACGCACGACGTCCCAACGGATGGCGGTGGGCGTCCAAATGGGATGGGATTTGTTCCAGGAGACTTCGCCGGAGAGGAGAACCACTTCGGAAAAGGAGCTGGCATGAGCGAGCGCGGCTTCAGCGACAGCGGGAGTCCAGGCGCGTTGCCAGAGGTAGGCTTGTTGCGGGAGGTCGGCGGCGGCGGCGCAAACAACAAACGCGAGAAAACAGATCCAGATCTTCATCGGCGCAAGATTGATTTTAGCGGGGGAGTGGCTACCTTCCAGCCGTGGACAAAGCAGAAAAAGCGGTCGAGAAGGCCGAGCGGACGCCGATCGAGCCGGCGCTGAAGCAGCGCATCCAGGAATTGATCAAGGCGAAGGGAGGCGGGCACAACGAGGATTTGGTGGAGGACATCATCGCCAACGCGCTCAAATTGTTGACAGATGTGGAAGAGCGCGGGGATGTGCGGGTGATTCGCACGGCGGTGCGGGAATTGCGCTACGCGTTCCGGTTGTTTGCGCCGTATGAGGGCCGGCGGAAGGTGACGATTTTCGGGTCCGCGCGGACGCTGCCGACGCGCGGGGAATATCTGGAGGCGGTGGAGTTTGCGCGGAAGATTTCGGAAGCGGGGTTCATGGTGATCACGGGCGCGGGGCCGGGGATCATGCAGGCCGGGCACGAGGGAGCGGGGCCGGAGAACAGCTTTGGGGCGAACATCAAGCTGCCGTGGGAGCAGACGGCGAACCCGATTATTGACAAAGACAAGAAGCTGATTTCGTTCAAATACTTTTTCACGCGGAAGCTGACGTTCATCCGGCATTCGGACGCGATTGTGCTTTTTCCGGGCGGGTTCGGAACGATGGACGAGGGTTACGAGGCGCTGACGCTGATGCAGACGGGCAAGGGGCGGCTGGTGCCGCTGGTGCTGCTGGACCGGCCGGGTGGGAATTACTGGAAGACATGGGACAAGAACATCCGCGAGCATTTGATGCGGGAGCGTTTGATTTCGCCGGACGATCTTCATCTTTACACGATTGCCAACACCGGGGCGGAGGCGGTGCGGATCATCACGCGGTTTTACCGGAATTACCATTCGAGCCGGTTTGTGCGGGACAGATTGGTGATACGGTTGCAGCATCCGCCGACGGCGTCGGCGATTGAGGCGTTGAATGCGGATTTTGAGGACATCGTGATCGGAGACAAATTCCAAGCAATCGAGGCGACGCCGGACGAGCGGGAGGACAACGATCATGTGGAGCTGCCGCGGCTGGCGTTTGGGTTTGACCGGCGGCAGTATGGGAGGTTGAGGCAGTTGATTGATGTGTTGAATAGTTATTAGGGCGTCGGGGGAAGGCGAAGAAGAGCCAGTGTTCGGAGCCGGAGTCGGAATCAGAGGATGGCCGCTTGCGATGGGGAGTTTATTTGACATTGGTTGAGGTGAGGCGGCGGAGGGCGGCGAGGGCGGGCGGATAGCCGGGGTGGAGTTTGAGGGCGCGCTGGAAGCCGGCGATGGCATCGTCGCGGCGGCCGAGGAGGGCGAGGGTTTGGGCGAGATTGCATTGGGCTTCGACGAAGTTTGGAGCTCCAGCGGCGGCGCGCTGGAAGCAAGCGAGGGCATTTTCTAATTGACGCTCCTGAAGGTAGATGCTGCCGAGATCGTTGTTGGCGAGGGCGTAGTTAGGATCGATT
>Ga0070741_10015082_pt1 | contig 13191 bp, 11 predicted proteins | sample Coa_R1_4_FD_66440 | JGI IMG/M metagenome (GOLD analysis project Ga0070741, IMG submission 66440) | Surface soil microbial communities from Centralia Pennsylvania, which are recovering from an underground coalmine fire - Coalmine... | ecosystem: Environmental > Terrestrial > Soil > Unclassified ... | reverse complement strand
CCATCCGCCTTCTCCTGACGCACTCCGAGGGATTCCCGGAAGACAACCCATGGGGTGACCGGCAGCTCGCGCGCGGCGATGCCACGATGTCCGACTGGATGCGCGCCGGCATCCCCTTCTCCACCACCCCGGGGACGGCATACGAGTACTCCAACTACGGCTTCGCCATCCTCGGGCAGATCGTGCAGCGGGTGGCGAAGCGGCCGTATGCGGACTACGTGCGGGACAACATTCTCCGTCCGCTCGGCATGAACGCCACCACGTACTTCGTCAACGAAGTTCCGCCCGAGCGGATGGCAAAGGGATACCGATGGGATGGCAAAACGTGGCTCGAGGAGCCCGCGCTGCCGCACGGCGCATTCGGCGCCATGGGCGGACTGTGGACCACGCCGCGCGATCTGGCGCGCTACGTCGGTTTCCTGCTGTCCGCCTTTCCTCCGCGCGACGATCCCGAACGCGGCCCGATCCGCCGCGCCAGCGCGCGCGAGATGCAGCAGGCGTGGCGCTCCGCCGGACCGGCCTGGGCCGCGCGCGACACCCTGGAAGGACCGCTGCAATTGTCGGTCAACGCGTACGGTTACGGGCTGAGAATCTCGCAGGACTGCCGCTTTGCCTACATCGTGCAGCACGGCGGCGGGCTGCCGGGTTACGGGTCGCTGGAGCGATGGCTCCCCGATTACGGCGTGGGCATCATCGCCTTCGGCAATGTAACCTACGCGGGATTCAGCTCGTTGTTCGACGAAGCGCTGACGGCCATGCTTGCGACCGGCGCGCTCGAGCGGCGCGCGCCGCGGCCGTCACCCGCGCTTTTGCAGGCAAAGGATGACGTCACGTCGCTGATCCGGCATTGGGACGAGGCGCTCGCACATCGGATCGCCGCCGACAATCTTTTTCTTGACCAATCGGAGCCGGTGCGCAAGGCGGAACTGCAGGAGCTGACGCAGAAGCACGGCGCCTGCCGCGCGGCGGCGACGATCGATGCTGACAACGCGCTGCGCGGTACGTGGGAAATGCCGTGCGACCGGGGATCGCTGCAAGTGCGGATCACCCTCGCGCCGACGATGCCGCCGAAGGTGCAGTTTTTCGCTGTCCGATCGATTCTGGCGCCGAGCGAAGAGTCGCGCAAAGCGATCGAGGCGCAGATGCCGTCGGGCTGCAGCATCGGGCGGGCGCTGAGCGAGACCTCGGTGCGCCTCGATTGCCGCAACGGCGCTCTGGTCGCGCGCCTGTCGGGCGCCCAGGTCACGTTCGCTCCGCTGCGCGACGCCGACCATCGCTGCGCGCCGTAGGACATCGATCTGGTTTCCTCGCGCTCTACGGCGTTCGGAATGACAGCCGCGGATCGAGCCGTTCGTAATCGCGCTCGTTGAGCGTCAGCAATTCCGTCGCTCCCGCATCCTCGGCGGACTCGAGGATGACCGCGTCATGGGTGATCCCCCCGCCGAGGCCGTTTGCCACCACGCGGTTGAGCACCTGCCAGGCGCTGCGCGCATGCAGACCCGCCAGCGGCGTCGAGGCGAAGTTCTCGCGCAGCAGCGTGAGCGCGTCGGCGGGGGCCAGCCGGTGAGGCGCCGGCAGTCGCGTGAGTACCGCCAATGACTCCACCAGCGCGTGCAGGGGAATGACCACACCATCCTTCGCGCCGAGCGCGCGCTCCACCGCCCGCGCCGCCTGCGCGTGCCGCTCGTGCCACGAGACCAGCGCGGCGACGATCACGCTGCTGTCGAGAGCGATCATCGCCGCCGCCGCAGTTGTTCGCGGACGGCGCGCACCTGTTCTTCCGGCAGGGATTGCAGCTCCCCTTCGGCCTCCGCCACATGCAGCCTGCCGTGCCGGACGATCCGCACCCTGGCCGGCGCCGGCTCGATCGACACAGCCCCATCCCGCAGGCCCACCTCGACCACCGTTCCCGGCTCCAGCCCGATGGCAGATCTCATGTCACGTGGAATGACAATTCTTCCGGCAGAATCAATGGTAGTTTTCACGGTAGGATTCTACCATTGGAAGAAACTTCGCCAGTTCTCCCTGCCACACCAGCGGCCGGGTGTGCGTGCCGTGGCCGTATCCGGCTTGCGCGGCAGGGATGAGCACAAAGCGTCCTCGCTTCACGCGCGGCATCAGCCGCTCCACGATTCCCAGTTCCGGCGGGTTGACGAAGTCGTCCCCCGTATTGATGGCCAGAAGCGGCGCGGCGATCTGATCAAGGTGCGGCGCGGGATCGTAATCGCGTGAGGCGTCGAGCGCATAGAGCAGATCGTCCGGCTTGATCGACGCCAGCCGGGCCTTCATTTGAACCGCGAGCCAGCGATCCGCCTCGTGGCGCGACGGAAGCGTCGACTGCCACTGGAGCGGCGCGCTGGTGACGAGCATCAGGACCTGCACCGCGGCCGTGAGGTCATTCGCGCGCAGATCGTCCATCATCATCGTCCGCCACACGCGGTTGCGCCCGGCGATCGCCGCCGGCGCGCTCGCCAGCGGCAGCAGTCCGTCCATCATTTGCGGCCAGCGCTCCCCCCACATCCAGGTGTGCATCCCTCCCATCGATGTCCCCATCACCAGGAACAGATGCTCGATCCCCAGCCCCTCGGTCACCAGCCGGTGCTGCAGCCCGATCATGTCGTCGTAGTCGTAGCGCGGGAATTTCTCATGCAGCCCATCGCTCGGTTTCGTCGACTGGCCGTGGCCGATGTTGTCGGGGATGATGATGAAGAACCGCGCCGCGTCGAGCAGCCCGCCCGGCGCGAAGAGCACGCCGGCAAAGTGATCGTTCAGGAACTGATGGAGCGATCCTCCCGTGCCGTGCAGGAGCAGCACCGCGTTGCCCGGCCGTTTCGTGCCGATGGTCGCGTAATGGATCCGCACCTCGGGCAAGCTCTCTCCCGACCGGAAATGGACGTCGCGGGCGATGAAATCTCCCTCCACCGGGGCGGGGAAATTCGCGGCCAGGGACGACGTGGCGAGCAGAAGTATGAAGAAACATCGCATCCGGTAAGCATAACTTGACCTCCCTTCCTCACCCGGCTACGCTGAGGTCAATCGATGACAAGCGATGGCCGGGTCGACGCGTTGATGGACGCCATCCGGCGGATTGTGCAGGCACTGCGCAGTTCGCATCGCGCGGCCGCCTATTTCAATCTGACCGGCGCGCAGTTGTTCGTGATCAACGCGCTCCACGATGCGCGCCGGCCGCTGAGCGTCCGCGAACTCGCCGCGCGCACGCGCACCGATCCGAGCACGGTCTCCGTAGTCGTCACCCGGCTGGTCAAACGCGGCCTGGTGCAGCGCGTGCGATCGGCCGACGACAACCGGCGCGTGGAGCTGTCGCTCACGCGCCGCGGTCTGGCCCTGCAACGAAAGGCGCCGACCACGCTCGCGCAGGAGCGCCTGCTCGATGCTCTGGACAACCTCTCGCCGCGCGATGCCGCCACCCTGCAGCGGCTGCTGACCCACATCGTCAACACCATGGGCGCCGCCGAGCAGCCGGTGGAAATGCTGTTCGACTCGCCCATTGCCCGCCGCGCGCGGCGATAGCCGGACCATCGGTGCCTCGTGGCGACGGAACTGGAGATCTCCACCAACGGCGACGTGCTGGTGATGACGCCGGTCCGTGATCGCGGGCGGCAACGGAAACTGAAAAAGATCCTCGAGGAACTCGACCACGAATATGGTGGAGTCTTTCGATGGCTGGCCGGGTCGTGGAGCCATCGTTCCTCACCGGACCCGCAGGTACGGCGGACAGAACGGCGTCCGTGACCTCGATCGGCGCCCTCGCCTGCACGCCGGCCTCTCTTGCGGTGGAACGGGATTCGGGTCCGCGCGGATCGGGACGACCTGTATCAGCTCGTCATCGGCGTCGCCGAGGGGAGCGTGAGCAAGGCGCAGGTGGCGGTGTATCTCGAAGAGAGCTCCGGTTAGATAGGGCCCGGGCTCGGGCGCGGGCTCGGGCCCGGGCGCGGGAGCATCACATCCCCATCTTTACCATCGGGTCCTTCGAGGTGATGTCGAAGGTGATCATGAAGCCGTTCGTGTTGTGGTACGCGAATGCTTTCTCCCCGAGTTTCCACGCCTCGATCTCGTTCGGCATCAGAACGAAACCGTCGTTGCGCGGGGCACCGATGTAGCGCAGGTTTCGGATCACCACCGGCTCGTTGCTGTTTCCCGGCAGACGCCTGAGGACGACCTCGGCGGCATTCCCGCCGTCGAGTTTCGCCGTGGCGCGATCCTTGTTTGCCGTCCAGTCGATCGGAGCATCCTTGCCGACTTTGAACTCTTTCATCGGAGTCGGATAGACGCGTGGAATGATGGCCAGGATTCCCTCGCGTTGCGCGGCGGTGACCGCGGGATCGAACGTGACGACGCCCCACTCGCCCGGCTCCGTGAGCTTGTTTCCGAGGTCGCCGGCAAACCAGAATTTGGCCCCGTCGAGTTTCGTGGTGCCGTAATGTCCGTGGTTCACGCGGAAGGCGAGATTCCCGCGGCAGTAGTGAACCGCCTGTCCCGTCGCGTGATCGTGATGCGCCGCCGGCTCGTCGTTGAAGTAGCACTGGCAGAACATCGGACAACTGCACGCCTCGATGATTGTGGCATTCAACGCCCAGTCGGCTTGCGCCTTGTTCGGTTCGTCGGCCGCCCCGGCGGCCAGGGGGAGGGAGAGGACCAACACGAGCACCGGGAGAACGGACTTTCTCATGAGCATTGCTCCTCCTATTTGTTATCAGCCGTTGGATGCGGAGGAGGCCCGCCGGTTACAGACATCGAGGATCCGTTCGCCGAGATCGGCGAGTTTCTTCTCACCGATTCCGTAGATTTCGGAAAGCTGTGCCAGGGTGGTGGGCCGCAGGCGGGCCACCTCGCGCAGGGAGCGGTCGCCCAGAATGATGTAGGGAGGGACGCCGCGCGCGGCGGCCAGCTCGCGGCGGAATTTGCGAAGCGATTCGAACAGCGCCTCGTCGACGCCCAGCCACGAATCTTCCTCATGCCGGCGGCGGGGCTTCTTCCGCGCGATCTGGACCAGCCGTACGCTCGACTCGCCGCGCAACACCGATCGCGACGACTCGGTCAGCTTCAGCACCGGATAGCGGTCGCCCTCCTGCGCCAGCAGGCCGTGGCCGATGAGCTGGAAAATCCAGTCGCGCAGCTCCGACTGGGCGTGGTCCTTGAGCAGTCCGTACGTGCTCAGGCCGTCGTGACCGAGGCCGCGGATGCGATCGGTGTCCTCGCCGCGCAGCACCGCGATCACGTGGCCCACACCGAACCGCTGTCCGACGCGCACCACGCACGACAGAATCTTCTGTGCGATCACGGTCGCCTCGCTGACCTCTTCGACGTCGCCGAGGCAGAGATCGCACGCGCCGCAGTTCGGATTGGGGTACTCCTCCCCGAAGTACCGCACCAGTGCGCGATGACGGCAGACCGCGCCGCGCGCGTAGCGATCGATCTCGTCGATGTGCCGCAGTGAGGTGCGAACAAACTCCGGGGCGACGCCGCCGCCCTCGGCCGCGCTTCGCTCCACGATCGACCGCCACAGCAGCACGTCGGCCGCCGAGTACAGCAGCACGCAGTCGGCCTCCAGCCCGTCCCGCCCTGCCCGCCCGGTCTCCTGCTGATAGTGCTCGATCGATTTGGGCAGTCCGGTGTGCAACACGAAGCGGATATTCGAGCGATCGATGCCCATGCCGAAGGCGATGGTGGCCACGACGACGTTGCACGACTCCTCGGCGAAGGCGTTCTGCGTCGCGGTGCGCTCGGCCGCGGCCAGCCCGGCGTGATATGGCCGCGCGTCGATGCCGCGCTTGCGCAGCGACGCCGTCAGCTCGTCGACGTCCTTTCTGCGGATGCAGTAAATGATTCCCGCCTCGCCGCTGTGCCGCTCGAGCAGCTCGAAGGTCTGCTTCAGCGGTTCGACGCGCGGCAGCACCCGATACGACAGGTTCGCCCGGTCGAAGCTGCCGACGAGGACCGCGGGGGTCTTCAAGCGCAACTGCGCGGCGATGTCGCGGCGCACCGCCTCGGTCGCCGTCGCGGTGTACGCGTGCAGCGCGGCATTCGGAAATCGCTCCCGCAACACGCCGAGCTGGCGGTACTCCGGTCGGAAGTCGTGCCCCCAATGGCTGATGCAGTGCGCCTCGTCGATGGCGAACGTGCGCACGTCGAGAGTCTGCAGAAATTCCTGAAAGCGATCGATCGCCAGCCGCTCCGGCGAGACGAAAAGCAGGCGCAACTCGCGCCGCCGCGCGGCACGGACGATATCGCGTTTCTGCACCTCCGTAGCGGTGCTGTTCAGCTCGCGCGCGTCGACGCCGAGCTCGCGCAACGAGTCGACCTGGTCCTTCATCAGGGAGATCAGCGGCGATACGACCACTGTCAACTCTCCCGTCAGTAGAGGCGGCAACTGGTAGCAGAGCGACTTGCCGCCGCCGGTCGGCAGGACCACCAGCGAATCGCGCCGCGCCAGGGCCGCGTCGATGGCCCGCTCCTGCAGCGGACGCAGCGACTCGAATCCCCACGTGCGGCGAAGGATCTCGGCGACGCGGGGATCGGACACCATGTCATTTTAGTGGGCACAACTCGAGGTCACAATTTGTGACCTCGAGTTGCGGAACTCACGCGGCGAAAGCTGAAACATGAAGTCGTCAGGAAATCGGGCGGCATTGCGCGCGGCGAGATCGCGGTCAAGAATTCCCTTCTGCCGGCGAACAACGGTAATGGCGCGGAGGAGAGCGGCGGGGGCGACGCGTTACTTCCCGCGTGCGCCGTTGAGCAGGGCGAAAAAGATCGCGCGCAGATCGGCATCCGAAAAGGGGCTCCTGTGCCCGGCGCGGCGGGCCATCAGACGGTCGCGGATCATCGACTCGGCCGCGCCTAACAATGCCGAGGCGAGCGCCGCATCGTCGAGGTCCTCGCGGAAAGTCCCGTCCTTTTTTCCCCGATGGATCAGCACGTGGACCAGGCTCTCGAACTCCAGAAATCCTTTCGACAGCAGAATCTCCGAGGACGCCCCGCGGACGCGCCGCCCTTCGAACAGCAGCAGATAGGCAAGCTCGTGATCGTGGCCAAAGGCCTTGATCACCGTCTCCAGAATCCCCGCCAGCGCCGTGCGCGCGTCGGGAGCGGCCACGACCACCTGCTGGATCTCGCGATTGAGCATCTCCCAGCTCGCGTCGAAGATCGCCTCCAGCAGCCCCGCCTTGGTCTGGAAATAGCGGACGATCTGCGACTCCGACGTGCCGGCCTCATGGGCCACGGCCGCGGTCGAGGTTCGCTCGAAGCCATGCTTCGCGAACAGGCGCTTGGCCGCATGGAGAAGCCTCTCCCGGACTGAAGGGCCGCCCTCGGTTTCGCTCACCAAAGTGATGGTACCAGCATTTCGCAGTGGCACGATAGTTGCTTAGTCGAAACGCTATCTATTTTCAATAGAATTGCTTTCATATATTGAAAGTGTTACAACCACGCCCAATTTTGCCGTGAGGAGATGTTTTTGATGTCGAAGAGTGCGCGCCTGTTCCTCGCCCTCGCTCTGCTGATTTCCTCCCCCCTTCTCGCCGACAGCCCGATTTTCTATTTCAAAGGGGACGTCGCCGACCAGACCAACAAGGTGGTCAATGACGTCGGCAGCGCCACGTTCGATCGAACGGCCCCCACCGGCACCGTTCCGGTCACGCAGACCGGCTCGGCGTTCGCCAACGAGGATTTCGTCGGCAACGGCCTGGCCTTCTACTGGTCGGGATCCTACTCCGGCCCGGCCACCGGAACGCTCGATCTGAAGTGGTACTGGAGCTCGCAGGTGGCCAGTGCCATCGGCGGGTTCGTCGACATCAGCGTCTTCGCCGATCCCGACTACACCGCGGCCAGCCGCGTGCAGCCGGACAAGCTGATCGGGCGTGCGCTCATCCAGCTCAACGGAATCGGCGCCACGCCGGCGCTGGTCCACAGCCAGATTCCCGTGAACGGGAACGTCACCGGCACGCTGCTGATCCAGTGCGTCCCGCACTTCATCGTCAACGATGCCGAGCTGTTCGTGCACTACAACGCGGTCTCCACGCCGTCGAGCTTCCAGTTCCTCGACGTGGCCCGCGTGCCGTTCCCCGCCGCGCCACGGGCCTCCGGTCTCCCGGCGCGATTCAAAGTGCTCACTCCTTCGGCCTCCCAGCTCGCCTCCGGCCTCGGCACCGACGCCGGCGAGCCGTCCATCGGGGCGAACTGGATTTCACGCAACGCCATGTTCCTGTCGCTCAACACCACCTTCCGCGTTCTTTTCGACGACTCCTGCCCCACGTCCCCCGCCTCGACATGGTTGAACAAGAGCGCGCTCAACACGAGCGTCATCAGTCTCGACCCGATTCTGTTCACCGACCCCCAGACCGGACGCACGCAGGTTTCCGAGCTGCTGGCGAACCCGCTCGTCAGCGCGTCGTCGTTCAGCGACAACGACGGCGACACCTGGACGCCGAGCCAGGGCGCGGGATTCGGATCGGGCGTCGATCACCAGACCATCGGCGGCGGTCCGTTTCACGCTCCGATTCCGACCGGCGCGACCTATCCGCACGCCGTCTACTACTGCTCGCAGGACATCGCCGAGGCGAACTGCGCACTGAGTCTCGACGGGGGGCTGACCTTTGGGCCCGCGGTCCCCATCTATGCGGGCGGATGCGGCGGCTTGCACGGGCACGTGAAGGTCGCGCCGGACGGCACGGTCTACGTTCCGAACAAAGGCTGCGGCGAGAACGAGGCGGTGGTTGTCTCCGAGGACAATGGCATCACCTGGAACATCCGCAAGGTACCCAACAGCCTCCCATCGGACAGCGATCCCTCGGTCGGAATCTCGAAGGGCGGGCGCGTCTACTTCGCCTTCGCCGACAACAACAACGATCCGGTCGTCGCCGTCTCCGACGACAGAGGCCAGAGCTGGTACAACGTCTTTAACGTCGCCCCCGGAATCCACAACGTCGCCTTCCCGGCGATGGTGGCCGGCGATGACGACCGCGCCGCCTTTGCCTTCCTCGGCACTCCGTCCGCTGGAAGTCTGCAGGCGCGCACATTCCCCGGCGTGTGGCATCTGTACGTGGCCACGACGTTCGACGGCGGCAAGACGTGGTCCACCTCCGACGCCACGCCAAACGATCCGGTCCAGCGCGGTCCGATCTGGCTCGCGGGGGGCGCGGAGATCTCCCGCAATCTGCTCGACTTCATGGACGCGACCATCGATCAGGACGGGCGCGTGATGGTCGGATTCGCCGACGGCTGCGTGGGCGCCTGCGCGCAGGCCGGCGACAGCGCGCGCGGAAATGCCTACACGGCGATCGCCTCGATCGCCCGGCAGTCGGGCGGACGGCGCATGTTCGCGGCCAATGATCCGATCGAGCCGACCATCCCCGGCGCGCCAACGCTCACCGTCACACGCAACGGCGCGCTCGCGTTCCTCACCTGGTCCGAGGCCAATGACGGCGGCTCGCCGGTCACCAGCTACACCGTGTATCGCGGATCGAAGCCCATCGCCACCGTCTCCACACCGAATTACACCGACGCGGCAGGCGACCCCAACACCACCAACACCTGGAGCGTCACCGCCACGAACGCCCTCGGCACATCGTGCGGAAGCAACAGCGTCACCGTCGCTCCCGCGGGAAGCTCGTGCGATCCGAACGGCCTGACCGTGGTCACCGATCCGGCAGGCGACCAGGCCGGCGCCCCGCAGAACGCGGCGCTCGACATCCAGTCCGTGTCCATCGGCGAACCGTATTCCACCGCGGACAAGCTGGTCTTCATTCTCAAGACCGGCAGCCTCGCGTCGCTCCCGCCATCGAGCCAGTGGCGCGTGATCTGGAACTTCCCCGTCGGCGACAGCGGCCAGTTCTACGCCGAGATGCACACCGACTCGAACGGCGTCGCCGGGTTCGAATACGGCCGCATCGACATCACCGGCGCCGTGGTCACCTCCGTCGGACAACCGGTGACGTTAGGCGCCGCGGAGCCCGACAGCGCGTACACGCCCGACGGCACAATTCGCATCGTGCTGCTGAAACACAACCTCACCGCGACCACCACCGATCCCGGCCCGCGCACCGGCGATCTGATCGGCGGCCTCGTCGCGCGCACCTATACCGAAGCGGGGTCGCTCGCAACCTCCGGACGCGTTGCCGTCGATTCGACGAGGACCGCGGTGACCTACGCGCTGGTGGGCAACACCTTCTGCGCGCCGCCGGTCGTTACCTGCCTCGAGGACGACGACTCCCGGATCGCCTACTCCAACGGATGGCATCTGATCACCGATCCCGACGCCTCGGCCGGCCACTTCCGCCTGGGGACGGGAAAGCCCTCGGCCAGCCTGACGTTCAGCGTGCCGGCGAACCAGTTCGGCGCGATCACTTACTGGTACGCCAGGAGCCCGAAGGGCGGCTCGGCCGAGCTGTTCCTCGACGGCGTCTCGCAGGGGACGATTTCCTTCAACGGCACGAGCGGGACCATGCGCGCGCCGCAGTTCGGATTCAGCCAGCGCTTCGCCGGGCTGCAGCCGGGAACGCACACGTTCGAGATCCGCGCCACGAACGTCGCCTATGTCGATCGCCTCTGCCTCGAGAGTTCTTCCTCGAACGCCTCGCCCGCGAGCGGGCCGGGAGCAACGACGAGCAACAGCACGACGTTGCTCGCGGGCCAGGAGCTGGTCACGCAACTGACGCTGCCTTCGAACGCGCAGGCCATCAGTGTCGTTGCGGAAGCGCCGGCCCTCGTCAGCATCGTCCTCGTCGATCCGACGGGACTCTCGATCGGGACCGCGGACACGTCGTCAGGCCTCGCGGTGATCAATCAGTCAGTCACCGGGGGCGGCGTGTATCTGTTGAAGACAACGAACCTTGGCCTCGGGCCGGTCGATGTCTGGACCGCGGCGACGCCGCTGGTGGGGCGGTGACGAGGTTCCGAGTGTGGGCAATGTGCGCCGCGCTCGTCTGCCTCGCGCGGGCGGGCGCGGCGCGCAACGCGTGCGCGCTGCTGACGCGCAAGAATCTCGGGTTCGTCCGCACGACCGAGACCCGCTCGACGCGCGACGGGATCGTCGTGTCGCAGTGTTTCTACGAGCTGCCGTCGTTCACGGACTCGGTCAGCGTGACGGTCATGCACGGCAAGGAGGCGAAGGGCTACTGGAAGGCGCGCATCGCCGGCGAGCACGAACAGCAGATCGTCGACGTGGACGGCGTCGGGGACGACGCCATCTGGAGCGGCAACCAGCGAGCCGGTGCGCTCTATGTCCTCGATGGCGACGTCATCCTGCGCCTCAGCCTCGGCGGGGCGGGCAGTGTGGAGAAAAAGATTGAACGCGGGAAATTCCTCGCGGTCCGCGCGATCAAACGGGTTCGTTGATGTCGTAAGATCTCTCCATCCATGGCCCGGAAAGAACGACGGAAGAAGAAGCGCATCCAGTTGACGCGCGGGATCCTGGCTCGTTTCGGCACCGTCAGCGCGATCATCCTGGACATCACCGATGCCGGGGTCAGAATCGAGCACTTCAACCGGCTCGATCTCCACAGAACCGCGTCGTTCCGATTCGAATGGCAGAAAAAGCCGATCGAGGTGGTGGCCGAGGTGAGGTCCTGCCGCGTGCATCGCTTCGCGGCCGGCGATGATGGATCGACCGTCTATCAATCAGGACTATTCTTCGCCACCTACGTCGACGACGCCGAGACGGCGCTGCGCAACATGGTGAGCACGATCGTAGCCCGCTCGCTCGCCGAGCAGGTGGCCAACGCGCGGGGGATCGGGCCGGTCATCGAGCGCGACATGCCCGTCTTCCGCGATGGCGCCGTGGCCGGGGCTTCGGCCGATCGCGGATACGTTTGCTGCAGGCTCGTCGGAGGGAATCGCTTCGAGAAGAAGTGGAGCCGCACACCCGACGCCCCGGTCGACGGCTTCACCGTTTCGGCGACCGAGCCGGCCGAACTCGTCGATCAGCTCTGCGAAAACTACCTCAGGGGCGACATGAGGCAGCGCGAACTGATCCGCATCCTCGCCCGCGTCAGCGTCGACGGTTAGTCAGTGCGCCACGACGCCCTTCTCTTCCGTCGCGCCTATCCCCGCTCGCCGGAAGAGCTGCGACGCACGGAGGCCGCGCTGCGGAAACTCCAGCCACGCGATCGGTCCGTCGACATGGTGTTCTCCTACGACCTGGCGCGCTGGGTCGCTCAGCGATACCCAGGGAGGGCGGCCATCGACTGGGACGATCCGCCCGATGACGATCGCCTGGCGGCGGTCCTCACGCCGCTCATCCCCGAGTTACAGGAGCGGATCGTCGACGCAAACGTCCCCTATCTCCACTATGCCAAGGCGCACGACCTGAACTGGTATCTCACGCACCTCGACCCCGTGACCTATGACCTTCTCACCCTTTGGGTGCGCTGTGACTTCCCCGCGGCGGTGTCGCGCACGCGGATGCGCCGCGCGGCACCGTCGATCTTCTACGACACCACGATCATCGCCCGGCGCGACGTGTCGATCGCGCGCGAGCTCGACTCTCCCGCGCTTCCGATCCGAACTCTCCCGCCGGATGAGGGAGAGGCCGTGCTCGACATGGCCCGCGCCGCGCTGGCTACACGCTATCGCGAACTGTATGTCGCCACCTTCGGCGATCCATCGACGGTGATCTCCGCCGACGCCGGCCGCGGGCTGGAGATCGTGCTCTTCGGCCTTCGTCCCGATAAGCGACTCCCGGTGCGCGCCGGATACGCCCCGTTCTTCTTCCGCAACGGCGTTCCCGTCGGCTACGGCGACGCCTTCGTCCTCGGCGAGCGTATCGAGGTCAGCTTCAACATCTTCCCGGCATTTCGCGAAGGGGAGTCGGCGTGGACGTTCGCGCGGCTCCTGAAGCTCTACGGTCAGCTTTTCGGATCGACGGTCTTCACCATCGATCCGTATCAGATCGGGGTGGGCAACGAGGAAGCGATCGAGAGCGGCGCGTTCTGGTTCTACCGCAAGCTCGGATTCCTTCCCACCGATCCCAAGATCGAGCGCCTGGCGCGCGCCGAGGAAACGCGCAAGCGGCGCAGTGCGGCGGCAACGCTGCGCAGGCTGGCCACCAGTCCGATGATCTTCTCGCGATAGAATCCGCGGCCATGCTGGCCATACTTTTTGCGTCCGCTCTCGCCGCTCAGTCGCCGCACTACCTGCTGCCGCCGAAGGAAGTGATCGCGGCGTTCGACGCCA
>Ga0070741_10015081_pt1 | contig 13191 bp, 9 predicted proteins | sample Coa_R1_4_FD_66440 | JGI IMG/M metagenome (GOLD analysis project Ga0070741, IMG submission 66440) | Surface soil microbial communities from Centralia Pennsylvania, which are recovering from an underground coalmine fire - Coalmine... | ecosystem: Environmental > Terrestrial > Soil > Unclassified ... | reverse complement strand
GGGCCGGCCTGCACCAGCTGCCACGCCTGGCCGGCATCCTGGCGGAACACCGCCGCGCTCGCGCCGTCCTGGAATGCCGTCTGCGCCGCCACGCTGTCGGACGGCGCCGGGGTGAAGTCGGCGATCGCCCAGGTCGCGCCGTTGGCCGTGCCGGTGTGCAGCGAGCCGGCCCGGATCGTGGCGAGCGTGCCGGGCGGCAGGTGCCGCGCGGCGACGTACGTGGCCGCGAGGGCGGCGGTGTCGTCACCGGGGCCGGTCGCGGCTCGGGCGGCCGTCGGGACAGCCATGGTGAACAGCGCGACGGGGAGGACCGCGAAGGCCATCCGCCGCAGGAGGTGTGGAGTCACGGTCGCATCCCATCGTCACTAGCTTGCGACAAGTGCACGGAATACGAAACTTTGTAACAGCACCGCTTAGCGGCGTCAAGCGTTAATCGCGAGGCGGCGGTCAGGAGTACACGGGCGCTGGCGGGATCGGGCGGCCCGCGCGGACCGCGTCCTGGACGGCCGCGGCGTCGGCCAGCCGGTATTCCTCGCCGTACACGGCGCCCGCCCGGCGAGGCGCCTCCATCACCGCGCAGCCGGCGGTGCCGCCGAGGTCGACCGGCGCGAAGCCTGCGTCCTCGATCAGCCCGGCGACGACCTGTTTGGCGGCGGCATCGTCACCGCACAGCCACTGCACCACTCGCGCGTCGCCGCTCCGGCCCGCCGCCGAAGCCTGGAACGCCGAGGTCAGCGTGTTGAACGACTTCGTATAGCGGGCGCCAGGCATGCGGGCCGCGTTGAAGACCGCCGCGGTCTGGCCCTCGGCCGGCAGCGGCGGAGCACCGAACTGATTCGTGGTGTCGATCACGATGCGGCCGGCCAGCGACCCGGCCTGCTCCAGCGCCAGCGGCAGCGTGCTCCACGGCACCGAGATCACCACGACCTCGCCGAACCCCACGGCATCGGCGGGGCTGCCCGCGCTGGCGCCGGTCCCGATCTCGCCGGCTAGCTGACCCAGCGAGGCCTGGTCTCGGCTGAACGACAGCAGTACTTCGTGCCCGGCTCCCGCCAGTTGCCTGGCGATCCCGCCGCCGATGCGGCCCGCGCCGATGATCCCGATCTTCATGCTGACCTCCATTGCTTGAATTCAAGCATTTATCGCAAACTACACTACTCGCATGACCGCGACAGTCCCGGACTCGATCGACCGGCTGCTGGCCGACTGGGCGCGCGAGCGGCCCGACCTGGACTTCGCGCCGGTCGGCATCGTCAACCGCTTGTCGCGCGTGCGGGCACATCTCGACGCCGCGCTGCTGGAGGTGTTCCGGCGGTTCGACCTGACGTCGGCGGACTTCCGGGTGATCGTCACGCTGCGCCGCGCCGGAGCGCCGTACCAGCTGCCGCAGGCCCGGCTGATGACCCAGCTGGCGCTGACGTCCGGCACGATCAGCCTGCGCGTGCACCGGCTCACCGGACGGGGCATCATCACGCTCGCCCCCGACCCGGACGACAAACGCGGTCAGCTTGTCCGGCTCACCGCCGACGGACTTCGGCTGTTCGACGAGGTCGCGCCGCTGCACCTGGCCAACGAGGACCGGCTGCTGTCGAGCCTGTCCGCCGCGGAGCGGGTCATGCTGACCCAGTTGCTCCGCAAGCTGCTGCTGTCCTTCGAATCCGGCACCGTCCAGGTGGGGCTGCCGCTCGGCATGCGCCTCGAGCCGGCCCACGTCGCCAGGTACCGCCGCACCGCGGTCGGGCTGTCGGACACCCCCGGCCTGCTCATCACCGACACGATCGAGGGAACGCCCGCCGCGACAGCAGGGCTCGCCCGCGGTGACCTCATCGTCGCCGCCAACGGCACCGAGACACGCAGCGAGGACGCGCTCGCCCAGGCCATCGACAAGGCAGGCCCCGGCGGTGAGCTCCGGATATCCGCGCTGCGCGGCAACGACCCCCACGAGGTCACCGTGCGCATTCCGGCCCGCCAATAGAGTCGATGGTGTCCGCAACGCAACGGAGGAAGCATGAGCGAGCCGGTGGTGCTGATCAGCGCGTTCGAGGTCCCGGCGGGGGAGGCCGAGGCGTTCATCGCCGCGTGGGAGCGGACCCGCGACTACCTGCGAACGCAGCCGGGCTACATCGACACCGCGCTGCACCAGTCCCTCGCGCCGGACGCCGAGTTCCAGTTCGTGAACGTCGCGCACTGGCGCAGCGCCGCGGAGCACAGCGCGGCGATGCGGAGCCCCGGGCTGCGCGAGGCGACCGTCGGCATGGCAGGCTACCGGCCGCATCCCGCGCTGTATCAGGTCGTCCGCACCTGAGCAGGCTAACTCGCGCGTAGCCGGAGGCCTCTCGGCGTCGGCCGGAAGCCGGCCGCTTCCAGCGCCACCGCGAGCGGGGAGTCATACACGCCGCCGCCGTCCGCGCGCTCGACGGTGAGCCGGCCGAGCGCGCCCACGCGCACCGCGGCGGCCAGCGCCGCGGCGCACGGGCCGAGCACGTCCGGGTCGTCGGTCCAGGACAGCAGCGTTTTCCCGCCCCGCTCCACGTACAGGCCGAGTGCGCCGTCATACAGGACGACGAGGGCGCCGGCCTTCCGGCCGGGACGGTGCCCGCCGGGGCCGGCTGGCCACGGCAGCGCCGAACCATACGGCTGAGCCGGGTCTGCGGCCGGAAGCACCACCGCTCGTTCGGCCGAAATGTCTTTGGCGGCGAGCGCGCGCATCCGGTCAACGGCCCCGGGCAGCGCGAACTGGGCGGCGCCCAGGCCTTCCACGAAGTACCCGCGGCGGCACTGACCCGACTCCTCCATCGCGCGTAGCACCGGGTACACCCCGGCGAAGCCGCCGGGAACCCGCTCGGCGGCGACCGCGCCCCTGGTCAGCACGCCGTGCCGGTCGAGCAGCGTCACGGCGAGCGTGTGCGCGCGCACGGTCGGGTCGCCGCCCGGCGGCGGCAGCAGCGACCAGCGGCCGCTCACCGTCGGCGGGCCGGACCGGATGGGCATCGTGGCGCGCCCGAATCGGTAGCGCCCGCCAGGCCTGGGGCGCGGTGCCGCTGGCGTCGGCGACGGGCGGACACCGCCGCCGCTGCTCAGCGTGACGCGGAGCGGGGCGAGCGTGTCGTTGGTCAGCCGCCCGGCCCAGACCAGGTCCCAGATCGCGGCGGCCAGTTCGGTGTCCGACGTGCTGCCGACGCGGTCGCTGAGCATGCGGAAGAACAGGCCGCCGCCATGCTCGAGCTGGTCCAGCACGGCGTCGTGCAGCGGCGTCATCGACACCTCGGCCGGCTCGGGCAGCAGCAGCGGGGCGGTGTCGGCGGGGGCGAGTGCCAGCCAGCCGTCGCCGCCGGGCAGCGCGCCCGCACCGCACCAGACCACCTCGCCGGCCGCGGTCAGCTCGTCGAGCAGCGCGGGGGAGTAGCCGGGCACCCGGGACGGAAGCACGAGCGTCTCCAGCGCGGACGCGGGGACGGGCGCGCCGGCCAGCCGCTCCACCGCCTCGAGCACCGCGCCGGCGTCCGCGCGGCGGCCCTTGCTGCCCGATATCCCGTGCCACGCGGGGAGGAACCGGCCGAGCACCTCCGGCGGGACCGGCTCGACCTCCTTGCGGAGCCTGGCCAGGCCGCGGCGGCGGAGGAGCCGGAGGACTTCTGCGTCACACCAGCCGTTGCCGAGGTCGAAGTCGCCTTCGGTGACCCGGGGCGCGAGCCGGCGCAGCGCCATCGTCACCACGGCGGCGCCGAGCCCGTAGCGGGTGGCGACCGCGGCGGCGGTGAACGGGCCATGGGTGCGCGCGTACCTGGCAACCAGGTCGCCGAGCGGGTCCGGCACCGGCTCGGTGAACACCTCCGGGATGCCGGGCGGCAGCGGCACGCCGAGCGCGTCGCGCAGCCGGCCCGCGTCCTCGATCGCGGCCCACATCGGCTGGCCGGCCACGCGGACCTGGATGGCCCGGCGGGCCTTGGCGAGGTCGGCGAGCCAGGTGCTCGCGGGGCTTGCGGCGAGGGACCGGGCGGCGACCTCTTCCTCGCTGAGCGGGCCGTGGCTGCGCAGCAGGTCGGCGACGCCCTCCAGGTCGCGGCACAGCCGGTCGGGGGAGAGCCGTTGCAGGTCGCGCTCGGTCTCCGCGACGACCGCCGGGTCCACCAGCTCGCGCAGGCCGTCGCTGCCGAGCAGTTCGGCGAGCAGCGTGGGGTCCAGGGAAAGGGCCTGGGCACGGCGTTCGGCCAAGGGCGCGTCGCCCTCGTACATGAACGCGCCGATGTACCGGAACAGCAGCGACTTGCCGAACGGGCTGGGCGTCGCGGTCTCGACCTCGACGATCCTGATCTGGCGCGCCGCGATGCCGCGCAGCAGCTCGGTCAGCGCCGGCACGTCGAACACGTCCTGGAGGCACTCGCGCACGGTTTCCAGCACGATCGGGAAGCCGGGGTACTGGGTCGCCACCTCGAGCAGTTGCGCGGACCGCTGCCGCTGCTGCCACAGCGGGGTGCGCCGGCCCGGCTGGCGGCGCGGCAGCAGCAGCGCCCGGCTGGCGCACTCGCGGAACCGGCTCGCGAACAGCGCGCTGGCACCGACCTCGCGGGTGACCAGGTCGCCGATCTCGTCCGGGTCGATCAGCGCGATCCCGGCCGGCGGCGGCTCGTCCGCGTCCGGCACCCGGATGATGATGCCGTCGTCGGTGTGCAGCGCCTGCACGTCCATGTTCTGGTACCGCTCGCGGAGGCGGGCGGTGATCGCCAGCGCCCACGGGGCGTGCACCCGGTCGCCGTACGGACTGTGCAGCACCACCCGCCAGTCGCCGATCTCGTCACGGAACCGCTCCACCACCAGCGTCCGGTCATCGGGCACGTAGCCGGTGGCCTTGCGCTGGTCGGACAGGTAGCGGAGCAGGTTCTTCGCGGCCAGCTCGTCCAGGCCGGCCGTGGCGAGGCGCGCTGTGTCCCCGGCGGCCAGTTCCCTGACCTCGGCGCCGATCGCCTTGCCCAGTTCGGCGGGCCGCCCGGGCGCGTCGCCGTGCCAGAACGGCAGCTTGCCGGACTCGCCGGGCGCCGGCGTGACGATGACCCGGTCGGGCGTGATGTCCTCGATCCGCCACGAGCTGGCGCCGAGCACGAACACCTCGCCGACCCGCGACTCGTACACCATCTCCTCGTCCAGCTCGCCCACCCTTCTCGGCTGGCTGCCTTCGCTGGCCGGCAGGAACACGCCGAACAGTCCCCGGTCGGGGATTGTCCCGCCGCTGGTCACCGCCAGTCGCTGCGCGCCCGGGCGGGCCTTGATCGTCCCGGTTATCCGGTCCCAGACGATACGCGGCCGCAGCCCGGCGAACTCCTCGCTGGGATACCGCCCGGCCAGCATGTCCAGCACCGCGTCGAGCACCGGCCGGGTCAGGCTGGCGAACGGGGCGGCGCTGCGTGTCATCGTCTCTAGGTCGTCGACCCGCCACTCATCCATCGCGGCCATGGCCACGACCTGCTGGGCGAGCACGTCCAGCGGGTTACGCGGGACCTTGAGCTCATCGATCTCGCCCTGCTTCATCCGGGTGGCGACGACCGCGGCCTGGACGAGGTCACCCTGGTATTTGGGAAAGATGATGCCGCGAGAGACGTCGCCGACGTTGTGCCCGGCGCGGCCGACTCGCTGGAGGCCGCCGGCCACCGACGGCGGCGACTCCACTTGCACGACCAGGTCGACCGCGCCCATGTCGATGCCGAGCTCCAGGCTGGAGGTGGCGACCACGGCGGGCAGGCGGCCTGCCTTCAGCGCCTCCTCGATCTCGAGCCGCTCCAGCCGGGAGACCGAGCCGTGGTGGGCGCGGGCGACCTCGGTTTCCTCGTTGTTGCGCTCGCTGGCGAGTTCGTTCAGCTTGCCGCAGAGGCGCTCGGCGAGCCGCCGGGAGTTGGCGAACACGATCGTCGACTTGTGTGCCTCGATCAGGTCGAGGACGCGCTCCTCGACGTGCGGCCAGATCGACCGGCGCGCGACCGGGTCTTGTTCATCTGCGGTTCCCGCGGCGGTCTCCAGGTCGGTCATGTCCTCGACCGGAACCACGACGTTGAGTTCGAGCCGCTTGGCGGACGGCGGCTGGACGATCGTGACCCGCCGGGAGCCGCCGCCGAGGTAGCCGGCGACCGCATCGACCGGGCGGACCGTGGCGGACAGCCCGACCCGCTGGGGTCGTTCGCCGCCCTGGCTGGTCGTGAGCGCGTCGAGCCGTTCGAGGGACAGCGCCAGGTGGGCGCCGCGCTTGTTGCCGGCCACGGCGTGCACTTCGTCCACGATCACGGTCTCGACGGATCTCAGCGTTTCCCTGGCTTGCGAGGTGAGCAGCAGGAACAGCGATTCCGGCGTGGTGATCAGGATGTCGGCGGGCTTGCTGGTCAGCTTCCGGCGTTCGTCCGCGCTGGTGTCGCCGGTGCGGACCGCGACCCGGATGTCCGGCTCGGGGAGACCGAGCCGGTGCGCGGCGTGTTTTATCCCGGTCAGCGGGGCCCGCAGGTTCCGCTCGATGTCGACGGCCAGCGCCTTCAGCGGGGAGACGTAGAGCACGCGGCAGCGCTGCTTCGCGTCGGCGGGCGGCGGCGACGCGGCCAGCCGGTCGATGGCCCACAGGAACGCGGCCAGCGTCTTGCCCGACCCGGTTGGGGCCACCACCAGCGCGTCGTCGCCGTTGCCGATCACCGCCCACGCCCCCGCCTGGGCTTGCGTGGGCTCGGCGAAGGCGCCGTCGAACCAGGCGCGTGTCGCGGCCGAAAACCCTGCTGCCATGGCATCCATCATGCCCTGCCGGTATGACATTCCTGGCCGACATCCTGTTCGCTGGGCTTCCCGCTAGGGGCCGCGTGTGGGGCCGCGTCCGCCGTCAGTCGCGCCCCACGCCCGCAATAACCGCATTTATCCCCTTACGTCTTACGTCCGGCACGGAGCGGTCGCTTGCCTGTCAGTAAGCCTTCCCGAGCGCGGGTGCCCACGGCGCGTCGCACGGGCCTGGGTGCTCAATACGGCTGCCGACATCCTCGTATCAGGATATTTCATGTTATTCCGGGCGCGCCGACCGGCGTGCCAGGTTATTGCGGACAGTTACCCCCCCGATCTGGTGGGGTAACTGTCCGCAATAATTTCGAGCCACAATTCGGAGCGAAGGGCGGTCGTCGAACTTAGCGGGACAAAAACATGTAAATGAGGGCAAACCTGCATGACAAAGCGCGCTACGCTGCAAACGCAGGCTCGTTGTGGAGTACCAGTCACGCTTCCGCGACGAAGCGATGCGTATACATGCCGCGCGTATCCGGGCCCGTACAGTAGTCTCGCGCTCAGACTTGGGAAAGACGTGACGGGTGACAGCGATGAACCGGACATTGCCGCGGCTCGCCGCGAAGGGACTGGCGGCCGCGGCCGCACTGGCAGTGGCCGCGCTGGCCTTGGCGGCGTGCACGTCGGGCAGTGGCGGCGCCGGCGCGGCCGCCGGTGCGCCCTCGCCGACCGTCTCCGGTGCGCCCTCGCCGACCGTCTCCGGTGCGCCCTCGCCGACCGTCTCCGGTGCGCCCTCGCCGACCGTCTCCGCCACGAAGATGACCAAGACCGCCGCCGCGACCAAGGGCACCACCGCCTCGCCCAAGCCCACGCCGTCCAATCCGGCCGCCCCGCAGGTCCTGCCGGTGGACCCGGGCGGCGGGTCCCGCCCGCAGACCAAGGCGTACCCGAGCACCAGGGGCGCCGCGTTCCGCAACGCCATGTATGACCTCTGGCTGGCGGTGACCACGGGCAAGGCGAGCTACGGCCGCGCCGCGTTCTTCCCCGAACCCGCGTATGCCCAGGTCAAGGCCATTGCATATCCCCAGTCGGACTGGACGAACCGGCTCTGGGTGGACTTCGCACTGGACGTCGGCGCGGCGCACCGCCTGGTCGGCCCGCACGCCAAGCTGCTCCGCGTCGACATGGCGCCGAGCTACGAGGCGGCCTGGGTGCCGCCAGGTTACTGCTACAACTCGGTGGGTTACTGGCACATCAACGGGGCTCGCCTGGTCTATCTCAAGAACGGCCAGGAGCGGTCGATCGGCATCGCGTCGCTGATCTCCTGGCGCGGGGTGTGGTATGCCGTGCACTTCGGCGGCGTTATCCGGCCTGAGGTCGGCCTCGTCGACGATCCTGAAACTGGCCCTGGGGTGCCTGGCCCCGCTGGTGGCTGCTGAGCGCTGAGCGCACTACAGTGCAGCTTCGCACAATCCGTCATTGAAGGAATCGTGCACAACGGTGCAGTATGGTCCCATCGTGGTATGTACAAACCGTTAACACGTCTCGCGGGGAGACCCTGAATGTCCAGGTACCAGCGCTGGAATGCCCTGCTCGAACTGATGTCCGCCGACGGCGAGCTGAGCGTGGCCGACGCCGCGACGGCCCTCGGCGTGTCATTCGCGACCATCCGCCGGGACATGGACGACCTGGCCAAGCAGCAGCTTGTGACCAGGACCAGGGGCGGCGCCATCGCCGGGAACGTGTCCTACGACCTGCCGCTGCGCTATAAGACCGCCCGGCACGCCGCGGAAAAGCAGCGGATCGGCCGCGCCGCCGCCGAGCTGATCCCGCCCGGTTCCACCGTGGCGCTGAACGGCGGCACGACGACCAGTGAGGTCGCCAGGGCGCTGGCCACCAGGCCGGATCTTCAGGAGGGCGACCCGGCGATCACCGTGGTCACCAACGCGCTGAACATCGCGAACGAGCTGGCCGTCCGCCAGCAGGTCAAGATCGTGCTGACCGGCGGCGTGGCCCGGGGCCAGTCGTATGAGCTGATCGGGCCGCTGGCCACGCTGGTGCTCGCCGAGCTGACCATCGACTGGGCGATCCTGGGCGTAGATGCCCTGGACACGCGCAACGGAGCCACCGCCCACCATGAGGGCGAGGCCAGCATCAACCGCCTGATGGCCACCCGCGCGGAGCGGGTCATGATCGTGGCCGACAGCTCCAAGTTGGGTAAACGCGCGTTCGCCCGGGTATGTGCGGCGGATGAGATCGACACGGTGGTGACCGACCGTGAGGCTGCCGACGGATCGCTCTCGGGTTTCACCGAGCGAGGCATCAGCGTCATAACCTCCTGATCTATACTGATTCACAGAGCCAAGAATCGCTCACTAGTGAGCAGCGCATTTGATCGCTTGGAGCTGTGATGAGCTACTTGATGGACGAGATCGCCAGTCAGCCCGAGGTGTGGTCGGCCGCGATAGAACGTGCCGCCGACGCGCCGCTGCCGGTGCCCGGCGAGCGGGTGGCGGTGATCGGCTGCGGCTCGTCGCTCAACGTCTCCCGCGCCTACGCCAGGCTCCGCGAAGCCGCTGGTCAGGGACAGACCGACGCCTACCCGGCGTCGGAGCTGACCGGCACCCGCCAGTATGACCACATGGTGTTCATTTCCCGCACCGGCACGACGACAGAGGTTCTTGCCGCGCTCCGCGAGGCTCCTCAGGGAGTCAGAACGACGTCGCTGACAGCCGACCGAAGTGCGTCGCTCGCGAGGGAAACGTCCAATTCGGTGCTTCTGGACTTCGCCGACGAGCGCTCCGTGGTGTCCAGCCGGTTCATCACCGCGGCGATCATGCTGCTCCGCGCCCACCTCGGCGAGGACGTGAGCGGCCTGCCGGCCGTCGCCGCTGCGGAGTTGGCTCGCCCGCTCGAACCGGAGCTTGCCGACCGGTCCGAGTTCACGTTCCTCGGCTGTGGCTGGGCGTCGTTCGTCGCTGACGAGGCGGCGCTGAAGCTGCGCGAGGCGTCCCGCTCCTGGTCCGAGTCCTACCCGGCGATGGAGTACCGGCACGGCCCGATCAGCGTCAGCGATGAGAACACCGTGGTGTGGGGGATCGGCGAGATCCCCGGCAGCCTGGTCGCGGACGCGGCGCGGACCGGCGCGACGATCGTCGCGCCCGGCGGCGACCCGGTGGTGGACCTGATCGGGGCGCAGCGGCTGGCCGTGATGCTGGCGGCCCGCAAGGGCATCGACCCCGACCAGCCCCGGGCGCTGTCCCGCTCCGTCATCTTGGCGTGAGTGCGCCCGATAATGTCCTCGTGATCAATGAGATGCTGCTGGCCGGCGGCCACGTCGTAACCCCGGACGGCGTGCTGGGGCCCGGCTGGATCCGGGTCGCCGGCGGCCGGATCGCGGCGGTCGGTGCCGGGACGACGCCCGTCGGCGAGGGCGAGGTCGTCGACCTCACGGACCGCTGGATTCTCCCCGGTTTTGTCGACATTCACGTGCACGGCGGCGGCGGCGCCTCGTTCACCGAGGGCGATGCCCCGGCGGCCCGCCGGGCAGTCGCCTTCCACCGCGCCCACGGCAGTACCCGGATCGTCGCGAGCCTGGTCACCGCGCCGCTTGACGAGCTGGAGCAGCGGGCGGCGATGCTCGCGGACCTGGCCGACGAAGGCGTCATCGACGGCATCCACCTGGAGGGCCCGTTCCTGTCGCACGCCCGGTGCGGCGCGCAGGACCCGCGGTACCTGATCGACCCCGACGTGCCGGCCCTCAAGCGGCTGATCACCGCGGGCCGCGGGCACGTGCGGCAGATCACGATCGCTCCCGAACTGCCCGGCGCTGTCGGCCTGATCCGCGCCGCGGTCGAGGCGGGTGTGGTCGCCGCGGCCGGACATTCGGATGCCACCGCGCAGGCCACCGCCGCCGCGATCGACGCGGGCGTGACGCACGCGACCCACCTGTTCAACGGCAGCCGGCCGCTGGACCACCGCGAGCCGGGCCCGCCCGGCGCGCTGCTCGACCGCCAGGTCACCTGCGAGGTGATCGCGGACGGCACGCATCTGCACGACATGACGATCCGGCTGGCCTGGCGCGCGCTCGGTTCCGGGAAGCTTGTGCTGGTGACGGACGCGATGGGCGCGGCCGGGATGCCGGACGGCCGGTACCGGCTCGGTCCGCAGGAGGTCGTGGTGAACGGGGGAGTGGCGCGCCTGGCCGAAGGCCTGCCGGGGGCCGGCTCGATCGCCGGCTCCACCGCGACGATGGCGCACTGCGTCCGCCGGGCGCTGCGCAACGTCCAGCTGCCGGTGCTCGACGTGGCCGCCGCCGCGAGCACCACGCCGGCCCGCGTCGTCGGCCTCGACGGCGAGACCGGCGCGATCCGCTCCGGCCTGGCGGCGGACCTCGTCGTCCTCGACACGAACCTCCGCCTCGCCGCCGTCATGGCCCGCGGTCAGTGGGTCGACGGCGCCAAAGCCCCGCGCTGACCCGGCCGCCGCCCGCGGCGGGGTGCCGCGGCCGCGTCTGAGGGCCCGAGTGGCTGGTGGGGCGCACGGTACGAGAATTCGGCGCGAGAAGTGCTGGCGGATGGCTACGTCGGTTCTCTTACCGGTGGAGTCGAGAAACATACCGATTTAGCAGCAAACCCGCTCTTTTGGTGTCCGTCGAATTACGGTATTGGCGTGGAGGACCGTGATATTGTCACCGCCGTCGTGGCTGGTGATCCAGCCGGGCTTGCCGGCGCCTACGACAAGTACGCGGCCGCCCTCTATACGTACTGCCGGACCATGCTCCGCGAGTCCGCGGACGCGTCCGACGCGGTGCAGGACACGTTCGTCATCGCCTCGACCAAGCTGGGCCAGCTGCGCGATCCGAGCAAGCTCCGCACCTGGCTTTACTCGGTCGCCCGCAACGAGTGCTACCGACGGCTGCGCGGCAAGGAAGCGCCCGGGCTGGACGAGGTGCCCGAGGTGACCGACGAGTCAGAGGCGGTCGGTGCCCAGGCCGAACGGGTCCAGCTCCAGCAGCTGGTCCACGATGCCCTCATCGGGATGAACGTCAGCGACCGCGAGGTCATCGAGCTGATGATCCGGCACGACTTCGAGGGCCCCGAGCTGAGCGAGGCGCTCGGCGTCTCCCGGAACCACGCGCACGCGATGCTGTCCCGCGCCAGGACCCAGCTCAAGACGTCGCTCGGTGCGCTGCTCGTCGCGCGCACCGGGCGCGAGCACTGTGAAATGCTCGACCAGATGCTCGCCGCCTGGGACGGGAAGATGACCGTCCTGCTGCGCAAGCAGATCAACCGGCACATCGAGAACTGCGACATCTGCGGCGACCGCCGCAAACGAGAGCTGGCCCCCGCGGCGCTGTTCAGCCTGCTGCCGATCGCCGCGCTGCCGCCCGGGCTCAGGGGACGCATCCTGCGCCTGTGCTCCGACAGTTCGCCAAGTGCCGTGCAGTACCGGCAGCAGGTCACCGAGCGCGCCGGGTCGTTCCGCGGTCCCGGCGGCTTCCCGGGCGGACCCGCTATTCCTCTTGCCATACGCGTGCGGACGGCCCGCAGGGGCACGCTGCTCGCGGCTCCGGTCGCGGCGGCGCTGCTCGTGGCGGTTGTCGTCATCGTGGCGCTGGCCTCCGGCGGGAGCACGCCCAGCAACAACACCGCGGCGGCCGGGCATTTCTCGCCCAGCGTGGCCGTCTCCAGCGGCGCACCGTCAAGCCTGGCTCCGGCTTCGTCCAGCGCGGCGAGTCCGTCGAGCCAGCGGCCGGCGACAGCGCCGTCGAGCCTGGCCGCGGCCCTGGGCCCGAGCCCGAGCCTTGGCCAGGTCACGACCACCTCGGCGGCGCCCCCGCCGCCGACCCACCACGCATCGCCCAGCCCCACACACACGCACACGTCCCCGTCCCCTTCCCCGTCGCGCTCGCCATCCACGTCCCCGTCGCCTTCGCCGTCCCCGTCGCCGACCACGGCCGTCCCCGGGAAGCTGTCGCTCTCCGCCGGCACGGTTCAGCTGAAGTCCGGCGCCGACGGCGGCGCACCGCGGGGCACGCTGGTGCTCACCGCCGTCGGCGGCCCGGTCTTCGGGTGGACGATCACGATTCCTGGCGGCGCGGACGGGCTGCTGTCCGCCTCACCCTCATCGGGCGTGCTCGGCGCCGGGCAGAGCGTGACGGTCACGTTCGTCCTGGCCAGACCGACGCGTTTCGACCAGCAGGTCATCATCAACCCGGGGGGCCAGGCGGTGACGGTGGAATACACGCCGGTCAGCACGGAGGCGATCGTCGGTAAGCGGTGAGCCCATGCTCACCGCGTTGGCGGTCACCACGGCGGTGATCGCGAGCCAGTCCGCGAGCCGCAGCGACTGGCCGAGCACCACCAGGCCGATCAGCGCCGCGAACACCGGGTTGACGCTCATGAACACGCCGAAGAACCGGGTCGGCACCAGGCGCAGCGCCCGCAT
>Ga0070741_10015080_pt1 | contig 13192 bp, 10 predicted proteins | sample Coa_R1_4_FD_66440 | JGI IMG/M metagenome (GOLD analysis project Ga0070741, IMG submission 66440) | Surface soil microbial communities from Centralia Pennsylvania, which are recovering from an underground coalmine fire - Coalmine... | ecosystem: Environmental > Terrestrial > Soil > Unclassified ... | reverse complement strand
TCCGTTATGCTCCTGCGCCACGCCGGGCAGAAAGCCAGGCACGTCCACAAAGGTGAGCAGGGGAATATTGAAGCAGTCGCAGAAGCGTACAAAACGCGCGGCCTTATCGGAAGAGTTGATATCCAGCACGCCCGCCAGTGCGCCCGGCTGCTGCGCCACAATGCCGACCGCGCGTCCATCCATGCGCGCGAACCCGATGATGATATTGCGGGCGAAGTACTCCTGCACCTCGAAGAAGTCGTTGTCATCGACGATATACTCGATGACCTTCTTCATATCGTAGGGTTTGTTGGGGTTATCAGGCACGATCGTGTCGAGGGCCGCTTCGGCGCGCGTGGGCGAGTCTTTGGGGACGATGCGCGGCGCGTCTTCCAGGTTATTCGAGGGCAGGTAGCTCATCAACTGGCGAATCATGCGGATACAGTCCGGCTCGCTGGGACAGGCGAAGTGGGCCACGCCGCTGACGGCGTTGTGGACCATCGCACCGCCCAGCTCCTCGAAAGTGACATCTTCGTGCGTGACCGTTTTGAGAACGTCGGGGCCGGTGACGAACATATGGCTGGTATTCTCGACCATAAAGATAAAGTCGGTGAGAGCGGGCGAATAGACCGCGCCGCCGGCTGCCGGTCCCATGATCGCCGAAATTTGCGGAACCACGCCGGAGGCCAGGGTGTTGCGCAAGAAAATATCGGCGTATGCGCCCAGGCTGACCACGCCCTCCTGGATGCGCGCTCCGCCGCCGTCGTTCAGACCGATGATGGGCGCGCCGTTGCGCATAGCGAGGTCCATGATCTTGCAAATTTTCTCAGAATTAGCCTCGCTCATTGAGCCGCCGAAGACCGTGAAGTCCTGGGAGAAGACGTAGACCAGGCGTCCGTCGATCTTGCCATAGCCGGTGACGACGCCATCGCCGAGAATCTTCTGCTCATCCAGGCCGAAATCGCTGGCGCGATGGGTGACAAACATATCGAGTTCGTTGAAACTGCCTGGATCGAGCAAGAGATCGAGCCGCTCGCGGGCCGTCAACTTGCCCTTCTTGTGCTGGCTCTCGATACGCTTTGGTCCCCCGCCCAGCTTCGCCTGTTCTTTCAATTGCTGAAGTTCTGCCAGCTTCTCTGCCGCGCTTTTCAAACCTGCCGAATCCTGCGGTGTGCGTTCACCTGTGGTCATTGTTCATAACTCCCTGTGGTTTTTTAGCGTTTCTTCAGTATCATATCACAGGCGGGTCGAAATCCTCTCCGGCCAGGGAAAGAAGGCGCTCCGGCTCAGCCGTACATGTTTGGCCCGTCCTCGCCCTACGCGCCTCAAAGGTTTGCACCTGCCAACCCGAATCCCGTGTATGGCGCGCTGATGCAACCCGGGCAAACGATGCAACCGGGCTTGCAAGGGTTTTCCGATTACCCCGAAAGTGATTTCGGCTGTCTTGTGGCTGCATGCCGCCGGTTTCTCCCCATAGTATCATTACTTTTCACCTCTTGCTCTTCTCTTGCGTCAGAATTAAAGCATGGGCAATAATTGTTCAGTAGGAAAAAGTAGAGAACATCAGGGCGAGAGCATGTTTTGCATTTCTGATCCCCGCAGGCAGCTCTCATACTGACAAAAGGTGTCAGGAAAGATAGATATACTCTGAGCGAAATATACTTCTAGAAAGGCATGCCAACTATGGCCAGCAACGGACACACCAGGCGACCGCCACATATCTCTTCAGAAAGGCCCCGGAGCGGGCAAGAGGAAGAGAAGTTTCAACTCAGGAAAGTATTTCTGGCCTTTACCGAATTGCCCAGAGTAATGCGCCTGGTCTGGTCCACCAGTGCGCCCTTAACAGTCGCGCTCGCACTGCTCAGCCTGGTTGGGGGATTTTTGCCGGCGGCGAGCGTGTGGATTAGCGGCGGCGTCTTACAGAGCGTTTTCGAGGCTGCGTTCAGCCACGCTCACGATCTCACCGAGGTCTGGCTGTATGTTAGCGCACAATTAATTGTAGGGCTGCTGCAAAGTCTGACGAGCACGCTCACTAATATCGCGCAGCAACTCTTGCAGGAACGTGTGGGGAATCGGGTGCAGCTTATGATTCTGGAGAAGGCAAACACGCTCGATCTCGCATTTTTTGAAGATCCTGAGTTCTACGACAAGCTGCGCAACGCGTCCGACGAATCAACGTATAAGCCGATGCAGATGGTTTCGCAGGTCTTTACATTTATCAGAACGCTGACGACGCTTTTCTCCATGCTATCGATCCTCTTGCAACTGGCCTGGTGGCTGGCCCTGATTGCCCTGGCGCTGCCCATCCCATCCTTTATCTCTAGTTCTCGCTATGGCTGGCGAGGCTACCAGAAGATGCGCCGCGAGTCGCCCATGCGTCGCATCATGCTCTACCTCAACCGCCTGATGACGGTCGATACCTACAACAAAGAGATCAAGCTTTTCAGCCTGGGGCCCTATTTTATCAAGCAATATGGAGAGCTAGCGAAGGAATTTTATGAAGAGAACAAGAAGATTGTGATCGGGCGCTACCTGGCCGGATTTGGCTGGGGCAGCCTCTCAACCCTGGCCAATTCTGCAATATACATCTACGTGGCTTTTCAAGCAGTCACCGGTCGCATAAAGATCGCCGGCCTGACCAGGTTTACCCAGGCCGTGATGCAAGTTGGATCAAGCTTTCAGGGAGTTCTCGATGGTCTCTCCAGCATTTACGAAAATAATCTCTTCGTCAGCACGCTCTACGAATTTTTAGAATATCAGCCGCGCATCGTCTCGCCCAAGGAGCCGGTTGCGCTCCAGCTTGATCCCGCCACGCCCGGTCTGAGCATTGAATTTCGCGATGTCAGCTTCACCTATCCCGGCAAAGATCCCGCTACCCAGGCCGCGCTGCGCCACGTGAGCTTTACGATCCGCGCCGGCGAGGCGGTCGCGCTGGTCGGACGCAACGGCGCGGGCAAGACAACGATCGTCAAGTTGCTGACGCGGCTCTACGATCCCGATGAGGGACAGATTCTGGTCGGAGGCCGCGATATCCGCGAGTACGACATCAACGATTTGCGGCGCGTGATCGGCGTGATTTTCCAGGATTACGTAACCTACTATATGAGCGCGCGCGAGAACATCGGTGTGGGTAGGATCGACGATATCGAAGATATGGAACTGGTGGAGCGGGCCGCGTGGAAGAGTGGAGCCAACGCGGTGATCACAAAACTGCCGGATGGCTACCAGACCATGCTGGGCCGCTGGTTCAAGGATGGCTTCCAACTCAGCGGCGGCGAGTGGCAGAAGGTTGCCCTGGCCCGCGCCTTCATGCGGGACGCGCCGATCCTCATTCTCGACGAGCCGACCAGTTCGCTCGACGCCCAGGCCGAGTACGAGATCTTCACCAAGTTTCGCCTGCTCACCGAGGGCAAGACCGCCGTCTTTATCAGCCATCGCTTCAGCACCGTGCGCCTGGCCGACCGCATCTTCGTCATCGAGAACGGCGTGTTGCAAGAGAGCGGCTCCCACCACGAACTGATCGCGCTCAATGGGCGCTACGCCGAGCTTTTCAACATCCAGGCCGAGGCATATCGCTGAAGTAACGAACTGTTTTTATGCAGTAAAATCAAGGGCCAAATATGAGTATTGCAATTGATGAGAATCTATGGTAAACTCGTTGCATGCCTGGTTTTTGCCTGGCCAATAAAATATAATCATGTTGGGGGTATTGATTGATGACAAACGATGAGATGCGCGCGATGTTTCGGGAAGAGCTTGGCGGGGTAGTGGTTCTTCTAAAAGATGAGATGCGGGAAGAGATGGGAAGCTTCAAGAGTGTGGTGCTTGAAGAAGTGGCACACATAAATCAGCGCATTGATCAGGTAGATCAGCGTATTGATCGGGTAGATCAGCGTATTGATCAGGTGCAAAAGAGCGTATTGGAGGTAAAAGGAAATGTAGCGATGTTGGATCAGAAGGTGGATATACTGGAACAGAAAGTGAGTTTGCTGGACCAGAAGGTGGACGTATTAGAACAGAAAGTGAGCGTGCTGGATCAGAGAGTTGTTATTTTGGATCAAAGAGTCACTCAATGTGCTGATGTCCTTGATGAGGTAACAGTAAAAATTGCTGAAATGCAACAGAGCTTTTACAACCTGGAAAATAAGATGGATACCTTTCAGAAAGAAGCGAAGAAGGATAATCAAGCGCTCATCCAGCAAATTGTTGAAGTGAATCGCCGTTTGGATGCCCACATAGCTACTCCCTGGGACAAGGCTCATCCCAGTCCTGGGACTGCTGCTTGAGCCTCTGGCCAGAGGAGAAAAACGCTCACCAAAAGCCGCCGGTGTTCCGAATGAGGACGCCGGCGGCTTTTGGTTCTGCTTTGCCCAAAGTTGGCAAAGAGGATGAAGTTGCCGCCGGTATGGCTCAATTTTTCATTCTGCCCTCGATGTCGTACAATGCCAGAGAACAACCGGCAGAATAAGCAGCACAAGCAGGGAATAGAAAATATTTCCGGGAGAACATCTATGACAGAGACACAGGACGCAGCGGGAGCCGCGATGCAGTATACACATACCAATCGTTTGATTCACGAAACCAGTCCCTATCTTTTGCAGCACGCGCATAATCCGGTCGACTGGTATCCCTGGGGCGAGGAGGCGTTGCAGAAGGCGAGGAGCGAGGATAAGCCGATTCTATTGAGCGTGGGCTACTCGGCCTGCCACTGGTGCCACGTCATGGAGCGCGAGTCGTTCGAGAACGAGGAGATCGCGGCGATCATGAACGAGCATTTTGTCTCGATCAAGGTGGATCGCGAGGAACGCCCGGACATCGACGGCATTTATATGCAGGCGGTGCAGGCGCTGACGCGTCAGGGCGGCTGGCCTATGACCGTTTTCCTGACGCCCGATGGTCGCCCGTTCTATGGGGGAACCTATTTTCCTCCCAGGGATCGTCACTATGGCAGCCAGACGTTGCCCGGCTTTCCGCGCATTCTGCTGACGATGGCCGAGCTGTATAAGACGCGCCGCGCGGAGGTTGAGGAGCAGGCTGAAGAGCTGGCGAACTATCTCCGCCAGCACAGCAGCGCTCCGCTGCGCTCTCTGCGCGGCCTACCCGAACTTGAGCAGGTGAAGCTGGAAGTGTTGACGGGCGCGGGCCGCGAGCTGGCGGACGATTTCGACCCGGTGCAAGGTGGTTTTGGCGGTGCGCCGAAGTTTCCCAACACGATGTCGCTGGAGTTTCTGCTGCGCCTGCACCTGCACCGTCAGCGCGGCGAAATAAGCGACACGATAAGTCCCGCCGAACTGGAGATCGTCGAGACGACGCTCAAGCGCATGGCTCATGGCGGCATCTACGATCAACTGGGCGGCGGCTTCCATCGCTATTCGGTCGATGCCGAGTGGTTGGTGCCTCATTTTGAAAAGATGCTCTACGATAATGCCCTGCTCAGCCGCCTCTATCTGCACGCGCACCTGGTCACGGGCCAGGCTTTCTATGCGCGCGTTGCAACTCAGACGCTCGATTACGTCGTGCGCGAGATGACCGCGCCGGAGGGCGGCTTCTACTCGACGCAGGACGCTGATAGCGAGGGCGAGGAGGGCAAGTTCTTCCTCTGGACACCCGCCGAAGTGGAGTCTCTGCTGTCACCGGAGGATGCGCGGCTGTTTATGCTCTACTACGATGTGAGCGAGCGCGGCAATTTCGAGGGCAAGAATATTCTGCACGTGGCGAAGAAGGCTTCGGTGATTGCTGAGAGCGCGGGGGTGAGCGAGGAGGAGCTCAAGGCGGCTTTGCAGCGGGGACGAAGCGCGCTCTTTGCGGCGCGCGAAAAGCGGGTCAAGCCGGGCCGTGACGAGAAAATTCTGACCTCCTGGAACGGCCTGATGCTACGCAGCTTCGCCGAGGCTGCGCGCTATCTGCGGCGAACCGACTATCTCCAGGTGGCGCGGCGCAACGCCGAGTTTCTCCTGCGCGAGCTCACGCGCGATGGACGCCTGCTGCGCACCTGGAAGGATGGGCACGCTCACCTCAACGGCTACCTGGAGGACTATATGTTCCTGGCCGATGGCCTGCTGGCTCTGTACGAGGCCGACTTTGATCCGCGCTGGTTCCGCGAGGCGCGCCGTTTGGTGGACGAGGCGATCCGCCTCTTTGCCGATGAGCAGAACGGCGGCTTTTTCGACACCGGCAGCGACCATGAGACGCTGCTCAGCCGCCCCAAAGATATTATGGACAACGCTACGCCCGCCGGCAACAGTGTGGCCGCGGAGGTGCTGCTGCGCCTGGCCGCCTGGACCGGCGAGCAGGAGTATCGCAAACGGGCCGATGACTATCTAAGCTCGCTCAGCGAGGTTATGGTCAAACATCCCCAGGCTTTCGGACACGCCCTGGGCGCGCTGGACTTCGCGCTCTCGCCCGCTCGCGAGATTGCCATCGTCGGCAGCCCGCCGGGCACAGACAGTCTGCTGGCCGCAGTCAACGAGCGCTATTTGCCTAACAGCGTCCTGGCCTGCGCCTCACCAGATAATCCTGAGGCTGCGCGACTCATTCCCCTGCTCGCCGATCGACCGCTCAAGGATGGTCAGCCATGCGCCTACGTCTGCCAGAACTTCGCCTGTCAGGCGCCGGTGACGGGCGTTGAGGAATTGGTGAAGCTGCTATAGCTTTAGCATTTCGCACAGTTGCCGGCACCTATGAGCTGAAGAGGCGCGGATAGAACAAACTTGAGCGAGCGCCGACCCGAACCGTTGGCGCTCGCTCTCTTCGTCTTTCTTCTGGCCGGCTTTTATTCTTGCGGCGCCTGCGGCGGTATACGCTCTTGCGGCGCGTATTGCGCCGCCTGTGATCCCTGCGGCGGCATGTAGTGCTGCGGAGTGGGAGGATATTGCTGTGGCGGCACAGGCGGCGTCGATGAATAGAGCATGGACGCCGCCGGGGCCGTGTTCTTGAATGTCCTGCTCAGAATATCCTCTACCATGCGCGCGTTGGGAATGCCCACCAGCTTCTCCACAATTGTAATCGTGCGAAATCCTCGCTGAACCTGGCGCATTTTGCCATAGCTCACATCGCCCCAGCCACCACCGGTTTCGATGCGGTTAATTGGCCCGATATCATTGGCTCTATAAGAGTTTATGAAAAATTGCCCCGGCGTGGTTGTTATGACGATAACGCGCTCATTGGTAATGCCGTAAACGGTATTTCTGAGATTGGCAACGGAACGCATATGCTGGCGATAGAACTGCGAGAGCCGGTAAAGATACACGCCAAGCAAAATGATGCTGGTGATAAAGAGAATCACTGTCGTCGATTCTATTCCGCCAAATGCGCTCTCTTCGCGGAAGAGTTGAATGTCAAAGATAATCAGGCCAACCATCACAAACGCCAGGATGCTATAGATTACGATATTAGTAATGAATACACCAGAGGCGTTCCCGGTCCTGGCCCTGTGCTTGGGGTCCGGCTTGCCCCACCATAATAGCTGCTCGCCCGGTTTGAGTTCGTGCTGGAGATAGGGATCAACCATCATAGGTTCTGACTGCATGCTATGCCTCCTGCGAATATCGGTCTCTCTGTTCTGCGCTCTATCTTAGCATAGAAGTATGTCGGTGAATAGCTTGTTCTCATAAGTACTGTAAAAGGTGCAATGACGCGCCAGTACATTGATATCGTACAACGTTCATATGAACGGGCGCGAAGAAAGCCGGGGAATCTGTGCTATACTAACCTATACGTATGCAAGTAACTCAAGAGAATTGCCCAGGGAGGTCCCAGCATGGATTTTACGTTTTCAGAGAAAGTCACCACCCTTCGCCAGCAACTCAGCGATTTCATGGATCGCTATATCTATCCTAACCAGCAAACCTACCGCGACCAGCTTGCAGCGTCTCCCGATCCCCATCACCATGCCGAGATCGTTGACGAACTCAAGGAGAAGGCGCGGGCGCAGGGCCTGTGGAATCTCTTCCTGCCGGATAAAGAGTATGGAGCCGGTTTAACCAACCTGGAGTACGCGCCATTAGCCGAGCTGATGGGTCGCGTCGGCTGGTCCTCCGAAGTTTTTAACTGTGCCGCGCCCGATACCGGCAATATGGAGATTCTCGCGCAATTTGGCACCGAGGAACAGAAAGAGCAGTGGTTGGAGCCGCTGCTGAACGGCGAGATCCGCTCGGCCTTTGCCATGACCGAGCCGGCGGTTGCCAGTTCCGACGCCACGAATATCCAGCTTTCGATTACCCGCGAAGGCGACGAGTACGTTCTCAACGGGCGCAAGTGGTGGATCTCCGGCGCCGCGCGTCCGCGCTGCAAGATCTTTATCGTCATGGGCAAGACCGATCCGCACAATCCCGATCGCCATCGCCAGCAGAGCATGATCCTTGTGCCGCGCGACACGCCCGGCGTGACCATTGTGCGCAGCCTGCCGGTGATGGGCTATATGGACAACGAGAGCCACTGCGAGGTGCTGTTCGAGAATGTACGCGTGCCGGCCACGAATCTACTGGGCGAAGAGGGCAGCGGCTTCGCCATTGCCCAGGCGCGCCTGGGACCGGGCCGCATCCATCACTGCATGCGCTCAATCGGCGCGGCCTCCTATGCGCTTGAATTGATGTGCCAGCGCGCGAGCAGCCGCGTGGCCTTTGGCAAGCCGCTGGCGGAGCAGGGCGTGATCCGGGAGTGGATTGCAACCTCCTATATAGAGATTGAGCAGGCGCGCCTGCTGACGCTCAAAACTGCCTGGATGATGGATACGCTGGGCAAGAAGGCAGCGCAGCAGGAGATCGCTATGATCAAGGTTGTGGTTCCTGAGATGCTGACCAACGTGGTCAATCGCGCTATGCAGGTCTTCGGCGCGGCGGGCGTGAGCAACGATTTCCCCCTGGCCTCGATGTGGGCGCACGGGCGCACCATGCATATTGTGGACGGTCCCGACGAGGTGCATAAACGGGCAATCGCGCGCACGCTCCTGCGCCAGTATCAAAAGTAAGAAAACAGGGCGGCGCATCTATTGAAGCGCGTCCTTGCCAGAGTTCCGGCCTATCTCTTCGGCATACTATACGACACAGAAGCAAAAAAGAACGAGCGGGGAGTTTTTCGGCATGGATAACGACACGATAGAAGTACGAGCGGGCGAGCAACTGGACTGGCCGAAGATCGAGCAATATTTGCGCGCGCATATCGCCGGCATCGGGTCCGGCACATTAGAGGCGCGCCAGTTTCCCACCGGCGCCTCTAACCTGACCTATTTGATCTCCATCGGCTCCTGGGAGGCCGTTTTGCGCCGTCCGCCGTTCGGTCCGGTCGCACCCAAAGCGCACGACATGGGGCGCGAGTCAGGTCTGCTGGAGCGCATCAATCCCGTTTTTCCGCCTGCGCCGCGCCCGTATCTCTTCTGCGAAGATCTGGAGGTCATGGGCGTGCCGTTCTACGTCATGGAGCGGCGGCGGGGATTTGTCTTCAACGATACATTCCCGCCAGGCGTGGAGGCGACGCCCGAGCTCTGCCGACGCATCGCAGAGGCGGTGGTGGATACGCTGGTGCAGATCCACGCGATCGACTGGCAGGCCGCCGGCCTGGCCCCGTTTGGCCATCCCGACGGCTTTCTGGAGCGCCAGGTCAAGGGCTGGATCGAACGCTACTACCGCTCTCAGACCGATGAAAGTCCCGACGTTGAGACGCTGGCTCGCTGGCTCGTCGAGCACACACCGACCAGTCCCGCGCCCGCGCTGATCCACAACGATTTCAAGCTGAATAACATGCTCATGAGCTTCGACGACCTGGCGCGTCCCACGGCGGTGCTGGATTGGGAGATGGCCACGATCGGTGATCCGCTCTTCGATCTGGCCGTCTCGCTCGGCTACTGGATACAGGCCGACGATTCGGAGGAGTTGCGGGCGATTCTGCCCACGATCACGCCGCTGCCCGGTTTTCTCACGCGCGACGAGTTTATGCAGCGGTACGCAGCGAAGAGTGGCCGCGACCTCTCGTCCATGCACTTCTATATGACCTTCGCCTATTTTAAACTGGCCGTGATTTTGCAGCAGATCTATGTGCGCTGGAAACGTGGCCAGACGCAGGACCCGCGTTTCGCTATCTTCGGCTCGCGCGTCATCACTCTAGTGAACGTTGCTAAGCAGATGCTTGCGAACGGAAGGCTGTTATAACAGGCAAGGAAACATCATGATCAAAAGCATTTATTGCGATACTCCCAGGCACTCGTTCACTCAATTGACCGACATGGATGAGATTGCCGGATTGCTTGGCAATCCCGAACACGTGCTCTGGCTGGATGTGCAGAGTCCAACCGAGCAGGAGCTTGAAAAGATCGCTGCGACTTTCCAGTTGCATCCCCTCGCCGTTGAAGATGCCGGCCATGAGCACCAGCGCCCGAAAGTAGAGGAGTATGAGCACTTTGACCTGCTCGTCTTCCACACAGTGAATCTCGATGCCACCGGGCGAGAGTTGGTCTTAGGCGAATTGGATATTTTTGTCGGCCAGAACTATTTAATCACTGTCCATGCAGAACCTCTTCAGGAACTGGACGAAGTGGAGCAGCGTTGGAGGCGCAATAGCACGCAACTGGAGCGAGGTATTGGCATTCTCCTGTATTCGCTTCTAGATACGATTGTCGATCGCTATTTCCCGGTGGTCGATGCACTGGTGGATCAGGCTGAGGCGCTTGAGGAGCGTATATTCACAGAAAAAGGCACAACGCGAGAGCGCCAGTTGACCCTGGACCTGCTTGCTCTGAAAAAGCAGCTCTTAACCTTCCGGCGCATTGCGACCCCGGAACGCGATGTGCTCAATGTGTTGACTAACCGCGATAGCCCCTTTTTCACCGAACATATCGCGGTCTACTTCCGCGATGTCTACGATCATATTACCCGCCTGACCGACACGCTGGACCTGTATCGCGACCAGCTAAGCACGATTATGGACGCGAATTTGTCGATCGTGTCCAACGAGTTAAATAAGGTTATGCGCACCCTGACCGCGATGTCGATCATTCTTATGTTCGATGCCTTAGTTGTCGGCATTTATGGCATGAACTTTGAAAACATGCCCGAGCTGAAGTGGCAGTACGGCTATTTCGCGGTTCTGATCTTTATGGCCGCAGTCAGCATGCTGCTCGTCCTCTTCTTCCGGCGTCTTAAGTGGTTCTAAGAAAGCGCCTTGCTGAACCCAGGCTGCCGCGTTTCTGGCGGCAGCCTGTTGCTGATGCTTTACCACCCGTTCCAATGCAGAATCTGATCCAGCGGCCTGCGCGGGCCTGGTTTGAAGTCCGTGCCGAGCGTATGAGCGACCGGAATCATCGCGGCCTGCGTGATCTTCTCGTAGGGAATGCCCAGTACCTGCGCGGCCTCCTGTTCGTGGAGCAGGTGCAGCGTTGTCCAGGACGTACCCAGCCCCCGTGCGCGCGCAGCCAGCATAAAGCTCCAGACGGCGGGCAGGATCGAACCCCACATGCCCGCCTGGGCCGCGCTGGGTAATCCCTCGAAACGGCCCTGAATGCAGGGCACAACCAGAACCGGCACTTCATGCATGTGTTCGGCGAGGTATTCGGCGGAGCTCAGCACACGCTCCTGCGTGCGGGCCAGTTCGGGATCTTGAGGCGCGCGGCGCTGGCTGCGGGCCGCGTCAGAGCCATACGCTGCGTTCCAGCCCTGGCGATAGAACTCAGCAAGCGCCCTGCGTTTCTCGGCGTCGGTCACGACCACGAAATGCCAGCGCTGACTGTTGCTGCCGGTCGGCGCCTGCACGGCCAGCTCGATACACTCGCGAATAAGCTCGGGCTCGACCGGGCGCGTGAAATCCAGGCGCTTGCGCACCGCGCGCGTTGTAGAGAGTAACTGGTCAGGGGTAAGATCAAGCAAGGGCATACGTTTCTCCATCTTCTGGACGATAGGCCAGATTTCGTTCTTGATATTGTATCCTCTTCTACCCATAACCGGCGAACCTCTTCTGGCTATTCCCGGCCAATTGGTCCCTCTCTATCCCAAAAAGGCCAAGAATCAGGTTCTTTTCGATGAAACAAGCGCGCCGCCGCTCTACCAGATCGTTCTCGCCTGCACGCTCTTCTCCTGGCAGGGCAAGCCAACGCGCCGGTCTCACCCTTTTGTTCAGATCGATGGAGTGCAGCAAGAGAGAAAAAGAGCGTGCCATGCCGCTCTTGCCTTTCTATCTGACTGCATTCGTTCGCTTTGTGCCTTTTGTAGAGAGGAGTCTTTTGCATGAGACAGCGTTCCCGTGTACTCCTTACGCTTCTATCGATACTCCTGGTCCTGGCCTGTGCGCTGGTGATTATGGTGCCTCTGGGAGCGGGCGCATTTTCCCAGCATAGTGGGACGACTCAGCGTTCCAGTTCACACGCGCCCCACCTGTTTATTCGCCATAAGACCAAAGCCCAGATGTTGCAGCAGCTTGGCAACAATCTCAACTATGGAGGCGGGCCGGTCATAGCCGGGACGATGCATGTCTACGCCATCTTCTGGGAGCCGGGCAACAACGTCTCGGCCAATTACAACAATTTGATCAAGCGCTATTTCGGGGATGTTGGGAGCAGTCCGCTTTACCAGATCAACGCCCAGTATACGCAGACGGGCGGTGGTTTTGCCTCCAACACCAACCTTGCCGGCTCCTGGGTGGATACGGGCGCGTATCCTGAGAGTCCGCTGCTCGATACTGATATTCAGAACGAGGTGACGCACGCCCAGCAAGTCAACGGCTGGCAATCCAGCATCAACAACGTCTTCTTCGTCTTCACCGGGCGCGGCGAGAACCTTTGCTTCGACAGTTCGCAGTCGCAGTGCGCCAGCAATACTTTCTGCGCCTATCACAATTTCTTTGGCAGCAACACCATCTACGCGGCCATGCCCTACGCTGCGAGCTTTAGCTGCAATCCCGGCTCCAGTCCCAACAACGATGACGCCGACCAGACGATCAACGTGACCTCGCACGAACAGATGGAGGCCGCGACCGATCCGCTGCTCAACGCCTGGACCGATTCCAGCGGCAACGAGATCGGCGATAAGTGTGCCTGGACCTTTGGTCCACTCAACGGGCAGGGAGCCGATGTGGTCTGGAACAACAATCCCTACATCGTGCAGCAGGAGTGGGACAATAACACCAGCAGTTGCCGGCTCACTCCCAGCACAACGCCACCTCCGACGCCGACGCCGGGTCATACCCCAACCCCCACGCCCACGCAAACGCCGCCTCCCACCCCCACGCC
>Ga0070741_10015079_pt1 | contig 13193 bp, 11 predicted proteins | sample Coa_R1_4_FD_66440 | JGI IMG/M metagenome (GOLD analysis project Ga0070741, IMG submission 66440) | Surface soil microbial communities from Centralia Pennsylvania, which are recovering from an underground coalmine fire - Coalmine... | ecosystem: Environmental > Terrestrial > Soil > Unclassified ... | reverse complement strand
GAGGCTGGCAGGCAGCGGAGGCGCACCCGTCGGTGGCGCCGGACGCGATATCGTCCCGACGGTGCCGACTCTGGGTCGCACCGACCTCCAGGTCTTCCCGCTCTGCCTCGGCGGCAACGTCTTCGGCTGGACGGCCGACGAGAAGACGTCCTTCGCCGTCCTCGACGCGTACGCCGCCGCCGGCGGAAACTTCATCGACACGGCCGACTCGTACTCGGCGTGGGCCCCCGGCAACTCCGGCGGCGAGTCGGAGACGATCATCGGCCGCTGGCTCTGCTCCCGCGGCAACCGCGACCGCATCGTCGTTGCGACCAAGGTCGGCCGGCTGCCCGCGCGGAAGGGCCTGCACGCGGAGACGATCCGGGCGGCCGCCGAGGACTCGCTGCGCCGGCTCGGCACCGACTGGATCGACCTCTACTACGCGCACGGCGACGACGACCCCTCCATCCCTCTCGAGGAGACGCTCGGGGCGTTCGACGAGCTCGTGCGGGCGGGCAAGGTGCGCTACGTGGCGGCGTCCAACTACGAAGCGCCGCGGCTCGCGCAGGCGCTCGCGACGAGCGAGCGCGAGGGCCTCGTCGCGTTCTCGGCCCTCCAGCCGCACTACAACCTGATGGAACGGGAGTACGAGCGCGAGCTGGCGCCGCTCTGCGCGGAGAAGGGCCTTCCCTGCCTGCCCTACTTCGCGCTCGCGCGCGGCTTCCTGACCGGGAAGTACCGCCCGGGCGGCCCGCCCGTCGCAAGTCCGCGTGCGGCCGGCGTCGCCGAGTACCTGGATGCGCGCGGGGAGGCGGTGCTGGCGGCGCTTGACGAGGTCGCCGCCGCCCACGGGACGAGCCAGGCCGCCGTCGCGCTCGCCTGGCTACGCGCGCAGCCGACGGTTCTCGCCCCGATCGCGAGCGCCACCTCCGCCGAGCAGCTCGCCGAGCTGCTCGCATCGGTCGAGCTCGAGCTCGGCGCCGGCGAGCTGGAGCGGCTGGACGCGGCCAGTCGCGCGTAGGCTGGACGCGGCGGCGCCCGCGCCCGTGCCCGCGGTCAGCCGGTGAGCTCGGCGTCGGACGGGTGACGAACAGCGAGGACGACCGCGCGCACGCGGACCAGCGGATCGCCGGTTCAGCGGCGGAGGTACGCGTCGTCGCCGCGCACCCAGTCCTCGCGCACCGGCGAGAACGCGTCCAGCACATCGGAGTCCTCGAGCGCCTCCGCCGAGTGCGGCACGTTCGGCGGGAACACGATCGTCTCGCCCGCCGAGACGACATGCTCCTCGCCGTCGCCGACCACGAACTTCATCGTTCCCCGGAGCACCGTCGCCACCTGCTCGTTCACGTGCTCGTGCCGCTCGACGAGCGCCCCCTTACGCAGACGGATGCGCGCGATCGTCATCGTCTGACCGTGGACCGCCTGCCGGCTCACCGCGGGCGTCATCTGCTCGAACCCTTCTTCCTCCCACTGGTACACGGCCACGGCGGCGGGATTCTAGCCACGCGGACGAGGTAGGCGCAGGGGCGACGATCGCCGGGAAGCGGCGAGCCGGCGACCTTCGCCACCTCGTACTCGACCAGGTCAAGCCGCAGCCGCTCGCCGGCACGCGGCGCCGGCCCCGATCCCTCCACCAGCCGGTAGCCGCCGGCGCCCGCCGCGAAGAGCAGGTGCACGAGCTGCGCCGAGGGGGCCCGCGCGGCGGAGAGGCGGTCGACCTCGTCTTTCAGCCGCTCGATCGCCGCCCGCGCCTCGCGGAGCTCGGCGGTCAGATCGGGGATGCCCTCGGACGGCTGCGCGAACAGGCGCCGCGCCAGGCGGTCGCGCTTCGGGCTCGCCATCCGGCCCGGCCAGTGCGGCCAGTCGGCGTCTGCTCGTCCTTGCACCGCCATCAGCTCAGCGGAGCGTTCGCGCTCCGACTCCATCCCCCTCTTCCCGTGTGCACCGCCGCAGGCGTGACCCCCCGAGACCGCGGGGCGATCCTACCCCGCGGCGCAGACGGCCGGCTACCGGCCGTGCCGCTCAGCGGCCGGCGGGCTGGCGGAACAGCCTGAGCAGGCGCGCGTGCAGCTGCGCTCTCGTCCCGGCGTAGGCGGGCGCGTCGGCGACGTTCTGCAGCTCCCACGGGTCGTGCCGCAGGTCGTACAGCTCGCGCCAGCCGTTCAGGTACTCGACGTAGAGGTAGCGCTCGGTGCGCAGCCCGCGGAAGGGCGGCGGGCCGCCCGCGCGGAGCTCGCTCGCGCCCAGGTACTCGACCACGAATTCGTTCCGCCAGGGCGGCCTGCGCCCGTGCAGGAGCGGGACGAGGCTGCGGCCGTCCTGCGGCAGCCCCGGCCTCACTCCCGCGAGCTGCGCGATCGTCGAGGCGAGGTCGATGTTCAGCACCAGGTGCCGGTCGACCGTCCCCCACACGTTTCGCCACGGGGTGCGCACGACGAGCGGCACGCGGATCGACTCCTCGTACGGCCAGATCTTGCCGCCCAGCCGGTGCTCGCCCCACAGGAAGCCGTTGTCGCTCATGTACAGGATCACGGTGCGGTCGAGCTCGCCGCGCCGTCGCAGCACCCGGACGATGGACGCCACCGAGCGGTCGAGCGCCCGCAGCGACTCGAGCTGCAGCTCGCGGATGTCGTGGTCGAGGTAACGGATCGCTCCCGGCCCGAGGCGATGCGGATGGTCTCTCGCCCACGGCTTGTCCGACAGGTCGCGCTCGTTGAACGAGGGCCGGTCGGGTGCGGGCGGGGCAGGGATGGTGCCCACATCCCGTGGGGCCGGCGTGGCCGGCAGGTGGGGCGCCGTCGGCGCGAAGTAGAGGAAGAACGGCGCCTTCGCGCCCTCGAGGAAGTCGAGCGCCTTGCGCGTCAGCACGGTCGTCGAGTAGTCCTGCGGCGCGGCGCCGTAGAAGACCTGGCGCCCGTTCTCGTTGAGGACGTAGTCGTAGTAGCGCTCCTCCGGCTTCGAGTCGATCACCTGCCAGTCGGACCAGCCGGGGTCGACGCGATGGTGGCCGTAGGCGGTGTAGTCGTTCAGGTACTTGCCGACGAGCGCGGTGTCGTAGCCGGCGCCGTGCAGCCAGACGGCGAGGTTCGAGCGCGTGTCGAACGCCGGGTAGCTCTTCAACCCGAAGTTCTGGACGACCCCGTTGTGGTGCGAGTACTGGCCGGTGAGGATGCCGGCGCGCGACGGGCAGCACTCCGAGGTGGTCACGAAGGCGCGGGCGAAGGTGATGCCGTGCGCGGCGAGGAGCCGTTCGACATTGGGCATGCGGCCGTTGACGTCGTAGCGCTGGTCGTCGCTCAGGATGAGGACGACGTTGAGCCGGGCCGGCGCGGCCGGGCGCGACACGGCCGGAGCGCCGTCCGGCGCGGCGGACAGGGTCGACGCCGCGGCCGCGACACCGACGAGGGCGGCGGGAAGAAGCAGGCGGCGCAGGGTGAAAGACAAGCGCATGGTCACGTCCACTCCGGCGCGGGGGCGGCGGCGGGCGGCCGGTGAGGGTAGCAGGCCCGTCCTCGGCTGGCAGGCAGCACCGTCCTCGCGGCGCACCTCGAGCGAGCTCGGCGCGAGGAGGACGGGCGGCTACTCTGAGATCGTGCTGCAACGGCGGCTGCTCGTCATCTCCTTCTCGACGAGCGCGCTCGCGGTCGCGCTCGTCCTCGCCTACCGGGTCGCCGCCGGAAGCGGCGACCTCGACTTTCTTCTCTGGAACCTCGCACTCGCCTGGGTGCCGTTCGTGGCGGCGCTGGCGCTCGACGACGTGCGGCGGACGCCGCTCTCGCTCCAGCTGCCGCTGCTCGCGCTCTGGCTCCTGTTCTTCCCGAACGCGCCGTACCTCGTCAGCGACCTCGTCCACATCGATCCCTGGGATCACGCCGCCACGAGCATCCTCGGCGACGTCGCGCTCGTCGGCGCCGCGCCGGCCGGCCTCGCGCTCGGCTTCTCCTCGCTCGCGCTCGTCGAGCGATCCGTGCGCGAGCGCTTCGGCGGGCGAGTCGCGCTCGTGCTCAGCGTCCTGTCGCTGATCGCCGCCAGCATCGGCATCTACCTCGGGCGCGTCGTCCGGCTGAACAGCTGGGACATCCTCGCCCGCCCGCGCACCGTCGGCGGCGTGCTCCACCGGCTCGCCCTCGACCCGCTCGCGCACCCGCTGGCGGCGGTCGCCACCGTCGCGCTCGCGGCCACGCTGGCCGTGCTCTACCTGCGCTTCCGCCGGGCGACCGTCGCCGACTGACGCCCCGGCGCGCCGCGACCCGCGGTTGGGGCGGCCGCCGCAGGGGCTTCCGTACTTCCCCGAAGGCCGATAGGCGTCGGCACCGATGCTCGGCCGGCGCCAGGGCGGACACCGTGTAGCGCAGGATGACGCGCACGGTCGTGGACGGGAACGAGGCGGCGGCGAGGATCGCCTACAAGACGAGCGAGGTGATCGCGATCTACCCGATCACTCCTGCCTCGCCGATGGGCGAGCTCGCCGACGCGTGGGCCGCCGCCGGCGAAGCGAACCTGTGGGGCGTGGTCCCCGAGATCGTCGAGATGCAGAGCGAGGCCGGAGCCGCCGGAGCGGTGCACGGGGCGCTCCAGGCGGGAGCGCTGACGACGACGTTCACGGCCTCGCAGGGGCTTCTGCTGATGATCCCAGACATGTACAAGATCGCCGGCGAGCTGACGTCCACGGTCTTCCACGTCGCCGCGCGCACCGTCGCCACGCACGCGCTGTCCATCTTCGGCGACCACTCCGACGTGATGGCCGCACGCGGCACGGGCTTCGCGCTGCTCTGCTCCTCATCCGTGCAGGAGGCGCACGACCTGGCGCTCGTCGCCACCGCCGCGACACTCGAGTCGCGCGTCCCGTTTCTGCACTTCTTCGACGGCTTCCGCACGTCCCACGAGCTGAACGTCGTCGATCTCGTCCCCGACGAGGCGATCCGCGCGCTCGTCCCGGACGAGCTCGTCCTGGCCCACCGCGACCGTGCCCTCTCGCCCGAGCGCCCGGTGCTGCGCGGCTCCGCGCAGAACCCGGACGTCTTCTTCCAGGCGCGGGAGGCGGCGAGCCCCTACTACCGAGCAGTGCCGACGATCGTCGCGCAGGCGCTGGAGCGGCTCGCGGCCCTGACCGGGCGGCGCTACTCGCTGTTCGACTACGCGGGCGCACCCGACGCCGAGCGCGTCGTCGTGTCGATGGGCTCGGCTGCCGGGGCGATCGAGGAGGCGGTCGAGGCCCTGCGCGCGCGCGGCGAGAAGGTGGGCGCCGTCACTGTCCGCCTGTACCGTCCGTTCTCCGCCGGCGACCTCGTCGCCGCGCTTCCGCCGAGCGTGCGCGCGATCGCCGTCCTCGACCGCTCCAAGGACCCCGCCGCGCTCGGCGAGCCGCTCTACCAGGACGTCGTCGCGGCGCTCGCGGAGCAGCTCGACGAGCCGCCGCGCGTGATCGGCGGCCGCTACGGTCTCGCCTCGAAGGAGTTCACGCCGGCGATGGCGGCCGCCGTGTTCGCGGAGCTGCAGTCCGCGCGGCCGCGCCGCCACTTCACCGTCGGCATCCGCGACGACGTCTCCGGCTCGAGCCTCGACGTCGACGGCGGCTTCCGCACCGAGCCGGACGACGTCGTCCGCGCCGTCTTCTACGGCCTCGGCTCGGACGGCACGGTCGGGGCGAACAAGAACTCCGTCAAGATCATCGCCGAGGAGACGGGCCTGCACGCCCAGGGCTACTTCGTCTACGACTCGAAGAAGGCCGGCTCGACGACGGTCTCGCATCTGCGCTTCGGGCCGCACCCCATCCGCTCCACCTACCTGATCGACCGGGCGAGCTTCGTCGCCTGCCACCACTTCGATCTGCTCCGGCGCCTGGACGTGCTCGCCGTGGCCGAGCCCGGGGCGACATTCCTCCTCAACAGCCCCTTCGGGCCGGACGAGGTGTGGGACCGCCTGCCGCCCGAGGTGCAGAGGCAGATCGTGGCGAAGCGGCTGCGCTTCTTCGTCGTCGACGCGGGTGCGGTCGCCCGCCGGGCGGGGCTGGGTGCCCGCGTGAACACCGTGCTCCAACCGTGCTTCTTCGCCCTCGCCAACGTGCTTCCCCGCGCGGAGGCGATCGCCGCGATCAAGGACTCGATCGAGAAGACGTACGGCAAGCGCGGGCGCCTCGTCGTCGAGCGGAACTTCGCCGCGGTCGACCTCGCGCTCGCGGCGCTGCACGAGGTCGACGTACCGGACCGGGCCGAGGCGACAGCCGCTCCGGCGGCGGACGGCGTGCCGCCGCTCGTGCGCGAGCTGATCGCCGGACGCGGCGACGAGCTGCCCGTGAGCGCGTTCGTCGCCGACGGCACCTTCCCCACCGGCACCGCCCGCTACGAGAAGCGGTCGCTGGCCGACACCCTGCCCATCTGGGATCCCGACATCTGCATCGACTGCGCCAAGTGCACCCTCGTCTGCCCGCACGCCGCCATCCGCATGAAGGTGTACGAGCCGGCGGCGCTCGAGGGCGCGCCCGAGGGCTTCAAGCACAAGCAGTGGCGCGACCGGCACCTGCCGGGGATGCTGATGACGATCCAGGTCGCCCCGGACGACTGCACCGGCTGTGGCATCTGCGTCGACACCTGTCCGGCGCGCAGCAAGGAGGTGGCGAAGCACAAGTCGCTCGACTCCGAGCCGAAGGGCCCGCATCTCGAGCGGGAGCGGGAGAGCTGGCGCTTCTTCCTCGACATCCCCGAGATCGACCGGACGATCGTGGACGCGGCCACCGTGAAGGGCTCGCAGATGCTGCAGCCGCTGTTCGAGTTCTCGGGCGCCTGCTCCGGCTGCGGCGAGACCCCGTACCTGAAGCTCCTGACGCAGATGTTCGGCGACCGCATGCTCGTCGCGAACGCCACCGGCTGCTCCTCGATCTACGGCGGCAACCTGCCAACGACTCCCTGGTCGAAGGACGCGAGCGGACGCGGACCGGCCTGGTCGAACTCGCTGTTCGAGGACAACGCCGAGTTCGGGCTCGGCATGCGCCTCGCCCTCGACCACCAGGCCGCCCAGGCCCGCGCCCTGCTCCAGCAGCTCCTGCCCGATCTCGCGCCCGCGCTCCTCGACGCCGACCAGTCCGACGAGGCCGGCATCGCGGCGCAGCGGCGGCGCGTGGACGACGTGAAGGCGCGGCTCTCCGGCTCCGCCCGGCCGGAGAGCCGGCGCCTTCTCGGCCTGATCGACTCCCTCGTGCGCAAGAGCGTCTGGATCGTCGGCGGCGACGGTTGGGCGTACGACATCGGCTTCGGCGGGCTCGACCACGTGCTCGCCTCCGGTCGCGACGTGAACATCCTCGTGCTCGACACGGAGGTGTACTCGAACACCGGCGGCCAGGCGTCGAAGGCGACGCCGCTCGGCGCGGTGGCGAAGTTCGCCTCCGCCGGGAAGCGGACGCCGAAGAAGGACCTGGGCCTGATGGCCTCGTCGTACGGCAACGTCTACGTGGCCCAGGTCGCGCTCGGCGCCGACAACGCGCACACCGTGAAGGCCTTCGCCGAGGCGGAGTCGTACACGGGCGTGTCGCTCGTCATCGCCTACTCGACGTGCATCGCGCACGGCATCGAGATGGAGACGAGCATGAGCCACCAGAAGGAGGCGGTCGACGCGGGCTACTGGCCCCTCTACCGCTACGACCCGCGCCGGCAGCAGCCCTTCCAGCTCGACTCGCGCCCCCCCAAGATCCCGCTCGCCGAGTTCACGGCCAAGGAGGCCCGCTTCGCGATGCTGGCGCGGTCGCGGCCGGCGGAGGCGGAGGAGCTGGCTCGCCTGGCGCAGCAGGCCATCGCGGCGAGGCGGCGCCTGTACGAGCAGCTCGCGGCCGTGCACGGCGACGCGGGCACGCCGGCCGGCGGCCCCGACCCGGACGGGGGCGGCCGGTGACGCCCTCGCTGAGCACGGGCTACCTCGGCTTCGAGCTCGCCAGCCCGATCGTCCCCGCCGCGTCGCCGCTCGGCGCCGACCTGGACATGCTGAAGCGGCTGGAGGAGGCCGGCGCGGGCGCGGTCGTCCTGCCGTCGCTGTTCGAGGAGCAGATCGAGCACGAGACGATGGAGATCCACCGCTCGCTCGACATCGGCCGCAACGGCTCGGCCGAGGCGACCAGCTACTTTCCCGAGCTCGACGCCTACAACACCGGCCCCGACGCCTACCTCGAGCACGTCGCCGCGGCCAAGCGGGCGCTGTCGGTGCCGGTGGTCGCGAGCTTGAACGGCAGCTCGCGCGGCGGCTGGGTGCAGCATGCGCGGCTGATCGAGCAGGCGGGCGCGGACGCGCTCGAGCTGAACGTGTACGCGGTCGAGGCGGACCCGCTGACGACGGCGGAGGAGGCCGAGACGCGGATCCTCGACGTCGTCCGGGCGGTGCGCGCCGAGCTGCGCATCCCGCTTGCCGTCAAGATCGGCCCCTTCTTCACCGCGCTCGCGCACACCGCGGCGCGCATGGTCGTCGCCGGCGCCGACGGGCTCGTGCTCTTCAACCGCTTCCTGCAGCCGGACATCGACCTCGAGGCGCTCGCCGTCGTCGACCGGCTCGAGCTCTCGCGCCGCGAAGAGCTGCGGCTGCCGCTGCGCTGGATCGCGCTGCTGCACGGCCGCGTGCCGATCTCGCTCGCCGCCACGTCCGGGGTACACGAGGCGGAGGATGTGCTCAAGGCGCTGCTCGCCGGAGCCGACGTGGCCATGCCCGCCTCGGCGCTCATCCGGCAGGGCCCGGCGAAGCTCGCCGAGATGGTGACAGGGGTCGAGCGCTGGCTCGAGGACCACGAGTACGAGTCGGTCGAGCAGCTCAAGGGAAGCATGAGCCAGCAGTCGTGCCCCGACCCGGCGGCGTTCGAGCGCGCGCACTACATGCGCGCGATCACCGGCTTCGGCGTCTCCTCACGCTAGCGGGCGGCTCGGCGCCCGCGTCCCGGGCGACGAGCTCCGCAGCCCTCGAGCGGCGCGTCCCCACAGCGGGACGCGCCTCGCTCGAGCCGCCGCTTCCCGCGCTCTCGTCCGCTCCCGCCGAGCGAGACGGGCGCCCATCGCCATAATCGTCGTCTCAACGACGACCTCGGAGGTATCCCGTGGCAGAGCAGGACGACGTGGTGGAGGCGGGCGCAGTCCGGGCGCAGGACGCAGAGCGCATCGTCACGATCATCCCCGCCGATTCGGGCTGGCGGGCGATGTACGGGGGCCAGGGCGAGGAGGCCGGGCTCTCCCGCGTCGTCGCCTGGGCGCTCGTCGAGGACGCCTCCGGCGAGCGGCGAGTGGTGGGGATGGTCGTCGACCCGCAGGACCGGCGCAGGATCGTCACCGTGCATGACACCGAGTCGCAGCACTCCGGGGTGCTCACCGGCTACGGCTACAAGGAGCGCTGAGCGCGCCGGCCGCCGGCCCTGCCCGAGCCGGCCGCAGCGGGCGCGAGGCGAGCCACGCACAGGCTCGGCTCGGCGAACACATCGACGGCGGCGAGCTCGAGACCGCCGCCGAGCTCGTCGAGCGCTCCGGCGAGCAGGCCGCGGTGGGCGGCGCAGACGACCTCCGGGTACTGCTCGGCGAGGTCGTGGAAGGGGCAGCGGTGCATGCGCAGCTCGCGGCCGTCGAGCTCGGGCTGGAACCCCTGCTCGCCCAGGAGGCGGACGACCTCGCCCATGGCCGCCTCCTCCGACAGGCGCACACCGGGTTGCGGACGGTGGACGAGGAAGCGGCCCCACGCCCTCCCTGCCTGCTCGGAGCGGCGCTCGGCGTCGGCGTCGTCGGCGACGGTGCCCGCCAGGATCGCCGCCAGCAGCCGGTACTCGTCGTGGCCGCGGGCCGCGATCTCGCCCCGCAGCGTGTAGACGATCCGGGGCCTTCCCGGCGTCGAGCGGGGCGCCGGATGCGAGACGACGACGCCTGCGTCGCCGAGGATGCCGAGGTGCCAGCGAAGCGTGTTCGGGTGCAGCCCGAGCCGGCGCGAGAGCTCCTGGACGTCGATGCCGGCCGGCTCGGCGCGCAGCTCCGCGACGATGCGGCTCCGGCGCTCGTCCGCGAGCGCCCGGTGGAGCGAGGTCTCAGCCGATTCGCCGTTCATTTGTCCGATCCGCGTCGTCGAAGGCCATCGTGCCAGCGCAGATGGGCGCCGCAATCGGTAGAAAGCCCGCATCGCACGCGCGCTCCCTGCCCGCCGGGGCGGGGCCAGGTTCTTCCCGGGCTCGTCGTGAGAACGAGCAGGCAGGGGGCGCCGGCACGGCCGTCGCAGCCGGCGGAGCGCCGCCGGACCGAGCGGACGCGGCCCGTTGCTCCCGGGCGGAGGAACCGCCTCGACCCGCTCGGCTCGCGGCACCTGGACGGCCGCGCCCGGCTCGGGCGCCTGCTCGCGGCTGCTCGCCGCGCAGGCCGGACGCCCGCTACCCCTTCGCCTCCGCGTAGCGGCGCGCGACCTCCGGCCAGTTGACGACGTTCCACCACGCAGCCAGGTAGTCCGGTCGCCGGTTCTGGTACTTGAGGTAGTAGGCGTGCTCCCAGACGTCGATGCCGAGAAGCGGCGTCTTGCCGTCCATGATCGGGCTGTCCTGGTTGGGCGTGGACAGGACGGCGAGGCCGGTGCCGTCCCACACGAGCCAGGTCCAGCCGCTGCCGAAGCGCTTCACGCCCGCGTCGTTGACGGCCGCTCGCAGCGCATCGACGCTGCCGAACGTGTCGCGGATCGCGTCGGCGAGCTCGCCCTCGGGCTCACCGCCCCCGTCCGGGCTCATGATCTGCCAGAACAGGGAGTGGTTGGCATGGCCGCCCGCGTTGTTGCGGACGGCGGTGCGGATGTCCTCGGGCAGCAGATCGACGTTCGCGACGACCGCCTCCACGGGTCGGTCGGCCCACTCGTTGCCCTCCAGCGCCTTGTTCGCGTTGTCCACGTACGCCTGGTGGTGCTTGCCGTGGTGGATCTCCATCGTGCGCGCGTCGATGTGCGGCTCAAGCGCGCTGTAGTCGTACGGAAGCGGCGGAAGCTCGAACGCCATCGTTCCCTCCTTTCTCGCGGTCGGCTCGATCATAGAATCCCGCCCTTGAGCGAGCGTCCCCGCATCGCGATTCCGCCGGTCGTGCTCGGCTGCGGCAACTTCGGGGGGATCGGCTCGGCCCCCGCCTTCTTCGGGCAGGGCGAGACCCGGGAGCAGGCGTTCGCGCTGATGGACGCGGGCTGGGAGCTCGGCCTCGACTGGTTCGACACCGCCGACGCCTACGGCGGCGGGCGCAGCGAGACGTGGATCGGCGAATGGAGCGAGCGGAGCGGCAACAGGCCGCAGGTGACGACGAAGACGTTCAATCCGATGGCCGAGGGCGCCGACGCGGGCCTGTCGCGCGAGCGCGTGCTGCGCCAGCTCGACTCGAGCCTCGAGCGCCTGCGCGCCGACGCCGTCCCCCTCTACCTGGCGCACGAGCCGGACCCGTCGACCCCGATCGCAGAGACCGTCGAGGCGTTCGAGACGCTGCGCGCGGCGGGGAAGATCGGTGCGTGGGGCGTCAGCAACGTCGGCGCGCGCGAGCTCGAGGCGGTGCTCGAGGTGGGGACGCCCGCGCTCGTGCAGAACTCGTTCTCGCTGCTCGAGCGCGCGGACGAGGAGGAGGTCGTGCCGCTCTGCCGGCGGCACGGCATCGCCTACCAGGCCTTTGGCCCTCTCGCCGGCGGCTGGCTGACGGGCAAGTACCGGCGTGACGCGCCCGCTCCGCCCGGCTCGCGGATGACGCTGCGGCCGGAGCCGTACCGCCGCTTCGAGGACGAGGCGGTGTACACGGCGCTCGAGCGCTTCCGGCAGGCGGCCCGGCGCCGCGGCGCGAGCATGGCCGCCCTCGCGCTCGGATGGCTCCTCGCCCATCCCGGCGTCGACTCGATCGTGGTCGGCCCGCGCCGCCCGCACCAGCTCGAGCCCGTGCGCGAGGCGCTCGCGCTCGAGCTCGGCCCGCAGGAGCGCGAGGAAGTAGCCTCCCTGTTTCCATGACGCCGCTGCTCGTGCTCTCCGAACAGGACGTCCTCGAGCTGCTCGACCTGGACGGGTGCGTCGCCGCCATGGAGGAGGCGCTCGCGTCGCTTCAGCGCGGCGAGGTGCACATGCCGCTGCGCCCCGTCGTTCGCCCGCCCGGAGAGACCCATCTGCTCGGGCTGATGCCGGTCTACCGCGGCGGCGAGCGGCCGCTGTACGCGCTGAAGACGGTGGCGGTCGTGCCGGCCAACCCCGCCCGCGGCCTCGACGCCCACCAGGGGACGGTGACGCTGTTCGACGGCGTCACGGGCCGCACGCTGGCGGTCATGAACGCGTCGCCGGTGACGGCCGTGCGCACGGCGGCGGTGACGGCGGTCGCGACCCGCCTGCTCGCCCGCGGGGACGCGCGCGAGCTCGCCATCGTGGGCGCAGGCGTGCAGGCGCGGTCGCACCTTCGGGCCCTCCCCGGCTTCGAGCGCGTCCGGGTCGCGAGCCGGACGTGCGAGCACGCGCAGGCGCTGGCCGCGGAGGCCGGCGCCGTCGCCTGCGCGTCCGTGGAGGAGGCGGTGCGCGGTGCGGACGTGGTCGTCGTCGCGACGAGCTCGCCCGAGCCGGTGCTCCGCCGTGAATGGCTGAAGGAGGGGGCGCACGTGAACGCGGTCGGGATGGGCCGGGAGCTCGACGACGCGACCCTCCGCGAGGGTACGCTCGTCGTCGACCGGCGCGAGTCGGCCGAGGTCGAGGGGAAGATCGACGGCGCCTGGATCGACGCGGAGCTCGGAGAGATCGTCGTCGGCCAGCGCCCCGGGCGGACGTCGCCGAAGGAGCTGACGGTGTTCCGCTCGCTCGGCGTCGCCGTCGAGGACCTGTTCGCAGCCGAGTACCTCGTCCGCCGCGCCCGCGAGACGGGCCGCGGCGAGACGGTCGAGTTTTGATCCCGCTCGACGCCATCCGCCGTGCCAGGGAGACGATCGCCGGCGCTGCCGTGCGGACGCCGCTCGTCCGGCTGGAGGCACCCGAGGCGCCGTGCGAGCTGTGGGCGAAGCTCGAGTGCGTGCAGCCGATCGGCTCGTTCAAGATCCGGGGCGCCGTCAACGCGGTGCGTACGGCGGCTCCGCAGGCGATCCGCGCGGGCGTCGTCACCGCGAGCGCGGGCAACATGGCACAGGGGGTTGCCTGGGCGGCCCGCGAGGCGGGCGTGCGGGCGACGATCGTCGTCCCCGAGCACGCGCCGCAGACGAAGGTGGCGGCGATCGAGCGGCTGGGCGGCCGG
>Ga0070741_10015078_pt1 | contig 13198 bp, 13 predicted proteins | sample Coa_R1_4_FD_66440 | JGI IMG/M metagenome (GOLD analysis project Ga0070741, IMG submission 66440) | Surface soil microbial communities from Centralia Pennsylvania, which are recovering from an underground coalmine fire - Coalmine... | ecosystem: Environmental > Terrestrial > Soil > Unclassified ... | reverse complement strand
TCTCACCCTCATCGCGCATCTCTGCGTCGCAAGATCAAACGAGCCGGATGGGACAATGCCTTCCTCTTGGCTATGCTCAACCATATGCGATAGCCCTGCCGCACGCGGGGAGAGGTGAAGAATCGCCGGACTGACTGGGACCGCCGCACAACGGAATCGCTTTGCCTCTCAAGGCCAGCTGTGGAACTATCGGCCCGGCTTCCCGGTTGAGTGCCAAAAGGAGCTGATGCATGCGGACCGTCGCGAACGAGCCCCTGGCGCGGCATGCACTGGCGTTCGTGCTGGCCGGCGGCCGCGGCAGCCGGCTCCTCGAACTGACCGACCGGCGCGCGAAGCCCGCGGTCTATTTCGGGGGCAAATCCCGCATCATCGATTTCGCGCTGTCGAATGCCCTCAATTCGGGCATCCGCCGCATCGCGGTCGCGACCCAGTACAAGGCCCACAGCCTGATCCGTCATCTGCAGATGGGCTGGAATTTCTTCCGCCCCGAACGCAACGAGAGTTTCGACATCCTGCCCGCGAGCCAGCGCGTCTCCGAGAGCATGTGGTATGTCGGGACGGCGGACGCGGTGTACCAGAACATCGACATCATCGAGCCCCATAACTGCAAATACATCGTCGTGCTGGCCGGCGATCACGTCTACAAGATGGATTACGAGATCATGCTGAAGCAGCATGTCGAGAGCAAAGCCGACGTCACCGTCGGCTGCCTCGAAATGCCGCGCGCCGAATCCTCCGCTTTCGGCGTCATGCATATCGACGACAACGACGTGATCCAGTCGTTCCTGGAAAAGCCGGCCGATCCGCCGCCGATGCCGGGCAAGCCCGACAAGTCGCTCGCGAGCATGGGCATCTATGTGTTCAGCTCCGACTTTCTGTACGAGGAGCTCAAGCGCGACGCCGCCGATCCGAATTCGAGCCACGATTTCGGCAAGGACATCATTCCCTACATCGTCAAGCACGGCCGAGCCGTCGCGCACCAGTTCAGCCGCTCCTGCGTGCGCAACAACGATCAGCGCAGCTACTGGCGCGACGCCGGCACGGTCGACGCTTACTGGTCGGCCAATATCGACCTGACCGACGTGATCCCCGAGCTCGATCTGTACGACCGCGAATGGCCGATCTGGAGTTATTCCGAAATCACGCCGCCGGCGAAATTCGTGCACGACGAGGAGGGGCGGCGCGGCGAGGCGGTGAGCTCGCTGGTCTCGGGTGGCTGCATCGTCTCGGGCGCGAGCCTGCGCCGCTCGCTGCTGTTCACCGGCGTACACCTGCATTCGCATGCGCGGGTGGAGAATGCGGTGATCCTGCCTTACGTCGATGTTGCCCGGCATGCGCGCCTGAAAAACGTCGTGGTCGATCGCGGCGTCAAGATTCCCGAAGGCCTCGTCGTCGGCGAAGATCCGGAGCTCGACGCCAGGCGTTTTCGCAGAACGGAGAACGGCATCAGCCTGATCACCCAGCCCATGATCGACAGACTGAATGCATGACAACGATGCGCGTCCTCTCGGTCGCCTCCGAAATCTATCCGATCGTCAAGACAGGAGGCCTCGCCGACGTGGCCGGCGCGCTGCCGCTGGCGTTGCGCAGCGAGGGCGTCGAGATGCGCACCTTGGTGCCCGGCTATCCCGCCGTGATGGATGCGCTGGAGCGTGCCGAGCCGCTCTTGGAATGGCCGCTGTTCTTCGGCGGGATCACGCGGCTGCTCAAAGCCCGCTGCGGCGAGCTCGATCTGCTGGTGCTCGACGCGCCGCATCTGTTCGACCGTCCCGGCAATCCCTATGTCACGCCTGATGGAACGGACTGGCCGGACAATGGCCCGCGCTTCGCGGCGCTGTCGCGCATGGCCGCCGACATCGGCCTCGGTGACATCCCGGATTTCGTGCCCGACATCGTGCACGCGCATGACTGGCAGGCGGGGCTCGCGCCCGCCTACATGCATTACAGCCATCGCCGGCAGGCCGGGACCGTCATCACCGTGCACAATCTCGCCTACCAGGGCCAATTCCCGCGCGAGATGCTCGACCAGTTGGGACTGCCGCCGGAGTCATTCGCAATGTACGGCGTCGAATATTATGGCACCATCGGCTTCCTGAAGGCCGGACTGCAGTTCGCCGACCGCATCACCACGGTGTCGCCGACCTACGCGAAAGAGATTCAGTCGGATGAGGCCGGCATGGGACTTGCCGGGCTGCTGCGCGACCGCGCGAATGCGCTTCATGGCATTCTCAACGGCATCGATGTGTCCGTGTGGGATCCCGCGACCGATCCGAGCATCCCCGCGCGCTATGCCGCAGCCGGACTCGGACCGCGCGCCGACGACAAGACTGCGTTGCAGGAGCGGTTCGGCCTCGAACAACGCGCGGATGTCTTCCTGCTCGGCGTGATCAGCCGCATCTCCTGGCAGAAGGGTCTGGATCTGCTGCTGGAGTGCCTGCCTGACATCGCGGGCGAGGGCATGCAGCTGGCGCTGCTCGGCAGCGGCGATGCCGATCTTCAAACGCATTTCCAGCAGGCGGCCGCAGCCCATCCCGGCCGCATCGGCGTCACGATCGGCTATGACGAGCGGCTCGCCCATCTGATCCAGGCCGGATCGGACGCGCTGGTCGTGCCGTCGCGCTTCGAACCCTGCGGGCTGACGCAGCTCTGCGCGCTCCGCTATGGCGCGGTGCCCATCGTTGCCGGCGTCGGCGGGTTAGAGGACACGGTGATCGATGGCGGCGACGCGCCGACCGGCTTCAAATTCAACCCGGTGACATCCGACAATCTCGCGGCGGCCATTCGCCGGGCGTATGCCGTCTTCGCGGACAAATCGGCCTGGTGCCAGCTGCAGGCCAACGGCATGGCCACGGATGTATCATGGCGCGGGCGGGCGGCGCGCTATGCCGAGCTCTATCGCGAGATCGCGCAGATGCGCCATATCGCGATGTGAATGACAGAGAATGAGGCGATGACGTGACGACACCAACACCAGGCCAGCCGATCCCCGCAAGCGCGCTGGCGAACATTCCGCGGCTGGTGACGGCTTACTTTGCCGGCAAGCCCGATGCCGACGATCCTGCGCAGCGCGTCGCCTTCGGCACCTCGGGCCATCGCGGCTCATCGTTGAAAACCTCCTTCAACGAGAACCATATCCTCGCGACCACGCAGGCGATCTGCGACTATCGCCGCGAAGCGGGCCTGACCGGGCCGTTGTTCATCGGCATCGACACCCACGCGCTGGCAGAGCCGGCGCTGGCAAGCGCCATCGAGGTGTTTGCCGCCAACGGTGTTGACCTCATGATCGACGCGCACGGCGGCTACACGCCGACGCCTGTCATCTCGCACGCGATCCTCAGTTACAACAAGGGGCGGACCAGCGGTCACGCCGACGGCGTCGTGATCACGCCGTCGCACAATCCGCCGGAGGATGGCGGCTACAAATACAACCCGCCGCATGGCGGGCCCGCCGACACCGACGCCACAGGCGTGATCGAAAAGCGCGCGAACGCGTATCTGAAGGACGCCATCAAGGGCGTCGCGAGGCTGGACTACGACAAGGCGCTCAAATCGCCGCTGGTTCATCGCCACGACTATGTCGGCCCCTATGTCGCCGCTCTCGCCGAGGTCGTCGACATGGCCGCGATCAAGTCGGCCGGCGTCAAGATCGGCATCGATCCGCTCGGCGGCGCGGCCGTGCATTTCTGGCATCCGATCGCGGAGCGCTACGGCATCAATGCAACCATCGTCAATGAGGCCGTCGATCCGACCTTCCGCTTCATGACCGCGGACTGGGACGGCAAGATCCGGATGGATTGCTCGTCGCCTTATGCGATGGCGAGCCTGATCGGAATGCGCGGCAAGTTCGACGTGGCCTTTGCCAACGACACCGACGCCGACCGCCACGGCATCGTCACGCCGAGCGGATTGATGAACCCGAACCATTTCCTCGCCGCTGCGATCGCCTATCTCTTCGCCGAGCGCGAGCAATGGCGGCCGGAGGCGGCGATCGGCAAGACGGTGGTGTCGAGCTCGATCATCGACCGCGTCGCGCGCAAGCTGAACCGCAAGCTGGTCGAGACGCCGGTCGGCTTCAAATGGTTCGTCGAGGGGCTGGGCAGCGGCAGCTTCGGTTTTGCGGGGGAGGAAAGCGCGGGCGCCTCGTTCCTCAAGCGCGACGGCACGGTCTGGACCACCGACAAGGATGGCATCATCCTGGGTCTCGTCGCGGCGGAAATCATCGCCAAAACCGGGCGCGATCCGAGCCAGCTTTTCAAGTCGCTCACCGACGAGCTCGGCATGCCCTTCTACGAGCGCATCGACATGCCGGCGACCGCACCGATGAAGAATGGGCTGAAATCTGCAACGCCCGAGAAGCTCGACATGAAGGAGCTGGCCGGCGACGCCGTCACCGCGATGCGGACCACCGCACCCGGCAATGGGCAGCCGTTCGGCGGCATCAAGGTGGAGACCGCGTCAGGCTGGTTCGCGGCAAGGCCGTCGGGCACCGAAGACGTCTGCAAGATCTATGCGGAAAGTTTTCGCGACGCTGATCATCTGAAGCAGATTCAGGGCGAAGCGCGTGGCGTCATCGCGAGGCTCGCCGGATAAAACGTGCCGCTACTTCACCTCGATGTGGGCCTGCTTCGCCACCTCTCTCCACAGCACGACGTCCTTCTTGATGAAGGCGGCGAATTCCTCCGGCGTGCTGCCGACCACCTGGATCGCCTGCGCCTCGATCAGCCTGGCGACATCGGGTTCTTTCACCGCCTTGACGATTTCGGTGTTGAGCCGCTTGACGATCGCAGGCGGCGTCCCGGCGGGCGCCATGATGCCGTGCCAGGCCACTGCGTCGAAGCCGGGATAGCCGCTCTCGGCGATCGTCGGCACATCCGGCGCGACCGGCGAGCGCGCCTTGCTGGTGACGCCGAGCGCGATCAGCGTGCCGCCCTTGACATGCGCCAGCGCGGAGACGGGATCGGCGAACACCAGCTGCACCTGTCCCGCGATCAGGTCGGCGACCGCAAGCGACGTGCCGCGATAGGGGATATGCGTCACCTTGATTCCGGCCTTGTCGGCAAACAGCTCGGTCACGAGATGATTGGAGCTGCCGACGCCGGTGGTGCCGTAATTCAGCGCGCCCGGCTTGCTCTTCGCCAGCGCCACCAGCTCCGCCACCGTCTTCACACCGAGCGACGGATTGACCACGAGAATGTAAGGATAGGACGTGGTCATCGAGATCGGCACCAGGTCCTTCTCCGGATCGTAGGCGAGCTTCGGGTAGATGCCCGGGTTGATCGAGATCGGACCGGATTGACCGAGCAGCAACGTATAGCCGTCAGGGTCGGCGTTCTTGACGATCTCGGTGCCGATGCCGCCGTTGCCGCCGCCGCGGTCCTCGATCACGAAGGTCTGGCCGAGTGCCTCGCCGACGCGTTTTCCGACGATGCGCGCGATGGCGTCCGCCGCGCCGCCGGCCGCAAAGGGCACGACCAGCCGGATCGGGCGGGTCGGATAGTCCTGCGCATGCACGGCAGTGGCGCCGGCCAACGCAAGCGCCAGCAGGACGGCAAGCTTTCGCATGAATGTCTCCCCGATTGCGCCCGCTTTGGTCGTGGGTCTGATGGTTCAGGCACAATAGGGCGAAAATGCCGGGGCGGTCCATCGCGCCATCGGTTGCGCTTTTCATCCTTCCGTCGGATGCTTGAGCAAAGCCGGAGGAAACATGCTGCACAAGCCTGACCTGACCGGGACGCTGGCGCGCTATGTTGCCGCGACGCGATGGGAGGATATCCCGCTAGCGGTGCGCCATCAGGCCAAACGCTCCCTGGTCAATTTGTTCGCCGTGGCGCTCGCGGGCTGCCGCACCGAACCGGTCGAGATCGCGCTCTCATCGCTGCGCGAATTTTCGGGCGGCAAGCAGGCGACCGTGATCGGGAGAGCCGCGCGGATCGACGCGCTCTCCGCCGCCTTCCTCAACGCGGCCGCCGCCAATGTCCATGATTTCTGCGACACACATTTGCGTACCGTGATCCATCCGACCGCGCCGGTCGCGCCTGCCGTGCTCGCGCTCGCCGAGCTGCGCAGGGTGAGCGGGCCAGAGCTGCTGCTCGCCTTCATCCTCGGCAATGAAATTCAGGCGCGCATCGGCCTCGCCATCTCGCCGCAGCACTATGATAAAGGCTGGCACATCACCTCGACCTGCGGCGTGTTCGGCGCGGCGGCGGCGAGCGGCAAGCTGCTTGGCCTGAACGAACGCCAACTCGTCTGCGCGCTCGGTACCGCGTCGACGCAATCCGCAGGCCTCTGCGAATGCCTGGGCATGCCGGCCAAGAGCGTCAGCGTCGGCAATGCCGCGCGCAACGGGCTATGGTCGGCGCTGCTCGCCGAGAAGGGATTCGATGGCCCCGCCGAACCGCTCGCCGGGCGGCAGGGTTTTTACAATGCGCTCGGCGACGAGCCAAATCTCGCTCTCGTCACCGACGGGCTCGGCGACACCTTCGAAATCGTGGCGACCTCCTACAAGCCTTACCCCTGCGGCTTCGTGATCCATCCGGTGCTCGATTGCGTGCTGGACTGGCGGCGCGAGCATCCCGAAGCGGAGGTGACGCGGGTCGTGGTGCGCGGCAACCCGTTGCTGGCGCATCGCACCGACCGGCCGGAGATTTCGACCGGGCGGGAGTCGCAGGTCAGCGTGCAGCATGCGGTCGCGGCCGCGCTCGTCCACGGTGCGGCCGGGCTCGAGCAATTCACCGACGCTTGCGTGGCCGATCCGGCCGTCGCGGCGCTGCGCCACAGGGTCGAGGTGGTGCGCGATGGCTCGTTCTCGACCATCGCCGCGGCGGTCGAGATCACGACAGCGGACGGGGCGGCCCACCGTTTGTCGCAAACGGCCGCGCGGGGCAGCGACGTCAATCCGATGAGCGATCGCGACCTGGAGCAGAAGTTGAAAACCGCGGCCGCGAGCCTAAATCTTGAAGCGGCGCCGCTGATCGATGCGGTCTGGGGGCTCGAAAGCAGTACCGACGTGTCGCGTCTCGCCGCGCTGGCGGTGCCCAAGGAATAATAGAGGGATAAAGAGGAAAATCGATGAGCGATTCATCCGCGCCGCGGCCGACCAGCGAGATCGCGAGCTATCACGCCCATGTCTATTACGATCCCGCCACCACGCGCGGCGAGGCCGAGCGCTTGCGGCAATGGATCGGCGAGCGTTTTTCGGTGACGCTCGGACGTTGGCACGACGTCAAGGTCGGCCCGCACGACCAGGCGATGTATCAGGTCGCGTTCGCGAACGAGGTGTTTCCGAGCCTGGTGCCGTGGTTGATGCTCAACCATGGTAGCCTCAGCATTCTCGTTCATCCCAACACCACGAATCCGAGGCGCGATCATCTCGCCGATCCCATCTGGATCGGGCAGGCGCTCGCCGTGCACGGCGACAAGCTGCCGGATCATGCCGAGAGCGAGGCGCCGCTTGCGCCGAACACGCAGCCGACGATGCGGCCATGAGCGATGTCGATCGGCAGGCGCACTGGCAGAACGTCTACCGGACCAAGGCCGAGGGAGAGGTCAGCTGGTCGCAGCCGTCCCCGGAGCCGTCGCTCGGCCTGATCGAAAAGTTTGCGCCCGCGCGGTACGCCGCGATCGTCGATATCGGCGGCGGCGCATCGCGGCTCGTCGATGCGCTGCGCGAGCGCGGCTATCGGCATCTCACCGTGCTCGATCTGTCCGAAGCGGCGCTGCAGAGCGCGCGCGAGCGTCTCGGTACTCAAGCTGCCTCCGTGCAATGGGTTGCGGCTGATGTGACCAAATGGCGGCCGCCGCAGGTCTTCGACATCTGGCACGACCGCGCCGCATTCCACTTCCTCGTTGATCCACGCGACCGCGACGCCTATATCGCGCGGCTGCATCGGGGCGTGAAGAGCGGCGGTCACGTCATCATCGCGACCTTTGCGCTCGACGGTCCGGAAAAATGCAGTGGCCTGCCCGTGCAGCGTTATGATCACGTCGCGCTCGGCAAGGCACTCGGTCCCGCATTCGCGCTGGCGCATCACCAGCCGCATCATCACGTCACGCCCTGGGGCGCGGCGCAGTCGTTTCAGTTCAGCGTGTTCAGACGAAAGTGATTGTCACCAATCCTGTCACCTCAAATCCCCGTCGCGCGGATCGTCGCCGCCAGCGTCTTCAGCGACGCCCTGGTCTGCCGGTCCACGACATTGGAGTGCAACACCACGTCGCGCGAAGGCAGCGGCGGCAAACCGAGTCTTTGCCCGATATCGACGGTTCCTGGCGGCGCCACGCGGCGGCCGAGTGCGGCCACCGCAAGACCCGCGGAGACCGCGGCTCCGGTCGTGGCAACGCCGCCGCCGACAAACACTTCGGTCCAGGCGACGCCGGCCGCGGTCAGCGCGTCGATCGCCATGGTGCGTACGCTGCAGGGTTCGGCCTGTGTCGCCAGCCGCAGCGGCTCGCCGGGGCGATGCTCGAAGTCCGGCGCGGCGATCCAGCCGAACGCCTCTTCCAGGATGGTCTCGCCATCGCGGCGGCGATTGTCGTGACGCAGGACGATCGCGGCATCGATCGCGCCGCGCTCGAACTCCTCGAGCACCTCGCGCGACGTCGAAATGCGCAACTCCAGCACAAGCGAGGGTTCGGCGCCGTTCATTCGCTTCAGGAGCAGTGGCAGTTCGGCGCCGACGATGTGATGGCTGATGCCAACGACAAGACGGCGCTGCTCGAGTCCGAACGAGCCGACAGCACCGTGATGCGCGGCGACCAGATTTCGCGCCGGACCAAGAAAGGCGTTGCCGTCCGCAGACAATCGCACCAGTCGCGGCGTTCGCTCCAGAAGCCTGCGGCCGAGCCCGTCCTCCAGCCGTTTGATCTTCAGGCTGACGGCCGATTGAGTCGTGTCCATCGCCTCGGCCGCGCGGGTGAAGCTCTTTAAATCCGCTGTGAGAACAAAGGCTTGAACCGCCTCAATATCCAGCATGCGCATGCCGTGTCATCCATTTAAAAGTGATATCATTGATATAGTATATAATACGATTTAAAAATGATAAAGGCCCGGCTATCTCTCTTGCATGTTCAATCAGCAGGAGACCGACATGCCGCTCGTTCGCGTTTCACTTCGGCAGGGCAAGCCCGCCGCCCATCGCAAGGCCATCCTCGATGGCATCTACAAGGCGATGCGTACCTCGTTCGACGTACCGGACGAGGATCGCTTCATGACGGTATCGGAACATGACGAGGCCGGCTTCAGCTACAGCAAGAGTTATCTCGGCATCGCGCGCACCGACGACCTGGTGCTGATTGAGATCACCGCCAACAACACACGCACGCTTGAGAAGAAGAAGGCGCTGTATCGCCAGATCGCCGAGAACCTCAAGGCCGACCCCGGCGTGCGCCCGGAGGACGTCTTCATCAATCTCGTCGAGGTGCTGCCCGAAAACTGGTCGTTCGGAAACGGCATCGCGCAATACGCCAAGGACTGAGGAGACCGTCATGATCATCGCCCACTATGCTCATCGGCTGCCGGCCGACTACGACACCAACATCATCCGCGAGCGCGCAAAGGCGCGCGGCCATCTGTTCGATGGTATCCCCGAGCTTTACTTCAAGGGATTCCTGCTGCGCGAGCGTGGCCGCTTCGGCGCCATCGCAAATGAATATTCCTCGCTTTATCTCTGGCGCAAGGATGAGGGCTTTCGCGATTTCCTGGTTGGCGGCCGCACCAAATCCGTCACCGACAGCTTTGGCCGGCCGCGGATCGAAACGCGGTTCGTGCTCGATGCGCGCAAGGGCAGCGGCCGCGAGGCGCGCTTCGCCTACAAGGAGCAGCAGGACATTCAACTCGATGCGGATCTGACCTCGATCCTTGCGGCCGAGATCGCGCACAATCGCGAGATCGCCAGCGAAGCCGGCGTGGTGGCGGCGGCCGTCGGCGTTGACGCCGAAAACTGGAAGCTTGCGCGCATTCGCCTCTCGGAGAAGGAGCCCGCCGAGGGCGAACAAGCCTATCAGGTGTTGTATCTGGCGCGTACGCTGTTCGACATGCTGCCGCTTGCGCCGTCTCCGGGCCGCAACGAGCCGCCGGCCATTGCAACGACCGCGCCCGCGATGGTCAGCTGATCTCTTGCCGTACCTTCGCCGCCGCCTCAGTCATCGCCTTCAATTTGCCGAAGGCGGTGGCGCGCGGCATGTATTTCATGCCGCAATCCGGCGCCGGTACGAGTCTGTCGGCGCTGACATATTTCAACCCGTTGCGGATGCGGTCGGCGACGGTGTCGACAGACTCGACTTTGGGGTCGCCGAGGTCGAGCACACCGAGCATGATCTTTTTGCCCGACAAATCCTTGAGCACGCCGAGATCGAGCCTCGGCTGCGCCGCCTCGATGGAAATCTGCGTCGCACTGGTATCGGCAAGCTCGGCCAGGAAGGAATATCCGGCGGGCTTGGTCGAGCCCGGCACGACCGCGGCATAACCGAAGCAGAGATGCACCACCGTCGGCACGGTGATGCCTTCGAGCGCGCGGTTGATCGCTTTCACCGCATAGCGGCGGGCGAGATCGGGATTGTTGCGCACCCAGGGTTCGTCGAGCTGGATCACGTCGGCGCCGGCCTTCTGCAAATCGCGCGCCTCGGCGTTGACGGCCTCCGCAAACGCCATCGCCAGCTCCTCGTCGTCCTTGTAGAACTCGTTCCTGGCCTGCTGGCTCATCGTGAACGGGCCGGGCAGGGTGATCTTGGCGGCGTGTTCGGTGTTCCTGCGCAGGAATTCCATGTCGCGCAGCTCGACCGGGCGAGTGCGTTTGATGCTGCCAACCACGCGCGGCACCGGCGTCTTGTTGCCGTTACGCGCGACGATGATGCCGGGATTGTCGGCGTCGACGCCGTCAAGCGCGGTGGCGAAGCGGTTGGAATAGCTCTCGCGGCGGATTTCGCCGTCGGTGACGATGTCGATGCCGGCGCGCTCCATGTCGCGGATCGCGACGATGGTCGCGTCGTCCTGGGCTTCTTCGAGATGCTCCTCCGGCAGCCGCCACATCTCATGCATGCGGGTGCGCGGCACGGATTTGGACAGCATGGCGCGATCGACCAGCCATTCCGGCTGCGGGTAACTGCCGACCACGGTGGTCGGCAGCAAATGCTTCGGCAAGTTCATGTTGCTCTCCTTGCTTCTTGTTAAGAGGTCGCGGGCTGCAGCGCGCTGGGGGCGATCTCGTCCGCCGCGGTCTGGCCGCCGCGGGTGCCGGTCTGCCAGATCGCGGCCTTGCGTTCGAGCAGGCGGATGAAGGCATTGAAGGCGATCGCCATGGCGAGCACCAAGAGCACGCCGGCGAACACATGCGGGCTGTCGAGGATGGTGCGGTAGCGCGAGATCAGATAGCCGATGCCGGCCGACGAGATCAGCATTTCCGAAACCACCACGCCGACGATGACCAGCGCGCCGCCGACGCGCAGGCCCGACAATACGGTCGGGATCGCGGCCGGAATGATCACCCGCACCAGCCGCTGGCTCATCGTTGCGCCCATGCTGCGCGCCGCGAGCAAGAGCTGCGGATCGATGGTCTGGATACCGGCGGCGGTCGAGAGCATGGTCGGGAGGAAGCCGTAGATCGCGGCAAAGGCGATCTTGGATTCCGAGCCGATGCCGAGCCACACGGTGAACACGGGATAGAGGATGACGAGCGGCACCGCATAGAGGCTCGACACCATCGGCATAATCAGTATGCGAGGCCGCGGCAGGCTGCCGACGACGGCGCCCAGCAGGATACCGCCGCCGCAGGCGAACGCCATGGAAATGCCGACCTCGTAAAGCGTGACGCCGAGCGCGTCGCGGTACTCGGCCGCCTCGTGCCAGCCGGCGATCAGCGTGGAGGACAGCGCCGGCAGGAACAGCTCGGGGATCAGGCCGAAGCGCGGCAGCGTCTCCCACAACGCGATGAGCGCAATCACGATCAGCCAGCGCAATGTCGATGCCTTCATGATCGCCTCACGCCGATTTCCGGATGTGGCGCCAGATGCGCTCGCGCAAGGTGCCGAACGCATCGCCCGAGAGCATTTCATAAGTGCGCGGTCGCGGCAGGGGCACCTGCAAATGATCGACGATGCGGCCCGGCCGCGCCGACATGACAGCGACCTCGTCGGCGAGGTAGACGGCTTCGGTGAGGCTGTGGGTCACGAACACCACGGTCTTGCCGGTCGCGGCCCAGATGCGCAAGAGCTCGTCGCCCATGGTCATGCGGGTCTGCTCGTCGAGCGCCGCGAACGGCTCGTCCATCAAAAGCACAGGCGGGTCCTGCACCAGCCCGCGCGCGATCGAGACGCGCTGCTTCATGCCGCCGGAGAGCTCATGCGGATGACGCCCGCCAAAACCTTCGAGGCCGACGAGCTTCAGCATCTCCTCGGCCTTGCCGCGGCGTTCGGCCTTGGCAACGCCGCGCAGCGCCAGCGGAAACTCGACATTCTCTTCCGCCGTCAGCCATGGAAACAGGCTCGCCTCCTGGAACACCACGCCGACGCGGTTTGGATCGGGTTCGCCAATCGGCGCGCCGTTGATCAGGATCGAGCCCGAAGTCGGCTGGCGCAGGCCGGCGAGCATCATCAGCAACGTCGACTTGCCGCAGCCGCTGGGGCCGACCAGCACGACAAAGCGCCCGGGCTTGATGTCCATCGACACGTCATCCAGCGCGATCACCTCGGCGCCCGACGTGCGGAACACCTGGCCGACGCAGGATATCTGGATCGCGCCCGCGCGCGAGGCCGGTTTCAGCGGCGTTATGCTCGCCAGTGGCTGCATCGCGTTTCCACCGATCGGATCAGTTCGTTGAAGAGGATGGCAACGCCGGCGATCATCACCACGCCGGCGAGCAGTTGCTTCATCTGGAAATTCTCGCCCCAGGTCGCGATCTGGTGACCGATGCCGTCGCGCGAGGCGTACATTTCGGCGAGCATCACGCCGGTGAGGTTGAAGATCATGGAGATGCGCAAGGCTTCCAGCAGCACCGGCAGCATGCTCGGCAGGTACACCCGGAACGCGGTCTGCGACGGTGTCGCGCCGTAGGAGCGTGCGACCGTGAGATATTCGACCCGGACCGACTCCACGGCCGTGGTGGTCGACATGATGACGATGAAGATGGTGGAGAAGAAGCCGAAGCCGACCTTCTCGGCAAAGCCGACGCCGAACACCAGGATGAACATCGGCAGGAAGATCGATTTC
>Ga0070741_10015077_pt1 | contig 13200 bp, 15 predicted proteins | sample Coa_R1_4_FD_66440 | JGI IMG/M metagenome (GOLD analysis project Ga0070741, IMG submission 66440) | Surface soil microbial communities from Centralia Pennsylvania, which are recovering from an underground coalmine fire - Coalmine... | ecosystem: Environmental > Terrestrial > Soil > Unclassified ... | reverse complement strand
CGCCGGCGCAGGTGATCAACTTGAGCTTCGGCGGGCCGGGCGTCTCGAAGACCATGCAGCTCGCCGTCGACGACGCGCTGGCCGCGGGCGCGGTCGTCGTCGCGGCGGCGGGCAACACCAGCCAGGACGCGTCGACCGGCTCGCCGTCGGGGCTGCGCGGCGTGATCGCCGTCGGCGCGGTCGACTCGTCGGGGCAGCTCGCGCCCTACTCCAACTTCGGCGCGTCGGTGGCGCTGATGGCGCCGGGCGGCGTGCTCACCGCCGACGAGTCCGGCAACTCGCAGGGCATCATCTCCACGCTCGGCGACAACCAGTACGTCTACTACGCCGGCACGTCGCAGGCGACCGCGTTCGTCTCCGCCGCGGTCGCGCTCCTGAAAGCGCAGACGCCGACGCTCGCGCCCTCCGACGTGCGGCGCGTTCTCCTCGAGAGCGCCGATCCGTCGGGCAAGTGCGGCGCGGGCTGCGGCGCCGGCCTGCTCGATCTCGACGCCGCGCTGGTGCTCGCCGCCTCGCCCGGCGCCGGCGGCGACGGCCCGGTGGTGGTCGGCGGCTGCGCGCTCGCCGGCCGCGCGCGCGATCTCGGCCGCGGCACCTGGCTCGCGCTGCTCTTGATCGCGCTCCTCGCCGTCGCGGTCGCGCGCCGCGCGGTTTGACGCTCCCCGACGCTTCCGCTATACACGCCTTCCTGGAGGAGCGCTTTGCCGAAGGTTCGCTTCGAACGCGAGGACGTGATCGTCGACGCGCAAAACGGCCAGACGGTGCTCGAGGTCGCCGAGCAGGCGGGCATCGACGTCTTCCGCGGCATGTGGCCCGGCCTGCACTGCCGCCGCATCCACGGCTGGTGCAACAGCTGTAAGGTGTGGGTCAAGCCCGACTCGCCCTCGTCGGTGAATCCGCCGACGGGCGCCGAGCGCTTCCCCATCCGCTTGAACGGACGCGTGCAGGGAACGCTGCGCCTCGCCTGCCAGGTCAAGGTGCAGGGCGATCTCGAGGTGCACACGCGCATCGGCGGTCCGCGCGTGCGCGAGAACGTGAACTGGCAGGCCTCCACCGAGCCGTCCAAGTGGAAGGAGCGCTGGGAGAAGCGCCACGAGAAGGGCGCCGACAAAGAAGAGGACGCCGCCGAGGAGGCGTGATGTCCGCGCGGCTCGTCGCGGTGACCGGCTTGGGAGCGGTGACCGCGCTCGGGCCCGATCTCGAGTCGTTCGCGCGCGGCCTGCGCGCCGGCACCTGCGGCGTGCGCGACGTGACGCTGTTCGACGCGAGCGCGTACCGCACGAAGCTGGCCGCGCAGGCGCCCGAGCCGGCGCCATCCGCTATAACGGATGAGGCGGCCGCCGCGTCGCGCCCCGATCAGTTCGGCCTTCAAGCGGCGCGCGAGGCGATCGCGCACGCCGGCCTGGACGGGCGCGCCGACCTGCTCGCGCGCGCCGCGCTGGTCGTCGGCACCGGCACCGGCGGCGCGACCATCACCGAGGGCTACTACCGCGCGTGGTCGCGCGGCGAGCAGCGGCCGGCGCGCGACCTCGTGCCGCACCAGCCGTGCTCGGTCACCGATCTGATCGCGCGCCACCTCGACGTGCGCGGGCCGCGCACCACCATCATGACCGCGTGCTCCTCGTCGGCGACCGCCGTCGGCTACGCCGCCGATCGCATCCGCCTCGGCCACGCCGACGTGGCGCTCGCCGGCGGCGCCGAAGGTTTGTGCCGCCTCACGTTCGCCGGCTTCGCGTCACTGCGCGCCACCTCGACCGAGCCGTGCCGCCCGTTCGACGCCGAGCGCAAAGGGCTGAACCTCGGCGAAGGCGCCGGCATGCTGGTGCTCGAGGAGTACGAGCACGCGCGCGCGCGCGGCGCCGAGGTGCTGGCGATCTTCGCCGGCTACGGCGTCACCGCCGACGCGCACCACATGACCGCGCCGCACCCCGAGGGCGACGGCGCCGCCCGCGCCATGCGCGCCGCGCTCGCCGACGCCGGCCTCGACGCGTCGCAAGTCGGCTACGTCAACGCGCACGGCACCGCCACGCCGTACAACGACTCCGCCGAGACCGCCGCCATCAAGGCGGTGCTCGGCGCGCGCGCCCCGTCGGTGCCGGTGTCGAGCATCAAGTCGATGGTCGGCCACACGCTCGGCGCCGCCGGCGCGATCGAGGCCGTCGCGTCGGTGCTCACGCTCGCGCGCAACTTCATCCCGCCGACGGTCAACCTGCGCACGCCCGATCCGGCGTTCGGCCTCGACTACATCCCCGGCGCCGCGCGCGACGTCAAAGTCGACGTCGTGCTCTCCAACTCGTTCGCGTTCGGCGGCAACAACACCACGCTGGCGTTCAAACGTATTTAAAACTTTCGATGTGTCCGTTTACGGCTTGCGGTACCACGCGTCGGTCTTGAGCTCGTCGGGCAGCCGCGGATCGTTCTGATCGGCGATGCCGAGCGCCTGCGCGCGATCGAACCACTCGTCGCGCCGCGACTCGGGCGTCTTGGTGCCGCACCACGGGCAGTAGCGGATGCCGAGCACCGAGCGATCGTACAAATGGATCCCGAACTCGTCGAAGCGCGGGTTGTAGACGATGGCGACGTTCTGCCGATCCGAGTCCGCGCGATCGGCGAACCACACGCCGGTGTAGTACGCGAGGTGCACGCACGGATAGCGCGCGAGATCGATCCCGCGCGCGCGCACCTCTTCGCCTTGATACCAGTCGCCGCACGCGCGGCAGCCGTCGAGGTGGCCGACCCACGCGGCGTACTCGGGGCTCTGCAGCCGCGACGCGGGTCCGGGAAAACGAAACTGCGGATAGCCGGCTTTGAACTCGTCGCAGGTCATCGCCCTGCGACTTTATCACTACGGCATCGAGTGCTTTTGGAAGAACGCCCACATCGCGTCGGTCGCCGAGAGATAGGTCGTGGTGTAGCCGCCGGGGATGGGGAAGCCGCCGGGCCACGTGTGGCCGCCGCCGTCGATGGTGCACAGCGTGACCTCCGCGCCGCCGGTGCAGCCGCCGTACGTCGAGCAGTGCGAGTCCATCATGCGGAACGTCTCGACCGGCGTCTGCGTGCAGCCGTCGCGGATCGCCCAGTTGGCGTAGGTGTCCGGCACCGGCGGAAAGCCGAGCGCGGTGTCGCCGGCGTAGGGCACCAGCGGATCGGCGGTGCCGTGAAAGCCCATGATCGGCACCGGCCGCGTCGGCGTGCACGTCGGGATGCCGAGCACGCCGGCGACCGGCGCGGCGGCGGCGATGCGGTTCGACAGCTCGCACGCGAGGCGGTGCGACAGAAAGCCGCCGTTCGACATGCCGGTGGCGAACACGCGGCGGCGATCGACGCACAGCTTGCTCTCCGCGGTGTCGATGATGGCGCTCACGAAGCCGACGTCGTCGACCATGTTCATCGCCGCCTCGCCGCAGCACGCGCCGGCGTTCCAGCTCAGCGACGAGCCCGTGCCGTTCGGATAGATGACGACGAAGCCCTCGAGATCGGACTTGTCGTTCATCTTCGAGAGCAGCGCCTCCTGCATCGAGTTCGAGGTGTAGCCGTGGAAGTTGAGGATCAGCGCCGTGCGTTTGGTCGGATCGTAGGAGGCGGGCACGTGCACGTCCATCATGCGATCGAGGCCGCCGAAGTTGACGGTCCAGGTGGTGTCGAGCGGCTGCGCGCCGAGGCCCGAGCACGGCCCGTCGCCGGGGTTGGGCAGGCTGCCGTCGGGGTGCGGCAAATTGCCGTCGACCTGCGGCAGATTGCCGTCGACCTGCGGCAAATTGCCGCCGTCGCCGGGGCCGCCCTGCAGCGCCGTCGAGGACGAGCAGCCGTTAGCGGCGAGCGCTAGAGCGAGAAACGCGACGCTTGGGCGCATCCGACCCCTCCTTGCTCGAGGTCCGGCGAAACCCGTCGAGGTTGGCCTCGACGAGCGGGCGCAGGACCACCATCAGCTCCTTGGAACGCGGGCTCGACGTGAAGTGCAGCGCGGCGCCGAGGTACGACGCCATCAGCGCCGACGCCACCGTCTCGGGATCGAGCTTCGCCGCCACCAGCTTGCGCCGCTGCGCCTCGCGCGCGTCGGCGATCATCTGCTTGTAGACCTCGCCGAACAGCGCGTCGGTGGCGCCGCCGACCTCGCGGCTCATCAGCCCGGCGGCCAGCACCGCGCGGCTCAGCTCGCGGCTGGCGCCCGCCTGCTCGCCGAGCATCAGCACCGTGGCGCGCAGCGCGTCGACGGGCGAGCCGCCGCTCTCGAGCGCGCGCGCGCGGGCCCGCTCGGTGGCGCGCGTCTGGATCTTGACCAGCTCGATCACCACCGACGCCTTCGAGGCGAAGTGGACGAAGAAGGTCCCCTTGGCCACGCCGGCGCGGCGCGCGATCTCGTCGACGGTGGTCTCGTTGTAGCCGCGCTCGGTGAAGGCGGCGGCGGCGGCGGCGAACAGGCGCGCCCGCGTGTCGTCGGCGCGAAGCTGTCGGGCGGTTCTCGGTTCCCGGGTCATTTCGGTCGCTGACCGTAGGTCACTGACCGCCGGTCAGTCAAGGCGAAAAAACCGAATCGCCGAAAAAAAGAATCTGTGTAAAGTGCGCCGCCATGCAGCGACTGCACAGCGCGCTCGTCGTGATCTCGCTCACCGCCGGCTGCGGGTCTGTAGACGGTGGCGGCGGCCCCGGAAACCCGTACACCGGCGATCCCGCGGCGCCGGCGATCCGCTCGACGTTCGACAGCGACGTCGAGGGCTGGACGCTACAGGGCTTCAACACCGACAAGCCCGACTACGCCGTCGACGCCAAGCTGACCGCGCCGGCGCTGTTCGACGCGGCCGGCGGCGATCCGGGCGGCGCGTGCGAGCGGCACGAGACGTTCTACGGCTACACCGACTACTTCGCCGCGCCGGCGAAGTTCCTCGGCGACCGCGCGGCGTACCAGGGCGGAGGCTTGCGCTTCGAGCTGCGCCGCTCCGATCCGCCGAGCGCCTACGCCGCGCCGCTGATCATCCTGCAAGGCGGCGGCGCAGGCTTTCTCTACAGCGGCGGCCACGACGCCGCGGCGACGTGGAGCGCGTACACCGTGCCGCTCGACGCCGGCGCCGGCTGGACGCACCTCGACGGCACGACGCCGGCCACCGCCGACGAGCTGCACTTCGCGCTCGCCGAGCTCACGGCGATCTGGATCCGCGGCGAGTTCGTCAACGGCGTCGACGACGGCTGGCTCGACGACGTCACGCTCGCGCCGCGCTCACAGTAGATCGAAGAAGTGGTGCCAGCGGATCCCCGCCGGCGATCCCGACGACCACCACACCACCACCGCGCGCCCCTTGACGTGCTCGACCGGCACCAGCCCCCAGTAGCGCGAGTCGCTCGAGCGATCGCGGTTGTCGCCGAGCATGAACAGCTTGCCCGCGGGCACCGTGATCGCCGGCCACAACTTGCCGTCGCCGCCGTCGGTGAGCGTGGTGAAGCGCCGATCGCCGAGCCGCTCCTCGAACGCGCGGCAGTCCTCCTCGAACCACTTGCCGCTCGGCTCGTCGACGTCCCACGCGCGGCACGCGCCGCCGTTTTGATCGAGCGGCCGCCGCTCCACCGCCAGGCCGTTGACGTACACCGTCTGGCCGCGCACCTCGACCGTGTCGCCGCCGACGGCGACGATGCGCTTGATGAGCGGCGTATCGCTCGGGTCGTGCGGATTTTCGAACACCACGATCTCGCCGCGCCGGGGCGCGCGCAGCCGGTAGCTCAGCTTCTCGACGAAGATCCGATCGCCCACCTGCAGCGTCGGGATCATCGAGCCCGACGGGATCGAGTACGCCTCGACGACGAACGCCCGCAGGAGGAGCGCCACGAACACCGCTCCCGCCAGCGACCGCGCCTCGCGTTTGAGCTCGAGCTTCCGCTTCGCCACGCGTCACCTCCGTCGAGAATCAACGCCCGGGCCGCGAAGTTTATTGCGCGCTCGGAGAGCTACTGCACCAGGTGGAACATGCGCCCGTAGCGGATGCCGCGGAACGTCCCCGCCCCATCGGCCGGCTCGCCCTGCGACCACCAGATGATCATCGCCTTGCCCTTGATGTGATCGAAGGGCACCGTGCCCCAGTAGCGCGAGTCGTGCGAGTTGTCGCGGTTGTCGCCCATCACGAACACGTTCCCCGGCGGCACCGTCGACGGCGGGAACGTGTGCGTCATCTCGTTGCGGTTGTGGAACGTGGTGAACGTGTGCCCGTCGAGCGTCTCCAGCCAGCGCTCGCAGCGCACTTGATCCCAGACGTTGTCGCCCTCTTTGAAGTCCCAGTACGAGCAGTCGCCGTCGACGTGGTGGCGCTCGACCGGCTTGCCGTTGATGTAGACCACGTCGTCCTTCACCTCGACGGTGTCGCCCTCGATGGCGACGATGCGCTTGATGAAGTCCTTGTCCGGCTCTTTGGGATAGATGAAGACGATGACCTCGCCGCGACGCGGTTTGCGGTAGTCCATCCCGAACTTGATGTTGGTCCACGGGATGCGCACGCCGTAGATGAACTTGTTGACGAAGATGTGATCGCCGACCTCGAGCGTCGGGATCATCGAGCCCGAGGGGATCTTGAACGCCTCGACGACGAACGCGCGCAGGAACAGCGCGATCAGCACCGCGACCGCGATCGACTCCGAGTATTCGCGCAACGGACCTTTGCGCGCGAACGAGAGGTGATCGTCGAGCGCCTTGTCGAGCGCGTTGAGCGCCGGCTTGATGCGCTCGTCGTCGCGCTCGGCCACCGCCGACGACAGCTCCTCCGCCGCCGCGCGCACCGCGCCCGCCGCCTTCTCCGTCAGCCGGTGCGAATATTTTCGGATCCCGCGCCGCGCTTCACGCAACAAGAGGCGCGCCTCTTTGATCGCGCGCCCGCGGTTGCGCCAGGTTTTGTATCGATCGACGAGCGACATTCACTCCACCTTTAGCACGGCCAGGAACGCCTCCTGCGGGATCTCGACGTTCCCCACCTGCTTCATACGCTTCTTGCCCTCTTTCTGCTTCTCGAGCAGCTTGCGCTTGCGCGAGATGTCGCCGCCGTAACACTTGGCGGTCACGTTCTTGCGCAGCGCCTTCACCGTCGTGCGCGCGATGACCTTGGTGCCGATTGCCGCCTGGATCGCGACCTCGAACATCTGCGGCGGGATCAGTTCCTTCATCTTGACGCACAGATCGTGGCCGCGGTTGTACGAGCGCTCGCGGTGGCTGATGATCGACAGCGCGTCGACGCGCTCGCCGTTCACCAGCAGATCGAGGCGCACCAGATCGCTCTCGCGATATTCTTTGATCTCGTAATCGAGCGACGCGTAGCCGCGCGAGATGGTCTTCATCTTGTCGTAGAAGCCGAACACCACCTCGGCGAGCGGCAGGTCGTAGTGCACCATCACGCGGTTGTCGCCGGCGTAGTCGATGCCGGTCTGCGAGCCGCGCCGCTCCTGGCACAGCGTGATGATGTTGCCGACGTACTCCTGCGGCGTGTGGATCGTCGCCGCGATGATCGGCTCCTCGATGTGATCGATCCGCCCCGCGTCGGGCAGCGCCGCGGGATTGTCGATCTCCTTGGTCACGCCGTCGGTGGTCTTGACGCGGTAGCGCACCGTCGGCGCGGTGACGATCAGATCGAGCGAGTACTCGCGCTCGAGCCGCTCCTGCACGATCTCCATGTGCAGGAGGCCGAGGAACCCGCAGCGGAAGCCGAAGCCGAGCGCGAGCGACGTCTCGAAGTCGTAGGTGAACGACGAGTCGTTGAGCGCCAATTTTTCGAGCGCGTCGCGCAGATCGCCGTAGCGCGCCGAGTCGGTCGGGAAGATGCCGGCGAACACCATCGGCTTGGTGTTCTTGAAGCCGGGCAGCGCGGGCGCGGGACGCTCGGCCTCGGTGATGGTGTCGCCGATGCGCGTGTCGGCCACCTGCTTGATGTTGGCGATCACGAAGCCGACCTCGCCGACCGACAGCTCCTCGAGCTCGACGGCGTGCGGCGTGAACGCGCCGACCGACAGCACCTCGAAATCTTTTTGCGTCGCCAACAGGCGGATCTTGAGGCCCTTGCGCAGCGTCCCCTGCTTCACGCGCACGAGCGTGATGACGCCTTTGTACGTGTCGTACCAACTGTCGAAGATCAGCGCCTGCAGCGCCGCGTCGCGATCGCCCTCGGGCGGCGGGATGCGCTTGACCACCGCCTCGAGAATTTCGTGGATGCCGACGCCGGTCTTGGCCGACGCCAGCAGCGCGTCGGAGGCGTCGAGGCCGATCACGTCCTCGATCTGCTTCTTGGTCGCCTCGACGTCCGCCGACGGCAGATCGATCTTGTTGAGCACCGGCACGATCTCGAGGTTGTTGTCGAGCGCGAGATAGACGTTGGCCAGCGTCTGCGCCTCGACGCCCTGCGCCGCGTCGACGACCAGCAGCGCGCCTTCGCACGCGCCGAGCGCGCGCGAGACCTCGTAGCCGAAGTCGACGTGCCCGGGCGTGTCGATCAAGTTGATGATGTAGTCGTCGCCGGCGTCGGAGCGGTACGGCAGCCGCACCGACTGCGCCTTGATGGTGATGCCGCGCTCGCGCTCGAGCTCCATCTTGTCGAGGAACTGGTCGACGCGCTCGCGCTCGGTGAGCGCGCCGGTGGCGTCGAGGATGCGATCGGCGAGCGTCGATTTTCCGTGATCGATGTGCGCGATGATCGAGAAATTGCGGATGCGACGGGAATCGACCGGCATGGGGGACGCGGGAATATAGACTACTTGAGATCGAAGAGCGACTGTTGACCCGGCAGGTGCTCTTTGTACTTGTCGAGCACCATCTCGATGCCCTGGCGGATGTACTCAGCGACGGGAACCTTGGTCTTGCGATTGAGCTCTTTCAGCTTCTCGTCCTGCTCCGGCGTGATGTACACGGTCGTCGAGATCTTCTTACGACTCATCATCACAAAGCATATATGGCGATATACGTATCGTCAAACCACCGCGCCGCGCCGTTTCAGCGGAAGCATCATCGGACGCGGCGACGGCGCCTCGGAGGTCTCGCCGTGCAACAACTCCATCGGCAGAAAGCCGCGCCGCTCATAAAAGTCGACGGCGTTCGCCTTCGCGTCGACGAGGATTCCGACGCAACCAACCTCGCGGGCCATGCGCGTGGCCAGCGCCACCACGTAAGCGAGCAGCTCGGTGCCCACGCCTCGGCCGCGCGCCGATTGATCGGTCGCCAACCGAGACAGCCGGAGCACCGGCGCCGGGTACGCCGGAAATCGCTTGCGCAGCGGCGGCGGAAGGCGATCGATCTCCACGTGCGCGGCGGAGACCGTCGCGTAGCCGAGGACCCGCGACTGCTCCACCGCCACGTAGGTCACGCCCAAGTTGTGCTTGAATTGATTCTGTCCGGCGTAGCGGCGGAAATACTCGTCCAGCGAAAGCTCGCCCGATGAAAATCCGGAGCGATCGTCGCTCGGCAGGAGCGGCCGAATCTCCATCTATTTGGGGAGGTATTTCTTGGCGCGCTTCATCAGGTCGCGCAGCGCCTTGGTAGGCTTCGGCGGATTCTCGATGGCGTCGATCAACCGCTCGCCCGACTCACGCGTGAGCACGATCCGCGTCGGGATGATGTACTGCTCCGGGATCTCCTCGACCGCGCTCAGATACTGGCTGAGCGCCTGCTCGATCACGTGTCCCTTCTTGACGCCGCGCTTGCGGACGTACCGCTCCAGCCGCTCCTTGGTGGTGTCGGAGACGAACGCGGAGATCTGGGTTTCCCGCGCTTCTTTGGTCATGTAGTTAATTCTACACAACTGTAGAAACGGGTCAAGCACGGGAAGGGTTGCGCGCATGGTCGGGCGGCGATAATCTTCGCGGACCATGACCAAAACGATCGCCGTCTTCGCTTGCTTGGGGTTGGCCGCCTGCGCGGGAGAAGAGAAGAAGACCGAGAGCGGCGCCACCGAGGCGCAGAAGGACTCGAGCGGCGGCGCCGCCGCCCCGACCGCCGCCGGCGTCGATCACCGCAGCTGCGACCCGTCGGGCAAGAAGGTCGTCGAGATCGACGTCAACGGCGACGGCAAGCCCGACGTCTGGAAGTACTACGTGAGCGCCATCGACAACGGCGCCAAGGTCGACGTGCTGAGCTGCAAGGAGGTCGACCTCAACTTCGACGGGCACAAGGACATCTGGGTCTACTACGACAACTCGGGCAACATCACGCTCGAGGAGTTCGATCTCGACTTCGACGGCAAGGTCGATCTGTGGACCATCCGCCAGAACGGCAAGATCATCCGCGAGGAGCTCGACACCAACTTCGACACCAAGCCCGACATCTGGAAGTACTTCGAGGGCGAGAAGCTGGTGCGCATCGAGCGCTCGTCGAAGAAGAACGGGCGCGTCGACGTCTGGGAGTATTACGAGGGCGGCAAGCTCGATCGCATCGGCTACGACGATACCGGCTCGGGGCAGGTCAACCGCTGGGACCGCGCGCCCGAGGACTCGACGCAGCAGGCGCCGACCAGCGACGCGAGCGGCGCGCCGAACGCGCCCAAGGCCGCGCAGCCGACGGTGACGCCCGAGTCGGGCCAGGCCGCCGCGCCCGCCGCGCCCGCGCCCGCGCCGAAAGCGCCCGCTCCGAAGAAGTAGCCTAGCGGAAGATCCACTTCATCAGCTTGAGCGTCTGCTGATACAGCTTGTCCGAGTACGGGTACCACCACAGCTCGCGCTTGAGCGCCAGCCGATCGTAGTTCACGTGCCGCGTCTGGCAGAGATCCTTGAGCCCCGAATCGGAGTGCGTGCGCCCGATGCCCGACTGCTTGACGCCGCCCCACGGCGTCTCGGGCGCGCCGTAGGTGATGAGCACGTCGTTGACCATCACCGTGCCCGCCTCGATCCGCTCGGCTAGACGCCGTCCTTTTTGCTTGTCGTCGGTGAACACGTAGGCGGCGAGGCCGAGCTGCGAGTCGTTAGCCAGCGCCACCGCCTCCTCCTCGTCGCGCACCTTCATGATCGGCATGACCGGCCCGAAGATCTCCTTGCGCATGACGTCCATGTCCTGCCGGCACTCGGAGATCACCGTCGGCTGAAACTGCAACCCTTGCCCTCGCCGCTGCCCGCCCGCGCGCAGGCGGGCGCCGGCGTCGAGCGCGCTCTTGATGCGCTCCTCGACGATCTCGACCTGGCGATCCCAGGTCATCGCGCCGGTATCGAGCGTCTCGGCCTGCGAGGGATCGCCCTGCCGCAATTTGCCGGTGAGCGCGACGATCTTCTCCACCAGCTCGTCGTGCACCGCCTGGTGCGCGTACACGCGCTCGACGGAGACGCACACCTGGCCCTGGTTGGCGAACGCGCCCCAGACGAGCGCGCGCGCGGTGCGATCGACGTCGGCGTCGGCGCACACGATCGCCGGCGCCTTGCCGCCGAGCTCGAGCGTGCACGGGATCAGCCGCTCGCCGCACGCGGCGGCGACCTTCTTTCCCGTCGTGGTGGAGCCGGTGAAGATGCAGTAGTCGATGCCCGCGTCGATCAGCGCCGCGCCGGCGGGCCCGCGTCCGGTGACCACTTGAAACAGATCGGGCGGCAGCCCGGCGGCGTCGTACAGCTCTTTTGCTTTCAGCGCGATCAGCGGCGTGACGTCCGAAGGTTTGACGACGACGCCGTTGCCGGCGAGGAGCGCCATCACCGCCTCGCCGACGGGAATCGAGAACGGGAAGTTCCACGGCGCGATGATGCCGACCACGCCGCGCGGCACGTAGTGAACGTAGCTGCCGCGATTTTTGAGCAGGTGCAGCGGGATCGTCTCGGGCGCGAGGATCTTCGGCGCGCGCTTGATGAAGTACGTCGCCAGATCGGCGATCAGCATCACCTCCATCGACAGCGCCTCGGCGCGCGTCTTTCCGCCTTCGCGCGCGATCAGCTCGCACAGCTCCGGCGCGCGCCGCACCACTTGATCGCGAAAGCGCCCGACGCGCGTGCAGCGCTCCTTCACCGGCAGCGCGCCCCACGAGCGCTGCGCCTCGCGCGCGCGCGCCACCGCCTGCTTCACCTCGGCCGCGCTCTGATCCGGCACGTCGCCGAGCACCTCACCCGTCGCCGGATTGCGCGACACGATGCGGTCCTTGCGCTCGATGTCCTCTCGCTGAAGTGCGCCCATGCGTCAGTTATCAGCCTCGCTCCTCAAACTGACAACCGATTTTTTCGCCGCCTCGGGTCGCGCGGGTAGCGAGCGCTTCGTCGACGGGAAATCGTGGCGCGGGCGCTGCACCAACTTTGCGCGCAGAGGAGGTCCGGACATGCGATACGCCCGTCATCTCGTCCCGCTCGCGTGTGTCTTCGGGCTCGCCGGCGCGGCCGACGCCCGCCCGCAAGACGAAGAAGAGGAACAGCAGCAGCCGCAAAACCAGAACCAGGAAGCGCCGCCGATGTGCTGCGAGGAGGAGCCGCCGCAACCGCCGCAACAGCCGCCGCCCCAGCGTTACCAGACGTATCAACCGACGTACGAATACCGCGAAGCACCGAGGCACACGCGCCGCCGCCACCGGCACGAGCGCTGGCGCGACGTGTTCTCGCCGAGCGACGTGTCGATCGTCGTCGGTGGCGGCGGCGTCGACTTCATGAGCGAGGACCTGTCGAGCCTGGTGCACCCCGGCCCGATGTGGAACGCGCGCGTCACCGTCGGCGCGCGCTCGTGGCTCGCGCTCGAGGCGGCGTACGTCGGCACGATGAACAAGCTGATCGGCCCCAACGCGTCGGAGCCGCACGTGATGTCGAACGGCTTCGAGAGCGACCTGCGCATCAACTTCTGGCCGGGGCGGGTCGAGCCGTACGCGTTCGGCGGCGTCGGCTACGCGCACTGGAACCTGCACAACCGCGATCGCGATCCGGTGGCGGCGGCGCTCTTCCGCGACTCGGACGATCAGCTGGTGGTGCCGGCGGGCGCCGGGCTCTCCGGCTACTTCGGCAACCACTTCCTGCTCGACACCCGCTTCACCTACCGCGCGCTGTTCAACCAGAACTTCGTCTTAATCAACGAGCGGCGCAACGACCAGTGGACGGTGCAGGCCAACCTGGGCGTGGCCTTCTAAGTAATAGTGATATCACTATCACCAGCGCCCCGCGGCGGCCGGCCGGGTGAAGCTGGCCGGCCGACCGCGGCGCCGCTTCGCACATCGTTCGCGCCGTGATAATCGTCCGGCATGACCCCCGACGAGCGCGAGCTCTACCTCCACGAGTACGACCGCCTCGGCGCGGCCC
>Ga0070741_10015076_pt1 | contig 13201 bp, 13 predicted proteins | sample Coa_R1_4_FD_66440 | JGI IMG/M metagenome (GOLD analysis project Ga0070741, IMG submission 66440) | Surface soil microbial communities from Centralia Pennsylvania, which are recovering from an underground coalmine fire - Coalmine... | ecosystem: Environmental > Terrestrial > Soil > Unclassified ... | reverse complement strand
TGTACTACGCGCGCGGGGAGCGCTCAGGTCTGGTCAATCAGGGGTGGAAGGACAGTCAGGACTCGATCTTTCACGAGGATGGCTCCTTTCCGACCGGGGCAGTTGCCGTGGTCGAAGTGCAGGGCTATGCATATTCGGCCCTCGCGGCGATGGCGACCCTTGCCCGAGCGCGGGGCGAGGACAAGCAGGCCGCCCACTGGTCTGAGCGGGCAGAGACGCTGCGCGCGGCGATCGAGCAGACCTACTGGATGCCCGAGCACGGGTTCTATGCCATTGCGCTCGATGCGGGAACCGACTCGGTCTGTCGCGTCGCTGCCTCGAACGCTGGACATCTGCTTTACTGTGGGGTGCCTGAGCCTGAGCGGGGACGATCGGTCTGCGCACAACTCCTTTCGCCTCGCTTCAGCACCGGTTGGGGCATTCGCACGCTCGCAGACGACCAACCTCGTTTCAACCCCATGTCCTATCACAACGGCTCGGTCTGGCCTCACGACACGGCCATTGCCGCGGCTGGCATTGCCCGCTATGGCGGCGGGGCCGAGGTCGCCGCTTTGATCCGGGACCTGTTCGAGGCCGCCAACCACTTCGGCATGCGCCTGCCCGAGCTGTATTGTGGATTCCGGCGGGCGGATGCCGAGGGACCTACTCCCTATCCGGTCGCCTGCCTGCCGCAGGCGTGGGCTGCCGGCTCGGTCTTCATGCTGCTGCAGGCTTGCCTCGGAATCGATATCGATGGCGGCCGCAGAACGGTCAACATCACACGCCCGCAGTTACCTGTCGGAATCGAGTCGTTCTGCATCGCGGGGCTGCCGGTCGCACAGTCGCGCATCGACCTGGAGTTCCAGCGAATGGGTCACGAGGTCGCCGTGGTTCCCTCCGGTCATCTCGACAGCTCCATACGTGTGCTCGTGTACCTTTGATCCGGCGCTGCAGACGCGCGCCTACGCAAGCTTCTACGGAACCTGAGGCACCTTGCAGCATTGAGAGCACAGGCTGACCCCGGAGGTCGTCGTGGCAAGAAAGTACGGCAAGTCCAGCGGACGCAAGGTCAAGAGGGCGATGCACGAGATGAAGCGCGGCAAGTTGCGCAGTGGTCGCTCGGGCGCCAAAGTGAAGAGCCGCAAGCAGGCGATCGCGATCGGCCTGTCGGAAGCTCGCCGCTCGGGCGCGAAGGTTCCGAAAAAGAAGACGGGACGGAAGAGCGCTCGCAAGAAGAGATAGCCGCGCGGACGACGCAAGCGCGGGACTTCCCCCGATGAGCCTGCCGGAGCTCACCAAGACCGCCTTGGGTGAGCTGCGCATGCAGATGCTGGGCGTGCAGGTCCTGCTCGGCTTCCAGTTCCAGAGTTTGTTTCAGCAGCGCTTTGTCGAGCTCACGCGCGGAGGCCGGATCGTCGATGCCGCGGGTCTGCTTCTGCTCCTGATCGCCCTCGTGGTCCTGATCTCGATTCCGTGCCGTCATCGGATCGTCGAGAAAGGGCAATCCACGCCGCAGCTGCTCAAGGTGACACGGCAGGCAGCCAATCTGGCCCTCGCACCGCTGGCAGGCGGACTGGCGTGCGATGTGTGGGTAAGCATCCGGATCGACTTCGGCCCGACCCAGAGCACGCTCATGGCGGTCGTGGCGGGCTTGGTGGCCACGCTGGCCTGGTTCGCTCTGCCGCGCCTGCTTCGCAGCACTCCAACTGCACAGGATCCCCCCATGCACCCGCAGGCCACGCCACTTCATGCCAAGATCGAGCAGATGCTGACCGAAGCGCGCGTGGTCCTCCCAGGATCGCAAGCGCTGCTCGGTTTTCAGATGGTGGTCATGCTGACACCCGCGTTCCGGGAACTGCCGCCCGCGGCGCGGGACGTTCACGCCGCGGCTCTGCTCTGCAACGCGCTCGCGATCGTGCTGCTCATCTGCCCGGCCGCCGTCCATCGGATCGCCTTTCGCGGTGAGGACAACCCACGGTTTCACGGCATCGGCTCGCAACTGATCGGCGCGGCCCTGGCGCCATTGGCCGTCAGCCTGGCCTGTGAGACCTATGTTGGGTTGCTCAAGCTGTTCGGGGATGCTCGCAATGCGGCGCTCGCCGGCTGCCTGGTCCTGCTCTGCATGTTGGCTGTGTGGTATCTCCTCCCGCTCGGCATTCGAAAACGGGTGCAGAACCTGCCGTTCGCGCCGGACCGGGCTCAGCGTTAGGCCAGCCGATTTGGCCGTGGACGGGTCAGTCCCTCGGTCCAACGTGGCGGAAGCGCCCGCCCGGCGCTCGAAGATGCAGGCTTCGACCGCCACATCACCAAGCCTGCCGATATGGCTTCCCTGCAGGCGGTGCTCGCAGAGGAGCGGGGTACCGCGGTGTAGTGATTTCCGGGTGGGTGGTGGAGCCAGGCGGGATCGAACCGCCGACCTCTTGCATGCCATGCAAGCGCTCTCCCAGCTGAGCTATGGCCCCTAAGTCCCTATATTCTATAGGAAACATCTGAAGGGAAGGGAATGGGTCGCGGGCGACCGAAGCACCCTCCCCAACGGAGGCCGCGCAGAATACCAGAATTTCCCGGGGGCTGGTCGGACCCTGAGTGGACTTGCGACTTGCGCAAAAATCTCACGCCGGGACGCATCCTGCGCCGACGGCGTGAGTATCCTCGCAATGAGCTTGTGTTAGCGCGGCGTAGTTGAGGTACGCATCGCGGTCGCACCCGAGGCTACGTTGTCAGGAAGCGCAAACACAAACAGGCTGCCGCCCAGGTTGGTGAATCGGGCGAGATCCTTGTAGCCGCCCACGGCGCCCAGCCCAGCGGTGGCTTCCTTGAGGCCGGCCGCCATACCAATGCCGGCCCAACCGCCGATGCCGGAGTACACGCCGACGTACTGCTTCCCGTTGTACTCGTACGTGAAGACGTTGCCGATGATCCCGGAGGGCATCTTGAACTTCCACAGCTCATGCCCGTCCTTCGGGCTCACGGCCTTGAGATAGCCTTCGAGCGTGCCGTAGAACACCACATCTCCGGCAGTCGTCAGCGCGCCGGACCACACGGAGAAGCGCTCGGGTTTGGACCAGACGATCTTGCCCGCGGCCGGATCCCACGCGATGAAGTTACCCATGCCGCCGTGGCTGTGCGGTGTAGGAAACATCGTGAGGGTGGCACCGACATAGGGCTGACCGGCCGTGTATTCGATCCGGAACGGCTCATAGTTCATGCACACGTGGTTGGTCGGGACCATGAACAGTCCCGTCTTGCGGTCATAGCTCGAGGGCTGCTCATCCTTGGAGCCTAGCGCTGCCGGGCAGATGTCCTTCACATTGACATCCGGTCCGCTCGTGCCGGGAGAGTACTTCTTGTCCACCACCGGACGCCCGCTCTTCATGTCCACCATCGTGGCCCAGTTGACATCCGGATCGTACTTCTGCGCGACCAGCAGCGCGCCGGTCTCCCGGTTCAGCGTGTAGGCAAAGCCGTTGCGGTCGAAATGCACCAGCGCCGGGACTTTCTTGCCCTTGATGGTCACATCCACGAGCGGGACTTCGTTCACGCCATCGAAGTCCCACTCATCGTGCGGGGTCATCTGGTAGACCCACTTCGCCATGCCCGTATCGAGGTCGCGGGCGAAGATGCTCATGGACCACTTGTTGTCACCAGGCCGCTGCGAAGGGTTCCAGGTGCCGGGGTTACCGGTGCCGTAGTAGAGGAGATTCAGCTTCGGATCATAGGAATACCAACCCCAGGTCGTGCCCCCGCCGAGCTTCCATTCATCGCCCTGCCAGCTCTTGAGCGAAGAATCCTTGCCCACGGGTGCCATGCGGCCGTTGGTCCAGGTCATGGTCTTCTTCGGGTCCACGAGAATGTCCTGGTCCGGCCCGGTGCTCCAGGCTGTCCAGGCTCGCTTGCCGGTCTTGAGGTCGTAGGCTTCCAGGCGACCGCGAACGCCGAACTCGCCTCCCGAGATCCCGGTGATCACCTTGTCCTTGAACACGTGTGGCGCATTGGTGTTGGTCTCGCCGATCTTCGGATTGCCGTTCTTGGCCGTCCAGATCACCTTGCCGGTGTTGGCATCCAGTGCCACCAGCGTCGTGTCGGCCTGTTGCAGGAAGATCTTCCCATCACCGTAGGCCAGGCCGCGGTTGACCGTATCGCAGCACATCACGGGCACGACATCCGCATCCTGCTTCGGCTCGTACTTCCACTTGAAGGTCTGATCCTTGAGATTGATGGCGTAGACGTTATTGGGGAACGGCGTATGGATGTACATCGTATCGCCGATCACCAGCGGTGAGCCCTCGTGGCCGCGCAGCACGCCGGTCGAGATTGTCCAGGCCACCTGCATCTTGCCGACATTGCCGGCATTGATCTGCTTGAGGTCGCTGTAGCGCTGATTGGCATCGTCGCCAGCCTGCGAGGCCCAGTTCGCTGGATCGCGCATCTTCTGTTCGAGGTCCTGGTCAGCGACTGCTGCGGCCGAAACTAGTATCCCGGCGCAAGCAGCCACCCCGACCAGCAAGGATCGATGGTGGTATTTCATGGTACCTCCTAGTGAGCTCGGGCCGCGCGCACCGGCGGGCCCGCGAGTCAGCGAACGTGCGCGGCGGCCGCAGGAGACATCGAATCCGACAGCTTGGGCGCGGAATCAGAGCGGGCTGCCAGGCGCGTATCGCTGGCCGTCGCCGGGATCAGCGCCTGAACCGAAAGGCCGAAATTGGGGTGCGAGGTGGGATCGGCCTGGCACGCGAGGTGGTAGGTGAGGACGTGCTCGGACAGCGCCGGAAGCAGAGCGCTCTTGATCTGGCGCAGCAGATCGCAATCGGCTTTATCCAGCGAAGCCGGATCGCCTGGTGCGAGCCGCACGGTACGAGGCGATGCCTGCATCTCCGCCCAGCGGACATCCTTGCCTTGCAGCGCCTGCGGCATATCGAACTGCAGGTGCACGGTCGGCGAGCGGGCAATCGGCCCCAACACGCTCTCGCATCGGTAAGCGAGGATCTGCATGTTGGGCCGAGCGCCGAGCTTCAGCAGCACGTCGCGGAACTTGTACCACAGATCGTCGCAGGAGTAGCGCTTGGGAAGGTTTTGCAGCTGCACGACGATGTCGTGCCGGATCCAGGTCGCCGGCTCGCTCGCGCTCGGCGGTGCCGCGGCCCAGCCTATACCCCACACCGTGACCGTCCCGAGCAACAGGACGAGAGCACGGCGTGATTGGGCGGAGCACATTCGACAGTCCCACAGGGCAACGGATGTACCCCATTGACGTCCTGCAGCCGCTGCAGTTCCGCAACATCTGTGCGCTCTTCCGTTTTCTGAAAGAGTCTTATGCGCCAGGCCGCCCGGCGTCTCTCCTGACCCTCAGTGGGTTGACCCGGTCGGCCACGCCCCCCGCAATCCCGCCCGTGCAAGGTTGAGGGCCGACCGGGCCGCGCCCACCACGCGGCGCAATCGGCTCTCGGCAAACGACCAGTTGGCGAGGTGCGCCAGGAAGAGATCCACGTACACCCCTTTCTGGTCCTGGTAATCGAGATAGTAGGCGTGCTCCCACAGATCCAGGGCGAGCAGCGGCACGTGGCCGCGAACCATCGGAGTGTCCGCATCCCCGGTCACGACCACATGAATCCGGCCCGCGCGCCAGGTGACCCACAGCCAGCCATTCGCGAGTCTTCCGAGCGCTGCGCGCCGGATGCGTGCCGCGAGCGTGTCCAGGCTGCCGTACGTGCGCTGGATCGCGACCGCCAGGAGGCCGGTGGCCTGTGGGCGGGGGGAGGTTTGCATGGACTTCCAGAAGAAGTCGTGATTCCACACGAGGGTCGCTGTGTGGAAGAGGTCCCGCTCTCCCAGGCGATTGGCGGCTCGCAGGAGCGCACCGAGTGAGTAGCCTTCGAGCTCCGTGCCTTTGATCTCATCGAGCAGCCGCTCATAGCACGGCAGGTGGTGGCGCTCGAAGTGTAACTGCAGCGCAGCTCGCGAGATCGTCGGCTCGAGCGCCGCATAACCATAGGGCAAACTCGGCGGCTCAAGTCTCATGGTGCGCATGCGGGTCGGCGGGTCGGACATTGCGCAACAGACCGCTGGCCAGCCGAGCGGTTCCTGAATAACATTCTTTTGATATTCGCAATCGGGCCTCGACGATGGATCGGCTTCAGGCGATGCGTGTGTTTGTCACGGTACTGGACCGGCGCAGCCTGTCCGCCGCCGCGGGCACTCTCGGGATGTCCCTTCCAACCGTGAGCCGCACGCTGGCGATGCTCGAGCGCGAGCTGGGCGTGCGCCTGATTGCGCGCACGACGCGCGGCTTGGCAGAAACCGATGGGGGACGGCTCTACTACCGGCGCTGTCAGCGGATTCTCGCCGATGTCCAGGAGGCGGACGCGGCAGTTCAGGCCCATACGCAGGCGCCCACCGGCGAGCTGCGCATCACGGCCCCGGTCACCTTCGGCCGTTTTCATGTGGCGCCGCCGATGGCCGCCTTCCTCGAGCGCTATCCGCGTCTGTCCTGCTATCTCTCACTCACCGACCGATGCGAGTCGCTGGCCGATCAGCACCTGGATGTGGCGATCCGGGTCGCGGTGCTGCGGCTGCAGGCCGTCACGGTGCGGCGGTTGGGCTATGTGCAGCGCGCTGTAGTCGGCTCGAAGGAGTATTTCTCCCGGTATCCCACTCCAAAGCATCCGCGTGAGCTGGCCAAGCACAACTGTATGCACTTCACGTTTTACTCGCGCGCCGACGAGTGGAATTTCGACGAACACGGCAAGCCGATCACCATCCGCGTGCGTGGCCGTGTTCGGGCCAATAACCAGGAAGTTCTGATGGATGCCGTCCTGGCAGGCGCGGGACTCGCCGTCCTGCCCACCTGGCTGATCAAACAGGAGCTCGCCGACGGCAGCTTGCAGCGCGTGCTGACCGAATTTGAAGCGGCGCGCACCCCGGTGTACGCCGTTTTTCCGACGCGCGGCCCGCCGCCCAACAAGGTGCGCTCGTTCGTGGAATTTCTGGCCGAGCGCTATCGGGAGCAGGAAATCCTCTCGGAAGAGCGGATCTCGCGCTAGGGCCGGCGCTTCAGAGCGCATTTCGCGCCAGGGCCCCTTCAGAGCGCACCTCGGGTCAGGAGCGCCCCTCTCACAGCGCGCAGTTGCGCTAGGACCGGCCCGCGGCGCCGCGGTCTCGGGGCCGGGCCCGTCTTGCGACCGAGGCGGTCCGCGAGCGCGGCCTCCGGTTCTCGGGTTGCACGACTCGCAGGATGTAGTTCACGACCTGTCGCGTCATCTGCGGCGTGATCGGCGCATGCCCGAAAAGGACTCTGTAGTAGAAAGGTCCCGTCAGCATGTCGAGAACGAGCTCAACATCGAGTCCCCCCTGGACCTCGCCGCGCGCTTCCGCTCTTTGTAGCGCATCGCGCATGGACTTGCGGCGCGCGGCCAGCACCTGCCGACGGATCGTCGTCGCCAGCGAAGCATCGAGCGCCATGTCGGCGACCAGCCCGGCGAGCGCCTGACCCAACGGGCCTGCGAACGCGCTCGACAGAGTCCGCGCGGCGGACTCGAGATCTCCCTCTATCGAACCGGTATCGGCAGCCGGATCCAGACCCATCTCATTGAGCACGGCATACGCCACGAGATTGCGTTTGCTGGGCCAGCGGCGATAGAGACTGGTGCGGGCCCGGCCCACGCGGCGAGCAATGCCCTCGATGGTTACAGCGCGATAGCCGCCTTCACGCAGCGCGTGCAGCACCGCCGAGACGACCTCGCGATCGATGCGTTCGTCGCGCGGACGGCCCACTCCATGCGACCCGCCGGACTGTCCGCGTTCGAGTGCTTCCGAAACTTTCCGCATTCTGCCGCCTGACCTCACCTTGCCGCGCGCTTGCATGAGTTTCGCAACATACTGTAGCGTATATGCTGTCGCGGATCGAGTTGTCCGCTGGAAACCACGAGTCTCTGCAATGTCGAACCTCCGATCGCCGGGCCCACCCTGCACCACTCATCCGGGAGACCGTCCGATGGTCCGCCTCCTCATAGCCGATGCCAACGCCCTGCTCCGCACAGGGATTCGCACGACGCTGTCGCGCTCTCTTGGCATCACGGCGGTCGGCGAAGCGGACAGTGCCGCTGCCGTGCTCACGCGCATGCGTGCCGAGAGCTGGGACCTGTGCCTCCTCGATGTCTCGCTGCCGCAGCGCGGCGGCCTGGAGATTCTGCGGCACGTGACCAAGGGCCGCTACCCGATGCGCGTCGTGTTTCTCAGCTCGCACGCCGATCGCCAATATGCCGCGCTGGCCTTGCGCCTGGGTGCCAGCGGTTTCCTGTTCAAGGAGTGCTCCTGTGAGGAGCTGTCGGCGGCGGTGCGCACTGTGCTCGATGGCACTCGTTACGTGAGCCCGCAGCTCTCGGATCGGCTCATCGCGGAGGCCAGCGACGCGGATCCGCCGTACATGCGACTGTCGCAGCGAGAGCTACAGATCTTCCGCAAATTGGCTCGCGGGATCCCGATCACGGTGATCGGCAAGGAGCTGAGCATCAGTCCGAAGTCGGTCAGTACCTATCGTTCGCGCATTCTCGAAAAAACCCGCTGCGCGAACAATGCCGAAATCACGCAGTACGCGATGCGTGAGGGTCTGCTTTAGCGAGCGTGAGGAGTCTGGAGTTCATGAATGGCGCGCCCCGGTTGGAAGGCACGCAGCTCAGGAATGGCTCGGCCCGATCAAAGCCCTCAGATCCTCGGCCAGCCCGTCATTAGCGGACGAAGGCGTCGCGAGCAGGCGCGCTCGACCCTGACCGTCGAATACGAATACGGCGCTGCTGTGGTAGACGGCGTAGTCCCCGTCACTGTTGGGTGGATCGCGCCGATAGGCGACTCGGTATCTGCGAGTCACTGTGGTCAACTGAGCATCGCTTCCGGTAAGCCCAATGACCTGCGGACCGAACGAGGTCACGTAGCGCTTCAGAACCTCGGGCGTATCGCGCTGCGGATCGACAGAGACGAAAAGGACGCGCACCCTGTCCGCCTCCGCCCCCAGCTGCTTCAACGCCGCCGAGATGTAGGTCAGTGTCATGGGGCACGCGTCCGGACACTGTGTGTAGCCGAAGTAAAGCAGCGTCGTCTTGCCACGCAGATCGGCAGCGGTCAGGTTTCGCCCTGACCCCGAGGTCAACTGGAACTCGAGCCGTGGAAGAACGCCTGTGATGTCCTTGGCGTGAAAGCTGGACTGCGTGGGTGCGCAGCCTACAAGAGCGCTCGCACCGATCATCGCCACGGCCAGAATGGCGATCCGCTCCCTGATTCTTTGCAATCCCGGCAGACTCATGACACCGGCCTCGCCACCGGGTCGGCCCCCACGGTCGCACCTGCTGGCAGTTCGCTTCTCACGAGCGAACGGTGAATGCGATCGTCATTGCGCATCCAGCGCTGCCACAGGATCAAGCCGACCACCACGCTCATCATGCTCGCCGGAATCCAGGTGATGAGGCCACCAATTTCCTGGTCGGTGACCGGGGCGATGGGCCAGAGGCGTCCGCATACGGCATAGACGTCGTACAGGGTGCCTCGATGCAGAGAAAGATAAGCGCCGATCGCCAGCTGCGGGCCCATGGCCAGCAGCACCACGAATATGCGAGGGCCGAATCCCATGCGCGCGCCCTCCTGTTTCGAGCGCGGATCCAGCATGAGCCACCAGAACAGCAGCCCGTCGGCCGCCATGCTCCAGTTCATGCATTCGTATTCCCGCAGGCTCAACATTGCCCTGAAATGGATGCTCGGCCAGAGCCAGAAGGCGATCAGACCGGTGAACAGCACGAAGGCCACCACGGGTTGCTGGAGGCAGAAGTACGCCCCCCGCACCGCGCGGCTGTGCACAAGCTTGTTGGCGGGTGCACGCCAGCCTCTCGGCAAGCCAGCGGCGATAACCGCCCAGGGCGCGGCCAGACAAATCAGCATCGGCCCGATGTGGTGCAGCACGAGGTGCTGAAGTCGATGAATCCAGAACATGTGCTGCGCGAGATAATCAAAGCGAGTCTGCAGGGCCACGTAGATGAGCCCGATGCCCAGCCAGAACGAGACCCTTCTCCAGCCCGACCGCGTGGAAGCGGGCAGTTCGGCGGTGTTCAGGCCCCGAGCGTACAGAATGAGGCAGGCTGCGCAGAGCGCAATGATCGTCGGCGAGGCTTCCCAGGGCAGCATCCAGCTCAGCACCAGTTACTCCTTCGGACCTGAGCGAACCCGGCAGTTTGAGGCCGTTCCCGGCAGCGGCCGCGTGAGGATTCCGGTAAACGGCCTGTCAGGGAATGCCGACAGAACGAGGCGGCGGACGCGTTGTAGCTTGCGCCGATTTCGATACATACTGTAGCGTATCATCCGGTACGGCCGGCTCGTCCAGACCGCAGCCGAGGAGACTCCCGTGAAAATATTGAGGGGATTGTACCTGGCCACGCTGGTCGTGCTCGTCGCCTGCAGCTCGCCTGAGGCGGATTGGAAGAAGGCGGACACGCAAGGCACCATCGCCGCGTACCAGAAGTTCCTCACCGATCACCCGAATAATGCGCACGCCCCCCAGGCCCGCTCCCGAATCCAAGCGCTGCAGGACGATCAGGCGTGGGCGGACGCACAGAAGGCCAATACCGCCGATGGCTATAAGCAGTACGTGGACAGTCAGCCGAATGGGATGCATACGGCTGAGGCGCAGGACCGCCTGACCTCACTGCAGCGGGCGGCAGCCTGGCAGGCCGCCCAGGCCGATGGCAAGGCGCCCGCGCTCCAGGACTTTCTGCAGAAGTATCCGCAGGGCTCAGAGGCCGACCAAGCCCGCGCCGCGCTGCAGAAGCTTACCGGGTACGACGTGCAGCTCGGGACCTTCAAATCGAAGAAACAGGCAGATGCCCTGAGCGCAAAGCTGAAGCAGCGTTACGGCGACATCCTGCACGATGTCATCGTGGTCCCACCCTCCGGTGGCGACAGGCTGCATCACGTCCGATCGGTGGGAATGACCGAGGCCGATGCCAAGTCCGCGTGCGCGAAGCTGAAGAAGGCGCATCAGCACTGCGCGGTTGAGAAAGCCGCCTCGGCGTGAGGCGTGTGCCATCGCTCCCGGGCGCGCCTGCGTGCGCGCGAGCGGCAGTCATTCAATGGAGGGCGAGGAGTAGCGCGGTCTGGTTTTGCGCGACCACTCGCCCTGTCAGTGGGATCCGGTCCGCCTCAAAGGGCTTCATGATCAGCAGGAACTGGTAGCTCCCAGCCACCCTGTTCCAATCGACGCTCTGGTGAGATCCGTACCAATCCTCAGGCGGCGCGTAGGGTCTGTTCACGTACCGAAAGTATTCCATCGGGTCGCCCCGGTCGCCGCTGAACAGGTATGGCATGTTCGCCGCTCGATCAATAACCAGGTACGCCGCGCCGTGCAGCCGGGATCTCACGATGCCCGACCTCGCGGCGGTGTAAATGGGCAATACGCTGCTGCCTTCAGGTACGCTCGCTACGACCGACCGGTACTGGATCAGCCACGAGCGGTCCTCGTACAACCGCTTGCCCAGATATCCCAGGTTCAGTGCAGCCACGAGCAATGCCAACGCGCGTGCAAGAGAGCCGGCCCGGCTGGCCGATGGCGCCGAGCGTTCCCACCATCGCACCAGACCGATGATGAGGAACAACCACAGGGGAGCAAGCGCTCGAACATCCACGAATGACGCTTCGGAATAAGAAGACGGCAGGACTACATAGACGCACGCAAATGCCAAAGCAATGCCCCACGGTTCGAGCACGGCGGGCTCCCGCCAGTGCGACACCACGCCGCCTGGCCGCGACTGGCGGGCGCGGAAAGTCGCCACCGCCAGCACCAGGAGGCACGCAACCAGTGCCGCCAGGATCAGCAGCTGCCACCGACTGTGAAAGCCCAAAAATACCCACAGCAGGTCGGCCACCTTGGTCCTCGGCGTGCCCCAAATGTAGGTTTCCGCGATTTCATCGCCTGCACGCCGATAGCGGGCCGCGAGCGCCACCTGACAGAGGGCTAAGCCCGCGATGGGCAGCAGCAGCAGAAACTCGCGACCGATGCTCGAGCTCCTGCGGGCAATACGAATGAGCGAGCACGTGCCGAGTGCGATAGCCGTGAAGACGAGGGCCGCAAGATGGGTGAGATACCCAAGCATGACGACACCTACCCATGCCCCATACCGCCAACCTGACCAGCGGTAACTCAGCGGCTCGACGACAGCCAGTGCCACCAGAACCATGGCCACGGCAAAGCGGAAGCTGACGAAGCCGAGCACGAAGAACGTGTCGGTGCTGAGGTACAGGCTGAGCAGCAGCAGGATGACCACCGTCGAGGCGGATGCCCGCTTCGCCCTGAGATAGGCGTACAAAGCCGCCGGAAGCGACAGGAAAATCAGAAGCGACCACAGTCGCGATGCCCAGCTGACGCCGACCACCTGCACGATCGTGGCCAGGATCCAGTCGGCCAGCACATAAGGGATGATGAGGAACTGATAAGCAAAGGTCGCACCGAAGCGCGTGCCATGATCGAACATGAGATTCGCCATAACCACCGCTCGCGCCAGGTGGTTGGGATAGTCCTGAAGCTGCAACGGCCAGCAGTACAGAAACACGCCCAGATAGGCGACAAGCGCCACCCAGAAGAGCGCCCGCCCTCGCGAGCTCAGGATTTGCTGGAGACGGTCCTCAGGGGGATGCAGGCATCACTTCCGATAGAAGTCGTACGTATGGCGAAATGGAGTCTTCGTTCGGTAGCGCCACGTCCCCAACGCGGGAAACACGAACTTGCGGAAGCGTCGCAGACTCGGAAGCTCATCCAGCGACACCGGCGTGCGACGCGGCACGTCATCCCACCCCAGTACCAAATGCCCGCCTCTCATCAGACACCGGTGACACTGGGTAAACGCTGCCTCGCACTGCGCATGCGTGTTGATCCCCCAGCCGAAGACTCCATTGCAGATGATCAGGTCGAACGCACCGGCGGGACAATGCTCCCCCAGTTCCTCCAGAACCGCCTGGATGTGGCACGATGAGCCGTACCGGGCGTGCCGCGGATCCGGATCCAGCGTGACGAAGTTGACCTCTGGAAAATACTCCTGCTGGTAGTGCGCCGTATAGATGCTGCAGCCGACGAACAGGACGTCGCAGACGATGGGATTCGAGGCATAGAAAGGAAAGATCTTCTGCTCGAGATCGGCGCGGTCCGTGGTGTTGAGAGGCGTTGGAAGATGCAGGCGCTTGCGAATGACGC
>Ga0070741_10015075_pt1 | contig 13202 bp, 13 predicted proteins | sample Coa_R1_4_FD_66440 | JGI IMG/M metagenome (GOLD analysis project Ga0070741, IMG submission 66440) | Surface soil microbial communities from Centralia Pennsylvania, which are recovering from an underground coalmine fire - Coalmine... | ecosystem: Environmental > Terrestrial > Soil > Unclassified ... | reverse complement strand
GTGGCCTGGGCCGGGCCCCGCGGGCTGAGCTCGCTCCTGCTCGCGCTGCTCCCGGTGTTCGCGGGCCTTCCGGGGGCCGAGCGGCTGTTCGCGCTCACCTGTCTGGTGGTGCTGCTCTCCCTCGCGATCCACGGCACCGGGATGGCGCTCTACCGGCGGGCCCGGGCGCGGCGGGTCGGGGCCGGGGCGCCGGGCCCCGCGGGCGCGGTGCCGGCCGCCGCGGCGGTTCCCGCCTCGGTGCCCGCGGCCTCCCCGGTGCCCGAGCACCCCGCGCCGTCGGACCCGACCGCGGCCCCCGCGGCGGCCGTGCCGGCCGACGGCGCCGAGCGCATCACCCTGGCCGAGCTCCGGCGGCTCTGGGAGGAGGGACGGCCGGTGGTGGTGGCCGACGTCCGGACCGAGCGCTCGCTGGAGGCGGATCCGCTGGTGGCGAGGGGCGCGGTCCGGCTTCCGCCCGACGACGCGGTGCGGCGGGCCGAGGAGCTCCGGCTCCCGCGCGACGCGCCGCTGGTGCTCTTCTGCGCCTGAAGGGACGAGGCCACAAGCGCCCGGGTGGCGCGAGAGCTTCGTCAGGCGGGATGGTCGGACGCCCGGGCCCTGGTGGGCGGCTGGGCGGCCTGGAAGGAGGCGGGGATGCCGGTGGAAAGCGGTGAGCGGTAAGCCGTAAGCGGTGAGCGGGGTTGATCGACGGGCGCTGACTCATGGGGCCCGCTCACCGCTTACCGCTCACGCTCTTCCTCCCAGTATCCGCCCCACCTGCTCCCACTCGATCAGGAACGCGTCGTGCCCGTGGAGCGAGGTGATCTCCACGTAGCGCGCGTTGGCGCCCGCGGCGCGGTAGGCCTCGACCCAGGCGCGCACCTCGCTCGGGTAGTACAGGATGTCGCTGTCCACCCCCACCCCCACCACCTCGCCCACCCGCTCGGCCGTGGCGCGGGCCGCCGCGGCCAGGTCGCCCACGTCGTGCAGGTCCATGGCGTGGGTGAGCGCCACGTAGCTCGCCGCGTCGAACCGGGCCACCAGCTTGTCGCCCTGCCGCCGGAGGTAGTGGTCGGCGTCGAACCGCTCCGGGTGCCGGGTGGACGCACGCCCGAAGCGGGCGGCGAACTCCGCGGCGGAGCGGTAGGTGATCATGGCGATGGCGCGCGCCGCCGCGAGCCCTGCCGCCGGCCCCCGCCCGGGCGGGTAGCGGCCGTCGCGCCACGCCGGGTCGGCCTCGATCGCCATGCGCTGGGCCGCGTTCCACCCGATCGCCTGGGCCGACGTCGCGGCTGGCGCGGCGAACACCACCAGCCGGTCCACCGGCACGGGCGAGATCCGGCCCCAGTGGAGCGCGATCATCCCGCCGAGCGAGCCGCCGGTCGCGAGGGCGAGCCGCTCCACGCCCAGGTGCTCCAGGAGGGGGACGTGCGCCCGGGCGAGGTCGAGCGAGCTGAGCGTGGGGAACCGCCGGCCGTGCGCCTCCTGCCACGGGATCGGGCTGGTGGAGCCGTAGCAGCTCCCCAGCAGGTTGGCCGCGAGCACGGCGTGCCGCGTGGTGTCGAGCGCCCGGCCCGGCCCGAGGACCGGGCCCCACCAGTCGCCCACCTCCGCGCTCCCGGTGAGGGCGTGGAAGACCAGGATCCAGCCGTGCTCCCGCGCGGCCTCCACGTCGCCCACCACGCGGTAGTGGAGCCGCGCATCGGCCAGCACGTCGCCCGCTGCGGTCGGGAAGTCGCCCAGGGCGAGCTCCCGCGCGGCCGGCGGCGCGGCCGGGGTCACCGTCACCGGGACCCGACCTCCGCCGCGCTCGGCTCGACCGTGACCTCCCGCAGCCGGCCGGTGCGCACGTCGTAGATGAACCCGCGGATCACCACCGAGTCCGGGATGAGCGGCGAGGCCCGGAGGAACGCGACGTCCTCGCGTACGCTCTCCTCCAGGTCGCGGAACGGCAGGAAGTCGATCCCGCTCGCGTCCGCGCCCAGCTCGGTGCGGAGCTTCCGGCGGAGGTCGTCGTTGGTGAAGGTCACCATGCCGCAGTCGGTATGGTGGATCACCGCCACCTCGTTGGTGCCGAGCAGTTGCTGCGAGATCACCAGCGAGCGGAGCGCCTCCCGGGCGCGGCCGCCGGCGTTGCGGATCACGTGGGCGTCGCCCTCCTCCAGCCCGAACGCCTTCGACGGGAGGATGCGGGCGTCCATGCAGGTCACGATGGCGAGCCGCCGGGCGGGCGGCATCGGCAGCCCGCCGCGGTCGAAGGTGCGGGCGTACCGCTCGTTGGCCTCAACCAGCCGGTCGATGGCGGACATGGGCGTCTCCTTGTAACAGCGGGCCCGGCTCACGCGGGGTGGGCCGGGCCCGGGTTCGGTCCGGTGCGCGCCGCGCTAGGCCTGCGCCGGTGCCCGGTCCCGCCCGGCGGGCTCCGTCCCCAGGGGGAGGCGCCTACAACAGCAGCGGCGGTCCGGCGACATGGGCGCGACGTCCTCGGCGTGGGGCGAGAAAAAATCCCCCGGCCAGTCAGCGCGGAGGATGCAGATCCGGCGCTTTAGCTCTTTGGTTCGGGCCCGGGGCCCCGGCGGGAGCAAGTGGCCATAAATCCACCGCCGTGGCGATCAGTGTACGGCGTGCGGGGCGGCCCGTCAAGCGCCCCCGCTCCGGCCCCGCCCGCGGCCCCTCCGCCGCCCCGCCGGCCCGCGCCGCGCCGGCCCCGCGCTGCGCAGGCCCCGCGCCGCTTGCCGGGGAGGGACCGCCCCGCTAAATCTCTCCCCGTTCCCACACCCGGCGAGCGCTCTCCCCGCATGGCCAGCACCGCCTCGTTCGACATCTCCACCGGCGCCGACCTGCAGGAAGTGGACAACGCGGTCAACCAGACGCTCAAGGAGATCGGGCAGCGCTACGACTTCAAGGGCACCCGCTGCACCGTCGAGTTCGACCGCCCCAAAGCGGAGATCCGGCTCGGCGCGGACGACGCGTTCCGGATGGACGCGCTGCTGGACGTGCTGCGGGGGCGGCTGGTGAAGCGCGGCGTGCCGGTCAAGAACCTCCGGATCGGCGAGCCGGTGGCGGCCGCGGGCGGGTCGGTGCGGCGGACCGTGTCGCTCACCCAGGGGATTCCGGCCGACACCGCCAAGCGGATCGTGAAGGCGATCAAGGACGGCGGGTTCAAGAAGGTGACCGCGAGCATCCAGGGCGACGAGATCCGGGTGTCGAGCCCCTCGAAGGACGAGCTCCAGGCCGTGATCGCCCACCTTCGGGGCCAGGACTTCGGCGTCGAGCTCAAGTTTGGCAATTACCGGGGGTAGCCGGGCCCCGCTCCGCGCCGCGCTGGCCGCCGCGCTGGTATGGGGCTGCGCCGCCCCGTCGGTGCCCGGCGGGCCCGCGCCGCCCGGGCCGGTCGCGGGCGAGCCCACGGTCCAGGTCGGGCTCGTGATCGGCGGCTCGTCGGTCACGCTGGGCGGCGAGGGTCCGCTCCGTCTCGAGCAGGCCGACGGGTCGCCGGTGCTCGAGATTCCCCGGGGCGAGACCTGGACTGCGGCCGCCGTGCCGGGCGGGATCGGCCTCACCTCCGCCTCCGGCGCCAACGCGGGATTGGTGGACCGCGTGCGGGTGGAGCCGGCCGACTCGTCCGACCCGGTGCGGGTGAACGGCCGGGCGTATCGCGGCGCGCTGTTCCTGTTCCGGGACCGCACCGGGCTCACCCTGGTGAACCAGCTCGCCCTGGAGGCGTACCTGCGCGGGGTCCTCTCGCTCGAGATGGGCCGCCGCGATGCGGTCGAGCGGGAGGCGCTCCGGGCGCAGGCGGTGGTCTCCCGCACCTACGCGCTGCGCAACCTCGGCCGCTGGCGGGTTCAGGGGTTCGACCTCTACGCCACGGTGGCCGATCAGGTGTACGGCGGCGTGGCGGGCGAGACGCCGGAGGCCCGGGAGGCGGTGGCCTCGACCCGGGGCCAGATCCTCACCTACGGTGGCGAGCCGATCGACGCGTTCTTCTTCTCCACCTGCGGGGGCCGCACCGCCGAGGGGACCGAGGTGTTCCGCGGGGCCGACCGCCCCTACCTCAGGTCGGTGCCCGACGTGAGCCCGGACGGGGTGGTGTACTGCGGCATCTCCCCCCGCTTCCGCTGGCGCGAGGAGTGGTCGGCCGAGGGGCTCCGAAGCGTGCTCCGGCGGTGGCTGCCCGCGGTGCTGGGCGTGGCGCCCGGGCGGATCCAGGAGGTGCGGGACGTCCGGATCGAGCGGCTCACCCCGTCCGGGCGGGTGGGGCGGATCCGCCTCGTCCTGGGCGAGCGCGACGCGGTGGACCTGGACGGGCCGCTGATCCGGCAGGTGCTCCGAAACGGCGCGGGCGACATCCTGCGGAGCACCGCGTTCACCCTTCAGGTCACCCGGAACGGCGGCCGGCTCGAGCGCCTGGTGATCGAGGGGAGCGGCAACGGGCACGGCGTGGGCTTCTGCCAGTGGGGTGCGGTCGGGCGGGCCCGCGCCGGGCAGGATTACCGCCAGATCCTCCAGGCCTACTACCCGGGCACCGAGGTCACGGCGCTCTACTGAGGGCGCCGGGCCCGGGGCTCGGAGGCGGAGCGGCGATGAGCGAACCTCTCAGGCTCGGCATCGTGGGCGCGGGCGCCATCGTGCAGGTGGCGCACCTGCCGGTGCTCAAGCGGATGAAGGGGGTGGAGGTCCGGGCCCTGTGCGACAGCGACCCGGTCCGGGCCGGCGCGGTCGCCGGCCGGTTCGGGATCCCGGACACCTTCGACGACATCCAGGAGCTGCTCCGCTCCGAGCCGCTCGACGCGGTGGTGATCTGCACCCCGACCCACCTGCACGAGGCGCACCTCTTGGCCGCGCTCTCCGCCGGGCTCCACGTGCTGGTCGAGAAGCCGCTCACCATCTCCTCGGCCGGCGCGCAGCGGATCGCCCGGGCGGCGGAGAAGCGCGACCGGGTCGTCATGGTGGGCATGAACCACCGCTATCGCCCGGACGTGCAGATCGTGCGGAGCTTCGTGCAGAGCGGCGAGCTGGGCGCGATCGAGAGCGTGCGGGGGAGCTGGCACGTCTACCGGCCGGGGCGGGCCCAGCTCGGCTGGCGGCAGCGGCGGGACCAGGCGGGCGGGGGCGCGATGATGGACCTGGGCCTCACCATCCTGGATCTCGGCCTCTGGCTCGCGGGCAACCCGGCGCCGGTGCGGGTGAGCGCCACGGTGGACCGGGGCGCGCGGGACCGCGGGGTGGAGCAGTCGGGGAGCGCGTTCGTGGTCTGCGAGGGCGGGCTCTCGATCTTCTTCGACGTCACCTGGCGGCACATCGGGGAGGGCGAGCGGTTCGGGCTGGGCCTCCGGGGCACCAAGGGCACCGCCGCGGTCAACCCGCTCAAGGTGTGGCGCGAGCTGCACGGCACGCCCACCGACGTCTCGCCCAGCGGGTCGGTCGGCCGGGAGAACCCGTTCACCGCGGCCTTCCGCGCCGAGTGGGCCCACTTCCGGGCGGCCATCGCCAGGGAGGCCACGGTGCCTCCGCTCGAGGAGCACGTGACCCTCCTGCGGGTGATCGAGGCGATCTACCGCTCGGCGCAGGACGAGCGCGACGTGCAGCTGTGACCGGGAGAGGGCTCCGCGCCGGGTGGCGCCGGACTGCGGCCGCCGCGCTCGGGCTCCTCTGGGCGGCCGGAAGCCTCCGGGCGCAGGGCGGCCCGCATCCCGCCGCGCGCCCGCCTGGCCCGCCCGGGAGCGAGCTCACCATCTCCCTCGTCACCATGGGCGTGGGCGAGCACGTCTGGGAGATGTTCGGCCACAACGCGATCTGGGTCCACGACGCGGCCCGCGGCACCGACCGCGCCTACAACTACGGCCTGTTCGACTTCCGGGAGCACGATTTCCTGCTCCATTTCATCCAGGGCCGGATGTGGTACTGGATGGCGGGGCTCGATCTGGACGCGATGGTGGAGAGCTACCGCCGGGCCGACCGCTCGGTCTGGGTGCAGGAGCTCAACCTCACGCCGGCCCAGCGGGTCGCCCTCCGCGACTTCCTGGAGTGGAACGAGCGGCCCGAGAACCGCTACTACCGGTACGACTACTACCGGGACAACTGCTCCACCCGGGTCCGCGACGCGCTGGACCGGGCGCTGGGCGGGCGGATCAAGGCGGAGACCGACACCATCCGCACCGGGACCACCTACCGCTCCCACACCGAGCGCCTCACCGCGCCGGACCTCCCGCTCTACACCGGCCTGCTCTTCGGGCTGGGCGAGCCCGCCGATCACCGGCTCACCGCCTGGGAGGAGATGTTCCTCCCGCTCCGGCTCCGGTTCTGGATCCGCCGGGTGACGGTGAGCGACGAGGCGGGGCGCCCGGTGCCCCTGGTGCGCGCCGAGCGCACCCTGTTCCTGAGCGACCGGCCGGCCCCGCGGGAGTCGGCACCCCGCTGGGTGCCAGGCTACCTGGCGGCCGGCCTCGCGCTGGGCGGGGCGCTGGCCGCGCTGGGCCGGGCCCGCTCGCGCCGGGCCGGCGCGGCCTTCGCCTGGCTGGGGGCCGCCTGGACGCTCGCGATGGGTTCGGTGGGCGCGATCCTCGGGTTCCTCTGGGCCTTCACCGACCACGCGGTGGCCTACCGGAACGAGAACCTGTTCCAGGCCAACCTGCTCGCCCTCCCGCTCGCCCTGCTGCTCGCGCTCGGGGCCCGCCGCCCCGAGCGGACCGCCCGGCCGGCGCTCGCGCTCGCGCTCTTGGCGGCGGCCGTCTCGCTGGCCGGTGTGGCGGTGAAGCTCCTGCCCGGGTTCGCCCAGAGCAACGCGGAGGTGCTCGCCCTCGCCGTGCCGGCGCACCTCGGGCTCGCCGCCGGGCTCGCGCTCCGGGCCAGGGCCGCGGCTCAGAGCGCGAGCCGCATCCCCTCGCTCGCCGCCTCGATCTCGAGCCCGAAGCCGCGCGCCCGGGCGTAGGCGCGGGCCTCCCGCACCAGCGCGTCCATCGCCTCGTCGTCGCTCTCGGGGTCGTGGTGGAACAGGAGCAGCCGCCGGCAGGAGGCCTCCGCCGCGAGCTCGATCGCCTCGCGCGGGCTCGAGTGCCCCCAGCCGGCCCGCGCGGGCATGAGCGCGTCCGAGTACATCGCGTCGTGGATCAGCGTGTCGGTCCCCCCGAGGAAGCGGACCAGCCGCGCCCGCCAGTCGGCCGGGACCACGTAGCTGCCGCCCGGCCCGAGCTCGTTGTCGGTCACGTAGGCGACCTCCCGCCCGCCGCCCGCCGGCCTGAGCCGGTACCCGAGCGTGGTCCCCGGATGCCGCAGGCAGAAGGCGGTCACCGTGAACCCGTCGATCTCCATGACCCCCTCCCCGATCTCGGTGACGTTCAGGCTGGCGGGCAGCGCGGTGAGGGGCAGGGGGAACACCATCGGGTCCATCTGGCGCCGGAGGATCTCCTCGAGCGGGACCCGTTCCTGGGCCGCGCCGTAGATCCGGACCCGGGTGCCCGGCACGCTGAGCGGCCGGAAGAAGGGGAACCCCTGGATGTGGTCCCAGTGGGTGTGGGAGAGGAGGAGGTCGGCCTCGAGCCGGCCGGCCCGGGCCATCACGGCGTTCCCCAGCGGGCGGATCCCGGTGCCCGCGTCCAGGATGAGCAGCCGGTCGGCGCCGTCGGTGAGGGCGACGCAGGGGGTGTTGCCGCCGTACCGTGCGGTGTGGGGCCCCGGGGTCGGGACCGACCCGCGGGTGCCCCAGAAGGTCAGAACATAGCTCACCGGGCCCCGCCGGAGAGGGGATGATCGCCGCCCGAAGCTCGCCGGCCCCTGGGAGGGCGACCGCGGCTCCGGTCACCCGGGGCCGGTGAGCCGGATCACGCCCGCCGCGCGGCCATCAGGAGCGCCTGGCGGTCCTTGAGCGTGATGTCCTTCCGGGTCACCTGAATGATGCTGCGCTCGACCAGATTCCGCATGGTCCGGGAGACGGTCTCCCGGCTCGAGCCGATCATCTGGGCGATGGTGTGGTGCGTGAGCTTCCGGGTGATCCGGTCCCCCTGCTCCTCGTCGGCCATGCGGAGCAGCAGGTGCGCCACCCGGCCGTTCACGTCGAGCAGCACCAGGCTCCCGATCTTCTCGTCGGCCCGGCGGAGCCGGCGGGACAGCTCCTTGAGGAGCGAGATGGCCACCTCGGGCATCTGGCGCAGCCGGGCGTGGAAGTCCTCGCGCCGGAGCACCAGCAGGTTGGAGTCCTCCATCGCGATCACGTGGGCCGAGCGGGGCTCCTCGTCGATCACGGCCATCTCCCCGAAGAAGCTCCCCTCGCCCAGGACCGACAGGATGACCTCCCGCCCGTCCTCGGCGATCAGCACCACCTTGACCTGGCCGGAGGCGACCAGGTACAGGGCGTCGCCGGGGTCGTCCTCGAAGACGATCACGCTCCCCTTGGGGTAGCTCCGCTCCCGGGTCAGCTCGGCGAAGGACTGCAGCTCCTGCTCCGAGAGGTTCTGGAACAGGGGGACCTTGCGCAGGACATCTATCGCGGCAACGGGCACAGGCGCCTCACAAGTCGAAGTCCGACAGCCGATATCGCGGGGGCCGCACTCCCCCTCCCCCCCGCACCATGCGAGCCATACCAATAGTGACGGCCGGGCCACCCCGACAAGGGCGTAGCGCACATCCCGCTTTGGGTTGCCCGTCACAACGAGGCCGGGCTACATTTCTCGGCTGTTCGCCGGTCGGGGAGGCCGGCCTCACCCGTCCAGCGAGGAGCATGCCGTGAAGCCGAACCTGCATCCGGTCTACCGCAAGGTCACCGTGGTCTGCGCCTGCGGGAACCAGTTCGAGACCCGGTCCACCTCGCCGTCCATCCACGTCGAGGTGTGCAGCCAGTGCCACCCCTACTTCACCGGGAAGCAGCGGCTGGTGGATACCGCGGGCCGGGTGGACCGGTTCCGCCGCAAGTACCGGGGCGAGCCGGCCGCCGCCGAACGGGAGTGAGCCGTGGAGGCCCGACTCCGCCAGGCGCTGGCCCGGGCGGAGGAGGTCGCCCGGGCCCTGGCTGACCCGGAGGTCGCGCGGGACCCCGCCAAGCTCAAGTCCCTCGGCCGGGAGCACGCCCGGCTCCAGCCGGTGGTGAAGGCCGCCGAGCGGCTCGAGCGCCTGAAGCGCGAGCTCGACGAGGCCCGGGAGCTCGCCAAGGACGCCGATCCCGAGCTCGCGGCCCTGGCCAAGGCCGACCTCGCCCGGCTCCCGGCCGAGATCGAGGAGGTCGCGCGCGAGCTGCACGACCTCATCCTGCCGCGCGACCCCCACGACGACCGCGACGCCATCGTCGAGATCCGGGCCGGCACCGGAGGCGACGAGGCCGGGCTGTTCGCCGCCGACCTCGCCCGCATGTACACCCGCTTCGCCGAGCGGCACGGGCTCACCGTGGAGCCGATCTCGGTGAGCGACGGGAGCCTGGGCGGGGTCAAGGAGGCCATCTTCGCCGTGCGGGGGCCGGGCGCCTACGGGCTCCTCCGGTCGGAGTCCGGCGTGCACCGGGTCCAGCGGGTCCCGGCCACCGAGCAGCAGGGCCGGATTCACACCTCCGCCGCCACGGTGGCGGTGCTGCCCGAGGCGGAGGAGGTGGACGTCAAGATCGACCCGCAGGATCTCAAGATCGACGTCTTCCGCTCCAGCGGGCCGGGCGGGCAGAGCGTAAACACCACCGACAGCGCGGTCCGCGTCACCCACCTGCCGACCGGGCTCGTGGTCCAGCAGCAGGACCAGAAGTCGCAGCTCCAGAACAAGATCAAGGCTCTGGAGGTGCTCCGGGCCCGGCTGCTCGACCGGATGATCGCGGAGCAGGAAGCGGCCCGGGCCCGCGAGCGGCGCGCCATGGTGGGCACCGGCGACCGCTCGGCCAAGATCCGCACCTACAACTTCCCCCAGAATCGGGTCACCGATCACCGGATCGACCTCACGGTCTACAACCTGAGCGAGGTCCTGGACGGCGACCTCGACCGGCTGGTGGACGCGCTCCGGATGGCGCGGAGCGAGGAGCGGGCGGGTGACTGAGACCGCGGTCACGCTCCGGGCCCTGCTGGCCGAGGCGGCGGGACGGCTGCGGGCGGCGGGGATCGAGGCGCCCGCGCGGGAGGCGCTCCGGATCTGGGCGGACCTCGGGGGCCGGGAGCCGGGCGCCGCGTTCCTGAGCGACCCCGCGGTGGAGCCGGAGGACGCCGCCCGGTTCGCCGAGGCGGTGGCGCGGCGCGCGGCCGGCGAGCCGCTCGCCTATGTTACGGGGTGGGCGGGGTTCCGCCGCCTGGTGCTCCGGGCCGACCGCCGCGCGCTCATTCCCCGGCCCGAGACCGAGGGGCTGGTGGACCTGATGCTGGCCCGGGCGCCGGCCGGGCGGGTGGCGGACGTGGCGACCGGCGGCGGCTGCATCGCGCTGAGCCTCGCGACCGAGGGGCGCTACCAGGCCGTGGTCGGGGTGGACCGCTCGAGCGAGGCGCTCGCGCTCGCGCGGGAAAACCGGGAGCGCGTGGGCGCGGCGGTGGAGCTGGTGCGGGGCGATCTCACGGGGCCGCTCGCCTCCGGGGCGTTCGACGCGGTCGTGTCCAACCCGCCCTACGTGAGCGAGGCCGAGTACGCGGCGCTGCCCGAGTCGGTTCGGGCGTGGGAGCCGCGCGAGGCGCTGGAGAGCGGGCCCGACGGGATGGCGGCCACCACCGCCCTGCTGGACGACGCGCGGCGGGTGCTGCGCCCCGGCGGGTGGCTCGTGCTGGAGGTGGACGCGCGGCGGGCCGAGGCCGCCGCCCGGCTGGCGCGGCGGCTGGGGTGGACCGCGGTGGAAGTGCAGAGGGACCTTTTTGGGCGCGAGCGCTACCTGCTCGCGCGAAGGAGCGAGAAGCCGTGATCTGGGACAAGGCACAGGAGCTCGGCCGGCTCATCGGCCAGACGCCGGAGTACCAGGCGCTCAGGCGCGCCGAGACCAACCTGCGCGAGGATCGCGAGACGGTGGCCAAGCTCGATCAGATCCAGCGGCTGGCCCGCCAGGTGGATCAGGCGGTCTCCCAGGGCCAGATGCCGGACGCCCCCACGGCCGAGGCGTACGAGAACGCGGTGCGGGAGCTGGAGATGAGCCCGGTGGGCCAGGCCTACGTGGTGGCCCGGGCCAACTTCGAAAAGCTGATGTCGAAGGTCAATCAGCAGATCGGCGAGGGCATGGAGAAGGGGGCGACCAGCAGCATCATCACCCTCTCGTGACCCGCGGGTTTTTCCTCGCCGTCGAGGGTCCCGAGGGGGCGGGGAAGTCCACCCTGGTGAGCGGGCTGGTCGAGCGCATGCGGGCGCTCGGCCTCGACCCGATCGCGGTCCGGGAGCCGGGAGGCACGCCCGCCGCCGAGCGGATCCGCGAGGCGTTCCTCGACCCGACCTCCCGCTTCGCCCCCCATACCGAGCTGCTCTACCTCTGCGCCGCGCGGGCCCATTTGGTGCAGGAGGTCATCCGGCCGGCCCTGGAGGCGGGCCGGATCGTCGTCTCCGACCGGTTCGACCTGTCCACCCGGGTCTACCAGGGCGTCGGCCGGGGGCTGGATCCGGGAACCGTGGAGGCGGTGAACCGGGTCGCCACTGGCGGGCTCCGGCCACACCTGACGCTCGTCCTCGACATCCCGGTCGAGGTCGGCCTCGAGCGGCAGCGGGCCGGCGGCAAGGGGGCCGATCGCCTGGAGCGGGAGGACCCGGGCTTCCACCGGCGGGTCGCGGCGGCCTATCTGGCGGCCACCGGCGATGGGGTGCGACATTTGGACGGGCTGGCGGCGCCGACCGCGCTCCTCGAGGCCGCGTGGGCCGAGGTGGTTCGGGCGGCGCCGGAACTGTTTCGGCAGCGCGGCGGCTAGCGCGCCGTCGCTCGGAGGATCGTATGAGGCAGCGTTGGGGCATCGTGGGGCTGGTCGCGGTGATCTCCTTCCTGAGCGGCGGATGGCTCCTGCAGCGCGGGGTCGCCGCGGGCGGGAACGTGTACCAGCAGGCCCGGCTCTTCGACGACGTGCTGTCCCACGTGCACACCTACTACGTGGACTCGCTCGGCGAGGGCGAGCTGTACGAGAAGGCCGCCACCGGCATGCTGGAGGAGCTCAAGGACCCCTACTCGGTGCTCCTCACCGGCGACGACTACAAGGCGCTCACCGAGCAGACCTCCGGCAACTACGCCGGCCTCGGCATCCAGATCGACGTGCGGGACGGCTGGATCACGGTGGTGGCCCCGCTGCCCGACTCGCCGGCCGAGCGGGCCGGGATCCAGACCGGCGATCAGATCATCGAGGTGGACGGGAAGTCCACCGAGGGCTGGAAGAACGATCAGGCGGTGAAGGCGCTCCGGGGCGACCCGGGCACCCGCATCGCGATCCGGGTGCGGCGGCCCGGGATCGCCGAGCCGATCCGCTACGAGCTCACCCGCGCGACCATCCACATCCGGTCGGTGCCGCCCGGCACCCTGTTCGACGGCGGGGTGGGCTATATCTCGCTCAACCCGGTGGCGGAGACGTCGGCCCAGGAGCTCCGGGACGAGATCGCCTCGATGCGCGCCAAGGGGATGAAGTCGCTGGTGCTCGACCTCCGGTTCAACCCGGGCGGGCTCCTGGACCAGGGCGTGAAGGTGGCCGAGCTCTTCCTCGACAAGGGTCAGGAGATCGTCTCGACCCGGGGGCGGGCGCGGGGGTCCACCAAGCAGTTCTACGACGAGGCCCGGCAGCCCTGGCCCGAGCTCCCGATCGTGGTGCTGGTGAACGAGGGCACCGCGAGCGCGGCCGAGATCATCGCCGGCGCGCTCCAGGATCACGACCGGGCGGTCGTGGTCGGGACCCCGACCTTCGGCAAGGGGCTGGTGCAGACCCTCTTCCCGCTGGGCGAAGGGGTGGCGCTCAAGCTCACCACGGCCCGCTGGTACACCCCGAGCGGGCGGACCATCCAGCGGCCGGTGAAGGACGAGGAGGAGCAGCTCCAGCTCGCCCAGGCCGCGGGCGACAGCTCCGCCGCGGGCCCGAGCCCCGCCCTCTCCGACTCGGCGATCAAGACGCGGCCCATCTATCACACCGACGGCGGGCGGATCGTCCGGGGCGGCGGCGGCATCGTGCCGGACGTGGTGATCCGGACCGACACGCTCACCGCGGGCGAGCGCGAGTTCGCCAAGGCGCTGGGCTCCAAGACGCCGGTCTACCGCGACGTGATCACCGCGTACGCGCTCGAGCTCAAGCGGAGCAAGGCGGTCACCAGCGAGAACTTCA